>Ga0080064_1005446_pt1 | contig 14902 bp, 18 predicted proteins | sample Subgrocontami54m_FD_69260 | JGI IMG/M metagenome (GOLD analysis project Ga0080064, IMG submission 69260) | Subsurface groundwater microbial communities from S. Glens Falls, New York, USA - GMW46 contaminated, 5.4 m (SPADES assembly) (version 2) ...
TAGACCGAGTTTCCGCAACATGGCCGGTAGATGTTTTTGGAAACACTTTCCACAAGCGCCTGCTGGTCGGCTGTTAGTGTTATCATCTGATGCGCGCTGTAATGGCTCATTGGGTCGCCCACCGCAATCGTCCAGCCGCCAGTGGATGCAAATCTTCCGGCTCCGCCGTATTGCGGGTCCTGCATCGGACCGTTTTCAAGAACCGGATTTTTATTGGCCAGGCCAAACGCCCAAAGAAGATTGAGAATTTCTCCAGAGTTTTGCGAAGTCATGGTGATTGAGCCGTTATCCGATTTTTGAAGGAGCGCTTTCATCTCTGCTCCCATGCCGCCGCGGCCCGCGTATATTTCTTGAAGTTTTTGAAAGTCAATCGTCCCGTTTTTCACCATTTGCGCGCCGAGGTCGCCCCATTTAATCGGAAGCGCGACTCCGGCTGACGGTATTATTTTTTCTTCAAGCGCGCTTAACGCAACCTGGCTTTTTGTCTGGGACTGAACCTGCGGCTGACTCTGTCCGTATTTCAGGCCAGCCACATAAATCCATGCACCTGCGAGTATGATTGACGATACTAAAATGCTTGTCGAAAGCGTGTAACCTTTCTGCTGTTTTTCGTGATTATTCTGATGATGTTCGCCCGTGGTGAGCGAAGTCGAACCATGATGTTCATTTTTTTTATGTTCGTTGTTAATGTCGTTCATGTGTTTAGTTGTTTTTTTATTCGTCGCAGCAATCGGCCAGTTTATTCACGAGGTCTTCAAGAGTTGAACTGCTTTTCGCCGCTTCTTTTATATTTTGACCTTTTATTAATTTAAGTTTGAGCGCCCAAAAGATAGAGTAGACCTTGTAGGCGTTCTCAAATGTTTGTTTCGCCTTTTCTTTTTTTCCTTCGGAGTACAGCTTGTTGCCGACCTCAATGAGCCGCATGGTGGCGGCCAAAAGATGCTTGGATATACACCATGTCTCTCCTTCGTGGTTCGGCATAAGCTGCTCCAGAAGTTTCTTGCGTACTTCGCGAATTTCGAGCGAAGTGTCGAAGTACTCATCTTTTTTCGTTTTTACGCCGGTAAAGAAAAAATGTTCTTCCAAACTGATGAGATTCATCACAGCCAAACTTAAATCTTCGGCCGTGGACAAATCAACCCCGGCTTTTTCTTTAAGAGCGTTTATTTTGGAGAGAAACTTATCCATTTTTAATGGTTTGTTATTCATGTATTTATGTTTTTACCAAGTAGGTGATTTTGCTGAATCAGATGAAGAAAATTAATATTCCCAGAACTATCATCGCCAATCCTACCCAGAATCTCAACCCCTTCAGATTTGTCTTTTTCCATTCCTGCACTTTGTCCACGGTTATCTTGTCGGCCGCTATCAGGAGCACCGCTATGAGCGGCAGGGAAAGAATAAGATTGTAGAGTAGCAGATAACCGAAGCCGGCAATGTACGTCACTTGGTCGCGGAGCAATCCGATTACCATCAAGTATGGGCCGCCCATGCAGGGGAATTGGCAGATGCCGACCAGAAGTCCCAGTCCGAACGCCGCCGGAAATGACGCTTTTTCCATTAATCGTCCCATAGCGGTATGGGAAACGGACGGGAGCTTGAGCTTGAGCGGAAATTTCGGGAAGAATTCGTTAATCAGGTTTATCACCCCGAAAGCGATAAGTATCGTCGCGCCGAGCTTGCCCATGAAGTGCGGCGTGTTGAACAAGTGAAGCACTTGCAGGATTCCGAGGCCTATCAGAAAGTAGGCGACAAAAATTCCGGCAATGTAAATGCCTCCAATCTGAAGGATTTTCCTTCTAGTCATCTGCATCCCAAAAAGGAACGCGATGGTGATGAGAAGGATTGAGAACGAGCAAGGATGGACGCTGTCGAGAAGCGCCGCAACGAGGACGAGCGGCAAAAGCCAGGAGCCCCCATTGCTCACTTCCCAGAGAAACGAACTTACTGACGGCGAGTTTTGAAGGAAAATAATTCCCGCAAAAACCGCGGCGACAACCGATATTACGATTAAAATTCTTTTCATTAGGGTTACGGAGTTACAACCGCCTTGATTTCCAGTTCAAGCGTTCCTCCGTTTGTGTCTGCAAGATACACGAATCTGTCGACTGGACCGACTCCGGCCGGGCCGTGAGCGTTAGGGTCATAGACGACATCAATGTTTTTCGTCCCCCCGGCCTTTATGAGCATGTTTGCTTTCGGCGCGAAACCCATGCCGGGCATTCCGAATGGTCCTATTTTTGAACTTCCTTCAACGATATACGCGGCAGTGCACATGCAGGAGGTCGAAAGGTCTCTTACGAGAATATCTTTGTCGGTAGGATTGGTTACCGCGAATGTGTGGGTTACCATGCCCTTCGCCATTGAGATTGTACCAAAGTCATACAATTTTTCGGACGCGACGAGAACGCTTTCGCCACCAGATTGTCCCTGGGTTGGAGGGGAGCCATCGGTGGTGTTTTGAGCTCCCCACCACATTAAGCCAAGAAGGCCTACTGCAGTGACAGAAATGACTATTATTGTATTTTTCATTTTTTGATTGTTTGTTTTTGTTTCGCTCGCTAAAAAACCGCGTTGGAGCGGCTCGGTGCTGCGAAGAAAATTAGCGCAAGTTGGGCGCTATATCTTCGCAGCAGAAAATTTCCACGGGTCGCGTTTTTCCAAAACGGAAAGCCAATCAAGCCATTTTTGCGTTGAAACAATCGGTGAATTTTTACCTACAGAGCTAGCGTATACAAAAAAACTTTTTTGCGGCGGCTCCGAGATGGCATAAATAAATATGGCAAAAAACATGCTCGCCGCTAAGGCAAGAAAAGCCAAGGACGATGCAATAATTCCGGTTGAAACGCCGATAATCGTATTGATATGAGAAATCGCGAACTCAAACGGATTCACAATGTCCGCGCAATTATTGCTTCCGAAAATGGAAATGGGGCACTGGGTATGATTGCTTGAGTAGTGAGAAATCATAAAGCCGCCAAAAACAATCGTGGTAAGCGTTGCCGATATCAAAATAATTCCCAGCGCCGATTTCATAATGTTATTTTAATGTCTTTCTTTCCCGATTTCAATCGAGGATCCTCGAGAAATATAAAAATCAAACATTTTTTATTTCTCGGGACTTTTCCTCAAATTCTTTCTTGTCTATTTCGCCTTTGGCGTATCTCTCTTTAAGTATATCAAGCGCAGAATTTCCTGCACGGTGATGCTTTCCGCCGTTCCGTGAATTTCCCTGAATAAGGGCGACAATGCCGACAATAACGAATAACCAGAAAACAATCATAAAGATAGACCCCCAGGCTCCCATGCCGTATCCCCAATCGTAGCCGTAATATCCCATCATGTTATTTAAATATTTATGCGCGTTTTAATTTGCAGACCTTTAGGATTTCGGCGATGGCTTTTTTGTCCTGTCCCGATTTCATTTGCATTATAACATGTGTCCGAAGATGGTGCTCAAGAAGCAAATCATCTATGCCGGAAAGAGCCTGCCTTATTGCGGAGGATTGCGTAATGATGTCAATGCAATACTTTTCTTCATTTATCATCTTTACTATGCCGTTAATCTGGCCCTTTATTATTTGCAGTCGGCGCAATACTTGCTTTTTTGTTTTTTGCTCCATGCGTGGAAGAATACCCCATAGGGGTATTTGAGGTCAAGTGGGGGGTGTGGAAAAGTTTATTGGTTTTAATTTCTGTCATTGCGAGCTCCAGCAGGAGCGCGGCAATCTTATTTTGTCATTCCGAGTTTTGCGAGGAATCTCTGGGGTTTTTGTAGAGATCCTTCGCTTCGCTCAGGATGACACAAGTGGCGAAAAATTTGACAAATTCCACGTGTTTGCTAACATAATGGAAATCCAAAGACCATTCCGACGTAAAGTCGGAACCCCGATAAAACGTCGGGGCAGGCATCCAGAGAAAAGGATATAAGCCCTGTAGAGGACTAAAACGGAGAAATCCGCCGACGTGCCTGCTTTGGAAGCAGGTTTTTTTGTTCTCCAATGGAGAACAATCCTTCCGAAGCTTTCTTTGACCCTCGTAGCCTTGGCGGAGTGGGTAGCGAAGGAGGATATTCATCAAATTCGCATGAAGACAAAAACACAAAAAGGAGAAGAACTTAAAACAGGCAAAAAGTTTTTGGAAAAGAGCCAGGTTTTGATTTTCACCGATTTTTCCAAAGTTAAGACATCTGACATCAGAAAACTCCGCCAACAACTCAAAGAAGTCCAGGCGAAATACTTCGTCATCAAGAAGCGCTTGCTTGGCCTTATTCTCAAAGAACAGGGAATAGAAGTGGACGTTAAGGGGCTCGGAACGCAGGTGGGCACGATTTTTTCGGAAACCGACATAGAGAAATCCAGCGCTCCGGTTTACAAATTCTTTTACGGCATCGGAGGCGACACAAAAGCCGGACGCGCGGAAAGCGTTAAAAAGATTGTCGGCGCCTATGACCTCAAGAAGAAGAATTTCATTGAAGCCAAAGATGTTCTTTTCATCGGACAGCTACCGTCCCGCGAAGTTCTGCTTGGCCAGTTGTTCGGCATGATTGCGGCTCCCATCAGTTCGCTTCTTTATGTGCTAAATGAAAGAGCAAAACAAACGGTCGAAACCAAATAAAAATTAATACGGACAAAATTCGTACATTCGTACAAATTCGTATTTCGTAAAACAATGGAAAAACACAACGATATAATTTCAAAAATAGAATCATTGACAGCGCTTGAATTGGCCGAGCTTGTGAAGGCGCTTGAAGAAAAGTTCGGAATCTCCGCCGCAGCTCCGTCCGCGGGAGGAGCGGGAGCAGGAGCCGACGCTGTCGAAGAAAAGACATCTTTTAATGTTCTTTTGAAATCGGCTGGCGAGCAGAAAATCAATGTCATCAAAGTCATCAGGGAGGCCACCGGTCTCGGCCTGAAGGAATCAAAGGATATTGCTGATGCCGCTCCGAAAATGATTAAGGAAGGACTCAAAAAAGATGAAGCCGAAGAACTGAAGAAGAAAATCGAAGGAGCTGGCGGTCAAGCCGAAATCCAGTAAAAGATGGCCTCGCTACGCGAGGTCTCGCGAAGCGAGACAAATAGCAAGTATGCAATTGGGCAAATTGGCAATTGAACTGCACTACTACATGTAGTAGTGCAGTTTTGTTTTAGTAAAATTATATGGGGAAAAAAGCAAATATCCGGGGCGCTTTTTTATTTGTGATATCTAGTGTTATATTTAAAAAATGACAAAGAAGATAAAAATAGCGGTTCTCTTTGGAGGCAAATCCGCCGAACACGAAGTATCGCTTCAATCGGCCCGGAATGTTATTGACGCCCTGGACAAGGAAAAATATGAGGTGATTCTAATCGGCATCAACAAAGCGGGAAAGTGGCTGTTAAGCAATACTTCAAACTATTTGCTCCATAATAATAACCCGAAGCTTATCAAGCTTAATAAATCAAACAAAGAAGTTTCTTTGGTTGTGCAGAGCTCCGGCAATTTAACCGATATTCACACTAAGAAAACCCATGGAAAAATTGATGTTGTTTTTCCGGTTCTTCACGGACCATACGGAGAAGACGGCAGCATTCAGGGACTTTTAAAACTGGCCGGAGTGCCTTTTGTGGGTGCAGGCGTTTTAGGTTCGGCAATTGGAATGGATAAAGACGTTATGAAACGGCTTTTGAAAGAAGCCGGAATTCCAGTTGCGAAATTTATAGTTCTTCGCGCCGGAGAAAAAATATCGTTTCGAAGCATAATAAAAACACTCGGTTTCCCGGTATTCGTAAAGCCGGCAAATCTCGGTTCTTCAGTCGGTATCAGCAAAGTTAAAAACGAAAAAGAATTTAAAAAAGCTTTACACAATGCGTTTCAATACGATTCCAAAATTCTAATTGAAGAAGCTATCAAGGGAAGGGAAATAGAATGTTCTGTTTTGGGAAATGAAAAACCAATCGCTTCAGTTCCCGGCGAGGTTATCCCAAGCCATGAGTTTTATTCTTATAAGGCAAAATACCTGGATGAAAATGGCGCTACTCTGCAAATTCCCGCGAAACTTCCAAAATTAACTGTCAAAAAAATTCAGGGAACAGCCATCATGGCATTCAAAGTTCTTAATTGCGAAGGAATGGCACGGGTGGATTTCTTCCTGAAGAAAAACGGGGGCATACTGGTAAATGAAATCAACACAATTCCGGGATTTACGGCTATTAGCATGTATCCCAAAATGTGGGAGGCAAGCGGTATTCCTTATCCAAAACTCTTGGACATATTGATTCGTCTTGCGATAGAACGATTTAATCGGGAGAAAAAACTAAGGAGTTCAATCTAAATCAATCTTCGTAGCTAAAAAGGGAACAATCACAATTGCGGCAATTCGGCAATTGAACTGCACTACTACATGTAGTAGTGCAGTTTTTGTTTTGCGATGTTTAATTGCTTAATTTCTCAATTGCTTAATTTCCGCAGGTATCCGGATTCCATAAGCCCTTTTGTGTGGCCTGGGCTTCGTTCTGGGCCGTCTTGAATTCAATCTGATATTTGTAAGGCAGGCGATAGGTGTATTCGTAAGCGTAGCCCTCTTCAATTATCAGTTTGTTGAAATTCGTTCCACCAATAAAAACATAAGCGAGCAGACGGTTGTATTTGTCATAATCGCCCTGCGTAGAATCTTTTTCAAGATATATATTTTGCCCATTGAGCAATTTTTCGGCTTCTTCTTTCGCTTTCTGCGCGAGGCAAGCGACTCGCGCGCGTTTGTCGTTCGGTTCCGGAGAATCGATGCCTATAAGGCGAATATGAATCGGCTGACCGTTAACTTCCGCTACAATCGTGTCGCCGTCGATTACTCGCAGTACTTTTGTTACAGTTTCTGTTGTCGGCTTAGAAACTATTTCTATTTGTTCCCTTTTAGGGAACAGAGGAGAGTTATCAATTATTGTCGCGCTTTCTTTAGGTTTGTTTGAGTTAGATTGGTTAACGGTCGTTTGGTCATAACCCAGCAGGCTCGAAACAGCCGCGACCGTAGCTAAAAAAGCTACAAAGAGAAGAAGTTTGTTTTTAGGGATATTATTCATTTTGTCTAAAGCCGGTTTTCTTGATATATTGTAAACGATTTAAGCACCCTTAGCTCAGTGGTAGAGCGTCCCGTTCACATCGGGAAGGCCGTAGGTTCGATACCTACAGGGTGCACCAATATTTGAGCAATCCACCCATTATTCTATAATCAAAACCTAATGATTGTGCACGATTGGTTTATACATTCCTTGTTCGCCGTTACCGCAATCAGCGGGATGATGGCGCTTTTTAAAGTTCCCACTGCAAAAGGGCACAATAAATTTCTTTATTCTTTTTTGAGTTTCGCCACAGCATCTATTTTTAGCTTCATTTTCTTCCGAAGTTTCATAAATTTGGATTCTCGCACAATGCTTTTCGGGCTAGTGTGGGGAATCGGATATGCGTTGCTTGTATTGCTCCAGATGGAAATTCTAAGAAATCTGGATACCAACGCTGTTTTTCCCATTACGAGCACCGCTTCAAATGTTATTACCTTAATTATCGGCCTCCTGTTTTTTCACGACAAAATAAATCTACTGCAGTTCATAGGTGTTTTTCTAGCGGTTTTTGTCATTGCTTTTTACAATCAAAAGTATAAGCACATAACCTTTCAGAACGGTTTGCTGGTTGGTTTTGGTTCAATTGTCTTACTGTCTACGTTTACCAAATTCATACAGAAATTTGGGGCTATATCTGTTGAAACCGAAAATTTTATTTTTTGGCAATTGTTTTTTGCCACATTAGCTTCCCTTGTTATACTCGGCATTACAATGAGAAATGAATTGGGACGGCAATTTAAGGTTTCTAAAAATGTCGTTGCATGGGCAACAACTCTCGGAGCCTTGAATTTTATCGGGACTACGGAAATAGTAAGAGCGCTTTCTACGGGGCCATTCTCTCTGGTTTATACGATAAACGGTTTTTACATATTGATCACTTCCCTTATAGCCTGGAAATTATTCGGAGAAAAACTAACTAGACACAAGGTTATTTTTCTATTCACGGCCGTAATAGCCGTAATTTTAATAGGCTTGAAGTAAAAAAATCGTTAATATGCTTTGCGAACTAAATTTATATCGGGAAAATTTATGCGAAAATTAAAGCAGGAAGAATTTGAGAAAATCGTAGCGGAGGGAATAAACGCGATTCCGGAAAAGTTTTTGCGGAAATTGGATAATGTCGCGATTGTCATTGAAAACGAGCCAACGCCGGCCCAGAAAAAGAAATTGAACATCAATCAAGGATGGACGCTGTTTGGTCTGTATGAAGGAGTGCCGCAGGGCGAGAGGGGAATGAACTACACATTGGTAATACCAGATAAAATAACTATTTTTAAAAAGCCGATTGAAGACGAGGCATCCGACGAGAAGGACATAAAAGAGATTGTGAGAGACACTGTTTGGCATGAAATTGCCCATCACTTTGGAATGGATGAATCCCGCGTCCGCCAAGTTGAAACCAAAAGGCAAAAACACTGAACGAATTCCTAAACCCGCTCCAGGGGCTGGCAGGCAAAAAATCTCCGGTATATGGGTATATGTCCTCATAGGACAATTCCATAGAATTGTCCTATGATACTTATGCGTACCATAGATACATAGATACCCATAATAAGAAAGTCGCTTATTATTAGATTATAATAAAACAAATATGAAAAGGTGGACTGTGGTTTTTAGAGCTCTGGCGAATATCAACCGGCTTAAGATAATTAAGCTGTTGGCTGACGGCAGAAAGATGAACGTCACCGACATCGCGGGAAATCTTGAAATTTCCTTCAAGGCAACCTCAAACCATTTGGCGTTGTTGAAGAATTTAGACGTCTTGGAAGCGCAGGGGACCTCTGGCTATGTTTTTTATTCTTTTAATCAGCAACTGCCTAAAGATTTTCAAAAAATAATTGAGATTGCCCTAAAATAGTCATAGGACAATTCTATGGAATTGTCCTATGACTATCAAAATTGTTTCTTCTGCCTCGTTAAATCTTAAAAGAGTTATGGCTGTTTGGAAAATAAAATTGTATGATGATATACAACTCAACATAAAAATTTCTAACGGGGTGCACAAAAAACATGCTTTGCGAACTCAATCAGATAAAAACAAAAGACGGACTGCGGCTTGAGGGGTTGGTTTTTGGTTCGGTAAGTTCACCACAAGTGAACCGTCACAAAAATAAAGTAATTGCGCTTTGGTTGAGCGGATTGACTGGAAGGTTTTCTAGCAGCCCAGAACGGATTCATGCCGTCGCCGTAGAGCTGGCTAAAAAGAATATTTCCTTCGCCATTTTTAATCATCGTGGGTTTGGCAATATCAACTCGTTAAATGTTGAAAGTAAAAAGGGTAAAGGTAATAGAAAGAAAAGTAATTATAAATATTTCGGAATGAGTTTTGAGAAATTTGAGGATTCTGTTTTGGATATTGAGGCAATGATTCGCTTTTGCCGTAAAAGGGGATACAAAAAGATTTTTCTTTTCGGACACAGCACCGGCGCCAATAAATCGGCTTATTATATTTTGAAAAAACATGGACGCGGGCTTGCGGGCATCGGACTTCTCGGTCCGATGAGCGATATTCCGGGAATCAAAAAGGACTTGGGCAGGAAATATAAAACTGTTCTTGAAACAGCGGAAAAAATGGTTAAACGTGGGAAGGGCAATGAGTTATTACCTATGACAATGACTAATGACAAATTCTATAGCGCCGCGCGTTTTTTGAGCATTGCGCGTGAAGGAATGAACGAAGACACTTTTCCATACTATGATTCAAAAAGGAAATTCCGCTGGGCGAAAAATGTGTGCTTGCCTGTTTTGGTTTTAATCGGAAGCAAAGAACAGCACGCCGACCGCCCCGTTCCTGAAATATTAGAAGCATTCCGCAGGCAAATCCCGGCGAAGTACTTTTCCGGAAAAATCATCAAAGGAGCCGACCACAGTTTCAAAAACAGAGAAAAAGAACTCGGCCACGAAATGGCAAGGTGGATTTCGTCTGTGCATTAAAGGCGTTTTGATTTTTTATAACGGTTATCTTAAAATTTTAGTTAAGAACCGAACTTGAAAAATGAAAAAGGAGGGTCAAAATGTCCCAGACGACGAATCGGAAACACGAAGCAATTTCCTGTATATCAACCGCACTTGGAATACCAGAGGTTGAGGTAACAGATAACATAATGCTCGGATGCTGGGCACATTACATTGTCTCAAACATCTTTTTCCGAACCGGCATGGTTATTCAAGTTCATGATTTGGGCAAAGTAACGGTTGGGGACATACTTGAACAACTATAACAAGATTGTCGTGTTTCCCAATCTTCAGAGTTGTCCAGAATTTTGCCCGCGAAGGAGTCCACTCCCAAGCGGGCTTCTTCATTCTTACTTAAACCAATTTACCATTACATGCCATCCGCCTACTATCCCACGGGATAGTAGGCGGATGGTTACTTGGTTTGGTGTTTTGGTTAGCTAAAGATTTGCGAAGATTCTAAAAGTTCTCTATCATTAAGTAATAATTAAATGATTCACCGAAATAATGAATATCAAAATCATTTTCTTAATATTGGTTATAGCGGTTATTGTGGCTTTTGGAACATTCTTTTTTCTCACATTTAATACTCCACCAATTGGAATAGAACCACTTGAACCTGTTGCTGTTCCAGAAGAAAGCTCAAGTACCGCGAACCTAATGGAGAAACCTGTTCCGCGGCCGAATCCAGAAAAGACAACTCTTCCAGAGAATAGTGAAAACCCTCCTGTTTCGCCTTCAAAGAATACGGCTGTACCGGCGACACCTACTACACCTACTACACCTACTACACCTACTACACCTAATACGTTTTTTACTTTACTTGAGGGCGACAGTGTTTTTCTGGCGAAGGATGACGGAACCCTTTCATCTAACGACGATGTCGACGTAAATGCTGTAACTAAAAGATTCTTTCAATCCCACCCCGATCAGTACGACTTTATTGCGATTTTTACGGACTTTCCGGGGAATGGTAGTAATTTTAATCTCACTGTGAAGAATCCAATTCAGGGACTAGGAATCGATCCTTGGGATAATTCGACCTCTTTTGGGAGCTCAGGTACACTCAAGGCGGTTGTTGTTGAGCATGTCAGGCCCTCAGTGGATAATAGCTATACGTTTATCGATTTAGCCCATGAAATCAGTCACTACTGGCTTGCGTACATTCCCAACCAACCCTCCCTACCTATTAATCGAGACGGGGCACACTGGAGCAAATGGTTTGATACGGCAGTCCGCTCCGGTTCCTGTTTCTCTCGCGACCCGAATGGTGGAGGAGCGTATGTAGATAATGGAGACGGCACATTCTCTCTCGATCCGAAACCCGGGTGCCCTCCTTCGAAAGGAACCGCGTCGCATAAAGTAAATTCTTTAGATCTGTATCTTATGGGCTTGATTCCAGTATCAGAGGTGACGCCTCTCACTCTCTGGATACCCGACGACCCCTCCATAGAACCGAGTGATTCTCCGGCAATCAAGGGCACAAAAAAGATCGTTACTGTTGACGACATCATAAAAATTGCCGGGCAACGTAGTCCAGCGTATCCGAATACGCAGAAAGACTTTAAGGTGGCGTATATCTATCTTGCAAAGGGGGTACCAAGTGACTGGCAGATCAATAATATAAAATGGATCGCCCAGAACTTTCCCCAAGAATGGAGTTTTGTTACCGGCGGCCGCTCTACGATTTCTCCTGTTAAATAGTCCGATACCGCCACCGAAGTTATATGGCTTTATTCAAAGAAAAAATAAAAAAGATACTGGCCGGCGCAGATATTTTGATTGATGGCGAGAGAGAATGGGACATTCAGGTTCACGATGAACGCCTATATCGGCGCATTATTACCCGCGGCACAATGGGGCTCGGCGAGGCCTATATGGACGGCTGGTGGGATTGCAGAAAGCTTGATGAATTTTTCTACAGGGTAATCGGGACTCATTTGCATACCGAAAACAAAGGTATCGGACATGATTTTTACAGATTCCTTACAAACCTTTTAAATAAACAGACAATCAGGCGCTCTTTTGAAGTTGGAGAGTGGCATTACGATATCGGCAACGACCTTTATAAAGCAATGCTTGATAAGCGAATTGTCTACAGCTGCGGTTATTGGAAGGACGCAAAAAATCTTGATGAGGCGCAGGAAAATAAACTTGATTTGATTTGCCGGAAACTAAAACTCAAAGTAGGACAAAAAGTTCTTGATATTGGATGCGGATGGGGAAGTTTTGCCAAATTTGCGGCCGAAAAATACGGCGTTGAGATGACCGGCATTACTATTTCCAAAGAACAGGTGAGTTTGGCTGAAGAATTAACAAAGGGTCTGCCCGTTGATATTAAATTTTTGGATTACAGAAAAGTTGAGGGGGTGTTCGACCATATCGTGTCCGTTGGCATGTTTGAACATGTCGGGCCGAAAAATTACCGGACTTTCATGAAAGTTGCAGGGCTACACCTGAAAAATGACGGGATATTTTTATTACATACTATTGGTGGCAACTATTCCGACACAAGCCCCGACCCTTGGATTGAAAAATATATTTTTCCGAATGGCGCGGTACCGAACATAGAATCAATCGGGAAAGCCGTCAGAGGAATATTCGTTGTTGAGGACTGGCACAATTTCGGCGCCGACTATGATAAAACACTTATGGCCTGGCATCATAACTTTGAGAAGAATTGGGATAAGCTGAAAAACCGCTACTCGGAGCGCTTTCGCCGGATGTGGAATTATTATCTTCTTTCCTGCGCCGGTTCCTTCAGGGCGCGCGACGCTCAATTGTGGCAAATCGTATTGACCAAAGGCGGCCTTCCCGGAGGATACGAATCGGTTAGGTAACGAAGTGGATTTCTTTGTATATGTTATACTAATTACTAAATAATTACGCCAATCATGAACGTCAAAACTTTTTTAGGAATATTGGTGACGATAACTGTGGCATTTTTAGGGACTTTATTTTTTTTCAGATTTAATACTCCTTCCATAAAAACGCAGCCATCTGAGTACATTGCTATTCCTCAAGAAAGTTCAAGTTCCGCGAATATGGCGGAAAAGTCCATCCCGCAACAGAATCAAGATAAAACAATTCTTCCTGCTGAAAAAAATGTAAACCCCCCAGTTTCTTTGCCAAAGAATCCAACGACAACAACAACGGCACCTGTGCCTAATACATTTTTTACTTTGCTTGAAGGCGACAGCGTTTTTCTCGCAAAAGATGATGGGACCTTTACTTCTAATGGTGACGTTCAACCTTCTGCCGTAACAAAAAAATTCTTCAACTATTATCCTGACAAGTATGATTTCATAATTATATTTACCACATACCCAAGCCCTACGGGAGCAGATTATGGATATGTCGTAAACAACACTATAAAAGGCCTTGGAGACATCACGTTTATTGATAAGTCCAAAATATATGGAAGCAAGGGAATCCTCAAGGCAGTTCCTGTTTTGCATAACATTCCAACCAATAAACGATTTAGCAACCTTTCTCATGAATTAAGTCATTATTGGCTTATGTATGTTCAGAATACTCCTGATTTTCAGATTAATGGAGATGGCACTCATTGGAGCAATTGGCTTGACACGGCGACAAGAGAGGGAGAATATATTTATTATGATGCCGAGGGGGGGTTTGGATACAAAGACAACGGCAATGGAACTTTTTCTGTCGATAGAATTAACACTCCGCCCGGACATTCATTTAATAAATTCAGTTCAATGAGTTTATATCTTATGGGATTATTGCCGCCGTCTGAAGTAAGGCCGTTGACGCTTTGGGAAACATCTGCCGCTAATGCTAATGAAGCAGACGTGATGGTTGGTACAAAAAAGATTGTGACTGTAGATGACATTATAAAAATAGCCGGTCCGCGTATCCCAGCATATCCGAATGCTCAGCGCAATTTTAAAGTCGCATATATTCTTCTTGCTAAAAAAGGAGGGACTGCTACAAACGCTCAAATAGAAAGCATCAAGTGGATTGCGGAAAACTTTCCCCAAGAATGGAGTTTTGTTACCGGCGGCCGCTCTACGATTTCTCCGGTTAACTAATTTTATATCAATATTTCAGTAAATAAGCCGTTTCTTTCATTGTAGCTTTTTAAGCTACAGTCATAAATGTTTTGTTTATTGTTTAGTGTTAACAATTCAGACGATCGTTTAAGTTGTTAACAAATATATAAAATCGTTTATGGTCCATGGTTTGTCAGCTTTTTCTTCTTCTTCCGTGGAAAGATTTATGTATCTCGCGGAGTTCTTTGTTTGTTATGTGCGTATAGATTTGGGTCGTTGAAATGTTGGAGTGGCCGAGGAGTGACTGAACCGAACGCAAATCGGCGCCGTTAAGCAATAAGTCCGTGGCGAACTGGTGGCGGAGCTGGTGCGGGGTGACATGGTCGGCGATACCGGCTTTCCGTCTGTAAAAGTTTACCAGGCGCTGGACGGCGCGGGGGATTATGCGACCGATAACGTTCGGAGTTCGATGTTCGGAGTTCGATGTTTTGCTCAAGCTTACAAACATCGCTTCGTCGGCATCTGGGCGTTTGCCCAAATAATTTTTAATTGCTTTTTTGGCGCGGTCGGATAAAAAGACAACGCGCAGTTTATCTCCTTTCCCGCGGACGGTAACTTCGCCACGCTCCAAATCAATATAACGGCCCAATGAGCAGAGTTCGGAAATACGAAGGCCGGTGGAGAAAAATGTTTCAAGAATAGCTCTGTCGCGAAGCGAACGCAGGTCGGAGCCATTCGGCGCCGTAAGCAGGCGTTCAAGGTCGCCGTATTCTATTATGGATATCTGGCGGCTGGGTGTTCTCGGCAGTTCTATTTTTTCTGCTGCCAGCGTTT
>Ga0080064_1005447_pt1 | contig 14902 bp, 21 predicted proteins | sample Subgrocontami54m_FD_69260 | JGI IMG/M metagenome (GOLD analysis project Ga0080064, IMG submission 69260) | Subsurface groundwater microbial communities from S. Glens Falls, New York, USA - GMW46 contaminated, 5.4 m (SPADES assembly) (version 2) ...
TTATCCCGACCCACCCCCCTAACGATCCACTCAGGAACCGGCCCCTCGAGCCAGTTACTCGGTGTTGTCTGTACGAGATGTGGTAAGTAGGCACTGGAAAAGACCAACTTGCCTATTTCCATCATGAGGAAGCCGTAGCTTTGCTCCTCTACTTCCAGGATTATCCCAGCGACTGAGCCGATCAAGACCAGCCCTACAAGTGCTATCTGGAACATTCCGGTTGATCTCTTAGTCCAATGACGGACTATCAAGATGATGAGCGCCACATACCCTATTAGCCAAACAAGGTTTAGCAGCATGGTATTTCCTTCCGAGAACTATTCCGCACCGCGGGGTCATTTTTCCTCTTTGGGCTTTTTCCGGAACCAATCGAACCTTGGCGGTGGGATTCCCAGCCAAAGACATCGAGCGATTTCGAAACCAGTGAAGAGCATGTGCTACCTCCTTATTCCTAAAATTTTGTCGATGTTGTGACCGATCCAGAGCCCTCCAAGCGGAACCACTACGAATGCCACAAAGATTGCCGCGAGGGTCAAAATAGCCACGTAGAGTGGCATCTCACCTTCTCCTTCCGACTGTAGGCGGGGTACTAGTCAATATTTTGGATCCAGTGATCACCAGGGCGATGAAGACAACCAGCAACAGCATGGCAAACATTCGCCGTTGGTCGTCAGAACGATCGATCAACCCGAGAAAGTTGAGCCCGACTGCGACTGCTGCAACCAGGAAAACCAGGCTGAAGATGCACAATGCGGCGGCTACTGCTTTCATTTGTCCTCCTTTATTAGCTACTCATCCTCAGAAAGCGCTTGGCTGTAATTGAACTCAGCAAACCCCCACACGATGATGAGGGCAACTGAACCTGCAACTCCAATCCAGATATATACTCCTTCGGTCCGGGCGAGATATTTCCCGCCCATTCCAATCCAGAGCATCACAAAGATTGCGAGCAAGAAGAGCCGGACGATCTTTATCTTGATCTTGTACTCCTCAGGGATATATTTGGTTGTTGTCACGATCGACCTCCTTTGTTTTTCAGACGGTATTTTGTTAACGTGCGAAAAATGCCCACCAACGGGCAAATATCAACTCGCGCTGATTGGGGAATTATACCACAAACAAAGCTAAAGCGCAATACTATAAGCCATCGTGACACGTTTGTCAGATGGCTTGCGAATATATTCAATACTGCGAGAACTGCGTTCGCTAAGCGCTTCTCTATTCTAGGGTTAAAAATAAGCTTAAGAAAAGGCGCTCTTTCAGTTAACTCAGTTGAGTTAACTTACTAAAGCGCCGCGCGTAGGTCAGTTTTGCCTCTAAGGCCGCATTTGGCCTTGATTTTCCACTTTCCTTTCTGTTATACAGTCTCCTTCTCAAGTGACATTTCCCTGGTTTCAACCAGCTCCCTGATCATGCTGGATGCGTCTAAGAGATCCCAAGCGACGTGGTTCGCCGCAATGCGACCGCTCGTTTGCACCTCTTTGCCATGGCCGGTTAAGACCAGGATAGTTGTAGCACCGACAGCTTCACCCAAAGCAATGTCAGCTTCGCGATCACCGATCACAAATGCCTTGGTCGGATCAAACCCAAAGTCACGTATGGCTTGTTCGATGAGTCCAGGCGCCGGTTTGCGACAATCGCATCGGCGGAATTTATCATGTGGGCAATGATAAATGCGAGCGATCGTACCGCCTTTGGCTGCTACCCAACCCATGATGTATCCGTTGACCAATGCCAGATCAGTTTCTGTAAAGGTCCCGCGATCGATCCCCGACTGATTGGTTACCACGATCACTAGAGCCCCCATCTGGGTAAGATGGGCAATCGCATGATCCGAACCTGGAATCATCTCCAGCTCTGCAATCGACTTGACGAAATCATCGTGATTGACGTTGATCACCCCATCACGGTCACAGATCACCACGAATCTGGATGGTTGTTCCATTTCTACCCTCCTTCAGTTTTGGATTTTTCGATCCTTGTAGGCAATAATGCCGATCGCACCAAGGAAAATCACTACTACTACGATCACGATCAATAACCTCACCATCAGGAAATATTCCACTGCATCGAGTGGATTTATTGTCAGGTCCATTTTGCCTCCTTAGGCCTTTACATCGTGATGCAATGATTGAAGGATCAAGAAGAAAATCGCACCCAGTGCAGGACTTTGCGGATACCGCTTTATTAAGGCGGTTAGTTTCCAGGGCTTGGGTAGATCGTAGAGCATTCGTCTCCCTCTAGACTGTTAAAGTACTTACGTCTTTTGACGCCCTGATATTTTACTCCTTGAGGCTGATTTTTTCACTATGGGCACGTAAATTAAGCTTAAATGAAATTTAGAACCGGCTTAGCCGGAATAAATTTATCATCTAAAGGAGGGAAATACTAAAGGGAACCATTGGTGCCCTTTTTAAAGGTCAAAAAAAGGGCGCCCATTTAAAGGGGCGCCCAGGGTAACGTTTGCGCTCCTAGTTGGAGCTGGGATTGGGTGATTGCGGCGCGGACGGCGAGGTGAGGAAATTGTCACAGGTGTAACCTGGATCCCACTGGACTGCACTCCAGAGCATGAGGTCGACCTCACACAACCAGTGCAGGCCATTCATCAGATCGGCCGATGTCGCATAGCCTTGCAGTGTCTGATCGAGTGACTCCTGAGTCACGAAAGAGCTTTCGCCCTTCCATGCCTCGAGAGCATCAATACGGCTGCCGAGGTTGTTGACCTGGTCGTTCGTCGCGAATCCGCTGACGTCGGGGATATCCGACATTTTCGCGAAATCGCCGGTCATGCTGGTGACGATTGCTCGCACCTGCGCCTCGGTTAGACCTGTATGGATATTCTTGATCGCTTCGGCGACTGCCGTTGCGATCTTCTTGTCGATGTCGACGCAGCTGCTACCATTATCAGCCTTGATCTGTCCGACATTGGTAACTTTGCCTGCGTCGACTGTGACTGTCGCCGACGCGCCGATGAAACCTACAGGAAGAATCCGATAAGAGCCTGGCTTAAGGTTGCCGATGCGGAATGCGCCCTTTTCGCGGGACGCAACCTGCCCGACAATCTGACCAGAAATATTGCTCGCAGCAACAACTAAGGATGCGCCGCGGTAGCCGCAGCTCTCGCTGCCGACGACCACTTTGCCCGCGATGACTCCTTTGTTAGAGCCGTCGGCGTGGATTTCGGTACTCGTGATGAACCCGAAACCCAAAACGAGTGCCATGAGGATTGCCAAGATCTTGATCACTTTTTCCTCCTTCAGAAGAATTAATCTGCTACCAGCAGGGTTTGATTGCTACCGCATCCCCGAGTCGAGGTGGACCACAACATAGGTGAACTTCCCCTCCTCGACAATCACCTGAGTCGAACCTCTCGGATAAACCGACACCGACTTCAGAAAATAGGTTCCGGGTGAAAGCCGGATACCAAAGCGGCCATGCTTCTTCGAGGTAAACGTCTTAACGACATTACCCGACAAATCAATGACGTTCATCGTCACCGAACGTCCCGCCTCACACGGATCCGATTCGACACAAACTGGCTGGGTCGGCCCGACCATGGTTACTCCTCGAACGCCGCTTGGCTGCTGGGCAGCAACTGAAGAGGCCAAAGCCAATGAGACGACTATGACTAGAAACGTGAGCTTCACTTCTTTTCTCCTTGGAACTAATCCACACTTGTGGAGTCTTACTGGTTATTCGTTTTTCCCTTTCTTTTGTTGCAAACGTTATGACACAAGAAAACTCGCATACTCCAGGCTTACCTGGAGACGAGAGTACTCATGTGTTTTTTAAGGTACATCCAAACCTAAGTTTGAATCTACGTATTGTAACACATTTAAGGCTAAATGTCAAATACTAGAGGATACTTTTGTATCCTGCGCATAGTTGCGCTAACTATCGAAATCTATTGTTTCGATAGTGCTTCACTAAATACTAGAGCCATCAGTTCCCTTTAGAATTCTGGAAATTTTAATTGCAAATTGGAGGGTCAATTGCTAGTATCGAGGGGCTACAAATGGACAAAATTATTCTCAAGCATGCTCCGAACTTCATCAAGTGGTCGATTTTTTCCATCCTCTTTTTTGTTCCACTTTTTTTCTCGCCTTCAAATAGTGAGCTTTTTGAGTTGCCTAAAATGTTTGCCGTCTACGCAGCCGCCACGGTCATCGGCACGAGTTATCTCCTTTTCCTCCTTGCCCGGGGTAAATTTGAGATTAGTAAAAATCCTTTTCTCCTTCCCTTTTTGGCCCTTTTGGCCTCGGCTTTCATCTCAACTGTTTTTTCGATTGATCATTTTACTTCTATCTTTGGATATCAAACGAGACTCAATGGAGGCTTGGTATCGATGGCTGCCTATTTCACAATTTTTGCCGCCATTACGACTTTTTTCACCAAAATTGATGTTCGCAAAGCACTATTTTTTACTCTGGGCAGCGCGGTCATGGTCTCGGCAATTGGTATCCTGGGACATTTTGGACGCGATCCTTTGTGTGTCGTTCTTACCAACCAATTCACATCGGATTGTTGGCAAAGCGAATTTCGCCCGACATTGCGCATTTTTGCCACCCTTGGCCAACCCAATTGGCTGGCGACTTATCTGATTGGAATAATTCCCATAAGTATTGGGTTTTTCCTAGAAGCTAAAAAAATACTTTCCAAAGCTATGTTTCTGGCCTCGACAGCTATTCTTTTTGCCACCTTTATTTTCACTAATTCCCGCTCTGGTTTGGCAGGACTTGTCGCCGGCGTGGTTATCTTTATAATTTTGATCTGGCCGCGGCTTCGGATGTACCGCAAGCAGGTGAGCATAGTTTTGGTACTTTTAACAATTTTTACGCTCATTTTTGGGTCGTTTCTTTTCTCTCGGGTCAGGGAATTTTTTGCAAAAAGCACCACTGCTACCCAAGTTGGAGGCACTGAATCCGGAGCCCTGCGCCTGATTGTTTGGCGAGGAGCATTAGAAATTTGGCGCCACTACCCGATCATTGGATCGGGCACCGAAACATTTGCCTACAGTTATTATCAATATCGCCCAACTGAGCACAACCAAACAACCGAATGGAATTTTCTTTATAACAAAGCCCACAACGAGCCGCTTAACTTCCTGGCCAACCAGGGAATTGTGGGATTCATCTCGTATCTGTGGGTTTTACTAGCAATCCTTATCTATGGACTACGGAATAGGAGCAAATTTACTCCAGTCGACTCCGGACTTGTTGGTGGAGTTATGGCTATTGCCATGTCGCAAGTTTTTGGATTTTCGGTTGTGACGACCAATTTGCTGACTTTTGTCCTACCAGCTTTCTTGATCGTCAACACTTTGAAAAAGGATCAATTTACTTGGTCTTTTCCCAAAAACAAAGTGTTTAGAGGGGCGGGACTTATCATTATCAGCGGGACAGGATTTTATCTGCTGGCTGCCACGTATGGACTTTTTTTAGCCGATCAGGCATATGAACGGTCGAGAGAATATCTCTCGCTTGCGGCTTTGGGGCCGGCGCAAAACCGGATCGAGACGGCTCTGACAATTAGTTTCCCCTTGCCGCCTCATTATTTGATGACCAAAGCAACAATCGAAGCTGAAAGAGCTATACTTGAGTCCGAATCAGGTAACGCCAGTCTTCGGGAACAAGCGGCTAATGACACCAAAAAAGCCGTCGAGCTCGGGCCCAGAAACACCGGCAACATTCGACAGGCGGCGACTAATTATTTCACTTTATCGTCAGCCGACCCCAAATATCTTAAGGATGCAGCCGACTCCGCCAAGAGAGTGACCGAGCTAGCGCCCACCGATCCTTCGGCCTTTTACAATCTTTATTCGATTCTTAAAGCCGACGGACAAAAAGATGAGGCTCTCAAAGCACTCGACAAATCCCTCTCTCTCAAGCCAGACTACACTCAAGCAATCCAGGCTAAAATCAATGAAACCAGTGGAATCAAAACTCTTGATTAATTTCGCCTATTGCACAAGGACGTACAAATGAGGTATTTTTCGCAACATGCCAGCAAGAATTTCAAAAACAGCAAAAAAGGAAATGCCCGTCGAATCCAAACTTCCGAGACCGCCTAAAGTGACCTTGCCTAAAATTAAGGATTTTTTGGCAGCGATTTATTTCCTGATCTGGATTCCAATCGGATTGTTCGTACTACTTTTTATCATCATGAGTGTTCGCCAAGGAGCATTTAATAGCCTCTTTGGTAAACAATCTGCTGCTCCGACAACTTCCAATCAAACTCCTACCCAACAAACTGAGACTAAAATCCCTGGCGTAGGTACTGTCAACATAGCCTGTGTCCAATCCAATCTAAGCCAAGAAGAGATTCAAAAAATTATCACCGTGGGAGACACATCAACTTTTACTCCAGAGGAAAAGACAAAACTTGAGCCCTGTATTACCAAAAAAGAAACACCCGCCGCTACTCCTGATACCACCAACACAACCAAAAAGTAAATTATATTTTGGTTGTTGTCTCCGCTTTGGCAATGACAATCAGCCTCTTTTGGTCAAAAGATCCATCGCAAGTATAAAGCGTTAGTCTGTTTTCATCGGAAAGCACCGCTTGTACATCATCGGGTTTGACCTGATGCTTATCCACAACTTTGTAAGTAAATTTTTTATCCCCTGATGTAATTTGTATTTCATCCCCAATATTTATTTTTCTCAAAGCCCCAAAAAGATTATCTCTATTGTGAGCAAAGAGAATGACGTTGCCCTCACCCGGAGCTTTGGATGTAACCAACCATGAAGCTTTGTCGTCATAAAGTGTCCACTGGCTTTCAACTATTTTGGCCGGGGCAACTGCTAAATCCAAATCAACACTGGATATAAAAATATGTGATGGCGGGTCATTTTTGATTGTCTTAACCTCCGAAGCCGCAACTTTTGGTCCTTCTGTTTTAGGTTTTAAACGTTTTAAAATTCCTTCCGGATAAAGCCTCCACGCTAAAAGAAAAACAATGGATGCAGATAGGCCAAAAACTACAAATTGGAGAAAAAAATCACTCTTCCGCACTACTTCTGAGAGTTTTGAATCCAAAGAAAAAAGCAGCAGAACCGGCTATTAAAGCAATCGCAATCTGGGCGATTCTTTTTTCAGTTGAGGTCTCGCCTAGTTTAGTAGCCCCACCCAAAACCTGACCGCTGGCTGTTGACGATTTGGATGATTCGGGCCCACCAATATTTTTCGAAGTAGTATTTGTTGTAGTATTGGAAGTTGCGCTTGGAGTCGCCGATTGGGTGGAATCTTGAGCAAAAGCCAGGGCGGTAAAAGTAAAAAATGAAAAGGCAAAAGCCAGGGCGATTGCCAATTTTGGCAGTATTTTTATCATCGATGAATTATGCCAATTACCTTAACTTAATATAATGAAAATTGCAAGTTTTTAATTCTCTTGCAATAATACCCTAACTTATAAATTTAAAGACCCAAAAACTTATGACTGAAACCAATGTAAATAGCTTTTTCAAATCGCTCGACCCATCACTTGCCCAAATTGCCTTGGGACTTAAGAAAGCAACGCTCAAAACTTTTCCGAAGTCCGAAGTCAGACTGCGCTGGGGCAAACCGGCATTTATTGTGGAAGGCAAACATTTAGCCTCGATTTGTCCCTATAGTAGCCATGTCAATCTCGAATTTTGGCAAGGTGCCAAGCTGAAATCTGAGTATTTGGAAGGAACCGGTAAGGGACTGAGGCATATTAAATTTCGCTCCAAGCAGGATATCAAAGACAAAGAGGCTGAGATAGAACGGCTTTTGAAAGAAGCGGCTTCTTTGTAAAGAGGTTTTAAATCAAGCCTTTTAAATCGTTTTTTACTTCTAAAAATCTTTTGACACCGATCCCGATAATTCCCAATCCAATTAATATTAAAAGTGCTCCAAAAGTATACCCTCCACTGGTAGGTATAAAATGAATAATTGTTCCGCCTACAACAATTGTGGCGAGTGATGTACGAGCATAAGCAAGCAAAGTGCGTTCGTTGGCCAAAATAGTCCGGTCGATAGCCAAATCGTCACGCAGTATCTTTTTTTTATTTTGATAAGTTCTCGCCATAATTTATTTTTCAGACACCCTGAGCCTCAAGACTTTGAGCATCAATAATAATATATTCGGCGTGAAGCCATTTAGCCAACTCAAATTTATCATTTCTAAATGCGACCATACCTCTTTCAACTTCCTGCCTCAAAGTTTCCAATGTCAAACTTTCAATTACTCTGTGATTTATATGATTAGCACTTAATAATCCAGATTTTAGGTCCCTGAAAAACTTCAGGAATTTTTGCCCATCATCGTCAACTCGATACCTATTAACTCCGCTTTCTATAAAATTCCGCCAAACAATAGACCTTGCCATACTCGTTCGATTTTCAATGACTTTCATTTCTTCATCGACTCTTTTTTTTAAATCACCATTAGCGATTCCATCACTAATATCATCTGCAAAAGCGGTCACGTCTGCGATATCGTTAAGAGGATTGTTACCTGAAATTTCTGGAGCCATCTTAGTCTTTTGGTTTGAAATCAAGGGAAAGGGAATTGACACAATATCTGTGCCCCGTCTTGGTCGGGCCGTCATCAAAAAGGTGTCCCAAGTGCGCACCACAGTTGGTACATAATATCTCAGTCCGCACCATTCCGTGGCTATTATCGACCGCTGTTTTGACTTTGCCTTCGGCCACTACCTCATCAAAACTCGGCCAGCCGGAAGATGAATCAAATTTGCTTCTCGAAGAGAAGAGTGCCTCGTTACAAACGACACAATGATACATTCCATCGTCGTGATTAAAAGTATATTCGCCGGAAAATGGCGGCTCGGTGCCTTTTAAGAAACAAACATTGTATTGCTCCTCGGTCATCTTTTTTTTAGCTTCTTCAACTTTTTGCCTTATATCCATATTTAAATTCCCTTTTTCGCTTTTCTTTTAGACCGCCTTTAGGCTGGCGCAAGCAAATCTTCCTTAGACTTTAGATAAAGATTTGCTTATCCATTTAACCCAACCCTAACCTTTTTAAATACTCAGCGTGGTTAAATCCGACGCCTTCTGGGGCAGAATCAAAAAATCTTATTTCTTCGGATTCGTCAGTTTGACCAGTTGTGAGGTCGTCAATTTTGACTTCGTAAATTGCGTCCACTACATGACCCCTGGGATCCTGATCAACATCTTCGAAAAGTCCTACCAGAGTTGATTCTTCATCAGTTTGTGTCCCTAATTCTTTCTGTTGAATACGTAGTATACATTCGGAAAGGGTTTCGTTTTTCAAGAGGAAACTCCCCGGTAAATGCCAGGACCCTTTCTCAGGTGGTATTGATCTTTTTGTTAATAAGAATTGCCCAGCGCTGTTTTTAACAAGCAAACTAATTGCAAACCTGGGAACGTTTTCAAAAGATTTCTCAAAATCCTCAGGACTAAGTCTAAGTGATGAATTCTCAGCCATAATGTTTATACTTACTTTTTTTTCTTACCCCAACTCCAGCGAGGTTTCTCGCCCGTGAGTGTGCAGATTATAACCAAAATTAGGACATAAAGGACAACTCGCGGAACAAAGTTGATCAGAGTATCCGAGCCAGAATGTTGACGCGCATCAATTTGCATAAAATCGCGAACAATATAGATTACAAACAAGGCTAAAATCAGCCAACCCTGCCATGTGGCCGGTGTCCAACCCCATCCATAACTTTTGTTTTTAAACCAAGGTTTTTTAACTAATATCATTTTAGCTTGCTTCCTTTTCAATTCGCTCTTCGCGCACCATCATATAATCAAGTGCAATCAGAAGCAACAGATTGCCTGCAAGGCCGTAAACTGCCGAAAATTGCTCACGGTAAAAAGCAAAAAATTGAGTCAGGAAAATTGTAATAAGCACCGCTATTTTAAACATTGAGTAAGCCCCGACTCTTGAAAATCTAAGTTTAATTATCCCCAAGATAACAAAAATGCCCGAGATAATTGAGAAAACAAGCTGTCCCGAACTAACCAATGAAAATGGATTGAGATCAACTTGTAAAAACGAAAGTCGGGCAATGCCAGTCAGTCCATAAATAAGAACTAGCGAATAGTAAATTGCCGCACCGGCTTGGAAAAGAAAAAAGATAATTAAGAAATAGTTGAAATACCGGCTACCGGCAAGAATCCGATATATTTTTCTTGGCAGTAATTTCAGCTTGTGCAGCAGATTTTTGGGCGAAGTGCGAACTTCAACTTTTTCAATAAGATCCCGAAGCGCCAAGACAAACGGATCATTTTGATTACTCCTGCGTAAAAAAGATAAGGCTCGTGTTTTTTCCTCTTGGTTAAGATCATTAAGTACCGCTTCTTTGGCCAGCTCAATGCTATTAACTAGATATTCTGTTTTGGAAATCCGGCGGTAGCGAGCAAATCCATTGATCCCTAAATAAATCAGTACAAAAATGACATAGATAAGTGCAATTGTCGGCTCGAAAAAATAATTATTGTCACGGGTGATAAATTTACCCAGCTCATCAATAAAGGCTCCAAAACCAATTCCCGCTAAAATCGAGGCTAGATGCTCCACCCTTTTGCCAAAAAAAGTTAGATTGAGGGCGATTGCCAGAGTCATAAAAAGTCCGCCCCAAAGCATATGGGCAATATGAAAATTGGTGCCACCTAGCTGGAAGAAGCCAGTGATGTTTAGAAAAACTCGGATCAAAAGAATTGAGGCAACGGCAGAAACCAAAAAATTTTGCAGGTAAAAAACCGAATCAACATTGCGTGGAAAATTTCGCTCAAAATAAGGAAAGGCAGTCACACCTCAAGTCTACCAGTTTTGAGAAAAAACTGAAAAAGAAGTTAAAGTTTTTGCGGATTGACGATCAATATTTTATCGTCGCCTTGAGTAGGAGTGCCACGGCCGTCGCGATTGCTAGTTGTTAAGTAAAGCAACTTATTTGGTCCAACCACCACGTCGCGAATACGTCCCAGCTCATCTTTAAAAAAAGGCGTTGGGCTTGTCAACTTGTCGCCATCCACTTTCGCTCGAAAAAGCGCTCGGCCGCGAAGGCCCGCAAAATACAAATACCCGTCCAGGTAAGCCGCGCCCGACGGCGCCCAAGTGTCATTGCCGCTTTGGATAACTGGAGTCACCATTCCGGATTGTGACTCGGACCCTTGAATATCCGGCCACCCATAATTCTGCCCCGGCTTGATGAGATTAACCTCGTCGTGAGCCGAATTGCCATGCTCGGTTGCCCACAAATGCCCAGCATCATCCCAAGCAAGTCCCTGTGGATTGCGATTGCCAAAGGAATAAACAAAATTGGTAAACGGATTATCAATAATGACATCCCCTTCACCTGTTACTCGTAGGATTTTGCCAGCCAACGCGTCCTTGTTTTGGGCTAGCGAGGGCTGAAGCGCATCACCGGCTGTAATGTAAAGATAACCGTCGGGGCCAAATTTGATCCGTCCGCCATTATGATTGGGTGCACCGGGAATGTTATCGACAATCACTTTGCGATCCGAAAAAGTATTGCTTTCAAATTTATATCGGACCACTCGATTGAGTGTTTTTTGGTCGTCACCTGAAAAAGTGTAATAAAAATAAACATAATGATTGGTGCCAAATTGAGGACTCAAAGTCGTTCCCAAAAGTCCGCCTTCGGATTGGGCGTGCACGTCATTAAGCTTTAAAACCGGGTCTGAGACTTTACCTGACGGGTCAACCACGCGAACAGTCCCAGGTCTTTCAGTAACCAAAATGGATCCGTCCGGGAGAAACGCTAGCGACCAAGGAATTTGTAAATTTTGGGCAAGAGTCGTGATCCGATCAGCATTAGCAGTAGAGATATTCTGAGCAGATTTTGATGAAGGGGTAGTAGTTGGTTTTTTGATAAGGTCCCCAGCTTTCCAAAAAACCAAAGCACCAGCAATGATCACCGTAAGCAGGGCAATTAAAAAGGCTTTGTGCATTAGATTATTTCTGGGTTGTAATATCAAGGAAATTGTAGCATAAAGTTTCTATAATAGACCCATGACCGCATCAATTATTATTATTACAAAAAATCAAAAACCTCTTCTACAGAGAACGTTGCCAACTCTTTTAGAACAAAATTTCAAAGATAAAATTGAAATTATTGTCGTAGATTCCGGATCATCGGATGGTGCCGTTGAATATGTCAAAAGTCTTCCAGTAACACTTGTAAAAATAAAACCCCAAGATTTTAATTATGCATACGCGTTCAATTCAGGCTGCAGGCAAGCAAAAGGCGAGTTTCTAATTCGGTTATCGGGCGATTGCATTCCTCTTAAAAATGACTTTGTAAAAGAGTTGCTTATGCCATTTGCTGATCCAAAAGTCGGTGCAACATACGGTAAATATCAAACATCTGGTAATCCTGGTACTACTCACTCTCCTTTTTGGCCTTCCAAAAGATTTCCAACTAATCTGACTCGATATTCAATCAAAATCACGCGCTTCACTGGTTGGTCCTTAAATACCAGTAAGAGGAATTATGCTTTTAACCTAGCCGGCGGATGCTGTGCGATTAGAAAAAAGGTTTGGGATTTGAAACATTTTGACGAAATCTTTCCTGAGGGAGAGGATGCTGAATATGCTTGGTTTTTGCATCTGATTGGATATGACATTGTTTACAATCCAAAGGCGGTAGCTTTGCATGACCACCAAATAATTAATGGATTTGGAAAAAAGTTGAAAAAGTTCATTTCAATTATGGGGTCAAACTATCACATTACCAAAAGAACACAGGGTTACTGGATAAAAAGAATGTTTGGCTCAGACCCTTACAAAGAGATTTCGATTAATTAAAACTTATCTCAAATCAAGGCTGGCAGCGTCAAAAACAATATTTTTCGGCCGGATGACGACTTGCTTGGGGCCCTTTTCAACAACGCCGGCATTCAAGGCAATGTGGCCATTTTTGGCAATGATTTTAAGGGCACGGGCGACATCTTTTTCTGGGACAAAAATTGCATAATCCGATCCCATATTAAAAGTTCCGTACATCTCCTGGTCGGATAACTTGGCCTCACATTGGATAAATTTAAAGATATCCTGTGGCTCAAAAATATCATCAATAATGTAACTTAATTTTGGCTTGGCGCGCATGATTTTACGCATTCCGTGGCCAGTTATGTTGGAAATATAGTGAATATACACTCCCGCTTTTTGAAGTTCACCAATAAGCCTGGCGTAAATATTGGTTTGGGTCAGTACTAGTTCGCCAAGAGTATTGTAAGTAGTGACTTTGGTAGCCAACCCTTTGGGTAATTTTTTGGCAATTGCCCTGATAAGGGAAATTCCGTTGGTGTTAACGCCGTTGGATTTTAGCAGCAGAATCCGGTCGCCAATTTTTAATTTTTTATCAGTCACCAAGTCGACACTATTACGAATTATTCCAACCGCACTTCCACCCAAATCAATCGCTTCTTTGGGAATGATGCCTTTAAGAGTTGGAGTCTCACCGCCGCCCCAAGTCGCTCCTGATTGTCGACAAGCATACTCCCAGCCAGAGATTAAATTATCGAGTCTGCCTTTATCTGCAAGCCACTCATTGTCTCCAATTGCCCAATACGCATGGACAACCAATGGAGAAGCGCCAACTGTAATCAAGTCATTGATAATTGTGGCGACTGTGTCGTGACCAATGACACTGTAATAATTTTTTCCCGGAAATTTGGCATGCATTTCATCGGCGACCAAATTTTTAGTGCCGAGTCCTTCTATAACGGATGCCATATAGACGCTACCCTGTCTCCAGACAAACGCCGACTCACCTCTTGTGTCAGCAACTTCGGAGAATCCTTTTTTGACCAATTCGCGCGCAGTACTTTTGGCCGAGGATTGGGCTAATTTTTTAGCGGGATCTTTGGTATCGTAATTATCACCCGTTGTGGAATAGTTAAGCTTTGGCATCAAACTTCCTGCGCACGCCACCAACTAAGCGTGTCTTCACACATTTCCTCAAAAGTCTTTTTGGGCTCCCAGCCAGTATCTTTTTTTATCTTGGAAATATCGGCCCGTAGATCCGCTTCGTCCACTTTGCGCACTTTGGACTGATCAGTTTCGATCCGCGGTTTGATTTTGGTGTAGGATAGCATTGTATCCAAGAGTTCCTGAACGGAGTGGGAGACTCCTGATCCAATATTGTAAACCTCGCCTACTTTTCCCCGCTCCGAAAGAGCAATATAGGCATTAATCACATCCGTCACATGAGACCAATCGCGACGGGGAGTAGTGTTGCCGATTTTGATGACAGCTTCGCCGCCCTTTTCAGCCGCCACAATTTGCTTGGCGATGGCCGACTCAACAAAGTCTCCGCCACGTCTGTGGCCTGCATGATTAAAGGGTCGCACCCGAATTACTTTTTGTCCTAAAGCCGAATAGGTCGCCCCCATCATATCTTGGCCAACTTTAGAAAGCGCGTACATATTGTTGGGCTTAAGCTCAGTTTGCTCGTCAATTGGCAGATCTTTAGGGTCGACACTGCCGTACTCAATACCCGAACAAGCAATGATAAAAAGCGGATCGATACCGGCATTTTGGATTGCCAAATGAAGATGCAGCTGACTTTTGACATTGTTTTCAATTGTTGGCCAGGGTGTTTCGTTGTTACCGGCAAATGAGGCTGCCGCAAAATGAAAAAAAACATCAGGTTTGATGTCACTAATCATTTTTGACACTCCGTTGGAGTCCATCAAATCCACAGTTACAAGCTCGATTTTATCTTTGAGAGGGGCAATGTTGGGAGGAAAATCAGCGGAAAGTTTGCGCTCCGTGCCAAATACTTCGTAACCGCCAAGCTCGATAAGTTTGTCGGCCATGTGAGACCCGTCCATTCCGCCGACACCGGTTATTAGCACCCGCTTCATACTTAATGGAGTATACCTTGTATCCCAATCCTTTGTCATCTAAAATGACAGTCACAAC
>Ga0080064_1005451_pt1 | contig 14883 bp, 14 predicted proteins | sample Subgrocontami54m_FD_69260 | JGI IMG/M metagenome (GOLD analysis project Ga0080064, IMG submission 69260) | Subsurface groundwater microbial communities from S. Glens Falls, New York, USA - GMW46 contaminated, 5.4 m (SPADES assembly) (version 2) ...
ATTTCGTCAGCTATTACGACTACTACCAGCCGGAAGCCTACGTGCCGCGCACCGACACCTATATCGAGAAGGAATCCTCGATCAACGAGCAGATCGACCGCATGCGCCACGCCGCCACCCGCGCGCTGCTGGAGCGCGACGACGTCATCATCGTCGCCTCGGTGTCCTGCATCTACGGCATCGGCTCGGTGGAGACCTACTCGGCCATGACCTTCACGCTCAAGCAGGGCGGCCGCATCGACCAGCGCCGGGGCACCCAGTCCAACGCCGGGGCTGACGATGATTTCGTCCACGCCGGCAAACGCCGCCGCCGGCCAGTCACCCAGATATATGTCGCCGACCGGCAGCAGCTGGCGCAATTCGGCCAGACCGGGCGGAATCTGGCGCGTGTCGAGCACCCGCACCTCGCAGCCCGACGCCAGCAGGTGGCGCACGCAGGACAGACCCGTGGCACCGGCTCCGACCACCAGCACGCGTTTTTTCCGTTGTGAGGCCACTGCGTGCATGCCGTCAGCGGATCTTCAGGCTGGCCAGGCCAACCAGCACCAGGATGAAGGTGATGATCCAGAAGCGCACGATCACGCGCGGCTCCGGCCAGCCCTTGAGCTCGAAATGGTGGTGCAGCGGCGCCATGGCGAAGATGCGCTTGCCAGTCAGCTTGAACGACGCCACCTGCAGGATCACCGACACCGTTTCCATCACGAACACGCCGCCCATGATGAACAGCACCAGTTCCTGGCGGATCAGCACCGCCACCGTGCCCAGCGTGGCGCCCAGCGCCAGCGCGCCGACGTCGCCCATGAACACCTGCGCCGGATAGGTGTTGAACCACAAAAAGCCCAGCCCGGCGCCGACCATGGCGCCACAGACGATGGCCAGTTCCCCCGCCCCCGGCACGAACGGCAGGCCCAGATAGCGGGCGAACACCTGGTGCCCGGCCACGTAGGCGAACACGCCCAGCGCCGCGGCCACCATCACGGTCGGCAGGATGGCCAGCCCGTCCAGGCCGTCGGTGAGGTTCACCGCGTTGCTGGAACCGACGATCACCAGCAGGGTCGCCGGCACGAACAGCCAGCCCAGATGGAAGGTGGCGTCCTTGATGAACGGCACGATGTACAGGGTCTCGGCCGGCACCCGCACCAGGCTGTAGATGGCCAGTGCGGCGGCCATCCCCACCACCAGCTGCCCCAGGAACTTGTGCCGCGACTTCAGACCCTTCGAGTTGCGGCGCGTGACCTTGAGGTAATCGTCCATCCACCCGATCAGCCCCGTGGCCAGCGCCACCGCGAACACGATCCACACCCTGGGGCTGCGCAGGTCCGCCCACAGCAATGTGGTGATGGCGATTGCCAGCAGGATCAGGGTGCCGCCCATGGTCGGCGTGCCGGCCTTGCCAAGGTGCGTTTGCGGGCCGTCGGTCCGCACCTGCTGGCCCAGGCGCAGGGCCGTCAGGTAGCGGATCACCGGCCCGCCGGCCGCGAGCGAAATCACCAGCGCCGTCAGCGCGGCCAGGATGGCGCGCAGCGTGATGTAGCGAAACGCGTTGAAGCCGCTGATTTCCGTGCTCAACCAGGTGGCCAGGTGATACAGCATCAGTGCGCCCCGCCGCCGCCGTGGGCGGCCAGCGCCTGCACCACCCGCTCCATGCCGGCGCTGCGCGAGCCCTTGACCAGCACGGTCACGTCAGGCCGCAGCAGGCTGTCGGCGGCCTCCACAAGCTGCGCCAGTTCGCGGCAGGCAACGGCATCTGCCCCGAAGGCTGCTGCCGCTTGTGCCGACAGCGGCCCCAGCGTCAGCAGATGCTCAATCCCGGCAGCTCGCGCGACCGCGCCGCACTGCGCATGCAGGGCAGCGGCATCCGCGCCCAGCTCGCCCATGTCGCCCAGCACCAGCACGCGTTCGCCCGGCAGGCCGGCCAGCACGGCGATGGCCGCCTGCACCGACAGCGGGTTGGCGTTGTAGCTGTCATCGATAAGCCGTGCGCCGTGCAACGCCGGCAGGGGACACAGGCCCCCCGGCACCGGCCGGCCCGTGCCCAGCCCCGCCGCGATATCCGCCAGGCGAGCGCCGACGGCCAGCGCCGCGGCCGTCGCCGCGAGCGCGTTTTGCACGTTGTGTCGGCCCAGCAAATGCAGGCGGGTGCTCGCGCTGCCCTGCGGCGTGCGCAATTGGACGTCAGTGCCGTCGGCCGCTGGCTGATAGTTGGCCGTCACATCGGCGGCCTGATCAAGCCCAAAGGTGATGACCTGACGATTCCCGGCCAGCTGCCGCCACAGCGGGCAGTACGCGTCGTCGGCGTTGAGCACCGCCACGGCGTTGGGTGGCAGGCACTCGATCAGCTCGCCTTTGGCACGCGCCACGGCGGCGACGCTGCCCAGGCCCTCCAGGTGCGCCGGGCCGGCGTTGCTGATCAGGCCCAGCGTCGGGCGCGTCAGATCGGCCAGGTGGGCGATCTCGCCGGCCTGGCTCATGCCCATCTCGATAACCGCCGCGCGGTGCGTAGCGCGCAGTTCGAGCAGCGTCAGCGGCAGGCCGATGTGGTTGTTGCGGTTGCCGCGCGTGGCCAGCACCGGACCCAGACCAGCCAGGGCGGCGGCCAGCAGTTCCTTGACCGTGGTCTTGCCGCTGCTGCCGGTGACGGCCAGCACGGGAATATCGAAACGCGCCCGCCAGGCGGCCGCCAGCTGGCCCAGCGCGGTCAGGGGATCGGCCACTTCCAGGCACGGCAGCGCCGGATGGACGCGGCGCACCAGCGCCCCGGCGGCACCCGCGGCGGCGACCGCGGCCAAGTAGTCGTGGCCGTCGAAACGCGGACCGTCCAGGGCCACGAACAGCTCGCCGGGGCGCAGCGTGCGGCTGTCGGTGCTGACACCGTTGAAGTCGCCCACTGGCCGCGCCGTAGCGCCGACGATCTGCGCGGCCTGCGCCAGGGACATCACGGTCGCCCCTTGAGCGCGTTGTCGGCGCAGTCGAAGTCGCTGAAGGGCCGGCGTTGGGCGCCGACGATCTGGAAGCGCTCGGCGCCCTTGCCAGCGATCAGCACCACGTCGCGCACGTCGGCGCTGGCGATGGCGTGGGTGATGGCCGCGGCGCGGTCGTGGATCAGCTCCACGCCGTCACTTTGTGGCAGGCCGGCCAGGATGGCGGCGGCGATGGCGGCTGGCTGCTCGCCGCGCGGGTTGTCGTCGGTCACCACCACGCGGTCGGCCAGGCGCACGGCCAGCTCACCCATCACCGGCCGCTTGGCGGCATCCCGTTCACCCCCGCAGCCGAACACGCACCACAGCCGCCCGCCGGCCGGCACATGCGCGCGCAGCGCCGTCAGCACCGATTCGAGTGCCGGCGGGTTGTGGGCGTAGTCGATCACCAGCAGCGGCGCGCCGGGCCGGCGCAGGGTCTGCATGCGACCGGGCACGGGCGTGAGCGCCTTCAGGCTTTCGATGGCGTCGGCGAACGGCACATCCGCCAGCAGCAGCGCGCCAAGCACGGCCAGCAGGTTGTACAGGTTGAACTCGCCCAGCAGCGGACTGGCGAAGCGCGCCTGCCCGAACGGGCTGTCGATATCGATCAGCAGCCCACCGGGACGGGCATCGGCGCTGCCGCGCAATTCGCCACTCCTGACGCCATAGCGGAGCATCCGTACGCCCGGCCCCAGCGCGGCCGCCATGCGGTCGCAGTAGGCATCGTCGGCATTGAGCACCGCCGCACGCAGGCCCGGGCTCGCAAACAGGCCGGCCTTGGCCGCCGCGTAGTCGCTCAGGTCCCGGTGGTAGTCAAGGTGATCGTGGCCAAGATTGGTATAGACCGCGGTATCGAACCGCACCCCGGCGGTGCGCCGCTGGTGCAGGGCGTGCGAGGACACTTCCATTGCCACCGTGCGGGCGCCCTCGTCGCGCAGGCGGGCCAGCCAGGACTGCAGGGCGAGCGGGTCGGGCGTGGTGTGGCGGGTCGGTTCAAGGCGGCCCGGAAAACCGTTGCCCTCGGTACCCAGGATGCCGCAGTGGGGCAGGCACTGGGCCAGAAAGTGGCTGACCGAGGTCTTGCCGTTGGTGCCGGTGATGCCGATCACGGTCAGCGCCTGCGAGGGTTCGCCGTAAAAGCGTGCGGCAATGAGACCTTGCCCGGCGGCCAGGTCCGGCACAGCCAGCACGGGTACCGACAGGCCACCGGGCAGCGGCAACGCGGCATCGATCAGCACGGCCACGACGCCAGCGGCGATCGCTTGCTCCAGGTAGTGCCCACCGGAGGTGCGCCGCCCCGGCACAGCCAGGAACAGGTCTCCGGCCTGCGCCTGACGGCTGTCGTTGCACAGGCCGCCGATGGCCAGCTCGCCAGCCGGACCTGCATCGATCCAGCCCGCCAGCAAAGTAGCCAGCGGGATCGTCGGCGGTTCCGCTTTGCGGGCCGTCATCACAGGTGACGCTCCGCCGCCTGGATCAGGTTCGGGGTCGAGGTCGGCGCCGACGGTAGCACCGGCACCACCGGCAGCGCGTCCGGGGCGATACCCAGCAGGCGCAGCGCGCCGGCCATCACGTTCTGAAACACCGGTGCCGCCACTTCGCCACCGTAGTAGGCGCCCTGCGGATCGCGCAGGCTGACCAGCAGCACCAGCCGTGGATTGCTGACCGGCGCGAAGCCGGCAAAGGTGGCCAGGTAGCGCCGACGGTCGTAGCCGCCGCCCGCGGCGATGTGCGTGGTGCCGGTCTTGCCTGCCACCCGGTAACCGGGCACCGCGGCGCGCTGTGCCGTGCCGCCTGGCCCGACCACGCCTTCCAGCATGGTGTTGACCTCGGCGGCCACGTCGGCTGGCAGGGCGCGCGTCCCGCCGGGTTGCTCAGCGGTGGGAACGGCAAGAAAGCTGACCGGCCGCAGCAGACCCCCACTGGCCAGCGTGGCATAAGCACGCGCCAGTTGCAGGGCCGTGCCGGACACGCCATACCCGAAGGCCATGGTCACCTGCTCGACCCGCCGCCAGCTTTGGGCGGCGCGCAGCAGGCCGCTGGCCTCGCCCGGAAAGCCGGTGCTGGTCGGCACGCCAAAACCGAAGGCCGCGAAGCTCTCCCACATCTGCTGGGGCGTCATGGACAAGCCAATCTGCGCGGCCCCGACATTGCTCGACTTGCGGATCACGCCGGCCATGTCGAGTGCGCCGTAGTTATGCACGTCGCGCACCGTGTGGTTGGCGACTTGCCAGTAGCCGGGCGAGGTATCGATCACCCGGTGGGGGTCGAAGCTGTGGTGGGTCAGGGCCGCCGCGATGGTGAACGGCTTGATCGTGGAGCCGGGCTCGAACGGGTCGGTGACAGCCCGGTTGCGGCGGTCGTCAGGGTCCTGATCATTGCGGTCGTTGGGGTTGAAGGTCGGCTGGTTGACCATGGCCAGCACCTCGCCACTGGCCACGTCGAGCATGACCGCCATGCCGGAGGCTGCCTTGTGGCGCACGACGGCGGCTTTCAGCTCGCGATAGGCCAGGTACTGGATGCGCCGGTCGATGGACAGCTTCAGATCCTTTCCTGGCCGCGGCGGGGCGATGGTTTCGAGCAGCGCGACACGCTGGCGCTGGGCGTCCAGGACGATGCGTTCCTTGCCCGGCTTGCCGCGCAGGTAACCATCGTAGGCGGCTTCCAGGCCGCCCTGGCCTTTGTCGTCGATGTCGGTGTAGCCGACCACGTGACCGGCCGCTTCCGCCAGCGGGTAGTAGCGGCGGTAGCCACGCTGGCGAAACACGCCCGGAATCTTCAGCGCCATGGCCGCGTCGGCCTGCTCTGGCGGCACCGCGCGGCGTACATAGGCGAACTTGGTATTGGCACGCGCCGCCACACTGGCGGAAAGCTGCGCAGGTGCCAGCCCCAGCACGCGCGCCAGTTCCGGCCAGCGCTCGGGTGCCTTATAGAAGTCAGCCGGCACCACCCACACCGAGTCCACCGGCGCGCTGATGGCCAGCGGCTCGCCGTTGCGGTCCAGCAGCATGCCCCGATGGGCATTGATGGACACCGTGCGCAGGGCGCGGGCGTCGCCCTGGTCCTTCAGGAACTGCGTGCGCAGGGTGTGCAGGTACACCGCCTGCGCCATCAGGGCGCCGCCGGCCAGCAACATCAAGGTCAGTACCAGATAGTGCCGCGGGCGCGAGAAAGCCGCGCTCATCGACGCACCTGCGCCATTTCCTGCGGCTGCGGCAGCACCATGTTCAGTTCATCGCGGGCCTTGCCCTCGACCCGGGCATGCGTCGTCAAGGTGGCCTCTTCCAGCAGCAGGCGGCTCCATTCGCTGTCCAGGCGGTCGCGTGAATCGCGCAGCTCGCTCAGTTCGGTCACCAGGCGGCGTTCGCGGTACTTGATGTGCACCACCGCCAGCGCCGAGGCAAAACAGGCCAGCAGCAGTGCCGCCAGCAGCAGATGGCCGATGCGTTCAAGCATGCGCCGGCACCGCATCGGGCAGGCGCTCGGCCACGCGCAGGATGGCGCTGCGCGCGCGCGGATTGACGGCCAGCTCGGCCGCGCCGGCCTTCTTGGGCACGCGCACCAGGCGCAGGACGGGCGGTTCGTGCGCGCCCTCGAAGCGCCCGGCGTGCAGCCGCATGAACTGCTTGACCGGCCGGTCCTCCAGGGAATGGAAACTGAGCACCACCAGCCGCCCGCCGGGAGCCAGCACCGACAGCGCCTGATCGAGGCCGGCGGCCAGATCCTCGATCTCGTGATTCACGACCATGCGCAGCGCCTGGAAGGTGCGCGTCGCAAAGTGCTTGTGCTGCTCGCGCCGCGGCATGGCGCCGCGCACCACGTTGACCAGATCGTCGGTGGTGTCGATCGGTGCCTGCGCGCGGCGTGCCACCACAGCGGCGGCGATGCGCCGGGCGTAGCGCTCCTCGCCGAACTGGCGAAGGACTTGCACGATCTGCGCCTCGTCGGCGTCCTGCAGCCACTGCGCGGCGGTCGGTTCGCGGCTGGTGTCCATGCGCATGTCCAGCGGCCCGGCGCGCATGAAACTGAAGCCGCGCTGTGCGTCGTCCAGCTGGATGGACGACATGCCAAGGTCCAGCAGCACCCCGGCGATCTGCCCACGCAGGCCCAGCGCATCCACGAACTCACCCAGGCGTGCAAAGCTGCCGTGGTGGACGCTGACGCGCGCATCGCCGGCGAATTCGGCCCGCGCCCGCTGGACGGCCGCCGGATCCTTGTCGATGGCCAGCAGCCGGCCGTTCGGTCCCAGCGCGGCCAGCAGCGCGCGCGCGTGTCCGCCGCCCCCGTAGGTGCCGTCGACATAGCAGCCACTCGCTTGGATTGCCAGGCCCTGCATTACCTCGTCCAGCATGACCGGCCGGTGCGCGCCGGCGCCTGTTTGGCTCATCAAAACGCCAGCCGGCTGAGCTGCTCCGGCAGTTGAACCGCGCCGTCCTGGGCCGCCCGCAGCCAGCCCTTGCGGCGCTGATCCCAGGCCTGCTCGTCCCACAGTTCGAATTTGTTGCCCAGACCGACCAGCGTCACCTGGCGATCGATGCCGACCAGTTCGCGCAGCATCGTCGGCAGCAGGATGCGTCCCTGGCCGTCGGGTTCGCACTCGGTGGCATGGCCAATCAGGGTGTGTTTGAGCTGGTCCACGACTTCCAGCAGGTTGGGGGCGCCGATCAGTTCCTTCTCGATCGCCTCCCACACCGGCAGCGGATACAGCAGCAGGCACTGGCCGCGGTGGTCCAGAGTCAGGATCAGTTGGCTTTGCGCGTCGGCTTGCAGACGCTCGCGGTAACGGCTCGGAATGGCCATCCGACCCTTGGCGTCGAGATTGAGCGCCGTGATACCGCGAAACATGCTCCCCTCGGGTTATGGGTGCAGCCCCCACATTTCAACCCAAATGACCCACTAATCCCCACTTGAGTGGCCACTATAGGAACTGCACTCACAGCCTGTCAAGGCAAGAATTTGTGCATCGCCCAGGGGTTTTTATGACCGTTGGTACAGCAGGGCCTGCCCGGCTTGGCTAAACTCCATTCCTTGCATACCAGTTACGGGAGTCCGAATACGATGTCCGACCAATTCACTGCCCCGGAACAGCCCAATACTGCGGCGAGCAGGCCGCTGACCGCCCGTGACGGCGAGGCGTATTTGCGTCATCTGGTTACTCTGGCGGTGGCCCAACGGGTGTCCGATCTGCACTTCAAGTCCGGCGCGCCACCCTACTGGCGGCGGCTGGGTGAACTCGAGCCGATGGCCGACCAGGCCATGCTCAGTGGCGAGGACATGGACATCCTGGCGAAGGCCCTGTTGGACGAGCGCCTGGGCGCGGTGTTCGCCGATCGCCATCAAGTGGACCTGTCGCATGGCTTCTCGGGCGTCGCCCGGGTGCGCGCCAACATCTATCGCCAGCGCGGCACCATCGCCATGTCCCTGCGGACAATCACGATGCAGATCCCCACCCCGGCGGACCTGAACCTGCCGCCAGCGATCGAGATGTTCAGCAAGCTCAAGCGCGGCATGGTGCTGGTGACCGGCGCCACCGGCTCGGGCAAGTCGACCACCCTGGCGGCGCTGATCGAGATGATCAACCTTCGCGACCGCCGCCACATCGTCACCATCGAGGACCCGATCGAGTACCTGTTCAAGGACAAGCTGTCGGTCATCAACCAGCGCGAGGTGGGCATCGACACGCCGGATTTCGGCAGCGCCATGCGCGCCGCCCTGCGCCAGGACCCGGACGTGATCTTCATCGGCGAGCTGCGTGACGCGGAGACCATCACCACTGCCGTGCGCGCCAGCGAAACCGGCCACCTGGTGCTGTCGACCCTGCACGCGCCCAACTGCTACGACTGCATCAGCCGCCTGATTTCCTATTTCCCGCCCGAGGAGCAGGAAACCCAGCGCAAGGCGATCGCCGCCAACTTGCGTGGTGTGATCAGCCAGCGGTTGCTGCCGCGGGCCGATGGCAGCAGCCGGGTGGCCGCCTTCGAGGTGATGGTGGTCACGCCGACCATCGCCGACATGATCGAGGATCCACAGCGCCAGTCGGACATCATCGAGGTCATCAAGACCGGCCGCCAGCACGGCATGATTTCCTTCGACGATTACCTCTACGACCTGACCGAGGCGGGTCACATCAGCCAGGACACGGCGCTGGGCAACGCCACCAACGTGACCGACCTGAAACTGCGCTTCCAGGGGTTCTGACCGGGCATACAAGAATTCAGGCGGGGAGCCGGCCGATAAGCCGGGTTCTGTCGAGGGCAATCATTCGTCTGCGACGGCCGTCACCGACCGCCTGTAGCGACCTACCCGGGGACCGCGCGGACCACGCGTCGTGACCTTTCGGCCAACCGTCCCCCTATTTGGTCTTGCTCCGGGTGGGGTTTACCCTGCCACGTCTGTTGCCAGCCGCGCGGTGCGCTCTTACCGCACCTTTTCAACCTTGCCTGTGCGCCTCGCGACGCCATCGGCGGTGTGTTTTCTGTGGCACTTTCCGTAGGCTTGCGCCCCCCAGGCGTTACCTGGCACCCCGTCCTGTGGAGCCCGGACTTTCCTCGCCCCCTGGGAGATCATCCAAGTGGGCGCGATTGCCTGTCCGGCTCCCCGCGGGTGCAAGTGTGGGCTGCGCCGGCGCTGCCTGCAAGGCGAGCGCACGCCGGTAGACCCGGTTGCGCGGCGCATCGCTCACCGCCACCGCGGCCGTAACGGCCTGCTTGAGCGGCAGCACCGCCAGCAGGCGACCAAGCAGCGCGTCGATATCGTCGCTGGGCCGCTCCTGCTGTGGCGCGCCCTGCACGATCAGCACGAATTCGCCGCGCTCGCGCCCCGGCTCGGCCAGCAGCCAGGCCTTCAGGCCCACCGCATCGCCGTTGATGACTGCCTCATGAACTTTGGTCAGTTCCTTGGCCAGGGCCGCGGGGCGATCGCCAAACACGGTGGCCACGTCGTCCAGCAGGGCCAGCAGGCGGTGTGGCGCCTCGTAGAAAATAAGTGTGCGCGGTTCCCGCAACAGCGCCGACAATGCCGCCTGGCGCGCCGCCGCGCGCGCGGGCAAAAAGCCTTCGAACGCAAAACGCGCCGACGGCAGGCCGCTCGCCGACAGGGCAGCCACGGCGGCGCAGGGTCCGGGCAAAGGCACGACACTGACGCCGGCCGCGTGCGCCGCCGCCACCAGGCGCTGGCCGGGGTCGCTGATTGCAGGTGTGCCGGCATCGCTGATCAGGGCGACATCTTCGCCCTGGCGCAGGCGCTCGATCAGGCGGCCGGTCTGTGCCGCCTCGTTGTGTTCATGCAGCGCCAGCAACGGCGTGCGGATGCCGTAATGATTCAGCAGCGGCCGGCTGTGGCGGGTGTCCTCGGCAGCGATGACAGCCACCGCCGCCAGCTGCGCGCAGGCGCGGGGGCTCAGATCAGCCAGATTTCCGAGCGGCGTGGCCACCACGTACAATCGGCCGCCACATGTCCTGGTTTCCATTGCCTGTGCCCGGGAGCCGCGCGGACCGCCCGTTGAAAGTCATTCTGAAAGTCAACGCCGTAGCGGTATTGCTACTGTTTGGCGGCTGCGTCAGCCCACCGCCGGCCCCGGTGTCGACAGTCGCGCCGACAGCACTGCCCGCGGTCAGGGTCGATCCGGAGCAACCCGCCCGCGACGCCGAAGCAATCGGCGATTACGGCGCTGCCGCGCGCGCCTGGCAGGCGCTGGCCGATGGCAACCCGTCGCCGACGCGCGAAGCATATCAACTGCGTGCCGCCACCGCCTTGCTGGCGGCCGGCGACACCACCGGCAGTCAGGCCCTGCTGTCGCAGGTCGACGTGGCGCTGCTGGGCGACGAACTGATCGCCCGCAAACAGCTGTTGCTGGCCCGTCTCGCGCTCGCGCGGGCCGACCCGGCTGGTGCCGCTGCCGCGCTGGCGCCGACCCGCCAACTGAATCTTGCGCCCGATCTGACCGCCCAACGCGAGGCTTTGTTCCGGCAACTGCCGGCCGGCATACGCGCCGCCACGACCGGCGCGCCGCTGACGGGCAATGATTTCCTGGCCGTGCTGCTGCCGTATGGGAGCAGTCTGGACAGCACCGCGCTGGCCATCACGACCGGCATCGTGGCGGCGCGCCTGCACGACGGCAACGGACCCGAACTGCGCTTCTATGCCAGCGGCAACGACGTGCTCGCAAGCTACCGGCAGGCGCTGGCGGACGGCGCGGCGGCGGTCATCGGTCCGTTGCAGAAAGCTGAAGTAGCGACATTGGCACAAGCCCCGCTGCCGCGGCCGACCCTGGCGCTGAACAACCCCGAACCCCCGGTCGGTCAGGTCAACCTGTACCGGCTGTCGCTGGATCCGGCCGACGAAGCTGCCGCCGGTGCCGACTGGCTGGCCGCCGCGGGGCACCGTGACGTGGCCATGCTGTATGTGGACGACGCCTGGGGTCGGCGCCAGCGCGACCTGTACAGCGCGGCCGTCACCGAACATGGCGGGCGGCTGGCTGGCGCCGCGCCCTTCGATGCCGGCGATACCGACTTCTCCGCTGCCCTGCGCGGACTGTTCCGTGAGCGACTGGCGACAATAGCGCCGGTCGCGGGAGCCGCCCCGGAAACGCGCAATGTATTGCCTGCGACTGCGCCGACCTTCCCTGGCCCGCAGGCGCTGATCGTCATCGCCAGTGCGGCCGACGCCCGCCAGATCGTGCCGCAGCTCGGTTACGTGGGCATATTCGGCCTGCCGGTGCTGACCACCTCGCAAGTGTGGAGCGGGAGCCCGGAGCCGGCCGATTCCGCCGCCGATATCGAAAACGTCGTGTTCTGCGACAGTCCCTGGGCACTGAGCAAGCTGACCATGGCCGGCAATGCGGGCCCGCTGGCCACGGCGCGCCTGGCCTGGCCGCAGATCGACCGCGAACCGGCACGCCTGATTGCACTTGGAGCCGATGCCTACGCGGTCGGCCGGGAACTTCGGCTCGGCCATACGGTGGATGCCATGCCCGACGGCCTGACCGGCGCGCTGGGCATGGATGCCGATGGCGCGCTGCACCGCCGGGTGCTCAGTTGCGCGCGTTTTCAAGGCGGCGTGCCGGTGCCATTGACGCCTGGCGGATCACCATGAACGCGGACGCCCCGCACCTGCAGCGCGGCCGGGCGGCCGAAGACCTGGCCGCGGCGCATCTGCTGGCGCAGGGCCTGCACATCCTGACGCGCAATTACCGCGTCGCGGGCGGCGAAATCGACCTTATCGCCCGCCACGGCAATGAACTGGTGTTCGTGGAAGTGCGCAGCCGGCGCAGTGCGGCCTTTGGCAGCGCCGCCGAGTCGGTTACCGTGACCAAGCGTCGGCGCATACTTTTGGCCGCCCAGCACTATCTGATGAGCCTGGGCCTGCGCGTACCGCCGCCGTGCCGTTTCGACATCGTGAGCATCACCGGTGCGGTCGACGCCGAGCACCTCGACTGGCTGCGCAATGCCTTCACCAACGACTGACATGGCCGGCTGAAGCGTATGGACCCGATTGCCGCCGTCACCGCCCGCTTCCACCAAAGCGCGCAGCTGAAACTGGCCAGCGTCGACGCGCTGGCGCCGGTAATCGCGCGTGCCGGCACGCTGCTGGCGGCCTGTCTGCGCGGCGGTGGCAAGCTGCTGGTGTGCGGCAACGGCGGTTCGGCGGCCGATGCCCAGCATTTCAGTGCCGAGCTGCTGGGCCGTTTCGAGCGTGAACGCGCCGGTCTGCCGGCCATCGCCCTGCACGCCGATACGTCCACCCTGACTGCGGTCGCCAACGACTACGGCTACGAACAGGTATTCGCCCGCCAGGTGCTGGCGCTGGGCCGGCCGGGTGACACGCTGGTTGTCATCAGCACCAGCGGCAACTCGCCGGGCATCCTGCGCGCCGTCGAGGCGGCGCAGCGGGGTGGGCTAAGCGTGGTCGCACTCACGGGCCGTGACGGCGGCAAACTGGCGCCCTTGCTGCGAGGCGCCGATGTCGAAATCCGCGTGCCGGCGCAGGTCACCGCGCGCATCCAGGAAGTCCACATCCTGGCCTTGCACTGCCTGTGCGAGCTGATCGATGAGCTGCCATCGTGATCGACACCCCGCCCCGCTACGCCAGAAAGCTGGTGACCGACCCGGCCGAATTGGAAGGTCGCCTGGCGGCCCTGAAGCGGCCGGTCGTGTTCACCAACGGCTGCTTCGACATCCTGCACGTGGGTCATGTCGATTACCTGGACCGCGCCGCGGCGCTGGGCGCGAGCCTGGTGGTCGGCGTCAACAGCGACGCCTCGGTGCACCGCCAGGGCAAGGGCGACGACCGGCCGATCAATCCGCTGGCCGACCGCATGGCGGTGCTGGCGGCGCTGGAGGCGATCAGTCTGGTCGTGCCGTTCGAGGACGACACGCCGCTGGCGCTGATCCAGATCGTGCGCCCCGAGCACCTGGTCAAGGGCGGCGACTGGCCGGCCCTGGCCATCGTCGGGGCCGATTTCGTGCACGGCTGCGGCGGGCAGGTGCATTCCATCCCGTTCCGGCACGCGCGCTCGACCAGTGATCTGCTGCGCCGTATCCGCCTGCCGGACGTGGACTGATCAACCGCCCGGCTTGATCACACCCTTCTCGATCAGCTCGCTCAGCCCGAACGGATCGAAGTTCCTGTAACCGGCGTCCATGGCCTGCTGGAACAGGCCCAACAGCGCCTCGCCCAGCGGCAGGGTGATGCCGGCATCCTGCTGCGACAGTTCCTGCACGGCCCGCAGATCCTTGTAGAAGATGCCAAGGCCGGTCGGCCCTTCGCCCAGGGGTCGGGCGGCAAGCCGGGGCTTGAAAAAGTCGATCACGTGCCGCGGTGACACGCAGGCGCCCAGCACGTCCATCAGTTGCACGCCGTCGATACCGCAGCGCTCGCCCAGCACCACGGCTTCGCTCAAGCCCACCAGCGTGCCCATGAAGGCGAGCTGGTGGCACAGCTTGGCGGTCTGGCCGCTGCCGACCGGGCCCAGATGAAAAATGCTGCCGCCGAAGGTTTGCAACAGCGGCAGCACTTTGTCCCAGGCGGCCTGCTCGGCGCCGACCATGACAGCGAGCGTGCCGGCCTGCGCCCACGGCGCGGAGCCGCTCAGCGGGGCGTCCACGTAATCCATGCCGACTGCGCGGGCCTGCGCAGCGAAGGCACGGCAACGCGGCGGGGCGGTGGTGCCCAAATCGACAATCACGGCCCCCGGCGCGGCGCACTCCAGAATGCCGCCCGGCTGGCGCAGCACCTCGCCCAGCACGTCCTGGTTGGACACGGCGACGAACACCACCTGTGCACCGGCTGCCGCATCACCAACGCAGTTGGCCGTCTGAGCACCCGCCGCGCCGGCCTTGGCCAGCGCATCGGCCGACAGGTCGTAGGCTTTGACCGTGTGCCCGGCGGCGACCAGGTGGCCGACGATCGGCACGCCCATGACGCCGACACCGACGAATCCAAGCTGCATGGCGCTCTCCCGGTGACGTCAGTAACTGGCGGCGACATAGTCGCGGATGGTGTAGTCGGCCGGCACACGCCGCTGCAGGATCAGTTCCTGCTCCACCCGCTCCAGGAACGCCCAGTCGAGGCTCGGTTCACGCAGCCAGTGCGGGCCGTCGCGGCGCATGGCCCGCTCGATGTCGTCCTCGCTGACGAAGGGCAATTGCGCCGCGAATGGCCGCAGCTCCTGCGGATGTTCAACGCCATACGTCGCAGCGGCGAAATAGGCCTGCACCATGCGCCGAACAAGTTCAGGCTTTTCGGCGATCCAGCGACGGCGGGCATACAGCAGGATGCCGTAATTGGCCGGCCGCAGCAGGTCCGCGTAGTCCGCCAGCACGCGCCAGCCGAAGCGTCGCTCCACCAGGCTGACGTAGGGCTCATACAGGATGCCGATGCGAAAGGCACCGCGCTCGATGCCGTCGGCGAAGGCCTGGCCGTA
>Ga0080064_1005453_pt1 | contig 14880 bp, 9 predicted proteins | sample Subgrocontami54m_FD_69260 | JGI IMG/M metagenome (GOLD analysis project Ga0080064, IMG submission 69260) | Subsurface groundwater microbial communities from S. Glens Falls, New York, USA - GMW46 contaminated, 5.4 m (SPADES assembly) (version 2) ...
CCCCCTAGGTAGCCCGGGGAGTTCCATTTTTTTTGGAACTTTATCAAATTAAACTATGCCACCCATCCTTTATGCTTCTTTCTGGCCCTCCCTCCCCCCCCCTGCCTGCCGGTAGGCAGGCCTGCCTACCGGCAGGCAGGGGCGGGCTCTACGCTAAGAATCCTAAAATTTTTACATTCTTGATTTAGTATTTAGGATCCTTGCGCCACCACTATCTCCTTTACTAAAAGCTTCGCATGGTCGAGGAAGGCTGGAACGACACACGGTCGGCTAACCCCGGGGCGACGGGGGGATTACCGTAATATCCGTTGTATTGGATTAATTAACTAACCGTCCAGTATCTTTCCGATCGGAAAGATACTGGATAGCCAAGATTAAGGTTAAGAATTGGAATGAACAGAATTGAAATTGCGATGCGTATAAAATTTAGCTAATTAAAAACTCCCGCTTTGAAGGGCGGGAGTCGGGTCAAGTTTTTCTAGGCCGGTTCTTCCAGATCACATCCCAGAGGATAGGGTTCCTTGGGCCGGAGACCCACCAGACGGCGGAAGAAATTGCCGATTCGTAGTTCTCTATTACCATTCCAATAATATTGCTCTCTTTCAAAATCCTGATACGATTTGCCCGACGAATCGAAGTAGGCAAGAACATGATACCCAAGCAAAGATTTCTTGCCATCATGGCAATCCTCGCACACACAAAGAGAGCTGTGAGTTCCTTTATAACAACCCTCGACGCCCAGCATTAGACCAGTAAACCGCTGATCTGCGTCGAGACTGAATATAAAACCAATGTCGTCAAACATGAGTAAACCGCGAGCAATTTCGATTGATCCACGCAACACTACCGGATCAATATAATCACCAGCGAATTTCTTGACAAAGTTGTTCCACCCCATTTTAATCCCCCCCCAATCCACAGCATCATTTAGTTGTGTCCAAAAATAGGTCGATTGATTTTTAGATCTGAGAAATGCCAGTCGGCTTTTCACCTCGCTCCACGGATATAACGGGTAGAAGCCGTGCTTGCCCTTAACGCATTTGGGTAGCTCGCTATCGGGAATAAGTCCTTTGAGATTCTTATTCATCAGTTCCAAATCTTCACGGTGCGAGCGTTGAATATCGACTATGTGGGGCTTCATATCAGACCTAAGAAGATCCTCAAAAACCAACTGTTTGTCCACAAGTGCCTCCTTTTGTAAATCAAAGAACCAACCACAATGCCTTTGGTAGTATAACTTATAAATAAATTAAAGTCAATGAAAATGAGCTTGGTGAAAGATAACCACGGGCCGTCATTGCGAGGAGTGAGTCCTCGAACGACGCGGCCCTGCCTACCGGCACCTGCCTGCCGGTAGGCAGGGGCAGGTGCCGGTAGGCAGGCAAGGCCTCGCAATGACGATTCTAAGGATTATTCACCAGACTCAATTGAGTTTATATAATCCCCATATCTTTATTTGTCGGAAGCTTGGGAAAAACGCGATGAACTATGTAGCCGGAGAAAGCCCCCAGCGCGGCGCCGGCGATGATGTCGAGTGGGTAGTGGACGCCGACGAATATCCGGGCAAGACCGATGAGTGCCGCACCTATCAGAAAATATGGGAAGTATTTGGGACGGATATAGTAGATAGCCATTACCAACGCAAAAAATAATATGGCGTGGCCGGAGGGAAATGATGCCTCCGGGCTTTTTTCGATCAGTTTGATGGTCGAGTCGGGCATCGCGACAAAGGGCCGTTCGCGGTGATAAAAAAATCTGATAACGGTCGTGATAAATCCGCGCGAAAGGATGGCCACGGCGGAAACAAAGAGAAGATCATAGAGGCGCTTACGCCAGTTGCTTTCGTAAAAAATTATGACGAGTAGAGCGCAGACTAAAAGATACGGCAGGTATTCGGCGAGAAAGATGCCCAGAAGATCTAAAAGACGACTTTTACCCGCTAAGCCGTTGATGATTTGAAACAAATTTATATCTAAAGACACGAGATAATATTGCCTGAGTTTATCGAAGGCTAACATTATTGTAATCCTTCGACTCCGCTCAGAAAATAAAGCCTACCTTCTTACGAATGGGAGTAAAGCCATATACCTAGCCCGCTTGATAGCCGTAGTCAGGGCCCGCTGATGGCGAGAGCAAGTGTGAGTATATTTGGTCTTGGTTATTTTGGCCTGACCGGAAACAAACCGGCGGAGAAGCGGCGTATCTTTATAATCTATAACCTCGATATTTTGTGAACAAAAGTGACACTGATTAGTCATAAGTTGTAAGTTAGAAGTTCGCTACGCTCTAAGTTATAAGTTTCAAAACTTCAAACTTATAACTTAAAACTTTTAAATTCTTATTTAGAACGGCAGGTCTTCTGCCTTTATATCATCCCCGACCTCGATAACCGGCAGATCCGGCGGAGCCGATGCCTGCGCGATCGTCGACGCGGTGCTCGGCGCGAAATCGACTTTCGGAGCGCTATCCGCTCCGGCCGGCACGAATCCTCCAGCGCGAGGACCAAACTGAACCCGCTCGGCAATAATCTCGGTGGTTTTTCTTTTCTGGCCGTCTTTACCTTCCCAATCGCGAGTTTGTAGCCGTCCCTCGACTAGCACCAGCGCGCCTTTGGTCAAAAACTTACTGACGACCTCGGCTTGCCGACCCCAGACGACGACATTGTGAAACTCAACTTCTTTTTGATCGATGCCGGCTTTATCCTTCCAAACACGGTTGGTCGCGACGCCAAACGAAGTGACGGCCGCGCCCGCGGCGGTCTGCCGAAGCAACGGATCAGCTGTCATCCTGCCCGCGATTATGGCTTTGTTTAGATTCATTCTAGTAGACTACGCCAATATACTAATCAAGCACTAATATACTAATTTTTATTTTAAAAAATTCGTATATTTGTATATTGGGGCTGTATTTGTATATTAGTGGAGTCTATTACTTTAATATTTCTTCCAATTTCTTCTCCAAAGCTTCGTTTGAAACCGCGCCTTCAGGTTTGACCAACACTTCGGAAACTACGGAAACCGGCTTTGTTCCCGGACTCACTCGTTCGCTTCTAACCGGATGCTTCACGGGCGGAGTCAAGACCAATAACCTTAGAACTTTCGGATTGTGAGCGAGTTCGGATTTGACCTTCAAAATAGCATCCGGCATAGCCGAAAAATGCATGAAGCCAAAATAAGCATTTTCGTGCTTTTTTATCGGATAAGCCAAACGAATCGCCGAAGCCGTGAGAACGCCGGACATTTCCGCGCCGGCGTTTCGCAAAGCTTTTTCGACTTCCGCTGTCCCGCTTTCTTCCGAAAGCACGAAGCTTATCTCATATTCTTTTTTATCCCTCAAAAGGGCGTCTTCTGACATCTTTAATAGCTTAGCAAAAGGCAAGAAAGGAGTCAATCCCGGTGTTATGTATATCTAAACCCATCAATCTAAAATCTTAATAATGACCCCACGCTACCAAGTATACCTCCGGTAGTTGCTGGGCTTTTGTAAGATTGATTGAAACCACCCGGAGTCTCAATTTGCGTAGGTGAGTTCCTCAAATCATCGGTTGTAGGTGGAGTCTTGTTGCTGCCACCCGGGGTCTTTAGGAATCCTCGTAATTGCGTAGGTGAGTTCCTCAAATCATCGGTTGTAGGTGGAGTCTTGTTGCTGCCACCCGGGGTCTTTAGGAATCCTCGTAATATTGAAAGCCAGTACTCGTGCTCTGGTGGCGGTAACTCAAGGCCCTTGCCATCCACTAAATCTTCCGCTCTAGGATCAAAACCCGGCGTCTTGAACTCTCTATCCTTTCCGCAAGTTGGTCCACCACCGGAGTATTCCCCATACGGATCCCAGTCTTTACTTTCCGGATCAACAACTTGCAACTTCACGCCCTTGCTAGTGATTTCAATCGCTAGGCCAGCAGCGTAATCGATGCCGCTTTCCCGGGGCGGTTTGGATGATTTGCCCCCCGTTGAAACGCCGGCTGGCGGAGTGACGGACGAGGGCGTGGCTGGGATTGAGGGACCAGTTAATAACCCGCCATCGGCCGGAGGCGCTGGAGCCGGTTCGAAGCTTGGCGGCGGTTCATTAAAGACCCCTGGGGTATCCATGAAAAAACCGCCATCCCCACCCCTAGGATCATCCTGCGCCAAAGCCAGAGAAATGAATCTTATATCAGCGCCGACTCCTTGATTGGAGCCAGTGGTCATTCTCCACAACCCCTGAGTAAAGGCTTTTATTCCGATACGATATTCGGATTTTTCCGGAGTTATACCACCGATTATTTTTTCAACCGCGCTCCGAGTCAAATCTTTTGATGACATAATGATTTCCAATTTGCTGTTTTTAGAAGCGTAGGCCATCGAGATTTTATCGCCGGCAAGATCGATTATTTTAACATAGCTTCCGAGACGATTAGTTTTTGCTAAAAGTCCCGCGCCGCTTTTGTGAGGAGCGATAAGCACCGGGTATCCTCCGGCTTCGGATAAATTGCTGAATTTACTAAGAAAATCCCTGACAGATGCGTCTTCGGCAAACTCTCCCATCAGCAAAAGCTTATCCAAATTTTTGAGATCTCGGGCTTCATAATATGAGGATAAATTTCGAGCCGAGTCATAATAAATGACGAAGTTTTTAACACGCCCATCATTGCCGACTACATGAAGATTGGCCGTATTACCCGAACCCGTATGAGTAAACATTGCCGCCGAGGGCAATTTTCGCAAGGTTTCTTTAGCGACCGCGCCAATAGCCGGATTATTCTCAAAACTTGATTGGCTATTCGCTAGAGCATTGGCAAAAAGTATTTCCGGAGTATATTTTTTCTCGTCCATTTCGATTTTCCCACGGCCGCCACTAATAATAGCCGAACCGGAGGAAATACTAAGATTCGGGAAATTCATTTTAGTCTCAACGATGCAGTTTGGCGGCGGAGTTGAGACTATTACAGATCTCGTAGTTATGACGGATGGATTCTTAATAGTGCTAATACGAACAACGGCCGCGCTCGGAAGCCGACTTGGCAAAGTGACTATTTTGGTTGTTTCTCCTGGCTTAAAAAGCACGGGCTGACCGCCGATATCCAAGACAACATCTTCTTGTTTTTGCCCGCTAATGCTCACGCGATACGAAACCGAACCCAATAAATTCAACTTGGCCCTCAATTTATCCAGAAGTCCGCCGGTTTCCAAAATATCTATTATCTTTTGAACAGGATCTCTATATGATTTATTGAGAGTCGTGTCTCGCATAAAAATTTTTGATTCTCCCAAAATAGACGCCGCGTTTCTAAGCGCGCCACTCAGTGGCTGCGCCTCTTCAGCTTTAGCGGATAAACTTCTGGCATTTGATAGGTAATTCTTTAAAAGAGAAAGTCGCCTTGCGATTTTGGCTTTAAGCCCATCCTGGCCATCAATTTCCGGATTATCATGCAGTGGATCTCGAGATTTCTCTCTAACACTCGCGGATTCGATCTCCGCAAGTGCGCTAGCAATTTGCGCAACGAGTCCATTTATCTCGTCTAGCATCTTTATATTATCAGCTACGGAAACAGCGCCACTAGCGGGCGTCGAAAAAACTAAAGATGAGATAATGGGTGTTAAGAGGATAAGTTTTTTTAGCATTAAATTATTGAAGCCTCTCGATTCGCGGACTCACTCGAGGAATAAAATTATATTATTCGAGCCTTGCCTACCGGCAAGCGGGCTTGTCGAGAAGCTACCCTTTATTCCATGATCCAATAATGCGGATTTATTAATATCTTAACATATCCGATTCCAACCCCTGTGTATGGCTCAAGAGCAAAACCGACAACTCGTCCATTGCGCGTGGCTTTCATACCGATTCCGGAAATATCGGACGAAGTGATGGCGTCTCCAATCGCAACCGGACCCATGACTTTTACCGGCAAGCGACCGGCGAGAGCGAGTTGAACATGATTTTTAGGTTTAAAGTTTTTATCAAATTCAACACCCTCTTCGCCTAAAATCACACTACCGGTTTTAGAAACTACGCCGACTAATTTTTGGCTATAAACTTTTTCCGATTTCTTAAATAAATCCGGCTGATCAATATCTATTTCTAAAATATCGCCTGCTTCATAGGAACTTGCGCCGTCACGAACGCGCACATACTCCGTCAAATCGGCTATCTGATAAGTGGCGGTGCCGCGAGCACGAATCGAGGAACCACCAGTAGATCCGTCGCTGCTTCCCAAGAATAAGATAGTTGGAGCCGGGGCTGGCAGGGCCTCTATGGGTTCATCTGGGATATCCGGATTACCAGGATCGATAATAGTCAAACGGGCGTTTGCTGCGTCCAAAATCGAGTCCGCCACTCCAATTCCCACTTGACCAACAGAATTGATGCCTAAACGAAATTTGTTACTTGTAATTAGTTTCAACCTATGAGCCGAAGTCACGCCTATAGAAACAGCATCAGACGAACCGGCAAAATTAATACCGAAGGCCCGGGTATCGGAGTGAGTAACAAAAAATGGGTAGCTAAAGCCGGTGGTATTGATTCCTAATTTGGTAGCCGAACCGGGAATAGTGTTTAAGCCAACTTGACCACTGGCAAAAATTCTAAATTGGTCGACGGCTCCATCATTAAAACTTCCAATAGCGCGTTGGTAAGTAAAGGCTGTGCCGCCAGGTAAAACCGGTGAAAATGAACTATTGGTTGTGAGTGAGGTGTTGTTTGTGATTGTCGCGACGACGCGTGTTTGGCCGGAGGCGATGATGGAGTCGCCGACTTTGAGCTGGGTCGTAAAAGTCGTGCCACCACCGGTCACAGTCGTGCCCGCGCTCGAGACCGTGCCGGAACCGGCGACAGCCGTCGCAGTTTTTATATGAAGCCGCGCGCTCGGCGAGGCCTCCCCCACTCCGACATTATTACTTGCGTCCGTGGCTATAGCGCCACTACCACCCGGGGGATTTGCCGGCGGATTATTCCAGGCAAAAGCCACGACACCGACAAATATCAGCGCGAGGACAAAATTGGCGATCCAGAAAAATTTGGTTTTCATCTGTGCGTCATTGCGAGGAGTCCTAGACGAAGCAATCTCGCGTTTCTGTGCGTCATTGCGAGGAGTCCTAGACGAAGCAATCTCGCGTTAATGATATTTTTAAAAAATATATATTAATTATAGCAAACCAGAAAATAATCCCCGAGATGCGACTTCCTAAATATTGTCCATTCTTCGGAAGTCGCATCTCGCAAATATTGGTTTGTATTGATAATTAATTCTCAATTAACAAAAAGAAAACCGCCCGGGCTTCGTGGGCCACGGGCGGTCGGGCGGTTACTCGACAAGAACAAAGAGATAGAAACAAAAATCCCCCATCTGCCTACGCATAAAGCTTCGGCGAGACAAAGGGGGATTTTTGTACCTTAGGAAAAATACCAAGAGATAAGTAAATAGGGGGGATTGCCTTGCGAGAAACCTCCTCGCAGGCCGAACGAGCATGGACTCCGATGTCTTCATCGGAGGAGCGAGGCCGAGAGAGAGCGCAAATTCCTCGCAGGGGAATTTGATAGCGTGTTTCGAGCAAAGACAATCTTCCCTATTTACAAACTACTCGCTCATCTTGTCTTCGCCTTCTTCGTATTTGCCCAACTCTCCCATTCTTTCCCGATGCGCTTTGAGGCCGGTGCCGACGGGGATGAGACGGCCGATGATGACATTTTCTTTCAAACCGCGGAGCTGATCAATCTTGCCTTCGGTCGCGGCGCCAATCAAGACGCGGGCAGTCTCTTGGAAGGAAGCGGCCGAAAGGAAGCTTTCAGTCGAGAGTGCGACTTTCGTGATGCCGAGCAGGAGTTGTTTCGCCTTCGCGGGAGTTTTACCGGCTTTTTTGATGGCACGATTGATTTCCAAAAATCTCGGCTTCTCGATGACTTCACCGGTTACAAATTCAGTATCGCCCGGATCTTTTATTTTCACCCGACCGAACATTTGGCGGATGATGACTTCGATGTGTTTGTTGTTGATTGGCGAACCTTCCGAAGCGTAAATTCTTTGCACTTCAGTCGCGATATAGCGATGCACCGTATCCATGCCCTTATAAATCAAAAGTTCTTTGACATCCAAGTGTCCTTCGCAAATTTGATCTCCGCGCTTCACCGCGTCCCCGACTTTCACAAATGAAAGAGCGTTTTTCGGAATCGGATATTCCACCATCTCGTCTTTCTTGCTTTCCGGCGCGATGCGGATGATCTTGAGCAAACCCTTTTCCTCGATAGCCTCGACGCGGCCGTCCACCTCGGACATAAAGGCCTTGCCTTTTGGCGTGCGAGCTTCAAAAATTTCTTCGACACGAGGCAAACCAGTCGTGATGTCGGCGCCGGCGACTCCGCCGGTGTGGAAAGTTCTCATGGTGAGCTGGGTACCCGGCTCGCCGATAGACTGCGCGGCCACGATACCGACCGCTTCGCCGATAGCGATCGGCTTGTTGGTGCTCAAGTCATAGCCATAGCAACGGGCGCAGAGTCCGTAAAGAGTTTTGCAGGTTATCGGCGAACGAACCCAGACAGTCTCAACGCTAGCCGCGTCGATCGCCTCGGAAGTGGCGCGGTCGATGATCTCATCGGCGCGAACCAATATCTTATTGCCGGATTTCACATCGTTTAAAGCCGTGCGCGAGAAAAGCCGTGCGGAGAAAGAGTGGTTGAAGTCGGAGCCGTCAGATTTCTTTAGCTCAAAACCTTCGGCGGTATGGCAATCCTCCTCGCGGATGACAACATCCTGCGAGACATCAACCAAGCGGCGGGTGAGGTAACCGGCGGAAGCAGTTTTCAAAGCTGTGTCGGTCGTGCCTTTGCGGGCGCTGTGCGTGTTGATGAAAAATTCTAAAACTTTAAGACCTTCTTTATAAGAAGACTTGATCGGGAGCTCAATGGTCTCGCCCTTCGGGTTCGCGACTAGTCCTTTCATGCCCATCATCTGCGTCGGCTGGCTCCAGGAACCTCTGGCGCCGGAAGCGATAATCGAATAAACGGAACTTTTTGTGCCCAAAGTCTGTGGCACGAGCTTCGCGAGCTTGGCTTTCATCTTATCCCAAACGCTGATGATGCGCGCGCGGCGTTCGGAAGAGGTCAGGAGTCCCTGCTCATACTGGTCGCGGATAAGCGTCTCTTCTTTTTCGGCGTCCTTCAAGAGTCCGGCTTTTTCCGGCGGGGTGACCATGTCGTCCATACCCCAGCTGATGCCGGAACGAGTCGCAAATTCAAAACCAACTTTTTTAACGGCGTCGAGGCATTCAGCTGAAGTCTCCGTGCCGTAGGCGCTGATGATTCGGCCCATGACTCTCGAAAGGCCTTTCTTGTCAAGCTGATCATTGATAAATTCGAAGTCGGCCGGCAATGCTTCATTAAATTTCAAACGGCCGATAGAGGTATCGAGGCGTTTCCCGACTTCCTTCGGATGCGGGACATTGATAATCGCGCCCAATTCAACAAACTCAAAGTGATGCGCCACCATCGCCTCGTCGATGGTCGAGAACTTCATGCCCGTTCCCCGCGAGCCCTCCGTGACACTAGTCAAGTAATAACAACCCAAAATAATATCCTGAGTCGGGATCATGATGGGGTCGCCAGTCGCGGGCTTTAACAAGTTGCGACTGGAGAGCATAATATTCGTGGCTTCAGCCTGGGCCGCGTCGGTCAGTGGCAAATGCACGGCCATCTGGTCGCCATCGAAGTCGGCGTTAAAAGCAGTGCAAACCAGCGGTGGGATGCGGATGGCCAAATCTTCGATAAGCAACGGCTGAAAAGCCTGGACACCCAGACGATGAAGTGTCGGAGCGCGATTCAAAAGCACTTTTTTGTTGACAATCACCTCTTCGAGAATAGCCCAGATTTCCGGCGGGGCGGCTTCGATCAAGCGGTTGGAGTTTCTAATATTGTGCGCCAAACCGCGTTCGATGATTTTATTGATAACGAACGGCTTGAAAATTTCCAAAGCCATTTTTTTCGGCAAACCACATTGATGAAGCTTCAGTTCCGGGCCGATAACGATAACGGAACGGCCGGAATAATCTACGCGCTTACCAAGTAAATTTTGGCGGAAACGGCCCTGTTTGCCTTTTAACATGTCGGCGAGCGAGCGAAGCGGGCGGCGCTGGGCGGACATTTGCTGGGTGCCAAAACGAGCCGAGTTGTCGATGAGCGCGTCAACGGACTCCTGAAGCATTCTTTTTTCATTGATGACAATAACTTCCGGAGCCTTGATTGCCAAAAGTTTTTTCAAGCGATTGTTGCGGTTGATAACACGGCGATATAAATCGTTGAGGTCGGAGGTCGCATAGCGGCCGCCGTCGAGCGCCACCATCGGACGGAGGTCCGGCGGCAGGACTGGGAGAGTCGTGAGGACCATCCACTCGGGGCGGATTTCTTCCTTATGCATGGAGTTCGCGAGTTTCAAACGACGGGAAAGACGAGCCTCGAGCAAAGGGTCTTCGAGATCGCGCAAATCTTTTTTTACCTCCGCAACAACTTTTTTCAAATCAATTTTTTCCAAAATTTTACGAATGGCCTCGGCACCGGTCGCGGCTTCAAAAACCGCGCCAAATCTTTTCGCGAGATTGTAATATTCCGACTCGGATAAAATATGTCCGACGCGAAGCTCCTGAAGCTGATTTTTTGTTTCAAGATAAGCTGATTTAAAAGCGTCCGCCGGAGCTTTTTTGCCTTTTTTTGTTTTTGGCTTCGCACCCTCCTCGTCAACTTCTTTTTCGTTCTCCTTACTCTTTTTACGAGACTTAAATTCGGCCTCGAGATCTTCGAGCGCCTTTTTCCGGTTGTCCTCGTTTAAAGCCGTGATGATAAAGGCCGCGTAGTAAATAACCTTTTCCAACTTTTGCGAAGAAACATCGAGAAGCAGACTGATTTTTGAAGGAACGCTTCTCAAAAACCAGATATGCATAACCGGAGACGCAAGTGAGATGTGACCCATTCGTTCGCGGCGAACTATGGCGCGAGTCACTTCGACGCCGCATTTATCGCAAACGACATTTTTATATCTGATACGGCGATATTTTCCGCAATAACATTCCCAATCTTTCGTAGGACCGAAGATGCGCTCCGAAAACAGGCCGTCTTTTTCCGGCCGCTGGGTGCGGTAGTTGATGGTTTCCGGCTTGATTACTTCGCCAAACGACCACTTTAAAATATCTTCGGGAGAAGCCACTCTAAGTTTTATGCCTTTGAAATCCATAATTTTTTACAATAACTATGACTTATGACTTTGACATTGAAATCTTATTTTAAAAAATCTCTATTCCTTTGTCATCGTCATGATTATAGTGATCGTTCAGTAGGAGTTTGTTCCTCGTTCTTTATAATTTCGACATTTAGGCAAAGCGCCTTGAGCTCCGAGACCAAAACATTAAATGAGGCCGGGATATTCGGGGCTTTGATGGATTCTCCCTTGATGATCGCTTCGTAGGCGGCCGAACGACCCATAACATCGTCGGATTTTATCGTAAGCATTTCTTGTAAAGTGTGGGCGGCGCCATAACCTTCGAGCGCCCAGACTTCCATTTCGCCGAATCTCTGTCCGCCGAATTGAGCCTTGCCGCCGAGCGGCTGCTGGGTGATGAGCGAGTAAGGACCGATAGAACGCATGTGAATCTTATCTTCAACCAAGTGGTTGAGCTTGAGCATATAAATGATGCCGACGGTCACCGGTTGGCTGAAAGCTTCGCCGGAACGGCCGTCATAAACCAGCATCTTGCCGTCCTGAGACAAACCGGCTCTACCCAGCTCTTCTTTGATCTGAGCTTCTGTCGCGCCCGAGAGCGCCGGAGTAATCGCCCGATAACCGAGCCGACTCGCGGCAAAGCCGAGATGGGTTTCCAAAATTTGGCCCAAATTCATACGCGAGGCGACGCCGAGCGGATTCAAAACAATGTCAACAGGCGTGCCGTCCGCAAGATAAGGCATATCCTCTACCGGCCGAACCTGCGAGATGACTCCTTTGTTGCCGTGGCGGCCAGCCAGCTTGTCACCGGCGCGCACCTTGCGGAGCTGGGCGATCTCGACTTGAATCTGTTTGATGATGCCGGGTTCGAGCTTGTCGCCGTTTTCTCGGGATTTGATTTTGATGCCGACAATGCGGCCGTATTTGCCGTGAGGCATAGTGAGCGAAGTATCTTTGACATCGCGGGCTTTCTCGCCGAAAATAGCGCGGAGCAATCTTTCTTCAGCGGTCAGCTCCGACTCGCCCTTAGGCGAAATCTTGCCAACCAAAATGTCGCCGGACTTGACTTCGGCGCCGATGCGGATAATGCCCTCTTCGTCTAAATTGCGGAGTTTTTCTTCCGAGACATTTGGGATGTCGGGGGTCGTGACCTCGGGACCGAGTTTCGTGTCCCTTACATCGCAGGCATAATCTTCGATGTGAATGGAAGTAAAAAGATCATTCTCAACGACGCGCTCTGAAAGGATGATGGCGTCTTCGAAGTTACCACCGCCCCAAGAAACGAAAGACACCAGCAAATTTTGGCCGAGCGCCAAAGTGCCATTGTCAGTTGACGGACCATCGGCTAAAACTTGGCCTTTTTTGACCGAATCGCCTTTGGAGACCAATGGTCGCTGGGAGATGCAGGTAAATTGGTTGGAGCGTTTGAATTTATTTAAAGCAAATTTATGATTTTTTGTCTTGCCCCTCAAAACAATATGGCGGGCATCAACCTCGCTGATCTCGCCGGCTTCGGGAGCGATGACCAAAAGTCCAGAGTCGCGGACGGCGCGATCTTCCATGCCCGTGCCGACATACGGCGCGGACGACTTCACTGAAACGACGGCTTGGCGTTGCATGTTACTGCCCATGAGCGCGCGGTTCGCGTCGTCGTGCTCGAGGAAAGGAATGAGTGAGGTCGCAACGCTGATGCATTGGTTCGGAGCAACATCAATCAAATCCACTTCTTCGCGAGAGCAGACACCGGGTTCGCCGTGGATGCGGGCTTCGACATTTTCAGTCGAGATTTTCTTGGAAGCGTCAAAGGCGGTGCCGCCGTGAGCGATCTTATACTTTTCTTCATCGAGAGCATTTAGCCAAACTATCTCTTCGGTGATTTTGCCTTTTTTAACTACGGCATACGGGGTCTCCAAAAAACCAAACTCATTGAGCCGGGCATAATTTGACAAATGGCTCACGAGACCGATGTTCGCGCCTTCAGGAGTCTGAATCGGGCAAATACGGCCGTAGTGAGAGCTATGAACATCACGCACTTCAAAACCGGCGCGTTCGCGAGTGAGGCCTCCCGGACCCATCGCGGAGATACGACGCTTGTGCTCGATCTCGGCCAGGGGATTCACCTGATCCATAAACTGCGACAACTGGGACGAGGAAAAAAACTCTTTGACGACAGAGATGAGCGGCCGGGCGTTAACGAGCTGGGCCGGAGAAAGAGTGTCGATATCCAGAGTCGACATCCTGTCCTGCACGATACGGCGCATGCGCGCCAAACCCACCCGCAGCTTGTTTTGCAAAAGCTCGCCCACCGGCCGGACACGGCGGTTGCCAAGGTGGTCGATATCGTCCGGTTCCCGAGATTGATCATTGTTGAGCTTGATGACTTCCTTGACTATGTAAGCCAAATCGTCGTAGCCAAGCAAACGAAAATCTTTATCTTTTTTTCCACTCGCTCCCCCTTTGCCAAAACCGACTTTCTCTTTTTCGTAATCGCGAAGCCGCTGATTGATTTTGAAACGGCCGACTTCGGACAAGTCGTAACGATCAAGACGGTTAAAAGTGGCGTCAATCAAGCTCTTGGCGTTTTCCGCGGTCGCGAGGTCGCCCGGGCGAAGCCGTTTATATATTTCGAGATAGGCTTCGTCAGCGGTCTTCGAGGATTTTTTCAAAGTCTGAGGGATGTATTTGATTGGCCCGGTGTCGACATCGGCAAATTTGGCGATTATGGCTTCGTTTTCCTCCCCACCGAAAATTTTTAACAAATCGAGAACTGACGCTTTTCTTTTGCGATCAATCTTCACGCCGATAAAACCATCTGGGTCGGTCTCAAACTCGAGCCAGGCACCGCGGTTCGGAATAATCTTCGCGCCGAAAAGTTTCCGGCCGCGCCATATATTGGCCGTAAAATACACGCCCGAAGAACGGATGAGCTGGGAGACGACAACGCGCTCGACTCCGTTTATAATGAAAGTGCCGCGCTCGGTCATAGTCGGGAAATCACCAAAATAAACCTCCTGTTCGCGGCTAATTTTAGTCTTTAGATTTGTGAGCTTGGCTTTGACGCGCAGAGTCGCCTCAAAAGTCAGGTCTTTGAATTTGGAATACTCCTCGTCGTATTTTGATTCGTCAAAATAAAAGTCGGTAAAGTGGAGCTCGAGCTCTTTACCTGAATAATCTTTAATAGGAGAAACCTCATCCAAAAGTTCCCTGATATCGCCTTTCAGGAACCTCTGGTAGGAGTCAAGTTGTATTTCAGCCAGATTGGGCTGATCGATGAGCGGACCCGAATGCGAGGAGAAAACTTTGGTGGGAAGTTTTTGTGACATATGGAGCCGACTGCTGTATTTAATTTATAATGACTGAGGCGCCGATTTTTTTGAACGCCGAAATCCTTTGGGATTATTGATTCCCTTTTTATAAAGCACTCGAGAGTATAAAACTTATATTATTAAAATCTCAGTGGGGTAGTTGTTTAATACTGCTACAAGTGCAAAAGAAAACCTCACCCTCGTATTGGGAAGTTTTCTATTTTCATAAAATATATATCCTTGAAGCTTACTCCAAAACTAGTTTTGCTGTCAAGGGCTCGCAATTACTCGTCTAAAATGACACCATAGCCCTCTCGGATGAATGATATAAAAAGACACCGAAATTGATAGGTATATAATAGAGCGAAAAGTCGTTTATACAACTCTAAATATATCTAT
>Ga0080064_1005455_pt1 | contig 14879 bp, 11 predicted proteins | sample Subgrocontami54m_FD_69260 | JGI IMG/M metagenome (GOLD analysis project Ga0080064, IMG submission 69260) | Subsurface groundwater microbial communities from S. Glens Falls, New York, USA - GMW46 contaminated, 5.4 m (SPADES assembly) (version 2) ...
TGAAACCCCAACACTCCCATCTCTTCTTAATCCTGATATTCCTGAGCCTCTTGAAAAGATTATCATAAAATCTATTGAAAAGAACCCGGAAGATCGCTACCAGAACGTACGTGAAATACTGGAGGATATTAACTGGTGTCAGAATCCAATCCATAATGAAAATATCGTTAAAATATGAATATATCCATTCAGAATCCCTTCACAATATTCGAAACACATCTCAAAAATATCCATAAGCTACTCTCCATGAATGAAGTGTCCCAGGATAATCTCCCCATGGTCAAGGATACTTTTTGGGAGTTACTTAAATCATATCAGGCGTTAAAAAATGAGACTGCCAGGATGGAGAAATCAAAAAAAGAGATGGAATCGTTAGTGAAAATAGGAAAGGCAATCAATTCGGTGCTCGATATGGACCGTCTTCTCAACCTGATTATGGATATGGTGATTAAAGTGGTTGGCGCTGAACGCGGCTTTCTCATGCTCAAGGACAAGGAAACCGGCGAACTACTCGTTAAAGTAGCAAGAAACATGGAAGAGGAACTGAAAGATAAAACACTATTTACCATCAGTAGCGGTATCACAAGCCGCGTGGCAAGGGAGGGAAAAGCAATTCTATCCACAGATGCACAGACAGATGAACGGTTCTGCGCACAGGAAAGTGTGATGGATCACAACCTGCGGTCATTAATGTGCGTACCGCTGAAGATAAAGGAGGAAGTAATTGGAATTATTTATGCCGATAACCGGATGGTTTCCGGGGTATTTACTGAGGAGTCCATTGAACTCCTCGCCACGTTTGCCAATCAGGCTGCAATTTCTATCGAAAATGCCCGATTATACGAGAACGTCGTTAACGAGACAAAGATACGGATGAACCTCCAGCGATATCTTTCTCCAAACATCGTCAACGACATTATAACCAAAAAGGAGAATATCGTTTTGGGGGGGGAACGGGTAGAGTGCAGCATCTTATTCGCAGACATCTGCGGTTTCACTTCAATATCTGCAAAATTTCCTCCCGAAAGAATCGTTCAAACGCTCAACGAATACTTTTCTGCCATGGCTAAAATAATCTTCGGAAACCAGGGAACGCTTGACAAGTTTATTGGAGACTGCGTAATGGCAGTCTTTGGGGCGCCCATCTTTACTCCATATTCTGCGCGAAATGCCGTGAAAACGGGACTTGATATGCTCAGAAAACTTGAAGACCTTCAGAAAAAATGGGAATCCGGGGGAAATCCATCCTTCAGCGTTCGTATCGGGATCAACACTGGCGAAGTTATTGCCGGAAATATTGGTTCTCCGGACAGGATGGACTATACGGTCGTCGGCGATAATGCCAATCTGGCTTCTCGAATCGAATCCTACGCCAGGCCGATGACAGTCCTGATCAGTGAATCAACTTACGTTAAAATTAAGGACATGGTGGTTGCAAAAAAAATGAAGCCTATTATGGTGAAAGGAAAATCCTGGCCAATTACAACCTACGAAATAACCGGTATCCAGGCACCTGAAGAAAAAGGAAAAAACAAAAGACGGTTTGTGAGAAAAAACGTGTCAATATTTGCAACATTCAAAATTACCAACCATTCCAAAACGAATCAATGTATCATCCAGAATATCAGCACGGGTGGTCTGCTTGTCAGTTCACGCATGGGTGTGCCTGTCGGAGAAAAAATTCTTCTCGATTTTACCCTCCAGGACAATAATATTTTTGGCGATATCGAAGGAAAAGTCGTCCAATCCAGTCCTTTAAAGGATAAACAATCTTCTTATTTTAAAATGGGCATTGAATTTACCTCTCTTAATAATACATACATCGAAAAAATTTCTAATTTTACGGTAAACCAAACACAATCACAGGAAACGTATGTTAATCTATAGTATGCTTGAAAAGAAAGTTATTATTGAGAACTGTGTAAGCACAAAACATCTCTAAATCCATTTCCCCCCCCTCTCAAGTTAGTCCGCAGAAATAAAATGAAATCATATACAATTAAATTATCATTATCACATAATGGATAATTGTGATATAATTTTTTTTTAAATGTCCCAATTATTTTAAGAACCTTACGTGAAAAGGAATTATTCATGAACAAAAATCAGTGGAGCAGCCCGCCGGCAATGCAGATCGATCCCAAGAAAACTTATCAGGCAACGATTGAGACGAACAGGGGCACAATCCAGATACAATTTTATCCTCAAAACGCCCCGAAAACGGTCAATAACTTCGTCTTTCTGGCCAGAGAAGGCTTCTATGACGGCATAACCTTTCACCGGGTAATCAGCAACTTTATGATTCAGGGAGGAGACCCCACAGGCACCGGCAGAGGCGGTCCCGGTTACAAGTTCGAGGACGAAGTCAAAGACAACCCTCTGACTCACGACACCTGTGTAATTTCGATGGCCAACGCAGGGCCGAATACCAATGGCAGTCAATTCTTCATCACGCACTCACCGCAGCCACACCTTAACGGCAAGCACACAGTCTTTGGTAAAGTAACCATCGGCCAGGATGTCGTCAATGCAATTCGTCAGGGCGATACGATGACAAAAGTAACGATCTGCGAGGGTTAAAAATCTTTTGAACGACTGTAACTAATATACGCAAATCGCAGGGTTTTCATAAACATGAGACTTAAAATTGGAATCTAACCAGGATCTGAAAGGGTGGTCTGCGTATGATTATGACCGTTGTCGTCGTCTCGATATTGCTATTACTTCTAGGGTATATTTTTTATGGCAGATTTCTTGCAAACCGTTTGCAGTTGAATGATTCGAATCCGACTCCGGCATGCACGATAAACGACGGAGTTGACTATGTGCCTGCAAAACCGGTTATGTTATTGGGACAACACTTATCTGCAATTTCCGCCGCTGGTCCTATCGTAGGCCCCATTCTCGCTGCAATCTGGTTCGGGTGGTTGCCAGCATTAATCTGGATAGTTATCGGCGCAATATTTATCGGCGGTGTGCATGATTTTTTAAGCCTTGTCGTCTCAATACGGCACAAAGCGGCTTCTATCGGCCAGATTGTCAAGGAATATATGTCGCGTACTTCTTATATACTTTTTCTTTCCTTCGTGTGGCTTGCCCTTGTTTACGTCATCATTGCCTTTACCGACATAACCGCGCAGACATTTAAAACGATGTCAGCAGAAGTTGCCTTTGGCCCTGGAGTCGCCGCTTCATCGGTGCTTTACATTATGCTTTCAATTATTATGGGAGTCTTGCTCTACCGGTTCAATCTCAACCTGAAAATAGCTACCGCCATTTTTGTCCCCATGATATTAGTTGTTGTGTGGCTCGGACCGCACATGCCGACGTCTCTTTTGAATTTTTTGGCGCGTATTACGGTAAAACAGTGGGATGTTATGTTGCTCGTTTACTGCTTTGCGGCGTCAATAATGCCGATGTGGTTATTGCTCCAGCCGCGCGGTTATCTCGGCGGCTGGCTGCTGTATTTAACGATCTTTATTGGGCTGATTGGCGCAATATTTGGCGGATTTGATGTGCAATATCCACCCATCAATACTGAAGGGATAAAAAGTATCGTCAATGGCAAACCGTTATTTCCCATTTTGTTTATCACGATTGCCTGCGGCGCATGTTCAGGGTTTCATGCAATTGTAAACTCAGGCACGACTTCAAAACAATTACGGAGGGAGTCCGATGCGAAACCGGTAGGCTATGGCGCCATGATCCTTGAAGGCCTTCTGGCTGTGCTGGCTCTGGCGACGGTCATGATGCTGCCAAAAGGGTCGGATATCCTTAAAGAAGACCCGAACCTCATATACGCAAACGGTATTGCCAAATATTTGGGCATGATGGGGATAAATTTTAGCGTGGCCTTTCCTTTTGCGCTGCTTGCTTTTTCAACGTTTGTATATGACACCCTTGATGTGTCCACGAGGTTAGCGCGATATATATTGCAAGAACTTTTGGGATTACAAACAAAAACCGGCGGGATTATAGCAACGGTAATTACCCTTGCCGTGCCGTTAGCATTCCTTCTGCTTACCAAAGAAAAAGGATACATGCTGGCATGGCCAATCTTCGGTATAAGCAATCAGCTCCTGGCAAGTCTGGCGCTCCTTGCGATTTCTGTATGGTTGATAAAAACAGGAAAGAAGTCGTTCTACGTGATAATACCCATGATATTCATGATGGCTGTGACGCTTTGGTCGCTTATCCTTCATGTATTGCATTCCTTGTCGAATATGCTTGGCGGACCATCTATTAAGCCTGACATGATAATATCCGTAACATTCGGCGTAGTTCTGTTTGCCCTCAGCCTGTGGTTGATTTGGGAGGCAGTTCAAGTGCTTGTGCTCAATCCGTCAGGAAGTAAAGAATCGCTTGCATTGGGCTATCAGATAAAAAAGTCATGACACAAAGATACGTTTTAGAATGGTGGAAAGGATGGACTGTATATTCAGATGTAGAGTCCCCCATTTATATTTATCACCTGACCTGTGATGTAATCACCATCCTCAGAGACCAGGTATGCCACTGCCCCAGCAACTTCGGACGGCTTCCCAAGTCTTCCGATGGGTATCTGGGCAAGAATTTTCTCCATTACTTCTTTGGGAACAGACTGTAGCATTTCTGTTTCTGTAAATCCAGGCGCGATTGCGTTTACCGTTATACCCTTACCGGCAAATTCCTTTGCCAGCGTTTGGGTAAGAGCTATCATTCCGGCCTTTGAGGCTGCATAGTTCGCCTGTCCGCGGTTGCCCATCCTCCCGATAACTGAGGATATGTTCACAATTCTGCCGTACTTCCTCTCCAGCATACCATCTATAACCGCTTTGGTACAGTAGAACGCTCCATCCAGGTTCACAGATAAGACTTCTGTCCACATCTGGGGAGTCATTTTTACAAAAGATTTATCCCTTACTATGCCTGCGTTATTAACCAAAATATCTATTTTACCAAACTGCTTTACTACCTCGTCCCGCATTCTGTTCACCTGCTCAAAGTCATTGACGCTTGCCTGGCATATGATAGAGTGCTTGCCTATAGAATCTATTAACCCTGATACTTCCTTTGCATGCTCCTTTGTCTCCATCTGGTCTATCATCAGGGATAATTTATCAAATTCGTCTATCATGCCCATCTGGTCTATTAACTTTGACAACTTCTCGGCTTGCTCTTTTGTATACTGATAGTTAATGGCAACATCTGCGCCCTCTTCCGCCAGCCGCAAGGCGATAGCCTGACCTATCCCCCTTGATCCTCCGGTAACTAATGCGACTTTACCTTCTAATCGTGCTCCCTTTTTCATCATATCACCTCTTTATCACCATGGCAATGCCCTGGCCCCCTCCAATACAGAGGGTTGCAAGGCCGTACGTACCCTTCCTCTTTCTTAATTCATGCAAAAGTGTGACCAATATCCTCGCCCCACTTGCACCTATGGGATGCCCAAGGGCTATAGCGCCCCCATTAACGTTAATTCTGTCAAAATTCAAGTCCAGTTCCCTGTTAACCGCTATACTTTGCGCTGCAAAGGCTTCATTGATCTCTATCAGGTCAAGCTTACTCAGGGTTATACCAGCGCGCTCGATAGCTTTTCTGGCTGCACAAACAGGTCCCATACCCATTATTTCAGGAGGAACTCCGCAGAACCCATAGCTTTTGATGGTTGCCATGGGCTCAAGGCCTTTTTCTTTTGCCTTTTCTTCAGACATTAAAAGAACGGCAGCAGCACCATCATTGATGCCCGAAGCGTTACCAGCGGTTACTGTTCCACCCTTGTTAAAAGCAGGTTTCAATTTTGCAAGGATCTCTTTTGTCGTGCCAAATCTGGGAAACTCATCTGTATCAAAGAGAATAGGCTCGCCTTTTGGCTGGGGAACTGCTATTGGGACTATCTCTTCTTTAAACTTGCCTGCCTTGATCGCCGCTTCAGCTTTATTCTGGCTTTTTGCCGAGAATTCATCCTGTTCTTCACGTGTAACATTATATTTTTCTGCTACGTTCTCTGCCGTTACACCCATATGGTAATTGTTGAAAATATCCCACAGCCCGTCATGTATCATCAAATCCACAACTTCATCGTTGCCCATCTTTGCCCCCCAGCGGTTTTTTTTCAACGCATACGGAGTCATGGACATAGACTCTACGCCGCCTGCCAGCACAACATCCGCATCACCAAGCATGATGGATTGTGCACCCAGAATAACCGACTTTAAACCTGAACCGCATACTTTGTTCACACAATAGGAGGGTACTTCTTTGGGGATTCCCGCTCCAATTGCAGCCTGCCTTGCCACATTCTGGCCGTGACCTGCAGAAAGGACATTTCCCATGATGACTTCATCGACTTCCCCTGGCTCAACACCAGCACGTTTCAGGGCATCTTTCAGTACCGCAGCACCAAGCTGGCCGGGGCTGAAATCTTTCAGACTTCCTCCGAATTTCCCGACTGCTGTTCTTGTTGCCGAAACAATAACTACATTATTCATTTTTTCCACCTTTTTTAATTTACATTATTAGTCCGCCATCCACGCAAAGCACTGCTCCGTTAACAAACTTCGCCTCTTCTGAAGCAAGATATAGATATGCATATGCAACATCCTTTGCTTCACCCAACCTGCGCAAGGGTGTTTTTTCTCTCATTATTTCAAGAATTTTTTCAGGTACTTTTGAGGTCATTGGAGTCATTATAAATCCGGGCGCTACTGCATTGACCCTTATCCCTTTTTTCCCGAGTTCCTTTGCCAGACTTTTTGTCATGCCAATCAGACCGGCTTTGGTTGCAGCATAATTTACCTGACCGATATTGCCAAATATTCCAACAATAGAAGCTGCATTGATAATTACGCCGTGCCCCTGGTTGATCATGACTTCAACCACAGCCTGTATGCAATTAAAAGCCCCTTTAAGATTGACGTCAACAACCCTCTCCCACTGGTCCTCTGTCATTTTTGATACAAGGGCATCCTGAATAATAGCTGCATTATTTATCAGCACATCGATTCTACCATATTTTTCCAGGCAATCTTTAACCAGGTGTTTTAATTCTTCTCTATTGGTTACGCACGATTTATCAAAAAACCCCTCTCCTCCAACTTCCTTAATCCCTGCCGCTGTTTCTTCTCCGCCTTTTTCATTTACGTCGGACACAACAACTTTAGCGCCTTCTTTTGCAAACAGCAGCGCAGTCTCTCTACCAATACCACTTCCTGCTCCTGTGATAATTGCAACCTTGTTTTTAAGTCTCAATTTATATTCCCCTTGATTTGCGATTCTTTGTTTGAAACCATTTTTCTTTAGGCTTTTCCTCTATAACGTGTTCAGACTTCTCTTCCCCGGATGCACCAGGAAGAGACCTCGGTTTTAACCACTCTGCAATCCTGGGACAGACCTCTTTCTGGGATCTGGAGCCCACGAAGATACCTATATGACCAGTAGGAAAAACCAGCGTCTCTTTGTCCTTACTCGATACTGCATCATTCAGCGGTTTACTTGCATCGTTAGGAACTAAATGGTCAAATTCCGCCATGACATTAAGCAGCGGCATGGATATGTTTTTCAAATCGACCTTCTTTCCACCCAGATCCATCTCGTTTTTTATAAGGAGGTTCTTCTGGTAGCAGTCTTTGAAGAACTGCCTGAAGGTTTCACCTGCCTGATCGGGACTGTCGAATATCCATTTCTCCATTCTCAAAAAGTTCCTGATAGTTTCTTCATTTCTAAGCTCGCTTTCTTTATCACCCGGTTCGCATTCAATCCGCTCAAACAGGCCTACATACTTGTCAATCATAAGCCTGAACGGGTCTGTGAGCAAGAACCCGGCATTCAAGAAATCCCCTGGCACTATTCCATAGTAATCCACGATCTTGTCCACGTCCAGATTCTTTGCCCAGATGTGGAGAAGCCCTTTATCCGTATCAAAGTTCACAGGAGCTACTAAGGTAATAAGGTTTTTTACCTTTTCGGGCCGCAGTGCAGCATACATAACGGAAAGAGTCCCCCCCTGGCATACGCCGAGAAGTGTAATCTTATCCAATCCAGACCGCTCTCTGATATTGTCCACAGCACTATCTATATAACCGTTCACATAGTCGTCGAGCATGAGGTATCTGTCCGAGCCTGAGGGGTATCCCCAATCAATAATATATACATCAAAACCCTCATCAAGGAGATTCTTTATGATACTTTTATCAGGCTGGAGATCCAGAATGTAGTACCTGTTCACAAGTGCATAAACTACGAGCATTGGAACTGGATGTGGTTTTTCTACGGTTGGAATATAATGGATTAGTCTCATCTTATCTTCAGTATAGACGATCTCGGAAGGCGTTGTTCCAACCGAAAAATCAGGGGGGTTCAAGAAAAGCTCCATCCCTACTTTGAATTTCTTACAATCTTCTATTAAATTAAGCTCGTTCATAGCATCGTCTTTCCCAAAAATGAAAAATGCATCACTTTTTCTCAGATAATTCTTTTATCTGATTGGTTAACTGCTTTACTGTTTTCTTAAGAGAATACAGCTCTTTGTTTATCTCATCGATTTCGGTCTTTGTGGGGAGATTCATCGGTTTCAGATAATGCTCTTCAAGCATCTCCCGGTTGTATTTTTGGAACTCCATGAGGTATGACATGAATTTCCCTATGTCCGAAGCAAAGTGACCTGATTTTAGAAACTCTTTGAATGTCTCGCTATACGTCTCCATCCAGGTATCATAAAAATCTTTATATTTCGCAGGATTAATTTCTCCTCCCTCCATCTCGGATGCCACCTTTTCATGCATTTTGCGCATGGCTTCCATGGAGACACTCTGTAAATCGATAGTGGATTCCATCCCGCTTGCGCATAGGTTAACAAAAGTAGAGAAACCCTTCATCGTTTTTTCGGATTTCTCACGCGACGGACCTACGGCAGGCATTTCGAGTAGCCTGCCAAAGGTTGTTTCGTAGGTCGTTAACCACTGATTAAAAAACTCCTGGGTAGATTCAAAACTGGATTTTTCCATACTTAAACACGGCTCCCACACATCTTTGACATACTGGCAAAGGTGTCTGCATATATCTTAGCCATAATCTTTACAGGCTCCATCATCTCTTTCATTGGGCCGGCCAGGGGCATGTCCTCAAAGAAGCTATCAAAAGCCTTTTCATACATTTTTACCCAGAGATCCTGAAATTCTTTAGCCGCCTCTGGATTATTTGTTTGTTTTGATAGTTCATTGGTCTTTTCTGCCATTTTCTCAAGCGCTGACAACCAGGACTTATACATATTTAGATAAACGCTAGTGCTCTGTAAAAACCCATCAAACACTTCTTTTGTGGGTCGAGCGGACTGGACATACTTGCCATAGGTCTCTTTATATGTGTCCATCCATATAGCATAAAATTCCTTGTAGGCTTCAGGTCCCGCATTCCCCCGAGAGAGTTCTGACATTTTCCCGGAAAGTTTCAGCATAGATTCAATCCACGGCCCGTATATCCCGGAGTAGGTATTCTTCCATAGTTTTGCCATCTGCACAAAGCTCCCTAAGTAGATATCTGGTACGCCTGTGTATTTTTCAAATATCTCTTTAGTACTTTCCATGGCAGGCAGTGAAAGGATCCCGTCGAATATTTTTTCATACGTCTTCATCCATGCATCATTGCATTCTTTATATTTTGCAGGATCTGGTTCGCCTTGGAGTATCTCTCTTGTCTTCTGTGAGTTCTCCTCCAACTCGGTAATCCATGACCTGTAGAGTTTATTCGATTCCTCTGCGCTTAACAGGAATTTCTCAAGTGTCTCCTTATTGGATTCCGGCGTTGGGATTGGATAAAACTTACCAAAGGCATTCTGGTATGTTTTCGTCCATTCTTCGTAGAATTCCTTATATTTCTGTGGTGCAGCCGCTTTTGAGAGCTCAGCCGCCTTCTCAAACATCCCGCCTGAAGATTCAATCCAGGGTTTGTATAGCGTTGAGTAGGAATCCTCGCACATTCTTGAAATGGTAGTGTAGCTGTCAGCCCATGTCTTGAATATGTCTTTCTTTTCTTCGTTTGTCTCTTTTCTCTCTTCATTTTTCTTAACCATACTAATTCTCCTCTTTTTATTTTAAATTGTTAATGTGGCTACCGTATCAATAAACTTTAGACTTTCTGCAATTATTGTTGTGGGTAAGGTGTTCACTCCACCTTCGAGAAGCTGCTGGATAAAATTTACCAAAGGCGTTCTGGTATGTTTTCATCCATTCATCATAGACTTTCTTATATTCCTGTAGTGCACTTTCTTTTGAGAGTTCAGCATGCCTTCCCAAGCATCCCTCCTCTGGATTCAATCCATGGCTTGTATAGCGTAGAGTAGGCCCTCCCACATTCTTGAAATTGCAGTGTAGCTGTATGCCGATGCCTTGAATATGTCTTTCTTTTCTTCGTTTGTATCTTGTGTCTCTTTAGTCTTCAGTTTTTTTAACCATACACATTCTCCTCTTTTTATTTTAAATTGTTAATGTGGCTACCATATCAATAAACTTTAGACTTTCTGCAATTATTGTTGTGGGTAAGGTGTTCACTCCACCTTCGAGAAGCTACAGGCGTGAGTCTGTAGATGAAGATATCTGCCATTAAGCAGACAGGCGAAGCCTGAAACATGATATGCTGCGGCCTTGAGGCCGGAGGGTTTCACAATAACGGTTATTGCCCTACTACTAATTTCCGCCTTAGGGTTCCCGTCTCTCTTCGGGTCTATTCACTAAGGTTCTTTCATGACGGCCGATGATGGATATGTTTTTACTTGGTGGAAAACTTCATGAAGCCAGGAACTACTCCCGATGTCTTTCTGATATCCTCCTTATCATTGGGAACTGTCTTCACAGTATTGATCATCGCCTAATTCGCAACCAAATTGTCATTATACCTACAATTTTAGATATGTCAAGATATATTCTTCTGCCGTTTGCTGTGTTTTTAATCTGAAGCCAGGACATAGCCGAAAAAACATCTATAATTTTAGTCTTTACGCAATGCAGGCTTATCAGAATAAAGCAGATTTTAGATCATCCCATCAGTATGGCGTAATTGAGGAAACTCTGAACTCCGAAGAAATCTCTTCGACACAAGAAAAACACGCTCCATAAGCATCTTAGGCTTTATGCTCTGGCCGATATATATGCCGATGCAAAGTTATGATACCTTCAAGACAAGTACGACAATAATTCCTTATATACCTATGTAACGGGTTGTCAGAGAATACAAGCCTACGAGACAGAAAAAACGATATTTTGTAAAATAGGGGTGGTCTCTAAAATCGGTCAGGGATGAGTTTCAATTTTTCTACTGGATCATAATTTTTATCTCTCTCTTAAGAAGCATTTGAAGCTGCCAGATCAGCATGTGTTTTATCTCTACCATTCTTTAGGGCAGGCGTCCCGTATTTCAGGGGTTTCCCCAGCCGACATTTCAATCCTCATGATTTATCTTGCAGGGAAGATGAAAAAATAGAGATACGGATTCCTCGTTTACGCGTAAACGATGTCAGGTTTGTAGAAATGGTAGGTATTCTTACCCTTTTTCTTGGAGAGATACATGGCAATGTCTGCCTGTTTGATCAGGCTTTCCGGGTCATTAGCATTGAGGGGAAAGAGGCTAATGCCAATGCTGACAGTGGTATGAAATTCATACTTCTCTATCTGAAGGGGTTGATCTAATATGGCAAGAATTTTCTGGGCTACGAGGGCGGCATCTTGCGGTTGAACAAGACCAGGAAGGATAATCATAAATTCATCGCCGCCCATACGGGCTACTGTATCACCTTCCCGCACGCACTTAATCAGCCGTCCGGCAACAACCTTCAGCAGCGAATCGCCCGTTTGATGTCCTAATGAGTCATTGATAGTTTTGAAGTCATCGATATCCAGGATCATAATAGCCGCGACTGTTTTATTTCGTCGTGTGTGAGCCATGGCCATTTGCAGATTGTTTTGGAATAAATTGCGGTTGGGTAATTGAGTGAGCGCATCGTAATAAGCCATGTTTTTGATAAGGTCTTCCGCCTGTTTACGTTCTATTGCATTTCCTATAATTTCTGCCACAATTTGCAGCATCGCAATATCTTCTCCGGACCATTGGCTGATAGTTTTGATATTGTTAAAACCAATGAATCCGATCAGGATTTTTTTAATAAGGAGCGGTATTATTAATGTTGATTTAACGGATTTCTTTTCAAATTCCAGCTTTTCTGCTGAGGCTTCGGGTGGCATTTGGGATACATCGTCAATGTGAATAATATCTCTCGTTTTCAAATTTGCCATCAACCAGGGAAAAGCGGTAGACGGGATATTTTGGAGGCGCTGTATTTCAGCAGTCACTCCAGTATCACACCACTCATGGGTATTAACTATAATGTTACCGTTGTCCCGGAACTGGAAGAGGCATACCCTTCCTACCTTGCACAACCGGCCGGCATCTGTCAGCGAAGCGGAAACGGCGGCGTCAAAATCAGAAAGGGTAACAAATCGTTTGGAAATAGCGGCAACGGTTTTTTCAGAATCTGTTCTGTGTCTGAGGATTTCTTCTATCTGCTTGCGCTCGGTTATATCCTGAATGGTGCCATGCATCTTAATTGGGTTACCTGCATGGTCAAATATAACTTCAGCCTCTGAATGAACAAAGCGCTGCGAACCATCCCGTAAAACGATTCTATAGTCGCTGCTATAAGGTTTCTTTCTGGATAAGGCATCAAGAACTGATCTCTTTACAAATTCTCTATCGTCAGGATGCACAAAATTTAAGTACGCCTCATACGTGAAATCAAATGATTGTGGAGTTAAACCAAGGATGCGATACGTCTCATCTGACCAATGCAAATTGTCTGTTACTATATCCCGTTCCCAGCTTCCTATGTGCGCAATTCGCTGCGCATTGGCAAGTCTGCCCTCGCTCTTTCTTTGGGCTTCTTCCACGCGTTTGCGGTCTGTAATGTCCAGAATCACACCGATCAAACCGGCTAGTTCACCTTTCCGATCAAAGAAAACCGCTTTATGGAAGATAACGTCACGTACAGAACCATTACTGTGCTTCACGCGGGATTCGTAAACCTGATTACCCATACTCCGAAATAAGGCTGTGTCCGCTTCATGATAGCGATCAGCGAGTTCCTTAGGCGCAACTTCATAGACTGTTTTCCCAATAATCGTTCCTTTCTGCATTCCTAAAAAGTCTTCAAATACCCTGTTACAGCCTATATATTTCCCATCTTTATCCTTGTAAAATACCGGGACAGGAATCGAATCCATAAGGGTTTGCAGAAACTGTTCGCTGTCTTTTATTGTCTCCTCAGATTTTTTGCGTTCAGATATTTCTTCCCGTAGTTTAATTGTCTGCTCAAGTACACTTTGTTCGTATACCTCGAGTAACTGCTCCAAAGCAGCCATTTGAGACCTGAGAGATTGAATTTCTGTATTTTTTGAGTTCATAGAAACATTTTCAGTTTAGGTGAATACTGTATTTTCAAATGGCAATACCGCTATTTTTATATTTAGCGCCAGTGTCTTGAAAAGATCAGCCACTCCCTCAGTAATTGGAACTTTCAGGAACATAATAGTCGCAAATATGTCGCCCGATGGAAACACCCCGCCAAACCCCAAGACGGATTTTATCCCGTAGGGGATGACAAATTCTCTCTGTGCAGGGATGTAAGGGCTGCCAATCGCATCAGGCACATAGAAAACGTTGTAAGTCTTCTGCTCTGTATCCAACAGGAGTTTTGGGTCGGATTTGATAACCATGCCTATGCTTAAACCTAACTGTGCGATAAGGTTTCGAATCATCGGGATCTGATGAACCGTCTGTTCGCTCGGCAGCGGAATTGCTTTGTGCCCTTTTGAGGTTTTCCTTGAATTCCACTCCGGATTTTCACCAATGGTAGCCAGGAGAGTCAGGCACTTCATGTCTGGTGAAACGGGATTGTTTTTCAACATATCCCTGGAAAAGCTTTGAAGTTCAGGATCGAGTTTTTCGTAGGTGTGCGTTTTGAAAAAGCGGACTAAAGAACATGCCCGATTGCCGCTTTGTCCATCAATCAGATTGTCATACAAATGATGAACAATTCTATTGGCTGTTTCTTCCATACTTTTTGCGCCTTTGCCAATAGTGCGTAATACTTTCCCGCATTTGGTCATGTCATGAATAGTAAAATTTACTAAGTCATAGTAGGTCGCAGACTTTTCATTTTGCGCATTCACGTTCTTTCTCCATCCACTTCATTTTAAAAAGTATTTATAAATATTTCATGATAATCGTACACTATTAACTACTAACGGAAAAGAAATAAATTTTTCATTTCAGGCAAAGATATTTTGACAGGGGGTGGGAATATAAATCTGGAACTCATGAACTCAGAAAAAAAGGAAAATATGCATCAGATAATATTATATTAGGGGTGGTTGTGATAGTAAACTACCGGTAGTTTCTGGCGGAAATAGGACACAGATTTCCCAGCTTAACGCAGATATTGTTTGGCGGATGATTCCCCCTTCTTAATCCCGATAATCCGCGTTTATCTGCGTCCAAAAGAAAATTCTAAACGATCAAATCACAATTCTTCACCTGTGAAATCTGCTCTGGTTTCTGTTCTTACATTTAAAAACTCGACTTGTTATAATTATGTTATATTCATCGTCATCAGAAATTCGGCGTTGGTCTTTGTTTTTGCCAGTCTGTTCTTGAGCAATTCCATGGCTTCGACAGGGTTCATTTCATTGAGTACCTTCCGGAGCAGCCACATACGTTTAATTTCTTCAGAGTTTACGATCAATTCTTCTTTTCTGGTACCAGAACGGGTAATGTCAATGGCAGGGAATAACCTGCGGTCTGCCAATTTCCTGTCCAGATGCAATTCCATGTTGCCTGTGCCTTTAAACTCC
>Ga0080064_1005456_pt1 | contig 14878 bp, 10 predicted proteins | sample Subgrocontami54m_FD_69260 | JGI IMG/M metagenome (GOLD analysis project Ga0080064, IMG submission 69260) | Subsurface groundwater microbial communities from S. Glens Falls, New York, USA - GMW46 contaminated, 5.4 m (SPADES assembly) (version 2) ...
TCGGACTTTTTTTCGGATCGCTGATGGCCGAATTCCGGCCCGTCGAAACCGCGCTGATGCCCTATGCTTTCGCGCTGCAAAGCCTGCCGAAGGTGGCGATTGCGCCGCTGATCGTCATCTGGTGCGGCTTCGGCGACGGCTCGAAGGTGGCGATGGCGGCGCTGCTGGCGTTTTTCCCGATGCTGGTCAACACCTTTGCGGGCATGCGCGCGACCGATCTCGAGCGCATCGAACTCATGCAGGTGCTCTCGGCCTCGCGCTTCGAGACCTACCGGCTGGTCAAGCTGCCGTCGGCGGCGCCCTATATCTTCGCCGGTCTCGACATGGGCATCGTCTACGCGCTGCTTGGCACCATCGTCGCCGAGTTTCTCGGCGCGCAGGAGGGCATGGGCGTGGTGATCACGAAAGCGCAGGCGGTGACCGACGTCGCCGGCGTGTTCGCCGTGTTGCTCGTGCTTGGACTCAGCGGCATCGCGCTGCATCTCATCGTTCGCGGGACGCAGCGCTCAGTGATACATTGGACCGATCGCGGACAACTTTGAGGGGGATAAAAACATGATTACTAGGCGGCAATTCGTGCAGGGAATCGGTGCGGCGGGCCTGGTCACGCTGGCGGCTCCGGGGCTGGTGCGGGCGCAGGAGCTGCGCAAGATCCGGATGGGGTTCGGCATCAAATCCATCAATCCGATCATCATCAATATCCTGATCGGCGAGGGCCTCGGTTACAACCGCGAGGAGGGCTTTTCGTTTACGGCCGCCGCGCTCGGCACCAACTCGAACGTGATGATCGCGCTCGACAAGGGCGACCTCGAGTTTGGCGTCGGCACGCCGAGCTTTCAATTCCCGCTCTACGCCAAGAAAGAACTGCCGCCGATCGTCAATTATTACGAATACACCTACCCGTACAAGTGGGACGTGGCGGTGCAGCCGGGTTCGCCGGTCAAGGGCTATCAGGATCTCAAGGGCAAGAAGATCGGGGTGTCCGATCTCGGCACCACGGACTATCCGGTGACCCGCGCGGTGCTCCGCAATATCGGCGTCGATCCCGACAAGGACGTGCAATGGCTGGCAGTGGGCGCGGGGGTTTCGGCCGGCGTCGCGCTGCAGCGCGGCGTGATCGACGCGCTCGCCTACTTCGACACCGGCTTCGGCCAGATCGAGGCCGCCGGCATCGAGATGCGGATGTTGCCGCGTCCGAAGGAAGTGCCGCTCATCGGCGGCCTCTTCATCAGTGCACGCGCGGATTTTCTGAAGGCGAACCGCGCGCTCGCGGTGGGCTTTGCGCGCGCGGTCAACAAGTCCTCCGAGTTCCTGCTGGCCAACCCCGAGGCGGGCGCACGGGTCTTCATCAAGCTCTTCCCGGAAACGGCGCGGCGCGGCGCGAGCGAAGCGGACGCGGTGAAGTCCATTCTGTTCGCGGCGAAGCGGCGCATCCCGCTTTACCGTCCGCCGTATCCGAACACGAAGATGGGCTTCATCCACGAGTCCGAACTGCTGCTGGACGCAAAGTTTCTCGGCCTCGACAGCATCAAGGACATCAAGCCGCTGATGACCAACGAGATGATCGACGATATCAACAACTACGACCGGGCGAAGATCATCGCGCAGGCCAAGGCTTACAAGGCGTAGCCGCGGGCGATGGTAGATTCAGCGGCCATCCGCCTCGCAGCCGACGTGGGCGGCACGTTCACGGACGTGGCGGCTTTCAACGAGACGACCGGCGAACTTGAGCTCGGCAAGACGCTGACCACGCCGTCGCGTCTCGTGTCGGGAATCGAGAGCGGCGTTGCCAGGACCAGCGCCCGTTTCCACAAGGCGCGGTTGTTCCTCCACGGCACCACCGTCGCGATCAACACGATTCTGGAGCGCAGCGGCGCGCGCTGCGCACTGCTGACCACGCAGGGCTTTCGCGATATCTACGAGATCGGCCGCGTCAATCGGCCGGAATCGTACAACCTGTTTTTCAAGCGGCATGTGCCGCTGATCGATCGCGACCTGCGCTTCGAAATCCGCGAGCGCATTGACGCGCAGGGCGCCGTGCTGATCAAGCTCGACGAGGCCGAGGTGCGCAGTGTGGTCGCCGCCGCGGTCGCGCAGGGAGTGGAGGCTATCGCGATCCTGTTTCTGCACTCGTACCGGAATCCGGCGCACGAGCAGCGCGTGAAGGAGCTCATCGAGCGGGAGTTTCCGCAGTTGTTCGTCAGCGCTTCCCACGAACTCAGCCAGGAGTACCGGGAGTTCGAACGCACTTCGACCGCGGCCGCCAACGCCTATGTCGGGCCGCGCGTTCGCCACTATCTTTCCGAAATGGAGACGCACCTCGACGCGGCGGGCTTCGGCGGCACGTTTCTGATCGTGCAGTCGACGGGCGGACTGTTCGATGTCGCCGACGCGCGGCGCTCCTGCATTCGCATGCTGGAATCCGGCCCGGCGGCGGGCGTCATCGGCACCAAGGCGCTGTGCGACAGCATCGGCATGCAAAATGCCATCGCCTTCGATATGGGCGGCACCACCGCCAAGGCCGGCGTCATCTACAACGGGGATGTCCTGATGACGGGCAGCTCGCTGATCGGCGGCTACGCCACCGGCCTGCCGATCCAGATGCCGATGATCGACATTCAGGAGGTGGGCACCGGCGGCGGGAGCATCGCGCGAGTCGAGGTCGGCAATGCGTTGCGCGTCGGGCCGGAGAGCGCCGGCGCGCAGCCCGGGCCGGTGTGCTACGGGCTGGGCGGCAGGGAACCGACGATCACCGATGCCAATCTCGTGCTCGGCCGGCTTGGCGCCGATCGTTTTCTCGGCGGCGAAATGCAGCTCGATATCGAAGCCGCGAGACGAGCCCTGACCGAACGGATTGCGGCGCCGCTCGGCCTCGATCCGGTGGAGGCGGCCGAAGGCATACTGCGCATCGCCACCACCAAGATGGCGCATGTGGTGCGCTGGGTGACCACCGAGCGCGGACTCGATGCCGCCGACTTCGTGCTCGTCGCGTATGGCGGCGCGGGACCGCTGCACGCAGCAATGGTGGCGCGCGAACTGCAGATCGGCACGGTGGTAATTCCGCGCGCGCCGGGGCATTTTTCCGCCTATGGCATGCTGGTCGCCGACCTGCGCCGCGACTTCGTCAACACCTGGTTCACGCCGCTCGCCGATGCGTCGTTCACGGTCATGGAGGAGCTCTTCGTGGAGATGGAGACGCGCGGCCGCGCCACCGTCACGCGGGGCCAGACCACGCTTGCCGGCACCTCGGTGAGGCGCTCCGCCGATATGCGTTATGTCGGACAGGAGCACGCGGTCACGGTCGATCTGCCGCTCGAACTGTTCCGGACGCAGGACCGCGACGGCATCAAGAGCCGCTTCGACGCGGTGCATCAGACGCGCTACGGCTTCTCGGTGGCGCACGAAAAGGCCGAGATCGTCAGCCTGCGCAGCGCGATAGTCGGCGAAATGCGCAAGCCGGCCTTCGAGCACATCGCGAAAGGCGGGCCGCAACCGCAGCCCGGGGCGTTCCGCGGCACGCGGCCCGTCTACTTCGCGGGCGCAGGCTTTGTCGATACGCCGACCTATCACCGCAGCGCGCTCGAGGCCGGCAACCGGATCGCCGGCCCGGCGCTGATCGAGGAGCATGCTTCAACCACAGTGGTGCATCCGGGGGATAACGTCGCGGTCGACGCCTTTGGCGACCTGATCATCGAGATCAAGAGGAATTGACGATGGATACCGTGGCCGGAACGCCGGCGCAGTCCGCCGCCCGCATCAACCCTGTCGTGACGGAAATCGTGCGCAACGGGCTCGTTGCCGTCACGGAGGAGATGAAAATCAACCTGATGCGCACGGCCTACAACATGATCATCTACGAGGCGCTCGATTTCACCGTCGGCATTTTCGATGCGCAGGGCAATACGGTATCGATCGGACTGGGCCTGCCGATGTTCATACGCGGCATGAGCGACACCGTGAAAGCGAAACTCGCGCATTTCGGTGCGGCAAATCTGGAGCCGGGCGACATTCTGCTCACCAACGACGCATACATCACCGGCTCGCACCTGAACCATATGACGTTCACGGTGCCGATCTTCCACGACGCTGAACTGGTCGGTTTTTCCTGCTGCATGGCGCATTGGCCGGATGTCGGCGGCACATTGATGGAAGGCACGACGGATATTTTTTCCGAAGGCCTGCAGATGCCGATCGTGAGAATCTACCGCAAAGGCACGCCGAACGAAGAGCTGATCGCGATCATCAGGAACAACGTGCGCCTGCCGGAGCGCGCCATGGGGGATTTCCGCGCGCAGATCGCCGCGGTGAAGACCGGCGAGCGCCGTTTTCTCGAATTGATCCGCAAATATGGCCGCGCCGCGGTGCTGGGTGGAATCGCGGCGATCATGGACCAGAGCGAGGCTTTGGCCCGCGCGCGCGTGCGCGAGATTCCCGACGGCGTCTATGAAGCCGAATCATTCATGGACGACGACGGCATCAATGTCGGCCAGCGCGTGCCCATCCACGTGCGCGTAACGGTCAGGGACGACCGCATGACGGTCGATTTGTCCGAAGTGTCGATGCAGGTGCAGGGCTTCTACAATTCAGGTGTCACCGCCGGGCGCTCGTGCTGCCAGGTGGCGTTCAAGTGCCTGACTTCCCCGCTCGAACTGCCGATCAACGACGGCGCGTTTCGCGCGCTCGACATCGTGCTGCCGCCGGGCCGCGTGGTGAGCGCGGTGAAACCCGCGGCGATGCGCATGTGGATGTGCTATCCGATGACGATCGTCGACACGATCTTCAAAGCGCTGGCGCCCGCGCTGCCGAACCAGGTGATCGCCGGCCACCACGCCGACCTCGTTGTTGGCCGCATCAATGGCCGCCGCCCGAAAGACAACAGCTTCTACATCTATCTGGGCGGCCTGATCGGCGGCGGCTGGGGCGCCAAATACGACAGCGACGGGCAAAACGCCACCATTGCGATGAATGACGGCGATACGCACAACGGCCCGTCGGAACAGGTGGAGGCGAAATTTCCGCTGCTGGTGGAGCGCTATTGCCTGCGGCCGGATTCAGGCGGCGCCGGCCGGTTTCGCGGCGGACTCGGTACCGAACAGGTCGTGCAGGCGCGCCACCCCATCCGCTTCAGCTCGCAGATGGACCGCGTCAAGTGCAAGCCGTGGGGCCTCAACGGCGGGATGTCGGGATTCGGCAATGGCGTCGCGCTGCATCGCTTCGGCAAGACCGACGAGCAGCATTTCGCGAACGGCAAGGCGCTGAACCAGGTGCTGCAGGCGGGCGATGCCTATATTCTGCGTTCCGGGGGCGGCGGTGGCTACGGTTCGCCGCTGGAGCGCGATCTCGCCACGCTGGAACGCGACGTGCGGTGCGGTTACGTCACGCCACAGGCGGCCGTGGAGAATTACGGCGCGGTGTTCCGGGACAACACGCTTACGATCGACGCGGCGGCGACTGAAAAGCACCGCGCCGCCATGCGCGAGCAGGGGCTTCCGCACGACCACCCGATCGCCGAAACGGCGGCCGCGTTTGCCGCCGCGCCGCCTGAAGAACACAATCACGAGCACGCCAGGCTCACCGAAGAAGAGCGGGTTGCGTTCGCGATGCAATGCCGGTGCTGTTCGTAATGCCGGGCGCACTGGTACTTTCAATGAATGGAAAGGAAAATATTATGAAACGCCTGTTAACGGGTCTCATGCTTTCAATAGTGTTTTCAGCTTCGCCGGGTTTTGCGGCGGACAGTTATCCCGGAAGGCCCGTGCGTTTTATCGTGCCGTTTCCGCCGGGCGGCGGCACGGATGCGTTCGCGCGGATCGTCGGCGCGAAACTGACGGAGATTTGGGGGCAGCAGGTGATCATTGATAATCGGGCCGGTGCTCAAGGCAACATCGGCACGGCGTTGGGCGCCAGGGCCACGCCCGATGGTTACACGATGATGCTCGCCCACCAGGGAGCGCTGGTGATTAACCCGCATCTGTATGGCAACCCCGGATTCGATACGATCCGCGATTTTGCCGCTGTCTCGCGAGGCATGACTTCGGCTGCCGTGCTCGTTGTGCATCCTTCCGTAGCCGCGAAGACGATGAAGGATCTCGCGTTGCTGGCCAAAAAAAATCCCGGCAAGCTGACCTTCGCGTCGACCGCTTCGCTGCAACAGCTCCTGGGCGAGCTTTTCAGGCTGACGACCGGCACGGACATGGTGCACGTTCCTTATAAGGGCGCGGGACCCGCGGTGCTCGATCTGCTGGCAGGCAACGTCAACATGATGTTCTCCAATCCGACGTCGACGGTGCCGCAGGTCAAGGCCGGCAAGCTGCGCGCGCTGGCCGTGCTGGGCCCCCAGCGCATCGCCGCGCTGCCGGATGTGCCGACCGCGGTGCAGGCCGGTTACCCGGAGTTCAACGATGTGCTCGAGTGGTATGGCGTCATCGCGCCTGCCGCAACGCCGCGTGCGACGATCGTAAAACTCAATGCAGGCGTCGTTCGCGCGCTCGGCTCGCCTGACGTGATCACGCGCATGAACGGCATCGGCCAGGATTCCGCGCCCAGCACACCGGAAGAATTTGCCAGGCAGATTCGGCTGGAGTTCGAGCGCTGGGGCAAGGTCGTGAAAGCTTCCGGAGCGAAGGTGGATTAAGGCTCATTTACTTCATACGAGGATAGCCATGGCCCTAAAGTACCCGCTGGTGCACGTTGATGACGTCCGTCCCGAGAACATGAAGGAGGGGGAAGGCTGGGCCATCTCCGAATTCCGGCTGCCGATCTCGGGCAAGAACGGGAGCTCCACCACGATCTTCCACTCCATCTTCCGGCCCGGTTCGACTCACGCCAAGCATCTGCATCGCAACTGCGACGAGATCGCCGTTTATCTGAAGGGCCACGGCGTCGTCGGGCAGGGGAACGAACGCACTGAGGTCCGCGCGGGCCACTGCCGCCTCATGCCCAAGGGGTCGGAGCACTTCTTCTTCAATGAAACAAAAGACGAGGACACCCTCGTCATCGGTTTCTACGTCGGCGCGAAAAGCGTCGCGGACACCGGCTACGAGTTCCGCGGCCCCGTGACCGAGGCGGACCTCAAGTTGCCCCGGGGCAAGGCGTTCAGCGATGGCATCCTTGTCAACATCGACGATGTGAAGTCTTCACAGATGAACGTCAAGGACGGCTGGAGCATCACCGACTTCCGCATTCCCATCGGCCGCCACAACGGCAGCTCGACCACTCTCTTTTGGGCGAAGTTCATGCCCGGCGCCGTCCACAAGAAGCACTGCCATGAGAACTGCGAAGAAATCTACTACGTCATCCGCGGTCACGGTCTGGCGGGCGCGGGGCCGGACCGCGCCGAAGTGCGGGGCGGCCACGTCCACTACATTCCCAAGGGCGTCGAGCACTTTCTGCACAACCTGAGCAAGACCGAGCCGCTCGAGGTGATCGGCATCTACATCGGTGCGGGAAGCGTCGAGGAGACCGGCTACGTCTACACAGGCGAAGTGACGGAGGCGGACCTCGAGCCGCAGGCGGCGTAGGACAGACTGCGGTTACTATTTACTCACCCGAATCACGCGGCCCGGTGCCGGCCAGATGCCGCGCTCGATCACGCGGGCGCCATCGAGGACGAGATAACTCTGCGCGCCGTAATGGGGGAGGGGGCGCGCCAGTGACTTGAGCGATTCGGCATCGTTGACGGAAACAACCGCAACCGGCGCTCCGACGCGTTTTCCGCTTCGTGCGTCGTCGATGGTCCACACCTGCGCCGATCCACGAACCCCGATCGTTGCAGGGCGGGATGGAAGGCCCAGTTCTGAAAGAACTGCGTCAACGTCCCGGTGCAGCCCGACGACGAGCGCAGGTTCGGCTCCGCCCACGGCTTCCGCGGGACTGCTGATCTTCGCGGGCATTTCGAAAAAGCGTTTGGCGAGCGATTCCGCTGCAAGCCGGAATTCCGCGCCGGATGACACCACCGCCATGCGTGGTGCGCGGGCGATCAGCCACTGGCGCAGAATGGGCGGAAGTTCCTCACGGCCGAGCACGCGCCATAGACGCAAGTCGGGATCGAGGCGTATGCCTTCGGGCGGCGCATCGAGTTCGATGGTTGCATTATCCCGCTCGCGGTCGAATGCGATCTGGCGCGTTTGCGAGCTGCCGCCGGCGACGATTTCCACCGGCACGGTTACTGCGTAAGGCGGCGCCGTCTGGGTGAGCGTCAGTGCGAGTTTATTTTTGCCGCTCTCAATCAGCGCTCTCGCCTCGACGATGCGGACCATCGGGCCGCCGGCCCGCTGCACCCACTGCTCGAAGAAAATCCTGAGCGAGCGCCCCGCGGCCTGCTCGAAGGCAGCGCGCAGGTCGTCCCATGAGGCGACCGTGAAACGATGCCGCTCCCAGAAAAGACGCAGGCCGCGGCGGAAGGCGTCCTCGCCGATCGCATCGCGCAGCATCAGAAATACCATTGCCGATTTGCCATAGCCCACCGCCGCCTCGGCGCCGTGGGTGCGCGAGCGGAACGCCGCCAGCGGCCGGTGCGCGCCGGCGGGCACGGCGGCGAAATCCCGCAGCCACGACAGGCGCATCCCGCGCGCGGCCGCACCCGAGTCGCGCTCCCTGTAGAAGTAATCGGCCATAAACGTGGTGAGGCCCTCGCTCCAGTTGCCCTGCGCGTAATCGGCATATACGCCGTTGCCCCACCAGTTGTGCAGCACTTCATGGCCGAGCGAGGTCGCGCGTATGAACGGAAGCTTGAGCACCTCCCTGCCGATGTAGGTGAGCGTGGGCATGCCGAAACCGGTAGGCAGCGGGCTTGCCACGACCGAAAACTCGCTGAACGGATACGCGCCGATCTGCCCGGCATAAAGCTCGAGATAGCGGCGGCTGTCGTCGAGGTAACCGTCGGCGAGCGCATCGAGGTCGCGATAAAAGTACGTGCGCAATCGCAGCGGCGTGGCATCGACGCGGGACACGAGCTTCTCGCGCACCGTGTAGGGACCGGCCATGAGGTCGATGCCGTCAGCCGGATGCTCGAACTCGAAAGTGGCGATGTAATGCCCGGCGGCGTCGCGCGGCAATTCCTCCGCAACGAGACGCCCGGCGACGAGTCCGCGCTGATCGCCGGGCAGCGCAAGCTTCACGCGGTAGCTGAAATATGCCGCGGGCCGCGGATACCAGCCGCTTGCGGAGTGCAGGAAACTTCCTTCATTTGCGGTCATCGGAGGAATGGCGCCGAGCACCCTGCGGTGATCGAGCGTGACATCGAGCGCGGGCAGCACGCCGCCGTACTCGATGCGCAGCTTTGCATCCTGCGGCGCCGTTACGCGCCACCCGCGCATCTGACTGTCACGGCGGCCGGACACCACGGAAGCCGGCTTGCCATTGACTGACGCGGCCACCACGGCCAGCGTGTCGTGCAGCACAAAGCCGAAATCTCCCGAGACGGTGAGTTCGGCCGTGGCGTGGAAGCGGCGTGACTGAGGATCGAGCGTGACCTCAAGGTCGAGGTGCCCGGTCCGTGGCGCAGCGAGGGCACCTGGCACAGCTGCGAGCACGCACGCAAGGAATGCCAACAGACGCAGCAGCACACTCATTGCCGCGGCGGGAACTTGATCACCACATCCAGAGTTTCGGTACCGCGCAGGATCTGCATCGGCAGCCAGGTGCCGGCGGGCTGCATGCGAATGGCGCTGACCACGCTGATCGATTTGACGGCAGGGACGCCGGCGACCGACACGATACGGTCGCCGGGCCTGAGCCCTGTTTGTTCGGCGAGGCTGCCCGGCGTAACGGCTATCAGCCTGACACCGCCCTCGACCTGTTCCAACTGCACGCCCAGCCGCGGGGGAGGCGGCTTGTCACGCGGTATTTCAGGCATCGCGTACACGCCGTCAGCGAAGCCTGTTGCGATCGATTCGCAATCCTGCCGGGTATCGACCGGCAGCAGCGCAGCAATCTTGCCTACTCCAAGATCGCGCAACTGGTGCGGCACGCCGTGACCGTTGCGAACGTGCCCGCTGCCCATGATGCCTACGACGAGCGGGCGCAGGGCGCCGGGTCCGGCATCGAGACGGCGGGCGAGCGCTTCGGCCATGGCGCGGTCCCACGTCGTCTGGGATTCGACGAAGAAGCCAAACGTCTTATCGTCCTTGTCAGCAGTTGCGGTTTCACCCGCGTGACGGCGCGGATGCGCCTTGAACACCTCGAACAGGTAGTCCTGGTAGGCGTTCGAGGCCGGGGCCGGGCGCGACACACCCTCCTGCTGCGCCGCCGGCACCGCGTCCCAGCCCTGGTTCGCGACAGCCTCCGTCAACGTTCGCTCGACGTTGAGCGCCGCAATCGGGATCCGGTTGATCCGCGCGAACTGAAAAAGCGGCAGATACAGTTCCCGCGGGAAATTCCAGATCTTTTCCCACCCGGTCTGCTCGAACAACTGCGTTACCGTGAGCTCGCCCGCAATCCATCGGTCTAGCACTGGTTGCACGCGGCGCGGGAACGATTCGAAACCGATGACCATCTGCGGCCTGAGCAGGTGCAGCGCCGCGAGCGTCTGCAGTTGCCATTGATGATGGCCGGCGTCATCGTGCTGTTCGCCCAGCAGCACGATATCGCGGCTTGCCACGTCGGCGAGCAAATCGCGTGCGGGCGCGATGCGCGGCTGAACGCCGGCGAGCGTGTACCAGGTCGCGGGTGCAAGACATGCCTGCTTCGGAACTGGGTGCATGGGATGCTCCTGGGCGCGCGCCGGGACAGCGCAGATCATGGCGATGGCGGCAAGCACGCCGGCCGCGATCGAGGGTATAGTCTTGATCATAGGTGCGTGGATTATCGCATGATGAAGCTTACCAATTCGGCAATACTTGCGATCGCGATGAGTGTCGCCGTTGCTTCCGCCGCTGCGGCGGAAAGCAAGACGCTGCAGTCGGAGAAACACGCTTTTCGCATCGTCACGCTGGTGCAGGGGTTGCAGCATCCCTGGTCGCTTGCATTCCTGCCCGACGGACGGATGCTCGTGACAGAGCGTGCGGGACGGCTGCGGATTGTGTCCAAAGATTTCAACCTCGATCCGAAGTCAATCGAAGGCGTGCCGCGGGTAGCAGCGGTGGGACAGGGTGGCATGTTCGATGTGGTGCTGCATCCCAAGTATGCGGAAAACGGCTGGATCTATCTCGCCTATAACGGCCCCGGGGACGGAGGCCATGGCACGGAGCTGCTTCGCGCCAGGCTCGGCGGCCATCGTCTGGCGCAGGAGCGGGTGCTGTTCCGCCTTGAGCCCAAATCGTCCACGGGCCACCATTTCGGCGGGCGCATCGTGTTCGATCGCAAGGGATATGTTTATCTCACGCTCGGCGACCGCGGCGACAAGGAACGCGCGCAGCGTCTCGACGATCACGCGGGTTCGGTAATCAGGTTGCACGACGACGGGCGCGTGCCGGCGGACAATCCATTCGTGCAGCGCCCCGGCGCGAAACCCGAGAAGTTCACGCTCGGCAACCGCAACATGCAGGGCGCGGCGCTGCATCCGCAGACCGGCGAGCTGTGGACGCACGAACACGGCCCGCAGGGGGGAGATGAGATCAACGTGATCCGCGCCGGCCGCAACTATGGCTGGCCGGTCATCACTTACGGCGTCAATTACGGAATCGGCACCCGCATCGGCGAGGGCACGCACAAGCCCGGCATGGAACAGCCGCTGCATAAATGGGTGCCATCGATCGCGCCTTCGGGCATGGCGTTCTACGCAGGCGACAAGTTTCCCCACTGGCGCGGCAACCTGCTGATCGGCGCGCTGCGCGACCAGATGCTGGTGCGCCTGGAGCTCGACGGCGAGAAGGTGCTGAAAGAAGAGCGGCTCATCAGGAACACGATCGGCCGCATTCGCGATGTGCGCGTTGGCCCGGATGGTTACATCTATCTGCTCACCGACGAAGCGAATGGCGTGCTGGCGCGCCTTGAACCCGTCAATTAATAAAACGCGATAGCCAATTTGCAGACCGCAGCGCCGAGCTTCAGGAGACCGGCTTGCGCCAGACGCTCGCCAGCCAGGGCTGCTGCTCGCGCGGCAGGCCGGCAGGGCGGTAATAGTGAGTGAGTTCGACGAACCCCGCGGCTGACAGGTAACGGCGCCAGGCGTCAAGATTGTAATACGCGCCGTAACGTCCGCGGTTCCATCCTTCCTCGTTAGCGCCGCGGGGGTTCGAGCTGAACAGCACGCCACCCGGTTTCAGAGTGGCATGGAGTTCCCGCAACACCCGCGGCAACTCCTGCCCGGGCACATGAAACAGCGCGGCGTTGGCGAATACGCCATCGAAATGGTTATCCGGCAGATCGAGCCTGAGAAAATCCTGCTGCCACACTTCGCAGCCGCTGTAGGCACGCGCCATTGCGGCGAAACGCGCTGAACCCTCCAGGCCTGTCGCGATGTGACCGAGTTCGGTGAATACCTTGAGGTCGCGCCCCGGCCCGCACCCGAAATCGAGCAGCGTGCAAGGCGGAACGCCTTCGACGTATTGCAGCAGCGCAGCGATGTTCTGGCTGACGTCGTGATCGCGCGTGCCTTCCCAGAAATCTTCGGCCCGCTGGTCGTAGTAATCCAACGTGTCGGCGGCGATTTTTTGCAGGTGCTGCGGGTCGAGTTTCATGCGCCACAGCTTAGCGCGTTTTTGCGGCTTACGCCGCATGCTAAGCTTGCACTGCTCGACCCTCTCGCCCATGACCGACTACACGCTTTCCGATTACCACGAGCGCAGCAAGCATCGCCTGAACCGCTACGCGGCGGGGCCGGGCGGTCTCGACTGGGCCAATCAGCCGGATCCGTTTTGCAGCTATGAAGGCGCGATGCGAACCGAACTGCCGCTGCTGGCGGACGCGCTTGAGACGCGCTATCGCGCGCTGCGTTGCGGCGAGATACCTGCGCCGCGGGCGTTCAGCCTGGAATCGATCGCGATCCTGTTCGAATTGTCGCTGGGCATTTCGGCGTGGAAGGCCTACGGCGGCACGTCCTGGGCGCTGCGCTGCAATCCCTCGAGCGGCAACCTGCATCCGACCGAGGGCTATCTCGTGACCGGCGCCATGCCGGGCCTTGCGGCGGGCGTTTACCACTACGTGAGCCGCGACCATTCGCTCGAGTGTCGCGGGGAATGGAGCGAGCCGGTCGAGTTTCACGGAGTCGTAATCGGGCTCACGAGCATCGCCTGGCGCGAAGCCTGGAAATATGGGATGCGCGCGTTTCGCTATTGCCAACACGACTGCGGCCACGCCATTGCCGCGGTGACCTACGCTGCATCCGCGCTGGGTTGGCGCTCGCGCCTGCTCGCTACGCCAGGCGACGCCGAAATCGCGGCATTGCTCGCGCTCGAACGTGGCGAGGAGGACTCCTCCGAAAGGCAGGCGCCGGATTGTTTGTTGCATATTTCCGCTAGCGAACCGCTTTCCATGGCGCTGCCACCTGCGCCGTCGCGGTGGTACGGCAAGGCGAATCGACTGAGCACCGATCATGTCGATTGGCCCGATATCGAGCAGGTACATCGGCTGACCGGCAAGCCGCGCTTTGATCGCGAACCCGCCGAATGGGTACCGGTTTCTCACGCGACTGCGGGAAAGCCGGCACGTGATTTCGCTGCAACACAGATCTTCCGCCAACGGCGCAGCGCAGTCGCATTTGATGGCGTCACGCGGATTGGTGCCGATGCATTTTTTGCCATGCTCGATGCGACGCTGCCGCGCTCCGTTGTACCACCCTGGTGCGCCTGGCCTTCGGCCGCTGAGGTGCATCTCGCGATCTTTGTACATCGCGTGGACGGGCTCGATCCGGGGCTGTATGTGCTCGTCCGCAACCCGGACGCGCTCGCGCCGCTGAAGGCATCGCTGCGGCCCGACTGGCTGTGGCGCAAGATTGGCCCACCTGAACTGCCGCTCTATCTCCTCGTCGTCTCCGACCTGCGCGACACCGCGCGGCTCATTTGCTGTCACCAGGAGATCGCCGCCGATTCCTGCTACTCACTGGGAATGCTTGCCCATTACGAAATCGCAACGTGCGAGCCTTGGCGCTATCGAACACTTTATTGGGAATGCGGAATACTAGGACAGATACTGTACCTGGAGGCTGAGGCCGCCGGCATCCGCGCCACGGGGATCGGCTGTTTCTTCGACGACGAAATGCACGCGCTACTGGGGCTGCGGGGACACGCGTGGCAGAGTCTGTACCATTTCACCGCAGGCGGCGCCGTTGACGACGCGCGCCTCACGACACTTCCCGCCTATCCCGTAGAAGATTGACCCGCGGACCGTGTGGTGGGACAATCCCACCATGATCCTTACCCTTGACGCCAAACGCCGCCTTACCGTGCCGGCTGCGCTCGCACCGGCATCCCCCGGAGATGCCTTCGAGGCCAGGTTCGATGCGGAAGAGCATGAGATTGTGTTCCGCCGCATTGGAGGCACTGAAGACTGGCTCGCCGTGCTGAGCGAATGCCCGGTCAGCATGGACGATGTGCCGTCTCGCCGGAAAGAACCCGCAAGGCGTCGCCGGATTTGAGCTGGCTGCTGGATACCGATGTTATCTGCCAGCCGGCGAAGCGGCACGGCGACGCTCGCGTGGTCGGCTGGCTCCATCAGGAACGGGACCGGTGTTTTACCAGCGCCATCGTCATCGCCCAACTTGCGTATTGGGTACGGTCGAAGGAGGGGCGACAACGCCGGAATCTGCAGGATTGGCTGAGGCGGCTGGCGGACGCACTCGGTGGGCGCATTCTCGGCTTTAACGTCACGGTCGCGCACGTCTGGGCCGATCAGGAGCACCTGCTGAAGAAGCACGGGCAGCGGATGCCCGTGGAGGACGGCTACATTGCCGCTACCGCTCGTCGTCATGGTCTGACCATCGTGACCGGAAACGACAAGG
>Ga0080064_1005459_pt1 | contig 14872 bp, 13 predicted proteins | sample Subgrocontami54m_FD_69260 | JGI IMG/M metagenome (GOLD analysis project Ga0080064, IMG submission 69260) | Subsurface groundwater microbial communities from S. Glens Falls, New York, USA - GMW46 contaminated, 5.4 m (SPADES assembly) (version 2) ...
GTGATGGTCAGGCGTTTTGGATACGGCGTGCCGAATCTTGAGCGCGCGCTCGCGTCGGCATCGAACCATGTGGCGTTATTCGCGCAAGCAGAGATTCAGCCGTTTGCGAGCGGCGGCGGACGCCGGTTCAACAAGTGCCACTATTATACGCTGCCCATTCCGCCACGTATGCTTGAGACGTTGAACAACGAGCCGGTCGAACTCAAGGTAACGCTGTCATACTTCATTGAGCCAAATCCCGGGCTATCTGCAAACGTAGACCCGCAGCGTTACCAATCGCACGGCCTACGCTTCGACCATCAGCGCCGCCGCGAAACCGTGGCGCGGTTTAAGCAGCGGGTGAACGTATCAGAGCGCGCGGGCCAACCCCGCCCCGCTACCGAGCCAGCAGACCCGAACTGGATGCTCGGCGAAGACAGCATCAGCGCGGGCTCGCTGCACTGTGACGTGTGGACAGGACCGGCGATTGACTTGCTCGACCGAGATACGCTGTGCGTAAAGCCAGTGAACGGATGGTGGCGAAACCGCGCATCGTTGGACATTTGCAATCGCGAAAGCCGGTATTCGCTGATTGTCACGCTCCGGGCGCTCAATCCGGACGTGGACATTTACACACCCATCCGCACGAGCATCGGCCTACCAGTGCCGATCCCGGTCGAAATCCCGGTCTGACGATCCCATGGCGCGGTGCAGGTGGAGCGGGAAGGGTCCAAGCCTGCTCGTGGGCGCCGAAACGCCCTTCGGTCGATGGGTGCAGGGAGAGCTGAAAATCTCCCGTGCGTGATCCGCGTCTAGTCGATCTCGCCTTCGCAATGTTCAAGAACGTCTGGAATCAACGCCTGGCGCCTTCAAGGTGTTGGGCGCTTTCATGGCGGAGAAAACGAATGGCGCGCCCGAAGGGATTCGAACCCCTGGCCTCTGCCTTCGGAGGGCAGCGCTCTATCCAGCTGAGCTACGGGCGCGTCGGGTTCTCCATATCCGAACCATGCCGCAGCGGCAACGCGGCTCTGCGGCGGGGCGCTTTCGCGGCTACCGTCCGCCGTCCTATAAAGGACGGAACCCGCCATGGATCTCCTCCACATCCTTCTACTGCTCGGCGCCGGAGTCATCGGCGGCATCATGTCGTCGGTCGCCGGCGGGGCGGCCATGTTCACCTTTCCGGCGCTACTGGCGGCCGGGCTCAATCCTATACTGGCCATCGCCGCCAACACGGTGGCGCTGACGCCGGGCAATTTCCTCGCCGCGCTCTACGACCGTTCGCAAGCGCCGCCGCTCGGCTGGCCATTTGCGTCGCTGCTGCTCGCCTCGGCGGCGGGCGCGATCATCGGCGCCGCCCTTCTGTTGGTGACGCCCATAAGGGTGTTCACCGCTTTGGTGCCGCTGCTGCTTGCCTTCGCCACCGTGCTGTTCGCTTACGCGCATCGCATCAGCGGGTGGTTACGGGCGCGGGCGGTGGCGCGCGGCGAGACCGGCCCGCATCACTGGGGCAGAAGCATCCCCTGGCTGTTCCCGGTGTCGCTGTACGGCGGCTATTTCGGCGCCGGCGTGGGCGTGCTGGTGCTCGGCGTGCTGTCGGTCGGCACCGGCGGCAACTACCGCTCCGCCAATGTCGCCAAGAACTTGGTGACCAGCCTCAACATGCTGGTGGCATCGGCGCTGTTCGTGATGCAGGGGGTCGTTCCCTGGCAGCCGGCTTTGGTGATGATGGCAGGCGCGCTGGTCGGCGGCATGATCGGCGCCCGGGTGGCGCAAGTGATGCCGAACAGCGCCGCGCGCGCCATGATCGTGATCGTGGGCGCGCTGCTCACCATCGCCTTCGCCTGGCGCTACTGGTTCTAGGGGATGCGGCCGGGATCATGTCGAAGTCGGATGTGTATCCGACTTCCACGCTATAGATGCCGAACTCGGCTAAAGCCGAGTTCGGTTGGTCCCGGCCCTGCGTCTATTTTCAGCGCTTGATCTGCGCTTTCAGCGTGGTCTCGACCGCGCGGTCGAAAGAATCGGCCGGCGCCTTGGGTTGCTTGGCCTGCTGCTCGGCCACGTGTTGATCGCGTTTCTTGACCAGCTCGGTCAGCTTGGCATTGAGCGCATTGCGCTCCGCGACCTGCTTGTCGATCAGCGCCTGCCGTTCCGTCGGCGACAGCTTGCGCAGGTTCTCCGGCAATTCGTCGTCCTTGACCGCGGACAGGTTCTGGCGGCCTTCGGTGACGTCGGCGATCAGGTCGCCGTCGCCGGTGACCGCGGCAGCGACCTTGGCATTGGCCGAGCGCTTGTTGAGATAGCCCGCCATGTCGGAGGCCACCGGCGCGGGCGCCGCCAGATATTGCTCGCCGCGGCTCATGACGCGATCCTGCTGTACGCGCGAGCCATAGGGGATCACGGTGCGATTGATCTTGCCCTGCATCTCATAGATGTCGCGATCATAGGGCGACTCGATCACCACGATCTTGCCGCCGTCCTGCGGGATCGGGATGTATTCGCCGCGGCCCATCTGGGCGATTTCGCGCCACACCCGCTCGGTGTCGCGCGCGCTGCCGGCCTGCACCGCGTTGACGGTGATGCCCTTCGCCCGCGCCATGCGCATCACTTCCGGATATTTGACGTCCTGCTGGTAGTCCATGTGCGGCGGGGCATCGCCGACCAGGAAGATGATTCGCGTGGTGTCCGATCCCGGGGTCCAGGCCATTTTGGTGATCGCCACGAACAGCGCCTCGTTGACGCTTTCCGGCCAGTCGCCGCCGCCCTTTGCCTTGAATTTCAAGAGCTCGGCATAGAGATCCTGGATGTCGGTGGTGAGCTCGAATTTTTTTGTGACGTAGTCGTCGCCGATGTCGCGATAGGCCACCAGCCCCATGCGGATCTCGGCATCGGGGCTGCAATCCACGATCGCGGTGGCGATCGACCAGATCTTACGCTTGGCGCTCTCAATCAGCCCGGCCATGGAGCCGGTGGTGTCCAGCACGAACGCGACTTCGACAATCGACTTTGCCGCCGCCGGCGTCGCCAGCATGATGGCCGGCGCCAGCGCAAAGACCAGCGCAAGCACCCGCACGAAATGTCGGATCATTGGTGTCCCCTCCAAATCCCACCCAGCACGCCATGCTCCGACGCATTCGCGTCGGGCGCGGGCCGGAATTGCGGCGGGCCATCGGCGGATTCGCGGTAAAATTCGTCTGTGTCGCAGGCGTCACGTTCGCGCTTTGCCCCCGCCGCGAACCGCGTTAAGACTGGCCGCATGAGAGTGAAATCCAGGCACATCCGCAGCATTTGGGTCGAGGGCGACGGTTGGTCGGTCGGCATCATCGACCAGACCAAGCTGCCGCATGGCTTCGAGACCGTGCGGCTGACCTCGCTCGACGATGCGGCGCGGGCGATCAAGACCATGCAGGTGCGCGGCGCGCCGCTGATCGGAGCGACCGCGGCCTATGGCGTCTGCCTGGCGTTGCGCGCCGACGCCTCCGACGAAGCGCTCGAGCGCGCCTATGCCACCCTGATCGCCACCCGGCCGACCGCCATCAATCTGAAATGGGCGCTCGACGAGATGATGGCGGCGGTGCGCAACCGCCCGCGCGAGGACCGGCTTGCCGCCGCCTATCGCCGCGCCGCCGAGATTTGCGACGAAGACGTCGCCATCAACCAGGCGATCGGCGCCCACGGGCTCAAGCTGATCCAGGCGGTCGCGGCCAAGAAAAGGCCCGGCGAGCGGATCAATGTGCTGACCCATTGCAATGCCGGCTGGCTTGCGACCGTGGACTTCGGCACTGCCACCGCGCCGATCTATCTGGCCCATGACAGCGGCGTGGCGGTGCATGTCTGGGTCGACGAGACCCGGCCGCGCAATCAGGGCGCCTCGCTCACCGCCTGGGAGCTGGGCAACCACGGCGTGCCGCACACCGTCATTCCCGACAATACCGGCGGGCATCTGATGCAACACGGCATGGTCGATTTGGCGATCGTCGGCACCGACCGGGTGACCGCGCAAGGCGACGTCTGCAACAAGATCGGCACCTATCTGAAAGCGCTCGCCGCCAAGGACAATGGCGTGCCGTTCTATGTGGCGCTGCCGTCGCCGACCATCGACTTCACGGTCGCGGACGGGCTCACGGAGATTCCGATCGAGCAGCGCGCCGGCGATGAAGTGGCGACGATGACCGGCCGCACCATGGACGGCCGCATCGAGACCGTGCGGGTGGTGCCCGAAATGTCCGCTGTCGCCAATTATGCGTTCGACGTGACGCCGGCACGGCTCATCACCGGGCTGATTACCGAGCGCGGCGTGATCGCGCCTGCGCGGGAAGCCTTGGCCAAGGCGTTCCCCGAGCGCGCCGAGGCGGCCGGCGCCAAAATCCCGCCGGAGGCTGCCGAATGAACAGCCCCTCCAGTGCCGTGCTTGCGCTGCCGCCCGACGGCCGCCAGTCGGCGACCGCGCTTGCGGTCGCGCGCGGCACCACGCGTCTCCTGCATTCGCTCGGCCTGTCGGTGGTGAGTGAATTGCCGCTCGCCTCCGGCCGGCGCGCGGATCTGGTGGGGCTTGCGGCCGACGGCGAGATCTGGATCGTGGAAATCAAATCCTCGGTCGCGGATTTTCGCACCGACCAGAAATGGATGGATTACCGGCGGCACTGCGACCGGCTGTTTTTCGCCACCACGCTGGAAGTGCCGTGCGAAATCTTTCCGAAAGATACCGGGCTGATCGTGGCCGACGCCTTCGGCGCCTCGATCGCGTGTGAAGCGCCGGAGCATCGCCTGCACGCGGCCACCCGCCGCAGCATGATGCTGTGCTTTGCCCGCGCCGCGGCGCTTCGCCTGTCGGCGCTGGCCGATCCGGAAGGGCCCTATGGGGCGGAGTTTTAGAGCAGACAGAGCGCTGGTTGGCAGCCCTAATCGGCGCCAACAACGATCTGCCGGTCCGGCACCAGGCCGTTCAGCAGCCGGGCGATGTAGTGGCGCACCACGTCTTCCGGAGTGCCGTCCTTGCCCCAGACCGTAACCTTGGCGCTCAAGCGTCCGGAGCGTCCGCTCCAGCTCACCAGATAGTCCGAGACCAGCCCGTATTTCTTGGTCACTTCCAGGCGCTCGAAAATCGCCGCTTGATGGGGATACATGCCCGCCGCTCCGGTTGTTGCACAGCGGTAACGTGCGAATGCGACATTTGTTTCAAACGCGATGGAAGGGCACAGAGAAATTCCGCCCTCACGGCGTCCGGGGGGAAGCCAGGCCGCGAGAGCGGCGATGACGCCGACTGCGGCGACTCCGGGCGGTCAGCGCGGGGCGCGCTTGGCCAGAATACGTTGCAGGGTGCGCCGGTGCATGTTGAGGCGCCGCGCGGTCTCCGAGACATTGCGGCCGCACAGTTCGTAGATGCGCTGGATGTGCTCCCAGCGCACCCGGTCGGCCGACATCGGATTTTCCGGCGGCTCGGCGGCCTTGCCTTCCAGGGCCAGCAGGGCGGCCACCACGTCGTCGGCATCCACCGGCTTGGCCAGGTAGTCGACGGCGCCGAGCTTCACTGCGTTGACCGCGGTGGCGATATTGCCGTAGCCGGTGAGAATGATGCCGCGGGCGTCGGGGCGGCGGCGCTTGAGCGCGGAGATCACGTCGAACCCGCTGCCGTCGCCGAGCCGCATATCCACGACGGCGAAGGCTGGTGATGCCGTCTCCAGGTGACTGAGCCCGTCGGCCACGGTTTCGGCGGTGGTGACGGTGAAGCCCCGGCTCTCCATCGCACGCGCAAGCCGCTGCAGAAACGCCTTGTCGTCCTCGACGATCAACAGCGTGCGGTCGCTTGGGATCGCTGTCGCTGCCCGGTCGACCACCGTCATCAGGTCCTCATTGCCGCGGCTTTGCTGCACGGCGCATATCCTTTGCGCAATGCCATGGGCGGCATCGCGGTCAGCCGTACACGACTGTCATGTATATTCTAGAGCCGATTTCGAACAACACGAAATTAAGGTGAAATCCCCTTCATCTTGGCACAACCGGGCGGCTGTGCGGTGGCTTACGAGGCCAGCGCCACCGGCTGTTCGAAGTCGCCGCGCGCCCAGCGCACCCGTACGATGGCGCCGCGTTCCGGAAAGGCGTGGTTCTCGAATGCGAGCGTGGCGCCCGAGCGTTCCAGCAGCGTCTTGGCGATGAAAAATCCAAGCCCCAGACCGCTGGCCTCGCCGTCGAGATTCATCCGTCGCCGCCGCCGGCTGGTGACGTAGGGCTCGCCGATCCGGTCCATGATCTCGGGCGCAAAGCCCGGACCGTCGTCGCTGATGGTGACCTCGATCTCGTCGTCGCGCCATTCCACCGTGATATCGACCCGTTCGCGCGCGAAGTCGACGGCGTTCTCCAGCAGGTTTCCGAGACCATAGAGGATCGCCGGATTGCGTCCGCCGACCGGCTCGGTGCCGCCGGGCGACAGGGCGACATTGATCGTCACGCCGAAATGGCGATGCGGCGCCACCACCTCTTCGATCAATGCCGTGAGCGTCATCTGGTCGTAGGGCTCGCCGCTCGCCGACAGTTCGGTGAGCTTGGCCAGAATGCCGCGGCAGCGTTGCGCCTGCTCGCGCAACAGCCGAACGTCATCGGCATGCTCCGAGCTGGGCCCGATCGCGCGTTCAAGCTCCTTGGCGATCACCGTGATGGTGGAGAGCGGCGTTCCCAGCTCGTGCGCGGCGGCGGCGGCGAGGCCGTCGAGCTGATTGAGATGCTGCTCGCGCGCCAGCACCAGCTCGGTGGCGGCCAGCGCGTCGCCAAGCTGGCGCGCCTCCTCCGCTAGCTGCCAAGCATACAGGCCGATGAATCCGATCGCGAGCAGCAGCGACAGCCAGATTCCCATGGTGTAGATCGCCGGCAGCCGCAGCGGCGTGTCGTCATCCCATGGCAGCGGGTAATGGTAAAACACCAGCACGGTGGCGCAGGCCGCGGCGAAGCCGGCGAGCATCAGGGTCATGCGCGGCGGCAAGGCGGTAGCCGACAGCAGCACTGGACCGATCAACAGAAACGAGAACGGGTTCTGCAGCCCGCCGGTGAGAAACAGCAGGATCGCCAATTCCGCGATGTCGAAGGCGAGCAGCCAAGCGGCGCGATCCGGCTCCAGCCGCTGGGTCATGCGGAAGCGCACCCGCAACGCGACATTGAGCCAGGCGGCCAGCGCAATCACCGCCAGGCAGGCCCAGATCGGCAGGTCGAAATCGAGCCCGGCATAGACCACCAGCACCGCGGTGGTCTGGCCGATCACCGTCAGCCAGCGCAGCCGCACCAGCGTGTCGAGCCGCACATTGCGCTCGGTCTGATGGGCTTCCGCGGGGACGGAGTCGGGCATGCCGCCACTCTAGACCATGATCCGACTTAATTGAATCGGATCATGGTCTAGCTTTTTGTTTGAGCATGATCTTTTCCGAAAACCGGTTCCCACTTTTCGGGATCATGCTCTCGCGCGTCATGCAAGGCGCTCAACCATGGTCGGTGGTCGCACTGCCGACGGGGCTTGCGCGAGCGCGCGTGCAACGTCACATCTGCGGGGCCATGCCCTCGCACCCCGCCATCGAAGTCGATCAACTGGTGAAGGTCTATAAGACCACCCGCGCCGTTGACGGCATTTCGTTTGCCATCGAGCGCGGCTCGATCATCGGGCTCCTGGGCGGCAACGGCGCCGGCAAGACCACCACCATCGCCATGATCCTCGGCCTGGTGATGCCGACATCCGGCACCGCCAAGGTGCTGGGCGCTGAGATGCCGCGGCAACGCTACCAGGTGCTGCAGAAGATGAATTTCGAAAGCCCCTATGTCGACATGCCATCGCGGCTCACTGTGCGGCAGAACCTCACCGTGTTCGGCCGCCTCTATGCGGTGGAGGATCTCGCCGGGCGCATCGCGCGCATTGCCGAGCAGCTGGAACTTACTGATCTGCTCGACCGGCCGTCCGGCAAGCTATCGGCCGGGCAGAAGACCCGGGTGTCGATCGCCAAGGCGCTGATCAACCGCCCGGAGGTGCTGCTGTTGGACGAGCCGACCGCCTCGCTCGATCCCGACACCGCCGACTGGGTGCGCGGGCGGCTCGAACGCTATCGCCAGGAGCGCGGCGCCACCGTGCTGCTCGCCTCGCACAACATGGCGGAGGTGGAGCGGCTGTGCGAGCGAGTCATCATCATGAAGCAGGGGCGCATCGTCGACGACGACACGCCGCCACACTTGCTGCGGCGCTATGGGCGCGAGACGCTGGAAGAAGTGTTTCTCGATGTCGCGCGCGGGCGCGGGGAAGCGGCGCGGGAGGCGGCACAATGAGCGCCCACACCAGCAGCCCAGCCGCTCTGGCGCCGCATCGTATTGCCGCGATGGTGCTGCGCTACGTCTATCTCCTGCGCTCGTCGTGGCCGCGAATTCTGGAACTGATCTACTGGCCGGCGGTGCAGCTGTTCGTCTGGGGTTTCCTGCAATATTACATCACGCAGAATTCCGGCTTCTTCGCGCGTGCCGGCGGCATGTTCATCGGCGCGGTGCTGCTGTGGGACATCCTGTTCCGCGGACAGCTCGGATTCTCGGTGTCGTTTCTCGAGGAAATGTGGGCGCGCAATCTGGGCAACCTGATGATCAGCCCGCTGCGGCCGCTCGAATTCGTCTGCGCACTGATGATCATGAGCTTGATCCGGCTGACCATCGGCGTGGTGCCGGTGACACTGCTTGCGATCGCGTTCTTCGGCTTCAACATCTATGGCTTCGGCATCGCGTTGGCGGCGTTCTTCGTGAATCTCATTCTCACCAGTTGGGCGGTCGGCATTGTGGTGTCGGGCGTCGTGCTGCGGCACGGCATGGGCGCCGAAAGCCTGGCGTGGACGGTGATGTTCGTGCTGATGCCGCTGGCTTGCGTCTATTACCCGGTGACAATCCTGCCGGACTGGCTGCAGTCCGTAGCCTGGGCGTTGCCACCGACCTATGTGTTCGAGGGCATGCGCGCGCTGATCATCGACAAGGTGTTCCGCGCCGATCTTATGCTGCAGGCTCTGGCGCTCAATGCGCTGTATTTTACCGCCGCCGTGGCGGTCTTCCTGCAATTGCTCAAGAGTGCCCGCCGCAGCGGCTCCCTGCTGCAAAGCGGCGAATAACGCTGCCCTGGCGGCTGGCCGGGTAAATTCCCACCTCTGGGTATACCAACGGCAAATCAATGTTCGGTAGGTTGACGCCGGGAGTGAAAAACGACAGTCTGCTGCACCGCAGCAAATGGGACGCGAGCGCATGGCGATCGGTGAATTTGGCGGCGCACCCGCCGCAGCGGCGCCCCATGGGCTGATGCTCGCAGCGCCGGCCTATTGGCTCTACGAGATGAGCCAGGCGGCGCTCAACCCGTCGCGCGCAGCTGCCGACGCCACCAAGCTGTTTTTCAAGAATCCGGCCAACCCGCTGTCGTATACGACCTACGGCAAGACCGTCGCCGCCGCCTGCGAATTGTTCGAGCGCTCCACCCGCCGTTACGGCAAGCCGGACTGGAATATCGACGCGACACTGGTCGGCGGTGAGCAGGTGCCGGTGCATATCGCGACGGTGTGGGAGCGGCCGTTCTGCCGCCTTCGGCATTTCAAACGCATCTTCGATCATGCCCCGCGCCGGCCGCAGCCCAAGCTCTTGATCGTGGCGCCGATGTCGGGCCATTTTCCGACGCTCTTGCGCGGGACGGTGCAAGGCTTCCTGCCCAACCATGACGTCTATCTGACGGAATGGATCGACGCGCGGATGGTGCCGGTGTCGGAAGGCGGCTTCGATCTTGACGACTACATCGACTACCTGATCTCCATGCTGCATCTGCTGGGCGGCGACACCCACATCATGGCGGTGTGTCAGCCCTCGGTGCCGGTACTGGCGGCGGTCGCCCGCATGGAAGCAGTCGGCGATCCGCATGTGCCGCACTCGATGATCCTGATGGGCGGGCCGATCGATACGCGGATCAATCCGACCGCGGTGAACCTGATGGCCGAGCGCCGCGGCATCGACTGGTTCCGCCACAACGTCATCACCAAAGTGCCGTTCCCGAATCCGGGCTTCATGCGCGACGTCTATCCGGGCTTCCTGCAGCTCAACGGCTTCGTCAGCATGAATCTCGACCGCCATATCGAAGCTCACCGCAAGCTGTTTCACCATCTGGTGGATGGCGACGGCGAACCGGCGCAGAAGCATCGCGAGTTCTACGACGAATATCTGGCGGTGATGGATCTGTGCGCCGAGTTCTATCTGCAGACGGTCGACACCGTGTTCGTGCGACACGCGCTGCCCAAGGGCGAAATGACCCATCGCGGCGTATGCATCGATCCGGCGCAGATCCGCCGCGTCGCGCTGATGACCATCGAGGGCGAGAACGACGACATTTCCGGCGTCGGCCAGACTGAGGCTGCGCATCGGCTGTGCGTCAACATTCCGGCCGAGCGCAAGGCGCACTGGCTGCAGCCGCAGGTCGGGCATTACGGCGTGTTCAACGGCTCGCGCTTTCGCGCCGAGATCGTGCCGCGCATCTCCGATTTCATTCTGTCGAACAACGCCGCCGCGCCGCACGGCCAAAAGCGCACGACGCCGCAAGTCGCAGCGGTCGCCGCAGCAAAGCGCAACGGCGCTGCGCACAAGGCCGCTCCCGCCAGCAGGGGCTAGGTCCGCCTGGCTCCTTCGGGCGTCCTTCCGAGGCGGCCTTTTTTCGTTTCAAAATGCCTGCAAGCCGCACCATGCCGATGCTTTTGCATGATTCGTCGTTTTCCGGCGCCCCATGCTCCGCGTAACCGATTGTGCCCGTTGATCTTTTAGCAACTTATGAAATCCTATCGCGGCATGGCGTTCCGCCAGGGACGGACCGGCTCGCAGAAAAACTTATGAAAGCCGATTCAACTATTGAATGGCCCAAGCTATGGTGGCTGGCACTCCCGCCACGCCCCGCCCCTTGGGGAAGAGAGATATTTCACGCCGACCATGCTGCGGGCCCTTGTCCTTATGGCAGTATTTCGCCGGGGTTTCTTTCTCGGTGGACCTTCGGTCATGTCGTTGCGCGCGTTGCTGTATCGCCGTCCGAGCGAGCCGCGGTCGATCGAAGTCATTTTCGATAAAGCGATCTATCTGGTGCGCTTGCGCCGCCATCGGCAGGCGCGGCGCTACACGTTGCGCATCGCCGCCACCTCGCGCGAGGTTGTGCTCACCATGCCGCCGCGCGGCAATGTGAAAGAGGCGCGGGAGTTTGCGCGCAAGCATGGGGGCTGGATCGCGGCGCGGCTTGAACGCTTGCCCGAGGCGGCGCCATTCGCTCATGGAACCGAGGTTCCGATCCGCGGTCTGCCGCATCGCATCGTGCATCGGCGCGGCGCGCGCGGCACGGTGTGGGCCGAGACCGACGAGCGCGGCAAGCGACTGCTTTGCGTTGCCGGTGAGGCGCCGCATGTGGATCGCCGGGTCAGCGATTACCTCAAGCGTGAAGCGCGGCGCGATCTGGAAGTCGGCGCCCACCGCTATGCCGAGCGTCTCGGCGTCACCATCAAACGCATCGCGGTGCGTGACCAGTCGAGCCGCTGGGGTTCCTGCTCGAACACCGGCGTGTTGTCGTTTTCCTGGCGGCTTATTCTGGCGCCGTCATACGTGCTGGATTATCTGGCGGCGCATGAGGTTGCGCACTTGATCGAGCTGAACCATTCGCCGCGGTTCTGGCGGCTGATCGGGCGGCTCTACCCCAATGTCGAGCGCGCTAAACTGTGGCTCGATGTGCACGGCGCCGACCTGCATCGCTACGGCTTGCCGGACAACGGCCGCGGCCGCGGCGGACGCGAAACCGGCGACGATATCTGACCGGATCCCGTCAGCGCCGCCCGAACAACCGATCGAGTAGCCAGCCGTCCATCCCGCTATTGCGCTCGCTCGGCTGCGGGGTGCGCGCCACTGGCGCGGGCGGCGTCGGGGCGTCGAACGACGGCAAAATATTAGCGAGCGTGGGACCCCCGGAAAGCCCCGGCAGGCCGGCGACCGGCACGCTTTGATGCGCGGTGCGCATGATCCGGCTCCAGATCTCCACCGGCAGGCCACCGCCGGTCAGCTTCTTGGTCGGTGAGGAATCGTCGTTGCCGAGCCAGACGCCGGTGACGAGATGGCCGGTATAGCCGACGAACCAAGCGTCGCGGAAATCCTGGCTGGTGCCGGTCTTGCCGGCGGCCGGCCATCCGGGAAGCTGCGCTCTTTGCGCGGTGCCGATCTGCAGCGTCTCGCGCATCATGGCGTTCATCATGCCGACATGACGGCCCTCGACGATGCGCCCGAGCTCTTGCGGGCTGCGCACGTACAATGCTTTGCCGCCGCGCGTGCGCACGCGCTCGACCACGGATGGAGCCACCGCGCTGCCGCCGTTGGCGAACGGCGCATAGGCCGACACCAGTTCGAGCAGCGAGACTTCCGAGGTGCCGAGCGCCAGCGACGGATTGGGCTCGAGCTTGGACGCGATACCGAGCCGGTAGGCGGTCTTGGCGACCGCGGTGGGGCCGAGTTCCAGCGTTAGCCGCACCGACACAGTGTTGAGCGACAGCGCCAGCGCCTGGGTCAACGTGACCGGCCCGAAATATTCGCGATTGTAGTTTTCCGGCTTCCAGTTCTTCAGCGCGATCGGCTTGTCCTCGCGCACGGTGTCAGGCCCGAGCCCGTGCTCCAGGGCGGTCAGGTAGACGAACGGCTTGAAGGCCGAACCCGGCTGCCGCTTGGCGGCGACGGCGCGGTTGAACTGGCTTTCGGCGTAGTTCCGGCCGCCGACGAGCGCGCGCACGGTGCCGTCCGGCGACATCGCAACCACCGCGCCCTGGGCGACGTTGAAGCGCGCGCCCTTCTGCGCCAGCTCATCCACCAGCGCCTTCTCGGCGGCGGCCTGCAGCACCGGATCGATCGAGGTTTCGACGACCAGATCCTCCTCGACCCGGCCGACCAGGTCGTCGAGCACGTCCATGATCCAATCGGCGATATAATTGACCGAGCCGGCGCCGGCGAGCTTCACCGCGTGAGCGGGCTGCGCCAGCGCGGCGCTCGCCATGGCATCGGTGACAAAACCCAACTCGGTCATGGCCGCCAGCACGTGTTGGGCACGGCGTTCGGCGCGGTCGGCATTGCGGCTCAGCGCCAGGCGGGACGGCGACTTGACGAGGCCTGCGAGCATCGCTGCTTCGGCCAGCCGCAATTGCCGCGCGGATTTGCCGAAGTAACGCTGCGCGGCGGCCTCGATGCCGTAGGCGCCGCCGCCGAAATAGACCCGGTTGAGATAGAGCTCGAGAATTTCCGTCTTGCTGAATTTCTGCTCGAGCCACAGGGCCAGCACCAGTTCCTGCATCTTGCGCGACACCGTGCGCTGCTGGGTGAGGAACAGGTTCTTGGCGAGCTGCTGGGTGATGGTCGAGCCGCCTTGCGACACGGCGCGATTCGAGACGTTGGCCCAGACCGCGCGCGCGAGCCCGACCGGGTCGACGCCGCGATGGCTGTAGAAGCGGCGGTCCTCGATCGCGATGAACGCCTTGGGAACGAAGGCCGGCAGGTCCTTGATCGGCACGTCGGTGCCGGCCATTTCGCCGCGCGTCACCAGCGCCTTGCCGTCGAGCCCGACGATCAGGATCGACGGCGGACGCTTGGGCACTTCGAGCGATTGGATGGGAGGAAGATTGATGGCAACCCAGGCGATTGATCCGGCGACGAAGATCACCGCCCATAGACTGAGCACCGCACCCCAGTAGAACAGCCGCCGCAGCGCGGAACGGCCGCTTCCGCCGCCGCGTCCACCGCGCCTGCGGCGGGGGCCGGATCGGGTCTTGTTGCGCACCCGCGTCGCACGCGCAGGCCGACGATCGTCATTGGCGGAGGAAGGCTCGTCACGCATTGCGGACGGGCGGCGGCCCGGGCCGGTGTCGAAGACCGGCTCACGGCGTGCGTTACTCTGTCGCCGTCCCACCGCCATTCGCCACCCCGCGGCCCGCCGCTCGATCGGTAGCGGACGGTAGAGGGGGCGGTTTAAGGGCCAGTTAAGCGGGCAAAGGCGCGTCGTCAGGTGCGGCCGCGGCATCTCTTGGCCATCGATGCTGCAGGGCCAAACAACATGAATGAGACATGAACAAACGGATTTACCAAGCTTCGAACGGCAAGCTTTGTGTCGGGGATTGTGATCGAAGGTACTTCCCTCCGCCGCGCCGACCGAATTAAGATGGCCGCACCGGAAAGTCCGGTTGAGGAAATCGCTTGGGGGTTATCATGCGAAAATTAGCTTATCTGCTTGCTGCACTTCTTCTGCTCGCATTGCCGTCAGACGCCGACGCGGCCAGGGCGAAAGCCAAGGCTTCTGCCAAGGCGAAGCCGGCTGCCGCGAAGTCTGATCCAAACACCGCGTTCATCCGCGCTCTCGACGATCTCGGCCGTAGCTTCGAGCCGAAGGCGAAGGGCAAGGACGGCAAGGGCAAGAAGGTTGGCAAGAAGAGCGGTAAGGGCAAGTCCGCGAAGAAGTCCGGCAAAGGCAAGGGCAAGGCCGCTAAGGGCAAGTCCAGCAAGGGCAAGGGCGACAAGGGCAAGGCCGACGCACCGAAGGCCGCCGCACCCAAGGCCGATGCGGGCAAGGCGAAGAAGTAAAGCCTGAGTTTTTTGTCTCTCGCTCCTAGCCTTCAAGCGGCAACGTAATCGCGCCAGCTTCGGACACCCGGCAAGGGTGTACGGGGCTGGCTGCGTTGCGCATCTTGTGTGTTGAGAATCAAAACGCCACGGCAGAGCCGTGGCGTTTTTTGTTATGTGCGCCCGGCATGGGCATCGACTTGGAGGTGGAAATCCTCTCGCGAGCTGGTCACAGCGAGCGAAGTGAACCGCAGAGCGTCGGACCGTGAGGACGGCGTGAAGGAAGTGGGGAGCG
>Ga0080064_1005463_pt1 | contig 14867 bp, 14 predicted proteins | sample Subgrocontami54m_FD_69260 | JGI IMG/M metagenome (GOLD analysis project Ga0080064, IMG submission 69260) | Subsurface groundwater microbial communities from S. Glens Falls, New York, USA - GMW46 contaminated, 5.4 m (SPADES assembly) (version 2) ...
TGGTTTCGGTTAGTTGGTAAAGGTTGTTTTGCGTGTTTGCTTGTGACTACAAGCGGTCACAAAAAACCGCGGACCCGAATTCCTCCCCTCACCCCCGCCCCTCCCCCGGGGGGGAGAGGGGAGCCTGTCTTCCCTCTCCCTCCGGGAGAGGGAGCGAGGGTGAGGGAAAATTTCGCTCATGCAGATGCCACCATTTCTAAGATGGCTTCTACTCGATTTCGTGCGCGAAATGCTTGACCACGCAGCGTATCGGGTTCGGCGCCGCCTGGCCGAGTCCGCATATGGATGCGTCAGCCATCGCGCCGGAAAGTTCCTCGAGCAAATCCTGGTTCCACTGCGGCGCCTGCATCAGGCTCAACGCCTTGGCGGTGCCGACGCGGCACGGCGTGCACTGGCCGCATGACTCGTCGGCAAAGAATTTCATCAGGTTGCGCGCCGCGGCGCTCGCTTGGTCACGGTCGGACAGGATGATCACCGCCGCCGAGCCGATGAAACAACCGTGCGGCTGCAGCGTGTCGAAATCGAGCGGAATGTCGCCCAGACTCGCCGGCAGGATGCCGCCGGACGCGCCGCCCGGCAGGTAGGCATAAAACTTGTGTCCCGGCAACATGCCGCCGCAGAATTCTGCAATCAACTCATTGACCGTGATGCCCGCAGGCGCGAGGTGCACGCCCGGTTTCCTGACCCGCCCCGATACCGAGAACGAACGCAGCCCGGTGCGGCCATGGCGACCGTGGCCGGCGAACCACTCCGCCCCCCGTTCGAGAATGTCGCGCACCCAGTGCAGCGTTTCCATGTTGTGTTCGAGCGTCGGGCGTCCGAACAGCCCGACCTGCGCCACGTACGGCGGCCTGAGCCGCGGCATGCCGCGCTTGCCTTCGATGGATTCGATCATGGCTGATTCTTCGCCGCAGATATAGGCTCCGGCACCGCGCCGCAGATAAATCGGCGGCAGCGGACACGGCGGATTTTTTCTGAGCGCGGCGAGTTCGCGCTCAAGTATGGCACGGCAGCCCGCGTACTCGTCGCGCAGGTAAATATAGACTTCGGAGATCTGCGCCGTCCACGCCGCGATCACCGCGCCTTCAAGAAAGCGGTGCGGATCGCGCTCGAGATAATAGCGGTCCTTGAAGGTGCCCGGTTCGCCTTCGTCGATGTTGATCGCCAGCAGTCGTGGCCCCGCTTCGGCACGCAAGATGCGCCACTTGCGGCCCGTCGGGAAACCCGCGCCGCCCAGCCCGCGCAGGCCGGAAGCTTCCATCGTTTTGAGGATGTCCTCGGCGTCGCGGTTGCCGGCAAGACATTCGACGGCAATGCGATATCCGCCCTGCTTGCGGTAATCGTCGTAGGAGGTGTAATTGCCGACCGTGCAGCGGGTCTTGTTTGCCGAGACCTGCGCTTTGACTTTCTCGACGGTCGCCTGCGCCACCGGATTCTGGCCAACCGCCACCGCCGGTGCCTGTTCGCAGCGGCCGATGCACGGCGCCGGTATTACGCGCACATCTGGTCCCAGCGTTGCTTTAAGTTTTTCGAGCAGCGGTTGCGCGCCGGCAAGCTCGCACGAAAGCGAGTCGCATACCCGTACCGTGATCGCAGGCGGCACTGCGTCGCCCTCCTTAATGACATCGAAGTGGTGATAAAACGTTGCGACCTCATAGACTTCGGTCAGCGCGAGTTTCATCTCACGCGCGAGCGCCACGATATGCGCGGCGGAAATGTGGCCGAAGCGGTCCTGGATCCTGTGCAAATGCTCGATCAGCAAATCGCGCCGGCGCGGCTCGTCGCCGAGCAACGCCTGCACCTCGGCCAGCGCCGTGGCATCGACTGCACGGCCTTTCGGCTTGCCGCGGTTGGTTTCGGTCATTTCAATACCGACTTGAGCAGTTTGCCCATCTCCGCCGGATTGCGGGTAACCCTGATCCCGCACTCCTCCATCACGGCCAGCTTTTCCGCGGCCGTGCCCTTGCCGCCCGAGATGATCGCGCCTGCGTGACCCATGCGCTTGCCCGGCGGCGCGGTAACGCCCGCGATGAAGCCCACCACGGGTTTTTTCATGTTGGCCTTGATCCAGCGCGCGCAGTCCTCTTCGTCCGAGCCGCCGATTTCGCCGACCATGATCACCGCTTCAGTTTGCGGATCGTCGTTGAACATGCGCATGATATCGACGTGTTTGAGCCCGTTGACCGGGTCGCCGCCGATACCGACGCACGTTGACTGGCCGAGGCCTTGCTCCATCAACTGCCCCACCGCTTCGTAAGTCAACGTACCCGAGCGCGACACCACGCCGACCGGGCCGCGCTTGTGAATGTGTCCCGGCATGATGCCGATCTTGATTTCATCGGGCGTAATCACACCCGGACAGTTCGGCCCTATCAGCCGGGTGCGTTTGCCCTGCATATTGTACTTGGTGCGTATCAGGTCGCGCACCGGAATTCCTTCGGTGATGCAGATCACCAGATCGAGATCGGCATCTATCGCCTCGTCGATCGCGGCCGCGGCGAACGGCGGCGGCACGTAAATTACCGACACGCTGGCGCCGGTTTTTTCCTTCGCTTCCTTCACCGTCGCGAATATGGGTATGCCCTCGTACGATTCGCCCGGTTTCCGGGGATTCACACCCGCAACATAGCAATTCCTGCCATTTGCGTACTCCTTGCCCATTTTGGTGTGGAACTGGCCGGTCTTGCCGGTGATGCCCTGCGTCATCACCCTGGTATTTTTATTGATCAGTATCGACATGACTACGCCCCGGCTTCCTGTACCGCTTTCACCACCTTGGCCGCGGCGTCAGCCATATTGTTGCCTGAAATGATCGGCAGCCCGGATTCGGCGAGGATTTTCTTGCCGAGTTCGACATTGGTGCCTTCGAGCCGCACCACCAGCGGCACACTGAGATGCACCTCTTTGGCCGCAGTGACGACACCCTCGGCGATCACGTCGCATTTCATAATGCCGCCGAAGATATTGACGAGTATCGCTTTGACGTTCGGGTTCCTGAGCATGATCTTGAACGCCTCGGTCACCTTCTCCGCTGAAGCTCCACCGCCGACGTCGAGAAAATTGGCCGGGCTGCCGCCGTAAAGCTTGGTGATGTCCATGGTCGCCATCGCAAGCCCGGCGCCGTTGACCAGGCAGCCGATGTTGCCGTCGAGCGAGATGTAGTTGAGATCGAATTTCGAAGCTTCGACCTCGGCCGGGTCCTCCTCGTCGAGGTCGCGCATCGCGACGATGTCGGGGTGGCGGAACAGCGCGTTGTCATCGAAATTCATCTTGGCGTCGAGCGCGATCACCTCGCCGCTCGCGGTGAGTATCAGCGGATTAATTTCCGCGAGCGCGGCATCGGTGGCGTCGAAAGCCTTATAAAGTCCCTGTAGCGCGAGGCGCGCTTTTGCGAGCGAGGAGTCGGGGACGCCGATTTTGCGCGCGATAGCGTCGGCATCGCTGTCTTTCAAGCCCGTCATCGGGTCGATGAACGCCTTGTGGATTTTCTCCGGTGTTTTGGCGGCGACTTCCTCGATGTCCATGCCGCCTTCCGAGCTCGCCATCAGGCACACACGCTGCGTGCCGCGGTCGACCACCATGCCGGCATAGAGCTCTTTCAAGATACCGGCGCCCTCCTCGATCAACAGCCGCCGCACTTTCTGCCCCTGCGGGCCGGTCTGATGCGTCTTCAACATCATGCCAAGGATCCGCGCCGAGTGCTGCTTCACTTCATCGAGCGTTTTTGCGAGTTTGACTCCGCCGCCCTTACCGCGGCCGCCGGCGTGAATCTGGGCTTTCACTACCCATGTTGCGCCGCCGAGCGCCTGCGCCGCAGCCACCGCCTCATCGACACTGAAGCACGCGAACCCGCGCGGAGTCGTGACGCCGTGTTGGCGCAGGATTTCTTTCGCCTGATATTCGTGAATCTTCATTTACCGCCTTCCCGGTTGCGCGCTGCAGCGGCATCAGGCCGACCAGCACAATGTTGAGGACGGTAACTTAACCGCGCTCACTCAATAGCGCCTTGACCTCAGTCAATATTGCAGGATGAGTGACATGCGGCCGATCGGAAAACACCGCGCGGCGCGAAACCGGAATTCGCGCGGCACCGCGTATCGAAAACGTTAAGCGCGGCCGGAAAACCCTGTCGCCACGCCACGCCAGTATAGCCGAGTCGAAATACGGTCGGCGCAAGCACGGCGGCGCGTTGGATAAGCACGCGCGACCGCACTGCAGGATAAGTCGGCGCCGTCATGCGAACCAGCCATTTCAATGCTGGTTAATATATTGCGTCGCAGCAGCGTACCCGCAACCCGGGATTTAGACCGAGTAAAAAGCTCGCGGCCGAGACGCATCTCCGGGTGCGAATGGGGAAAAAAAAGCGCAACCCCTTGTGGGGGTTGCGCCAAGATTCCACCAAAGGAGGAGGTTTTGGAGGATATGCGCCGACACCTGTAAAGATGTCCAACGCAGTGACATTATGACAAGTATCCGGCTTTAATGCAAGTGATTTCTGCTGCTGTGCAATATGTCACACTTTCGTCATTTTTAAAAATACAATATCAATATTATTCAACAGTTTACAAATATGCCGAGGGGAACGGCCTGAGGTTGAATACCGAACCAATTGCGGCACATCCGTTTGCCCTTGGCAGCGAATGCGAACGACAGGGCAGGCGTTAGCGCGCAGCGCTAACGCACTACCATCACCGGAATTTTGGAATACGTCAGAACCTTGCGCGTCTCGCTGCCAAGTAGTACAGCCGCGAGTCCTTTGCGTCCGTGCGAATGTAGCAGAATCAGATCGCAGCCCGTGGCATTGGCGGCCTTTATTATCGCGTCGTAGGGATGATCGCTGGTTTCGCACACGGTATCGCAAGGCACGCCGGCTGCCGCGGCCGTTTGCTTGATGAAATCGAGATAATTCTCGGCCCGCGTGCGCGCTTCCTTCTCAATGCGCTCTTCGGTCACCGGATCGAACGCGCCTTCGTACGCGATCATCAGGTGATAATCGGGAATAGCATGTACTCCGGTTACGCGCGCGCCGTGAAATTTGGCCAGTTCGACGCCGATACGTATCGCTTTCTGCGACAACTCTGAGCCATCGGTGGGAATCAGGATATGCTTGAACATACGGCCCTCCTGTGCGCTATCGCTGAGCAGCGCCCCTTATAACAAACCGCCGCGCCGATATCAAATCGATTGCGCGGCGCTGGCAAGAGGCATGAATTATCATCGGGTTGCACTACGCGATTTCGTATGCGCCGCTCGAATCTATTCGGGCGTGATGCCGGCTTGCGCCGCCACCTTGATCCATTTCGCGATTTCATTGCGGTTGAACCGATCGTACTCTTCCGGCGTGTTGGCCACGACTTCCGCGCCCTGCTTGGCAAGGCTCTCCTTCACCGTTGGGTCATTGAGGGCCTTCACCAACGCGGAGTGAATGCGGTCAATGATCGGCCGCGGGGTGCCGGCGGGCGCGAACATGCCGAAGCCGCTCGAAACCACGAAGCCGGGCAGCCCCGATTCTTCCATTGTCGGCACGTCCAGTGCCGCAGCGGAGCGCCGCTTGCCGGTCTGCGCGATCATGCGCAGCCTGCCGGTGCGCACGTGCGGGACCGCCGCCGGCATGCTCGATAACTGCATTTGCACGTGGCCGGCGACGAGGTCAACCATGGATTGCCCGGTGCCTTTGTAGGGAACATGCACCAGCTTGATCTTCGCTGTGGAGCTGAGTAGTTCCGCCGCGAGATGGCCCACGGTGCCGCGGCCGGCGGTCGAGTAATTGATCTCGCCGGGCCGGGCCCGCGCGATTGCGATGAATTCCTTGACGTTCTTCGCCGGCAATGACGGATGCACCACGAACGCGGTCGGGACGTCGGCGATGATCGAGATTGGCGCGAAGTCCTTGACCGAGTCGTAGGGCAGCTTTTTGATCATCGCCGGGTTGATGGTGTGTGCTGCGGACACCATCAGGACGGTATAGCCGTCGGGTGCCGCCCTGGCGACCAGTTCGGTGCCTATCGTGCTGCCGGCACCGCCGCGGTTCTCGACCACGATCTGCTGGCCGAGGAATTCCGACAGCTTGGGCGAAAAAACGCGGCCGATGATATCGGTATTGCCCCCCGGCACGAACGGCACGATCATGCGCACCGGCTTGACCGGGTAGCTCTGCGCCCACGCCGTGCCTGCAACGACCAGACCGGCAACTACGAAACAGGTCAAACGCACTCCACTGTTGATGGCCAAGAATTCTCCGGAGTTTTTAGGATTAAAATGCGATGTTATTGTCGTCAAATTATACTCCGCCTCCGCCGACGTTACGGCCCTTCGTCCTTGGGATGCCGCAGATTGCGTGCGGGGTAAGTCTGGCCCGGAAATTTCTTCAGCGCTTCCTCATCGACATCGATGCCAAGCCCGGGTGCAGTCGGCAGCTCGATATAGCCGTCCTTCGGCTTCAATTGATTAGGCGAAACCAGGTCGCCGAACTCCACAAACGGCAGGAAGTATTCGGTAATGATGAAATTCGGCATCACCGCCGACGCATGTACCGTAGAGGCGAGCGCGACCACTGTCGAATTGTAATTGTGCGGCGACATCGCGACCAGGTACGGCTCGGCCATCGCTGCGATCTCCTTCAGTTCGAGGATGCCGCCGCAGCACGCGACGTCGGGATTCAGGATGTCCGCCGCGCGCGCTTCAAGCAGCGGCCGGAAACCAGTCTTGGTGTAAGTCGCCTCGCCGATAACGATCGGCAGCCCGGTCGCACGCCGCACTTCAGCCAGTTCTTTCGGATTCTCCGCAATGCACGGCTCTTCCATCCAGTAAAGATTGAACACGGCAAGCTGGCGGTCGAGCCGTATTGCGTGCATAGGAGCGAGCCGGCGGTGCTGGTCGATCAGGATATCGACCTCCGGCCCGACCGCCTCGCGCACCGCTTTCACCACCGCGACTGCGCGCGCCTCGTGTTCCTTCGGTATCCAGTTGCGCCACGGCGCCGGTAGCGGGTCGAGCTTGAGCGCACTGAAGCCCTGCCGCACGACCTTCTCCGCCGCGCGCGCATAGTCGGCGGGCTCCTTCAACTGATAACTCCAGCCGTTGGCGTAGACGCGGATCCGGTCGCGGCAGCGCCCTCCGAGCAGGTTGTATACCGGTTGCTTGCAGACCTTGCCGGCGATGTCCCACAGGGCCTGCTCAATGCCGCTTATCGCGCAGAACAGTTCGAGCGAACCGCGCCGCGCTGCGTAGTCGTCGAAAGCTATTTGCGTGAAATGCTTGATGTTGAACGGATCGCGGCCAATCGCGTATTTGCCGAGCGCTACGAGCTGCGCCATGACCGCGGTATCGCGGTCATATTGCGAATACGCCTCGCCCCAGCCGTGAACGCCCGAGTCGGTCTCGACCTTGACGAAGATCAGATTCTTGCGCCAGCCGGGGTGCACGGTGTAGGGCTTTACCGCAGTGATTTTCAAATTGCGCTCCTCCCTGACCGTTTTTCGTATACGAGCGGTCGAATCTATGCCGCGGCGATTCCGCGTGTCAAGCTGCTATAATTTGAACACGCCGGAATAGCAACAAAATCCTGCAATTTCTTCAGCACGGGAGACCACCATGACCGACTCAGTACTGACCGGCTATGCGCCGCCAACCGAAATCCGTTTGCGCGATATCCTGACCGCGTGGCTGCCGCAGGGCTACGCACGCATCGTGCAGCCGATTGCAGCAAGCGTCATTACCACCGACACGCAGGAGCTCGTTGCGGGCGAAATCAAATTCGAAACGCGCGACGGGCCGGTTCCCGCGTACCGTGCGCTGCCCGAGAAGCCCGGTAAATATCCGCTGGTACTGGTGGTGCAGGAAATCTTCGGTGTGCACGAGCACATCAAGGACGTCTGCCGCCGGCTTGCCAAGCTCGGCTTTTTCGCGATTGCGCCCGAAATGTATTTCCGCCAGGGCGACGTGTCGAAAATGACCGATAACCAGGAAATCTTCGCCAAGGTCGTGAACCATGTGCCCGACAGTCAGGTGATGTCCGATCTCGACGCCGCGGTGGTGTGGGCGCAGGCCACCGGCAAGGCCGATGCGTCCAGACTGGGAATTACCGGCTTCTGCTGGGGCGGGCGCATCACCTGGAGCTATTGCGTGCATAATCCCAGAGTACGCGGCGGTGTGGCGTGGTACGGACGGCTGGTGGCGACGTCAAAAGCGCCGCTGCAACCGGCCTTCCCGGTCGAACTCGCGCCGCACCTGAAAGTGCCGGTGCGCGGACTCTACGGCGGCGAGGATGCGGGCATTCCGGTTGCCGACGTCGAGCAGATGCGCGCGGCGTTGAAAGCCGCGGGCAACACCACGAGCGAAATCATCGTCTATCCCGACGCACCGCACGCGTTTTTTGCCGACTACCGGCCGAATTACCGCAAGGAAGCGGCGGAAGACGGCTGGAAGCAGATGCAGGCGTGGTTCAAGCAGCACGGCGTGGCGTAACTCGCACGCGAGCCGCCATGCTTTTTCCGACCACGCTGGTTGGCAGCTACCCGCAACCCGAGTGGCTGATCGACCGCGCCAAACTCGCGGGCCGGTTGCCGCCGCGGGTGCGGGCAAAGGAGTTGTGGCGTGTCCCCGAGCCCTTTCTTGATGAAGCGCAACGCGACGCGACCCTGATTGCGATCCGGGCGCAGGAGGAAGCCGGGCTCGACATCATCACCGACGGCGAAATCCGCCGCGAGAGCTATTCCAACCGCTTCGCTACCGCGCTCGACGGCGTCGACATCGATAATCCGGGAACGGCCCTCGATCGTACCGGACACCCCAATCCGGTCCCGCGCATTCATGCACCGATCCGGCGCAGGCACCCGGTCGAGGTCGAGGACGTCAAGTTCCTGCGCGCCAATACCAGGCGGCTTATCAAGATGACTGTGCCGGGTCCGTTCACCATGACCCAGCAGGCGCAAAACGACTATTACCCGGACGACGAGAGCGCGGCGATGGCCTACGCCGAGGCGGTCAACGACGAGATCAAGGATCTGTTTGCGGCCGGCGCGGACATCGTGCAAATCGACGAGCCCTACATGCAGGCACGCCCCGAGAAAGCCCGCCAATACGGGCTCAAGGCGCTGAACCGGGCGCTCGACGGCATTACCGGCACGACCGCGGTGCATATCTGTTTCGGCTACGCCGCAATCGTCGGTCATTCCAAGCCGGCCGGATACTCGTTCCTGGCGGAATTGCGCGATTGTACGTGCACACAGGTCTCGATCGAGACCGCGCAGCCGAATCTCGACTGCGCGGTGCTCACAAAGCTCGGCAACAAAAAGATCCTGCTCGGCGTGATTAATCTCGATGATATGAACGTGGAAACGCCGGAAACCGTAGCGGCGCGTATCCGCCGGGCGTTGCCGCATACGAAGGCGGAAAACCTCATCATCGCACCGGACTGCGGGCTGAAGTACCTTCCGCGTGGTGTCGCGGACGGCAAAATGAAAGCGATGGTCGAAGGCGCCAGGATAGTGCGTGCCGAGTTTGGACAGGCGTGAAGCTGTGTGGCCCCGGGGCTCGATGCCGCGCAGTTGACCCGGGTGATTCACCATGACCGGCGCTCAAACTGACCCCTTGCGTCCTGCGGCAGCCGTGCTGCGCCTAGACGACGACTACAGCCTGCGGCTGTGCCAGCAACTCACACGCTGGCGCTATGAGGACCTGCCGGCCGACGTCGTGCGCACGCTGAAGCTATTTCTGATCGACACCCTGGGCGTAATCGGCGGCGCGGCCCACGCGCCGGGCATTCGCGAATTGAACCAGCGCCTTGCGCGCTGGGAAACCACAGGCTCGGCAACCGGGTTGATCGGCAAGCGCCGCTATTCGCCGCCGTCCGCCGCGCTCGCGAACGGCGCTGCTGCGCACGCGCTCGATTTCGACGATCAGCACGACCCGGCGCGCGTGCATACCAGTTGCGTCGTGCTGCCGACGCTGCTCGCCACCGCCGAGGACGTGGGCCACGTATCCGGCAGGGATTTCCTGCTCGCCTACGCGGTCGGCGCCGAGCTGCACGCGCGACTCGGACTTGCGTGCTACAACAGTCTCGGCAAGGGCTGGCATCCGACCATGATATTCGGCACGCTGGCGGCCAGCCTCGCCGCCGGACGGCTGCTCAAGCTCGACGCCGAAGGCTTGCGCAACGCGCTCGGCATGGCGTTTCATCAGGCGAGCGGCTCGGCGCAGAGCATGCGTGATGGCGTGCTTTCCAAGCGCCTCGGCGCCGGATTTGCCGCGCGCGCGGCCGTACTCAGCGCGTTCCTCGGCGCCGACGGATTGACCGGCACACGCCGCCCGCTCGAAGGAAATGCCGGATTGTTTTCGCTCTACGAGCGCAACGAGGTCAAACCCGAAATCCTGACTGACGCGCTCGGCAGCCACTGGCGCATCCGCGAATACAGCTTCAAGCCCTATCCGTGCTGCCGCTGCAATCACACCGCAATCAGTATCGGTATCACGCTGCGCGAGCAGGGCGTGAAACCCGGCGACGTCAAAGCAGCCGAGATCGGCATGGGCAACGTCAACTGGCTCACCGTCGGCGAACCGTACGACGTCAGGCGCGACTCGGTGGTTCATGCGCAGTTCAACGCCGCTTACAGCTTTGCGCGCGCGCTGACCGACGCCCGCGTCGATTTGCGCAGCTACCGGAAACCCGCGATCAGTGATCCAGCGGTGATCGCGCTCGCCGCAAAAACGCGCGCGGTTGACGATCCCGCAATCGAACCGGCCGCAATCGAACCCGCGCGCATCAAGGTCACGCTGAACGACGGACGCGTGATCGAAGTCAGGAGCGATACCATCAAAGGCAGCCCGCAGGAACCGATGAACGAGGACGAGTTGCTCGCCAAGTTCCACGACTGTCTCGAATTCGGGCTCGGCGCGACACGCGTCGAGGCCGACCGGCTCGCCGATGCGGTCATGAATATTGATAAAGCAACGGACGTGGCAGCGGCGATAGTCGGTGCGTTTCCACAGCGGAAAAAAATCAAGCCAGCGTAGTCAATCCGTCGTCAACACTACCTTGCCGATCACCTTGCGGTCTTTCACCAGCGCCAGCGCCTCCGCGCAGCGCTCGAGCGGGAAAGTCGCCATCACGTGCGGTTTCAACTTGCCCGCGGTGCACATGTCGAGCAGTTGCTGGCGCACCGCGCGGAATTTTTCGGGCTGGCGGTCGCGATAGTCGCTGATCTGCATGCCGATCAGCGAGATGTTCTTAACCAGGATGAGCCCGGCCTTGACCTCCGGAATACGCCCCGAGGCAAAACCGATTACCAGCATTCTGCCGCACCACGCGACGGCGCGTAGCGCAGCATCGAACACGTCGCCGCCAACATTGTCGAACACCACATCGACGCCGCGCTTGCCGACCGCAGCATATACCTGCTCGCGCAGATTGGTTTTGAGGTCAGGAACGCTCACATCGATGATGTGATCGGCGCCGCCGGCTTTCGCCGCCGCGGCTTTCTCCGGACTGCTGACTGCCGCGAGCACGGTCGCGCCGAGCGACTTAGCGAGTTGCACCGCTGCAAGTCCGACCCCGCCGGCGGCACCGGTGACGAGCACGACTTCACCGGGCTTGAGGGCTGCGCGCTCGACCAACGCGAAATGAGCGGTCATGTAGGTCAGCCCGAGCGCCGCAGCCGAAGGGAAATCCATCGCGGCCGGGATCACGTGGCATTGCAACTCCTTCGCCACTACCTGCTGTGCGAAAGCGCCGTGCTCTATCTGCACCATTACGCGGTCGCCCGGCATGACCCGTTCGACTCCCGCCCCGACTGAATTGACGATACCGGCGCATTCCTTGCCCGGTATGAACGGCAGCGGCGGCAGATGCTGATAGGTGCCGGCTATCACCAGCAGATCGGGAAAGTTGATTCCCGCGGCGTGCACGTCAACCAAAACTTCGCCCGCGCCGGGCACGGGGGCCGGTCGCACTTCAACCGCAGGCGAGTCCAGTGTACCGAATTGGCGCACCACCAGTGCTTTCATCCCGACCTCGAATCATCCGACAGCGCCGCATCTTATCAACCGATTCCCGCAGATACAACAACAGCAGCGCGTCTCTCACGGTCGGGGAGATGCCCATTGCGAGCGGCGGGCGCGTGACAACGGCCGGCACGCGGTCCGGACTCGGCGCAGTCTGAGAGCGCCGCGGCGCTTCGTTCAAGGCGTGCCTGGCCGGCGCCGAAATGACAGACAAAAAAAGGCGGGGAGATCCCCCCGCCTTTTTTATTGTGCGATCGCGGATTCAGCCGCGATCCTGCACTTACTGTTTTGCAGGCGCGGCCGGGGCCGTGTTTGGCGTATCGGCCTTGGCCTTGCCTTTGCCCTTGGCTTTACCCTTGGCCTTGGCCTTGGACTTGGCTTTGGCCTTGGCTTTGGCCTTGGCTTTGGGTGCGTCAGCCTTGGCCGCGGGTGTAGCCGGGGTTGCCGGCGTTGCTTTGGCCGCATCGCCCTTGGCAGGGGTGGCGGGAACCGCTGGGGCCGCCTTCGGTGCATCGCTCTTGGCCGGGGCGGGCGCTTGCGCGACTGCGGTCATCGCGGCGCCGGCAAATGCAGCGGCAATCAGGGTCGTCAACAGCTTGTTCATAGTGTTTTCTCCAACGCTTAACCATTTAAATCCGGGAACCGGATAAGCCTATAACGCGCCCGCCCACCGCCGGTTGACGCGCGGCAGCAGTGCGAAATTTCCGCGTTCGCCGCGGAATTTTACAGCCGATACGCGCGAGCCGGCGAGCGCTATTTTTTCGCCGCATCGATCTCGGCAAATACCTCGCGCGCCAGCCGGAAGCTGTCGACTCCCGCCGGCACGCCGGCATAGCACGCGACCTGCAGCAGCACTTCCTTGATCTCGTCACGGGTCACGCCGTTGTTGAACGCGCTTTTGATGTGGAGCTTGAGCTCGTGCGGGCGGTTGAGCGCGGAGATCATCGCGATATTGAGCAGGCTGCGCGTCTTGCGCGGCAGTCCCGGGCGGGTCCAGATCATGCCCCAGCACGCTTCGGTCGCGTACTCCTGCATTGCCATCGCGAAGTCATCCGCCGATGCAAGCGATTTTTCGACGTACTCCCTGCCCAGCACTTCCTTGCGTACGGTAAGTCCTTTTTCAAACAGTTCGCCTGCCATAGGATTCTCCTATCGGGTTTGTCAACAAAAGCTGCGATCAGGGCGGGCAACGCCCAAAGCGCGGGCGGCCCGCCTCGGCTGATTATTAATCGACGGTCACGCCCGCCGCTTTCACCACCGGCGCCCACTTCACGATCTCCGTGCGTATATGCTCCCCGAACTTCTCGGGGGGGCCGCCCACCGGCTCGTAGCCGAACTCGATCATGCGCGCATGCATATCGGGCGCGCTGATGATCCTGTTCAAGTCGCCATTGAGCCGCTTGATGGCCTCCGCTGGCGTGCCGGCCGGGATCAGGATGCCGTTCCACGAAGTCACGTTGTAGCCGGGAACGCCAGCTTCCGCCACCGTCGGCAGTTCAGGCAGGCCCAGCGAACGCTTCGCGCTGGTGACTGCGAGGGCGCGCAGCCTGCCGGCTTTCACCTGCTGCACGATGGACGCGGGTTCGCCGAGTATCAGGGCAATCTCTCCGCTGAGCAGGGCGACCGCCGCCGGGCCGCCGCCTTTGTACGGCACGTGCACCATCTTGATACCGGCCATCGTCTTGAACAACTCGCCGGCCAGATGATTGATCGCGCCGCTGCCGCTCGAACCGTAACTGAGCATTCCCGGCTTGGCTTTGGCGAGCGCGATCAACTGCTTCACCGTTGTCACGGGCAGCGACGGATGCACCACGACCACCTGCGGCACTGAAGCCAGCCAGATGACGGGCGCGAAGTCACTCTCCTTGAACGGCATTTTGCGGTAAATGCTCGGGTTGATCGCGTGCGTGCCCGAGTACGCAAATACGATGGTGTAACCGTCGGGCGGCGATTTCGCCGCCGCTTCGGCGCCGATATTGCCGGCGGCGCCACCGCGATTGTCGATCACAATCTGCTGGCCAAGCGCTTCCGACAAACGGGGGCTGAGCATGCGCGAGAGCACGTCGGCGCCGCCGCCCGGCGGCCACGGCACGATGTAGCGTATCGACTTCGATGGATAGGGCTGCGCAACAGCCACTGCGGTCCATAGACCGCCCAGCAGCATGGCAAGCACGGTGACTGTCATTCTCATGACAGGTCTCCTCTCCTTGAAATGATACTTGCGACGCAATTGCGGCGAAAACCCTGCGCGCGCATTGCGCCGGCACCGGCCGCCAAGCGAAAACCAGCGACAACCGCACCGGCCGTGGCCGTCATTATGTCGCATTTCGCCTGAGGTGAGCGAGTTGTGCCGGGTATTGTCGTAGTTCGCGATGTTGGTCGGGTAGTTGGAAGCCGTGGTCGCCGTCGGCGGTGTGACAGACCACGCATCCGCCGTGGCTGCCCGGAGTGCGCGGATCGAGCGTCGAACTCATAACCGGGTTCAGGTAGCTCTGGTATTGATCGGCGTGACAGATCTTGCACACTTCGGGGCCCGGACCGGTGGCGGCCCGCGCCGGCTGTTGCGCGAGAATCGCGACGCCCGCGAGCAGCAGCACGGCGCCAGAAACCATGCCGGCCAGCCGGGGCCGGCTCAACCGCAGCCTGTCCACCCTGTCGATACTCCCCGGCCTTTGCCCTGGTCAAGTAATACCAAGCACCCGCTCGAAGACTGTTAGACCTTCATAAAATCGCGGTTACCGGACATAACGCTATTTAGGCGCAGGGCTCCGCGAATTCTGGTCGACGGAGTTGAGCGCAGCGTCGTACGATTTGCGGATTTTCGCTTCCCGCGCTTTCGCCGCATCGAGGTTCTTTTTGGCGGCATC
>Ga0080064_1005464_pt1 | contig 14866 bp, 11 predicted proteins | sample Subgrocontami54m_FD_69260 | JGI IMG/M metagenome (GOLD analysis project Ga0080064, IMG submission 69260) | Subsurface groundwater microbial communities from S. Glens Falls, New York, USA - GMW46 contaminated, 5.4 m (SPADES assembly) (version 2) ...
ATGCGCGCTTCACGGCCGCATCGCCTGCCTTGCCCCACACCAGTCCCAGCACCTGGAAGGCGCTGTCCTGATTGGAAACGGGAGCATTTTCGCGAAGCCACGCCACGGCGCGGCTGACATGAGCCGGGGCCTGCTGGCGCTGCGCACCACGGGCGTAGTGCTGGACGATGAAGATGCCGAAGGCGGTGGCGTAGTGGTCGCCGGTACTGATGGGCTGCCGGTTGGATCGGCTATCCCAGCGGCCATTGGCCTGCTGCTCGGAGAGCAAGAAGGCGACATTGGCATCTGTTTCTGAATCGGGCGGACGTTTGCGGGCTGCTTCCCGGATCAGGGTGTAGCCCAGCGATCCCGCGTTGACCACCGCGCCATGTTCGAAGACCCGCTGGGTCGCGTCTGATTCATCGAACAGGGCGATGTCCGGGCCGGTAGGGATGCCCCGTTGCCGCGCCAGCGTCTGCGCCACCGTTGGCAGGTCCTGACTGTGACAGGAATTGCAGCCGCCCGTCTTTACGAAAACCGGGCTTTGCTTTTCTAGCGGGGCCAGCGCGCGCGTCACGGCGCTTTTCAGCGTCCCCTGGTCGATCTTCGTGATCTCAGCCGCATTCACCACGGCCAGTCCGAGCAGAAAGAGAATCGTTTGTCTCATAAATTTACCTAGCGGAACCTTTCCTCGCGTTCTTCAGAATCCTAACGACATCGGTTTCACCGCGCAGCGCGGCCAGTTCGAGAGCGGTTTCCTCGGAGCCGGCGGCGGGGTCTGCTCCGTGCGCCAGCAGCAGGCTTACAACATCTGCTCCGGCAAACTCGGAATATGCGGCGAATTTGAGTGGCGTGTAGCCATCGGCATCCACTAGATTCACAGGCGCGCCTTTATCGATCAGGAGCTTCACCACGGCGGGGTCGCCCCAGTAGACGGCCATCCCGAGCGCGCTTACGTTTCTTTTGGTCACAGCCCTGGCATCGGCGCCTTTGTCAATGAGAAGGCGCACGCAGTCAGAGCAGCGCGCGGCGGTGGCTTGCATCAGCGGCGTCGTACCATTCAAAGCCGCTTCGGCCGGCTTTGCTCCTGCCGCCAAAAGCACCTTGATGGCCGCCACGTTACCGCCCGCCGCCGCCAAATGGAGGGGAACCATTCCAGCGGTATCCTGCGCATTGGGATTGGAGCCGGCCCCCAGCAGCATAGCCAGCATTTCCGGCGCGGCGGGGAAATGGGCGGCGTTGTGAAGCGGCGTCCGGCCATCGGAATTCCTTGCGTGAACCGAGGCTTTGCGCGCCAGAAGAAGACGCATTTTCTCCGGCTCGCCCAACGCCCAGAACAACGCCGTGGCTGCGCGGCGATTGGCGGCATCCACTGGCGCTCCCGCGTCGAGCAGTAACTTCAAGGCGGCGAGACTCCCGCGTCCGGCGGCGTGCATCAATGGCGTCGCGCCGCCGCGATCTGTCTCCTCGAGCAGCGCTTTGTTGGCAGTGATCGCTTTGCTCATGGCGGCCCGGTCGTCACGCGCGATAGCGTCCAGCAGCGCGACCAGGGCCGGCGACTCCGGTTTCGAGTCTTTGGTCTCCGTTTGCCGGGCAACGCCGTAATCCGCGCCTTGATCGATCCAGGCCCTGAGAATAGAAATCTGGTGTGGCTCCAGGGGCCCGGTGGGCGGCATTTGCAGGCCTTCCCTGGAACTCAGCAGGCGGAGAATCAACTTACTCTCCAGGCTCTTGCCGGGAAGGATCACCTTGCCGTAGTCGCCGCCGCGCAGAGCGAGCTGGCGGCGATCCAGCCGCAGCCCGGCCAACTGTTTTTCAGAACCATGGCAACCGAAACACTTCGCTTCCAGCACCGGCCAGATATCGCGGTCGAAGTCGATGTTCTGTTTGGCCGGTTCCGGAACCGGCTGAGCGAAAGCGGTTGTGCAAAGCACTGCCAAGAGTAATTTCCTATTCATCCGTATCTCCGTGTTGTATCTCCCTACCCACTTCAAAAAACAAACTTCAACGCTGCCTGCTGGATACGCGCGGGCGCCGTGGCGCTGATCTGGCCCGCCTGCGCATTGCCGATCGCAGAGTTGGGGCTCACAAAGTTGGCGCGGTTGAACGAGTTGAACATCTCCCAGCGGAATGTCAGCTTGTAACGCTCGCTGATGGCGAACTGGCGGTGAATGCCCGCGTCCACATTGAAGTTCCCCGGACCCACCAGAATCCCTCTCCCCGAGTTGCCGAACGTGAACTGCGCAGGCGAGGCGAACGCAGTCAGGTCAAACCACCGGTCGATGGTCCGCTGATCCTTGGGCAGATTCCCGTCCGCGATCCGGTTCGGCCGGTCGCCGCCGCCACCCGCCGAATTCGACACAGCTGTCGCCGATGTCGCGGTGAAGTGCTCGCCCGTCGACATTGACCAAATGCCATTCACACTCCAACCACCCAACACAAAAGCCGCGGGACCGCCGGTCGCATAGCGCCTGCCTTTCCCGAACGGGACTTCCCACACGTGATTGAACACCGCGATGTGTCTCCGGTCCTCCGGCATCGATCCCCACTCGCAGCGATAACACCGGGCATCTTGCGGCGGCGCGTTCCCGCCGCCGTTAATGTTGCCGCCGTTGCTCAAGAAATGCGACCAGGTGTAGGCAAGCGAGATGGTCAGCCCCCCACGCGCCCGTTTCTCCACGCGCATCTGCATGGAGTGATACTTCGCTGCGCCAAAATTGGTCCGATAGCTGATATTTGTCACGTTCGGGTTCACCGCGAAGAATGGCCGTCTTTGCGGTTGTGCCCCAGCCCCCGGCACCGACTGGTTGATGTTCACATTCGCAATCAGCCCAAGAGTTCGTGTCCCCACGTAAGACGCATCTACAAGTAGATCAGGCCACACTTCACGCTGGATGCCGAGGCTCCATTGCATCGTGTTTGTCGACTTCAATCCGTAGTCCCACGCGTTCGGGCTCCCGCCCGACAACTGGGCATTGTTATTGAGGTCCGGCGGAACCGGCGCGTCTAAACCTTGCGACAGACGCCGTGGCGGAGCCGCGTTCTGGTCCGTCGCCAGGACATTCGAATAGAAGAACGGGAGGTTCTTGTATAACTGCCCGCCGCCCTGTCCTGCTTCCACAAACGAGCTTCCGAATCCTGCGCGCAGAACCGTTTTGCGGTCGCCAGTCAACATGTAGGTGATCCCCAACCGCGGTGCCAGGTTATTCGTATCCAGCTTGCGCAAGCGCCTGCTTGCGCCATTGCGCCCGGCGATCTCGAGCTGTGCGCTATCCAGGTTGAAGTTCGACCACCGGTTATACACTTCGTAGGGCGGCGTCAGCAGCTCATAGCGTACGCCGAAGGTCAGCGTCAGGCGGTTGGTCGCACGCCAGGAATCGTCAAAGAACGCATTCAGATTGTAGAACCGCATACCGAACGTGCCCACCAGGACGTTCCGGGTGATCCCGCTTGTTGCCCCCAATGCCCAATCCGCCAACGCAGTGGCCGCGCTCGTGCTCCCGATCTGTCGAGTGAACTGCCCGTTGAAGTCGAACGTGCCCCGCGTCGGAAACGCGGAAAAGCCATTGAACCGATTCCTCACATACTGCCCGCCGAACTTCAGCGTGTGGCTATTCCGCACGACTGTCAAAATGTCTTCGTATTGGAACGAAACCGTTTGACTGTTCTCCGGATACGTGGACGCATCTCCCAGGTTGCGATAGCCGGTGATCGCCATCGACGGCAGCCCACCCGACTTGTCATTGATGTTGATGCCGGGGATGCCCACCGCTGTCGCAGTCGCCAGAGAATTGCCCAGAGGCGAAATGTACTGGTTCCATCGCACCGCCCCCACCCGAACTTCATTCACAATGTTCGCCCCGATCACCTTCACGTAGTTGAATGTCGCTGACCAGTTCTTTAACGGCGTCTGGGTACCGGTGTCTGTCCCGTCAGAGGACAGATACGGGCTGATCGGAATGGACGTTCCAGCCGGCGCAGGCACATTACCCGGTGTCAGCAGTAGGGTATCATCGTAGCTGTATTTGAAAAACACACGGTCACTCTGCCGCAGGATGTGGTCCAGCCTTGCATCAAACTGATCCGTGCGCTGCTGGATGACGGGGTTGAACACGAAGTTGCGCGTCGCCGCCGGACTGGTCGGCTGCGGTAGTAAGTTCGTCACGCTCAGCGCCGCCGGATCCAGCCGTGTTAACGGAATCCGGTTCCCGGCAAACGGCATCCTCTGCCCGCCCACTGCTGTCGTAGGATCATGAATGGTCGCGCCCAACTGCGAGAAGTCGCCCGAGGTGATCCACTGCCGCTGCGCCACTCCCGGAATGGTGGATATGACCGTCCGCGGTTGGCGCACTCGGATACCCTGATAATCGGTGAAGAAAAACGTCCTGTCCTTGCGGATGGGTCCGCCGGCCGTGCCGCCGAACTCATTCCGGCGGAAGGCCGGCTTCCCCACCCCCAGCCGGTTGTTGAAAAACGTGTTCGAATCCAGCTTGTCGTTGCGCAGAAACTCGTACAGACTCCCGTGCAACTGATTCGTCCCGGACTTAGTCTGCACAATGGTGATTGCCCCCGCCGCCGCGCCGTACTCGGCAGTGTAGTTACTCGTCATCATACGAACTTCCTGAATTGAGTCCACTGTCGGGACCATGATCAGAGTCGACAGCCACAGATTGCGATTCACCACGCCGTCGATCAGATAGGTATTGTTCTGCGCGCTGGAACCATTCACCGAAATGTTCACATCCCCGCGAATCGCGTACTGCGACGTCGCCAGATTCCCGCTCGAACCCGTGTAAGCCCCGGGGCTCAGCTTCAGCAAGGCCGTAAATGTCCGCCCGTTTAGCGGCATCTCCACCATCTGCTGGTTCGACACCAGCGAGGAGACCGCCGCTGTCTGCGATTGCAGCAAAGGAGCCGTTGCGTTCACCTCAATGGTCTCCTGGACGCTGCCTACCTGGAGATTCAAGTCGACAGTCAACGTATCGGCGGCCGTCAATTGCAGGCCACTCCGCACCAGCTTTTGAAACCCCTGCATCTCCACGGTAGCCTTGTAGTTGCCTGTCGGCACCGATGTGGCCACATACTGGCCGGTCGCGCCCGTCTCAACCGCGCGCAGGAAGCCCGTCCGTTCGTTCACCAACGTGACCTTGGCCCCTGCCACTGCCGCACCGGCCTGGTCGGTTACTGTACCCACAATCGTGCCGCTTTGCACTTGCCCAAAAGCAACCGCTGAAATCAAAGTGAGAAAGACAGCAGCGCAATTCATGTCGGGTCCAGTATACATTGGCCGGATGGCCGTGGGAAGGGCCTACGACCAGGCTTTGTGGTGATGGCGGAAGTGGGAATCCGGCACGTGATCAGCGGCGATGCCTACTTCGGCAAGGTGAATATGGGATTCGAGATGATGCCTGAAAGTGGACAGGCTGGCTTTCAGCCGGCCCCTATTTCAAACCTTCCACCAAATGGAGCTCGCCGAGGCCTTGTTGTGTGGAATAGGCGTAGGCTTTACCGTCGGGCGTGAAAATCGGGCGGATGTAGCCGCGTAGCCCGGCCCGATCCTCCGGCATCACTTCCCGGATGAGCTGGCGCTGGCCGGTCCGGCGGTTGAACCGGTATACTTTGCCGGGAAACTCGTTCTGGGTGGTGACATAGAGGATCTCCCCATCCTCGCTAGCGCCGCCGATCGCCTCCGTATCGGCAACACCTTCCAACACGTCCGGCTCGCCACCGGTAATGGGGTACAGCCGAAACTTCCCGCCGGAGCGAGCAATCAGGTGCTTGCTGCCGAACAAAGCTCCCGCTCGAACCCCTTCCGGAGTGATGGGCCGGGGCTTAGCTCCATCTACATCGGTGAGATAGGTTCGCGCAGGCTTCGATGGCTCATTACCAGTGAAATAGACTCCCTTCCCATCCGGGAGCAGGCCCGCACCAGTCAGGGTGAACCCGGGCACGTCAATGCGCCTCGACTGCCCGGGACCGACGGGATAGATAACCACCGCTTCCCGTTCAATGACCACCACCCATTTTCCATCGGGTGATAGCGCGGGATACCCTCCGGTGCCCAACGAAACGGGCGGGGCGCCGTTGGTCTCGCGGAGAAAGGAAACCTGCAGCCGGCCAGCCCCTTCGCCGGACTCAGCAAAGGTAACGAATTTCCCGTCGGGGGAGAGACTGCGCAAAAGAGACCAGTCGAGCCAGGAAAGTTCACGCTCGCGGCTGTCGGACGGCCCGCGGAACATCAGCTTAGTCCGCGCTTCGAGATTGGAGAGCAAAACTCGTCCATCCTTGGAGATGTCGTGCAGAACCACACCAACCGACTGCGTGTAAACTAGCCGCACTTTGCCCGTGAGATTGACGGCCCAGAGGTCGGATCGTCCTCCGATTCTCGCTGCCGAGTACCAGATCTCGTCTCCCGTGGGCGCCCAGGCAACACCAGCGGAGGAGCCATAACCGCTCGCAAGGGTCTGCTTCTTCCCGGCCCGGTCTATTATCGCGACCTCACCGGCATTGTTGTTGCTGAGCGCGTGGTCGAGAAAGGCGATTTTGTCCCCGGATGGAGAGATGCGCGGCTCCGAGATGTAGCCCGCCGTCTTGTAGAGGACCTTTCCGGCCGGATACTCGAGCTGGAATCCTTCGTCCGATTCGCGGACGATCGCCATTTCAGATCCCGATGGCGACCAGTCGACGAAGTTGATTCCGTTCTCGATGGCGCGCGCGGCGCCTCCGGAAAATGGCGCCCGCGCCAGCATCCCGGCAGGGGCGAACCCGCTCGAAATTCGGCGGACGTTTTGCACCAGCGCCAATTCGCCCGTCGAGGAGATGGCGCGGAGTTCGTTCCCTGGGAATCCAAGCGAGCGCGACCCCGGAGTATCAAGGCGCGCGGTGAAGACCTCACTCGGCTCGTCTTCCCACTGCGCGCTATAGACGATACTGTTGCCATCCGGAGTGAACCGCGCCGTGTGAATGGCACCGCGGCGGAAAGTCAGCCGGCGGAAGCTGCGCTGCGGCTCAGGGCGGAAGGCGAGCCATGCCAGCCCCGCGCAGACGAGCGTCAGCGCCGCCAAAGCATAGAAGGCCCACTGCGACGTTGCGGATTTCACCGGCGCCTGCGTCCCCGTCGTTTGCTGAGTGATCGATTCCAGGTCGAAGGCGATGTCACGAGCCGATTGGAAGCGTTCGTCCACGCTCTTTTCCAGGCAGTGCTGGACGATGCGCGCAAGATGCGGCGGCATTTTGGCTGCCGGGTCCACGTCTTTGGAGACGACAGCCAACATCGAATCGGCGGGTGTAGGGCCTGCAAAGGCGCGCTCGCCTGAAAGCATCTCATAGAAAACGCTGCCGAAGGAGAAGATGTCAGAGCGATTGTCCACGGTTTGTCCCCGCGCTTGCTCCGGGGACATGTAGCCCGGCGTACCCATCACCACCCCGACCACGGACATCGCCGTGAGTGTCTCTCCGTCGGCGGCGGGCTTGTTGACTTTGGCCAGACCAAAGTCGAGGATCTTTACTCTACCGTCCTTTGTCAAGAAAAGGTTTTCCGGCTTGATGTCACGGTGGGTGATCCCCTTCGCGTGGGCGGCGGCAAGCCCGATTGCGATTTGTCTGGCAAAATCGATGGCCTTATTGACGGCGAGCCTGCCTCCCCTGAGCCGCTCGCGCAGGGATTCGCCTTCCAGGAGTTCGGAAACCAAATAGGGGGAATTTTCGTGGGTGCCGATGTCGAACACAGTGAGAATGTTGGGGTGGTTCAGCGAGCTGGCGGACTGTGCCTCAACCTGGAAGCGGCGGAGCCGGTCGGCGTCCTCGGCGAAGGAAGCGGGCAGGACTTTGACGGCGACATCGCGGTTGAGGCGTGTGTCTCGCGCCTTGTAGACTTCGCCCATGCCGCCGGCTCCGATCAGAGCTGCGATTTCGTAAGGGCCGATTCTGGTTCCAGCGGCGATGGGCACGGCAAAACAGTTTAACAGAGATGGTCTACGGCTTGTTCTTCTCGCGGATGATGTCGTCGACGGAGGCGGTTCGAACGCCTCTGGATTCCATCTGTTGAATGTCAAAGCTGGTGATGCCGTGCGTCTGGAGCTTGAGCATGTCCTGCACGGGAAGATTGTCGTGTCCGGAGAGCTTCATCTGCCGGAGCAGATCCGTACTGACACCTTGTGTATGGAGCTGTGTCGCTTCCTCAGTAGACAGCAGATAGCCGGAGCGGTGCAACTCCTGCAAGTAAGAGGACGGGACGCCGTTGCGGCGGAGGTGTTCGCGATTGTCGTGGTTGAGATCGAGAATGGGGCCGGTGGGAGCCTGCAGCGACTTACTGATCCGGTCGGCCGGGATCTCCAGACGGTAGAGGCGCAGCACATCATAGGCGGCGGCCGCTTTGTAACCGGCGGAATCCAGTTGCTGCAAGTATCCCGACTCGACGCCGGCGAGGGCCATCTCGAAAAGCTTGTCGTCGTTCCAGGCGTCGGGCGCCACTTTGCGCAATTGAGTACGAAAGACGGGGCTAGGCTCAAAGACCCAGGAGCCTTTGCCCGCGCCGGCTTGCCATGAACCGGTGAATCGTATGGATCCGGCATCTCGGGTTAGGCTGAAGGTTGCGGCGGTCATGGAGGAACGCAATTGTTCAGAAGTGATGCCGGACAGTTGCAGAGCGCCCAATTCCAACGTAAGCCGGGAGCCGACAATCACGTCCGGGCGGAGGAGTTCGAAGCGGAGAAGGTTGGAATAGGGGAGCGGCGTGACGGTCCATGTACCGGTGATGCGGGCGCTGGCCGGCAGGGCCATGACCAGCAGGAGTGCGGAGGCGAGCGAGCGAGAGCCAAGACTCATGGGAGCTACCTCTACCGGTCAGCTTAGCAGACGCCGCAGATTGCCGCCGAAGATGGCTGTAGCCTGCGCCGCATTCACTCCCACTTCCTGAAGAGCAGCCACCTGCTGGTCGAAGACGGCTTTGTGCCAACCTCTCGGGAAGAAGCTGGAGTCGGTTCCAAACAGAAGACGCTGCGGTCCGGCGACGGCCAAGGCGCGCTGAAACACGCTGGCCAGTGTGCAGTTCGGTTCCTGGTACTTCATCCAACTGTTGGTGCTGGAGGTGTCCAGGTGGACATTCGGGCAGAGATCGCACAACATGAGCGCTTCGCGAAACATTCCTGCGCCAAAATGTGGGATGACGAACGGGAGCTTGGGGAAGCGCAAGGCGAGGGTGTGCACGTCCAAGGGGTTCGAGAATCGCATGTCGAATGGGGACGACAGGCCCAGCTTGTTGCGGACCCCGACAGTGAGCACGCCGCAATGGATGAATGCGAGGGTGGCCGGATGCGCGGCAACCGTCTCCAGAATCGCGCTCACGGCGGGTTCATGCAGCGAATAGCAGTGCATGGCTGGGAAAAAGCAGATTCCCTGAAGACCGGCGGCCAGGCCACGCTGAACGGTTGTGAGTGCAGCCGGGGCCATGGGGTTCACCATGAAGTAGCCTTGGAAACGGTCCGGATAGGCTTGCACCGCTGTTTGGACGGAGGCTTCATCGGAAGGAATGGAGGCGATGAGGGAGGCTCGCGCAACCTTGTGGCGGTCCATTTCCTGTATCCATATACTGGCAAGCGTCATCGGATCGAGCGGCATGTCCCATTCCAGAAGGGGTTGCAGATCCTCCACGGGGCAATTGCGTTGGGCAGCGAGAAGCTTGAAGAAGCGGTGGGAGAAGAAATGAATGTGCGCGTCACTTACCGGGATTTCGCCCCAAGGTGTTTGCATCAATTTCATGCTAGCTGGAACTCCTGGCCGCCTGGCCACCGGTAAGGCCCGCCGCGACGGCGACGTGAGTAAGGCCGGCCACATTGTTGACGCCCAGCTTGCGCATCATCGTCTTGCGGTAGCTGCGGATGGTTTCGAGGCCCAACTCGAGAGCCGTGGCGATCTCTTTGCTCGACTTGCCCTCGGCCACCAATTTGAGCACCTGCACCTCGCGCGGGGAGAGCCCGCGGAGTGGGGAAGGCTCGGAACCGGTTTCCAGGTCACCTTTTTGAATACGGTTCAGGAGACGGTCAGAGACTTGCGGGCTTAGATAAGATCCCCCTTTGGCAATGGTTCGCAATGCATCGACAAGGTCACTGAGGGAGGCCCTCTTGATGACAAAACCACGGGCGCCGGCGCGGATGGATTCCACGATGTTCTTGTCGTCGTTGTACATGGAGAGAATCATGATTCTGGTATCAGGCGCATGCCGCAGGATCTCTATGGTGGCTTCCACGCCGCCGAGTCCGGGCAGGTCCAGATCCATCACAACAATATGCGGCGAGTGTTGCCGGCAGAACTGAATGGCTTCGATCCCGGTTCCCACCTCGCCAATGACGCGGAACTCATCACCGCGGTCGAGCATGCCCTTAATGCCATCGCGGACAATTCCGTGATCTTCAACGAGCAGTACGTCAAAGGACATGGCCGCGACCTTTCATTGCGACAGAGACCTGAGTTATTGTACCCCGGGCGGACGGATCCGGCACTATGGCCAGAAACAGACCGGTATTCAAAGCGGCCAGCTTCATCCGCACAGCGGCGAGCAGCAAACCGGGATCGTCAGCAGGCACTGGCGTTGTGTCATGACGGATTTCCAAATGGCCGTCCGCCAGATCCAGGGAGAGATTGCCGGCACCGGTGCGGAGGGCTTCCTCCATGGCGAGTTCCGCGATCTGATGACAGGCGTCCGCTTGTGGCCCGGTGAAGGCGGACGCCCCGTCTACTACGTTAATCCGAGCGCCGGTACGGGCCGCCAGGTGATACAGGGCAGCTTCCAGTCCGATGCGATCAACCAGATTCGGAGTAACGTCATAGGTAAGAGCGCGAACGTGGTCGAAAGCCTTTTCGAGAGTCTGAACGATGGCGCTCAGCCGTGTCTTGAATTCCGGGGTATCCGCGAAATCCATCGAGAGCAAGTCGAGTTCAACGGCAACAGCGCTCAATGCACCGCCGATGGAGTCATGCAGGGTTTTTGAGAGGCGAGCCCTCTCCCGGTGCTGCGCGTCCGCGGCTGCTTGCGCCAACCGGAGGGTGACCGGGAGGGAAGATTCGTCCATGGAGCGGTTCAGGCCCGCTTGCGGGCCAGAGCGCGCTTGCAGGTGACCACCACATCGCGCGCCATCATCCCATACTTGTCGAGCAGGGCTTCCGGAGTGCCGGATTCGGCGTAGGTGTTCTGGACGCCGAGATACTCCATCAGGCAAGGGTGAGTTTCCGAAACCACCTGAGCGATTTTGACACCCAAGCCTCCGTCCACGAGATGTTCCTCGGCGACGACAAGGGCGCCAGTCTCCTTGGCTGCCTTGGCAATGGCTTCCCGATCGATCGGCTTGATGGTGTGCATGTCGATCACGCGGGCAGAAACGCCTTCCAAGGCAAGAGCCTCCGAGGCACGGATGCATTCGGCCACCAACAGGCCATGACTAAAAATGGTGAGATCGTTTCCCGCCACAAGTTGAATGGACTTGCCGATTTCGAACTTCTGATCCGCTTGGTAGATGACTGGCGTCTTGGAGCGGCCGGCCCGAATGAAGACCGGACCGGGGTATGACGCGGAAGCGATGACCAGCGCATACATGGAGACCTCGTCAGCGGGGCTCATTACCGCAAAGCCGGGCAGAGAGGTAGCCAGGGCGATATCCTCGATGCTCATCTGCGAAGGGCCGTCTTCGCCGATCGAGATGCCGCTATGGGTCCCCACCACCTTCAGATTGTTGGTCTGCGGGTAGGCGACGGTGACGCGGAGTTGCTCGAATCCTTTGTTCATGACAAAACAGGAAAAGCTGGACACGAAAGCGATCTTGCCGGAGGAGGCCAGGCCGGCGCCGATGGCCACCATGTTGGCTTCGGCGATACCGCAGGAAAAGAAGCGTTCCGGAAATTCCTTTGCAAACGGAGCCGTGTAGGTGGACTTGGAAAGATCCGCGTCGCAGACCACGACGTTCTTGTTAGCCTTGCCGAGCGCGACAAGGGCCTTGCCGAAAGCTTCACGCGTGGCCGAGCCCATCTTGAGTTCATACTTGGTTGCGGTTGCCATTTATGCAAGCTCCTTCAGCGCCAATGCGACTTCTTCGGCGTTGGGTGCCGATCCATGCCACTTGGGATTGTTCTCCATAAAACTGACGCCTTTCCCCTTGATGGTCTGGGCAATCAACACGGATGGTTTCCCCTTGGTGGCTTTGGCCTCATCCCAGGCCGCGGCCAGCGCGGAAAGGCTGTGGCCATCCACGTCGATGACGTGCCAGCCGAAGCTACGCCACTTATCGGACAGCGGCTCCAGATCCAGAATGTCCTTGACAAAGCCGTCGAGTTGAATCTTGTTGTAGTCGACGATGGCGACGACGTTATCCACCTTATGGAAAGATCCAAACATGGCAGCTTCCCAAATCTGCCCTTCCTGAATTTCGCCATCGCCTAGAACGACGTAGGCACGCGAGGGTGATTGATCCAGGCGCGCGGCCAGGCCCATGCCGATGGCCAGCGAAAGTCCCTGACCCAGAGAACCGGTGGAACCGTCCAGAAACGGCATGAAACGGCGATCCGGGTGGCCCTGGTAGATGGAACCGAGGCTACGGAAGGTGTTCAGTTGATCGACGGGAGTGTAGCCACATTCGGCGAGAACGGAGTAAAGCACCGGACAGGCGTGTCCCTTGGACAAGAGGAAACGGTCGCGGCCGGCCATGTTCGGGTTCTTGGGGTCGTGGTTCATATGCCCGCCCATGTACAGGCTGACCAGGATCTCAACAGCGGAGAGCGAGCCGCCCGGATGCCCCGATTTGGCGGCTCCGATCATCTCGATAATGTGCCTTCTAATTGTTTTGCAGCGTGCCTCCAACTGTTCCAGGCTCGCAGGTTGCGTCAAAGTGGCCATATTGATATACAGAATAGCAGTTAGGAACCTATTGGCAATGGCTGTTCCGGTATAATCGCTTCCAGATCTATGAACATCACACGGCGGGATCTGATGCAGTCGGCGCTGGCCTCGACGCTGGGGGCGGCTGGCTGTTCAAAAGCGAGTGGCCGGCCGAACATTCTATTCGTGATGACCGACGATCACGCAACGGCTCATTTGGGCTGTTATGGCAACCAGGTTGTGCATACGCCGGTAATGGATCAGTTGGCCGCCAATGGCGTACGTTTTGAGAACAGCTTTGTCACGAACTCCCTGTGCGCCCCGGGCCGGGCAACGGTCTTGACCGGCGCCTATTCCCACATACACGGGATTCGCGGGAATTCGGAAGCCAAGAATGCCGTGGAGAACATGGATCCGTCCATTCCCACCTATCCTCAATTGCTGCAAAAGGCTGGTTACAGAACGGGGATCGTGGGCAAGTGGCATCTCAGCCATGACCCGGTGGGCTTTGACACATGGTCCGTTCTGCCGGGGCAGGGCCTTTATTTCGACCCTGAGTTCATTGAAGGTCCCAACAAGAGGAAGCGCAAGATTCCGGGCTACGCCACCGACATCACCACTGATCTTGCGCTGAACTTCCTCAAGGAGAAATCGGACAAGCCATTCTGCCTGGTTTATCAGCACAAGGCGCCGCACCGGCCATTCAAACCCGCGCCGCGACATGCCAAGCTCTTTCAGGATGTGGAGTTGCCCTATCCGTCCACCTTTGATGACGACTACTCCACGCGCCGGGTGGCGCGGGAAGCCCTGGACATGCGGATCGAGGAGAGTCTGGCCGACGACTATCCGGAACTGCCCAAGGGCCTGCGGCCGAGGGACAAGCGGCGATGGATTTATCAGCGGTTCGTCAAAGACTATTACGGCGCGATCGCAGGCGTGGATGAGAACCTGGGGCGTGTGCTCGGGTATTTGGATGAACAGAAACTGACCGGCGACACACTCATCATCTACACCTCCGACAACGGATTTTTCGTCGGAGACCATGGCTGGTACGACAAGCGGTTCATGTATGAGCCGTCGCTGCGCGTGCCACTTCTCATTCGTCCTCCCGGCGGGAAACGCGGCGTGGTCTCCGGCGACATGGCAATGAACATCGATATCGCCCCTACGATTCTGGATTACGCCGGCGTGGACATTCCTAAATCCATGCAGGGACGCAGCCTGCGCGGCGTGTTGGAAGGAGCCACGCCCCCGGATTGGCGAAAGTCAGTCTATTACTCCTATTACGAAAACTCCTGGGTACTAGCCGGCAGAGGGAAAGAGGCGATGGCGGACCCAAGTTTCCAGTTTTTCACGCCGCACCGGATCGGGCCGCACCGGGGAGTGCGAACGGAGGACCACAAGCTGATCCATTACTACGCCGAGGGCGACTACTGGGAGTTATTCGACCTGAACAAGGATCCAAACGAGATGGAAAACCTATATGGCCGCGCGGAACAGACGGCTTTGACGGCGACGTTGAAGACCGAACTGAACCGGCTGCGCTCCCAGTACCGGGACACCGCCTAAGCGATGGGATTCTGGCGCAAGGAGGTCATTGACCCGGCACTGGATGAGCAGACCCGGCTGAGCATGGAGGACCAGATGGCATGGATTGCGCGGGAGCCTGGCAACGCGCGCCCTTACTACCAACTGGCCCTGCTCTACCGGATGCAGTGGCGTCAGGAGGAGGCCTTGGGCCTACTCCTGGAGTCTGTCCGGCTGGATCCCGGCTTGTCTGAGGCGCACTGCTCGCTGGCCGAAATCTACGGAGTGAAGAGAGACTATCCCTCTGCCTGGCGGCACGCGCGAGCCGCGCAGCAGCATGGGTCCGAGGCGGGAGTGGAGCTTCTGAAGCGGCACAGGATTCCGGAGCCGCCCGGTATTCCCGCATAAGACTCACCTCGGATATGGAAAATTTGCCTTGGGGGCAGCACATTCCAATTGAAAGATGAGCCTGGAGGGGACGCCGGGATAACCGGG
>Ga0080064_1005466_pt1 | contig 14846 bp, 9 predicted proteins | sample Subgrocontami54m_FD_69260 | JGI IMG/M metagenome (GOLD analysis project Ga0080064, IMG submission 69260) | Subsurface groundwater microbial communities from S. Glens Falls, New York, USA - GMW46 contaminated, 5.4 m (SPADES assembly) (version 2) ...
TGCGAACGGGGCCACGCGCCGCCCGGTCCGCCCTCCGAGTAGCGATTAGTTAGCGACTGACCCCCTCCGTTTCGGTCCAGTATCCGGCGAAACCAAGTCAATCACCGGCAATAGCCCGGATATTTCACGGATCGGCGACACTCCTGTCGCCGTTCGCTCGCAGGCGGCGGCAAGAGTGCCGCCGATCCGTCGGACAGCCTGGGTCGTCGATTCATTCGGAGTGTGAAATTTCCGGGCTAGCGCGGCCCAACCTCCCCTCATTTCGGCAGAGCGTAACGTATTACGTTACACTGGGGATCGGCCGATTTTTTTGGAGGGATGGCACGTAACGAAATGAGGTTGGCATCGGCGGGCATCGAGGCGGGGTCGCGACACCGCGGCTCGAGTCGCGGCCTCACTTCGGCAGCGGCCGGAGGGCGGGCTGCTCGCCCGGTTTGAGAAACCATCGCGCCGTGCCCTCGCTGGTCTTGAAGAAATTCAGCAGCAGCGCGGTCGTCTTGCGACAGCCGGCATCGCTCGGATGCAGTTGGTCCGCGCGGACGTCGTTCGTCGTCCACGTCAGTCCGTCGACTTTGCGCGGCGAATTTCCCTGTGCCCACAAATAAGGTCCCCACAGCACGAGCGGCGCCGTCACGGGGCCGCGGGCCGGGTCGAAATTAAGTCGCGGGTCGCCGGCGATCTGGCCCTGCACGACCCACCGCGTGCCGAAGCCCGACTCGTAGGCGTAGGGTTCGGGGCTGCCACTCTCGCGACCCGACCAACCGCCGAATGTCCGGCTCGAAAGGTACACGACGCGCAAGTTCGGATAGTGGTGCCGCGCGATGTTCAGGATCGCCGTGATGTCCGTCTGCAACGCGCGCGCATGCGCCGGAAACTCGCCGAAGGGTTTCGGGTTCGCCTCGACGTGTTTCAGCCACGCGACCTGCACTTGCCGCGGCGACAGGCTGGCTGCGGCGATGCGTTTCGCCAGGGTTGGCCAGGTGTCCTTCTCCTGGTCCGACGGAGCGCGTTTGCCCTTCGGCATGTGCACGGTGTCCATCGCGCGGTCGAGCCGTTCCTGCTCGGACTTCGGCAGGACGTCCGCGCCATCCCACGCCCACATCACCGCCGAGCGGCCGCCGATGCAGCCGTTGACGATGACGATGGCGGCGGATTTTTGCGGATCGGCATCGGCCGTGCGCTTGAAGTCTTCCGACTCGATCGACGGATTCGAGAAACCGATTGTGATGAAACCGATTTTGCCGCCGGCGGCCGGCTGGCCCTTCGTGTCGAGCGGCACGATTTTCGCAGACTCCCGGCGGTGCGCCGCCCGCTGCTCTTCCGGTGGCTCGTTGCGGCCGCCGCCGTAGAGGCCGCCCGCTTCACCCTTATAGGTCGCGGTCAGATCGCAGAGCGGCACGAGCGCGCTCCAGTCGGCCGTGTTCGGCACGATGGCGCGAGGTGCGGCGGACGCCGGTCCGGCGCCGGGTCGCTTCCCCGCCTGCCGCTCGCGAATCGCCTGTTTCACGCGATCGAGATACGCCTGTTCCTCCGGCGTGAGCGGCTCGCCGCGACTCGATTTCTCCATCAGCTGTCGGCCGCGAACGGGATCGATCGGCGCGTTTTCCGCCGCACGCGCGATCGGCAGACAGCCAAACAGCAGGGCCGCCGAGAAAGCGATGAGGTTGATTTTCATTGGGGGTAGCGCTGCGAATCGGCGCGAGAGTGAACTTGAGCTGCCGCAGAGTCTAGAGCGCAGCAGAGCTACGGACCTTTGGGCCGCGCCCTGACCCGAATGGCGCCAAGTAAGTGGATGATAGACCTGCGGTCAGCGGGGTGAGGGCACCCCGCCTACAGGGCGGGACACCACTGCGCGCCTTGGCCGCTCCGAATGCACGCCGCGCCCGAACCTCGTTTCTCTGCTTGCCTGCTCGGGAAACGTGACATGTTTAGGCCACCGGTTCCTGACCTACCCAACTGGTTCCTGACCTACACCCCACCATGAGCTACCTTCGCGCTGTTGTCGCGTCAGCGGCGGCATTCGCCGTCGTCGCGCGCTTTCACGCCGCCACTCCGTCAAGTCCGACGCCACCCGAGGACGTCGTGTCGCTCTCCCCGTTCACCGTCTCCGAAACCGACGACAAGTCCTGGCTGGCGACGACCACGTTGATCGGCAGCCGCACCAACCAGGAGCTGGCAAAGCTCCCGGTCACGGTCGACGTCATCACGGCCGAGTTCATGCGTGACCTCGGTGTATTCAACATGGAGGACGCCGCGCGGTTTGTCGCGGGCGTCGACGTCACGCCGCGGCTCGAGTCGCGGAACGACGACCGCATCAACTATCGCGGGCTCAGCACCGGCGGCATGTCGCGCAATTTCTTCACCTGGTACGTGCCGTCGGACGCCTACAACGTGGAGCGTTACGACTTCAACAAGGGCTCGAACTCGCTGATGTTTGGCGACTCGTCGCCCGGCGGCCAGGCCACGATCTACACGAAGCGTGCGCGTGCGCGCAACATGACCGAATTCTTCGCGAGCGTCGGCTCCTACGATGCGTTCCGCTTCCAACTCGATGTGAACCGCAAGCTCCGCGACAACCTCTTCCTGCGGCTGAACCTGGTGAACCGCCGCAACCGGACGTACGTCAAGGGCACCAACGACGTCTTCCGCGCCGGCGACCTCGCGTTCACCTACGAGCCGTTCAAGACCACTTCGATTCGCGTCGAACTGGAACGTGGCGCGACGCATCGCGTGCGGGCGGACAGTGCGCTCGCGGTCAACGACGTCGCGGCCGCGGGTCGCGGCTTCAGCTCCAACAACACGTGGTATTACACCTCCGACGGCGAGATTCTGTACCGCACGAGCACGTTCCCGGCCGCGGTGGATCGCAGCGGCCCCTCGGGCAACCAGGTATCGCTGCTCGCCGGTCAGACGGCGGCCGTGCGGCTGCCCAACGGCACGTACAAGACCTTCAGCGGCTTCGACCAGTACGCCAACATGCTCGGCACGGTCGACTACAACAACCGGATCTTCAACGTCGCCAACATCACGCTCGAGCAGCACATCGGCAAGCTGGCGCTGGAGTTCGCCTTCAACCAGCAGTTCCAGCACGAGGACCGCAACGACAACTCCTTCGGCACTTCGCAGACTCCGCCCGTCCTCAACGTCGATGGCAACGGCCGGCCCTACATCGACGAGTCGATCGGCGGCGCCGCGTTCAAGGTCTTCGGCAACATCGTGAAAGCCGGCCGCGTCGCGGCCGTGTATCCCTTCGACTTCGGCCGCTGGGGAAAACAGCTCGCCGTCTTCACCGCGCTGCGCCAGCGCGACGTGAAGTTTTCCCGCCGCACGGGTCTCGCGAACGAACTCGGGAGCGGGCTGATTGCCAGCAACGGCATCCGCCTGCGCGCGTACCTCGACGATCCCAAGTTCCCTTCGGCCCAGTTCTGGGATCAGTTCCTCCTGCCCAACCTTCCCTCCACGCCGACGTTCAAGCCGGTCCTCTATGAGAGCACGACGATCACGGGGCCGTTCGCCGACCTCCGTTACGCCGACACACAGACAGCGTCCTTGTCCGGCGAATACCTCGGCGGCCGCGTCTACAGCTTGATTGGCGTGAGCTGGAATCGGCTGCACCGCAAGATTCCGACCCAGGCGGCCTACGCCACGAACGCCCGCGGCTATTTCATTCATCCGGGGCTGCCGTGGGAGAATCCCGGCGCCTACGAATACGACCCGCGCTTCGACCTCTCCGCGACGAGCAAGATGGCCGGCCTCACCATCGTCGCATGGCGCGGCGACACCGCCAACGTGAACCTCTTCGGCGCCAACTCCGAGTCGTTCAACTGGCAGTCGCGGCAGATGTTCTGGGGACCCGACATCGGCCCGGTCCGCGGCAAGACCAGGGAGTTCGGCGTCAAACTCGATCTCTTCCAGCGGCGGCTGACCTACACGGTATCCATCTACGACACCAAGCGCCGGAACGCGGCCTACGCCTGGCTGCCTGACGTGCTCAACCTCACGCAGCTCGAGGACCTGATCAACCCGAACAACATCCTCCCCAGCGACCCGAAATATCTCCACGTCGTGAACGGTCTGAACAACGAGCGGCGGACGGTGAATTCCAACCAGCAGGCGCGCGGCTTCGAGATGACGCTGCAGGGGCAGCGCTGGCACGGGCTGCAGACGCGGCTGGCCTTTTCGTCGAACCGCGTGCGTGCCCAGGCCGATTTCTCGCAATTCCGCGCCTATCTTCAGGCCGCCGAGGAGCGCACCGCCGCGGCCAACGCGCCGGGGGGCGATCGTACGATGGCCGAATTGCCGGCGGTCCTGAACAATGCCCGCACCGTCCTTGGCGCCAACACGCTGACCGACGAGATCGCCGGCCGCGCCAGCGTGCCGCACACGGCGAGTTTTGTCCTGGATTATCAGATACCGTGGGTGCGCGCGCTGCGCGTGGGCCTGAACGGAATCTACACGCCCGATTTCAACGTCGCGATCTTCGACGGCGTGAGTTACCAGGCCGGCGCGGCCTTCCCGCTCCACGGCTACCTGCTCTACGACCACCGGTTCTTCAACAAGTACCAGACCAGTTTCCGGCTCGGGCTGCAGAACATGGTCGACCCGATTATCGGCAACGGCCGGTACCGGATCACCGGCGCCACGTCGTACAACACCACGGTGCGGCGCCCGAATTACATCTACCGCTACAAGGAGCCCACGACCTGGAGCTTCAGCGTGACCACGCGGCTGTAGGCGCCCGCGAGGAACCGGGGGAGTGTCTCCTGGTGTTCGGAGGTACCACCCAGGCGCACCGGGTTGCGATGGCCGCGGTCGCTGAGGTCGGCGCGAGTTCGGCGTCCCGGTGGGCAATGGGTGGCGACGGAGGCGCGATCGAGCCGGACCGCCGCTGCCCCGTCGATGGCGACCGACCGGCACGAATCGACTTCTCAACGCGTGGTCGCCGTCCTCACACTCCGGTCCGCCTCCAACCCCTCCCATGCTTTCCCGTCGTGATTTTCTGCGTTCGCTCGGCATGGCCGCCGCTGCACCCGTCGTGGGTCGTGCGGCGGGCGGCGACCCGTTTCGTCTGCGCTACGTCCTGGCCTCTGCGTTGTACGGCGAGATGCCGCTGGGCGTCATCCTGCCCGAGGTGGCCAAGACGGGTTGCGAGGCGCTCGATATCTGGTGCCGCGTCCACGGCAATCAGCGCGAGCAGGCCGCGGCCATGGGCGACGAGGCCTTCGCGGCCCTGCTGAAACAGCACGCCGTGAAGCTGGGCGTGAACACATGCTATCCACTCGGTCCGGCGGGATTGCAGGACGAGATGCGGTGGCTGAAGAAACTCGGCGGCGGGATCATCGTCACGGGCAGCCGCGGCCCGAAAGAGCCGGCCGGCGCCGCCGCGAAGGCGGGCGTGCGCGACCTGCTCGAGCTGATGAAACCCCACGTCGCGTACGCGGAGGAGGTGGGCGTCACCATTGCCATGGAGAACCATGACAACCAGCTGCTCTGTCACCCCGACGCCCTGCGCTATTTTGCGGAGCTCAATCGTTCGTCCCGTCTCGGCATCGCCTTTGCGCCGCATCATCTGCACCGCTGGCCGGAGCAGATTCCGGCGCTCATCCGGGATCTCGGCGCGCGGCAGATTCCCTTCATGTATTTCCAGGAGCACTCGGAGGGAATCCGGCAGCAAGCGCCGAAGGAGGTCGAAATGCGCCAGTTGCCAGGCTTCGGCGGCGGGCTCGATTATCGGCCGATTGTGAAGGCGCTGAGGGAAATCCAGTATCGCGGCCTCGTTGAAATCTTCATGCATCCGACGCCGCGCGGAGTCCCGATACTGCCGACGGCCAGCGAGGTGACCGCGGCCATCAATCGATCCCGCGACTACGTTGAAAAGTGTCGGCGGGAGGTCGCCGGATGATGTCGCGGCGGCGTTGGGGCGTGCTGGGGTTGCTGGCGTGCGCCGGCCTGCGCGGCGAACCGGTGATTCCTGGCTACGAGCGGTTCCACGCCGCCCAGGCGTCCGCGGTGGGCGGACGACTGCTCTACAACGAACTCGGCTGCGCCAATTGCCACGGCGGCGACACCGGGCTGCCCGCGCGGCGCGGCCCGGATTTGGCGACGGTCACTTTGCGGGCGAGAACGGAATGGTTGCAGGCATTCATGGCCGAGCCAGCGCGACGGCGCGCGGGGACGGCGATGCCCCATTTGTTCGCCGGACGGGACGCAGCGGACATCGAGGCGGTCGTGCATTTTCTCGGAACGCTTCGACCAAAGAGGACGGTCACGGCGAAACCGATGCGCCATATCAACGCCGAGCGCGGCAAGGAGCTGTACCACACCATCGGCTGTGTCGCGTGCCACCCGCCGGGGGCGGATTTTCCGCCGCCGGCCGGGCGGCCGGCCGCGGGCGAAATTGCGCGGGGTACCGTGGTGTTTCCAGCGCTGGGGGAAAAGTACGTGCTCGGTTCGCTCGCGGAGTTCCTGCGCGACCCGCTGAAAGCGCGACCCGATGGCCGCATGCCGCGGATCGCGATGGAGGAGCAGGATGCGCTGGATATCACGAGTTATCTGCTGGGCCTGCCCGGCAGCGACGGCGAGGCGGTGCCGAAGCTGCCTGCGTTCGCGCCCGATCGGGCCAAGGCGGAACACGGCGGGCAGGTCGTCGCGGCGCTGCGCTGCGTGGCGTGCCACGACCTGCCGAAAGGGGCACGCGTCCAGGCAATCGCACTACGCCAGTTCACCGGCGGCTGCCTGGCGGAGCAGCCGGGGGCCGGCGTCCCGCGCTACGCGCTGGGCATGGACCAGCGACGGGCGTTGCAGGCGTACCTGGCGGAGCGCGACCGGGTCCCCGGTCCGGTGGAGAGAGTTCGGCTGAACCTGGCGGCCTTGAACTGTGCCGCGTGTCACGAACGGGACGGGGAGGGTGGTCCGGAGTCCGCGCGTCAGGCGTATTTTCTCGGTGATGCCAACCTGGGCGATGTCGGCCGGTTTCCGCCGCCGCTGACCGGAGTGGGGGCGAAGCTGCAGCCGGCGTGGCTGGCGGAGACCCTGACCGGCGCGACGCGCGTGCGGCCATATCTCCAGACCCGGATGCCCGCGTACGGCGCGGCGGTCGCCCCGCTGCCGGGGTTGCTGGGGCAGGCCGATGCGCGCCCACCGTACGTCCTGCCGCCGGGCGACGCCGAGGCCGGGCGCACGCTGCTCGGCCCGGTGGGAGGTTTTGGCTGCATCACGTGCCATCGCTGGGGCCAGCGCGCGTCGCTGGGTATTCAAGCCCTGGATATATCGAACCTCGCGCGCCGGCTGCAGCCGGGGTGGCTGCGGGAGTACCTGATCAACCCCGCGGGCTATCGTCCGGGCACGCTGATGCCGTCGTTCTGGCCGGAGGGAAAGTCGGCCAGCCCGGCGGTGCTCGGGGGCGAAACCGACCGGCAAATCGCCTCGATTGTGGAGTTCGCCCGGCGCGGCCAGGGGCAGCCGGAAGGACTGCCGTCCACCACGGCGCGGGAGTTCGAGCTGATTCCGCGGGAGCGCCCGATCGTGATGCGGACGTTCCTGGAGGAGGTCGGCACCCATGCGATCCTGGTTGGGTTTCCGGCGGGAGTGCATTTCGCCTATGATGGACGCGAGGCCCGGCCGGCCCTGGCGTGGAAGGGGCGGTTCTTCGACGCCTACGGCACCTGGTTTTCCCGGTTCGCGCCGTTCGAGCATCCGCTGGGCGAGGCGGTGGTGAAATGGGCCGCGCCGGCCGGACCGCCGGGCGCGCGGCAATTCGCCGGCTACCGGCTCGACGCCGCGGGGGTGCCGACGTTCCTCTTCTCCGTGGAGGGTGTCCGCGTGGAGGAGCGGTTTGAAGCAATCGAGAACGGGCTGCGGCGGAGCGTCCGCTGGAATGTGGAGGCGTTGCGGTCCCTCCCGCTGAGTCACCCGGAGGGCGTGACGGTGCGCGAGGCACCGGGCAGCGACGCCGGCAAACTCGACTTCATTTACACGTGGTGATGAAACGCGTTCTTTCGCTTTGCGGAATGCTGGCCCTCGGCGCGAATCTCGCGGCCGCCGAGGGCTACACCCTCCAGGACATTCTCACCGCCAGTTCGCCGACCTCGTCGCGCAGCACGACGTGGAAGCCAGGCGATGGCATCGTGCTGGAGGTGAGCGGCATGGACTTCATGGCGGACGGGAAACTCGCCGTCGCCATCCGCAAGGGGGAAGTCTGGCTGCTGGACGGCGTCCACGGCGCGTCGCCGGCGAAGGTTGGCTACAGTCTTTTTGCCTCGGGCCTGCACGAGCCCCTCGGCGTGCTGCGCGACGGCGACAGCCTGCTGGTGGCGCAACGCACCGAGGTCACGCGCCTGCGCGACACGAATGGCGACGGGGTGGCCGATGAATACCTGACGGCGGCCAGGGGGTGGAACGTGTCCGGCGCGTATCATGGTTACGCGTACGGGCCGAAGCGCGACGGCCAGGGCAATCTCTGGGTCGCGCTGAATCTCGACATGGGGGAGCGGTCGGACAACACCGGGGCCTGGCGCGGCTGGGCCGGGATCATCGGGCCCGACGGCGCGTTCCAACCGATCGCCGCCGGCATGCGTTCACCCTGCGGGCTGGGGGCGAACCAGGCGGGAGACATGTTTTGCGTGGACCAACAGGGCACCTGGGTTCCCGCGACCCCGATTTATCATCTGCGATCCGGCGCGTTTTATCTGAATCCCGAGGGCCTCGCCTCCCAGGCCCGGCCCGGGTCGCCGGTCAGGCTTTCGGCCCCGGTGCCGAGCAAGGTGCCCTATCCGGAGGCGGTTCGGGCGCTGCCGGAAATGGTGCCGCCCGCCGTCTGGCTGCCGTACAACAAGATGGGCCGCAGCGGCACCGATCTGGCGGTGTGCGATCAAAAGGGGAAGTTCGGCCCGTTCGATGGACAGTTCTTCGTGGGCGAGTTCACCGATGCAAAAGTGAGCCGCGTGTTTTTGGAAAAGATCGCTGGGCAGTACCAGGGTGCGGCCTTTCCTTTTCTTGGGGGCCTGGCGTCCGGCGTGGTGCGGGTGCTCTTCGGGCCCGACGGCTCCCTGTATGTTGGGATGACCAGCCGGGGCTGGTCCTCCCTTGGCCTGCAGTCGTATGGGCTGCAGCGCGTGCGCTGGAACGGCGTGACGCCGTTTGCGATTCGCGAAATGCGCGCGCGACCCGACGGTTTCGAACTGGTCTTCACTGGCGAGGTCGATCCGGCCACCGCCGGCCGAGCCGCATCGTATTCGCTGAAGAGTTACACCTATTTTTACTCCAGTGCCTACGGCAGCGCCGAAATCGACGAAGTTCCCCTCACCGTGAAGGCGGCCACGGTCAGCCCGGACCGGCGGAGCGTCCGGCTGAAGGTCGGTGGATTGCGGGAGCTCTACGTGCACGAATTGCGGGCCGAGGGCGTCCGCTCCGCGCAGGGCGCGGCGCTGGAGCATCCGGATGCCTACTACACCCTGAACCACATTCCGCATTGAGGGTGGAGAAATCCAGAAGAGCGCCCGCGAATCACGCGAATTGACGCGAATTCAGAGGGGAATGACGGGACATGACTTGCCCGGTGTGCTTTCACTTTTCAGTGGAGCGAGTTCTCCCGTTGATCTCATTCTCGTTTATTCGCGTTCATTCGCGGGCCACTGCATTGATCCGCTGGGGGCGGGAATAGTTCGGGATTGTTAACAATCCGGGATGGCTCAAGACCGGGGGGAGATGAAACTCGCCGCCACGCTCCAGGAGCAGGTCGCCTCGCAGCTGCGGCAACGCATCCTCTCCGGCCAGCTGCTTCCGGGGACGCCGCTGCGAGAGCAGCCGCTGGCAGCCGAGTTCGGCATCAGCCGCGGTCCGATCCGCGACGCGCTGCTGAATCTCACCAAGGAGGGACTCCTGCTGGCGCGCCCGAACATCGGCGTGCGCGTGGCGAACGAACCATCGGCGTTCAAGCGCAACGTGATTGTGCACCTCCGCCGCGAGATCGAAAGCGCGGCGGTGACGGCGTGGTTCAGCACGAAGGCACCGGCGCTGTTGAAGTCGCTCGACGAAAACCTCGCGCGCTACCGGGCCGCCTGCGCGGGCAGCAATCTCGGCACGGTGGTCGAGCTCGACATGGCGTTTCACCGTTTGCTGGTGGAATCCGCCGATGGTGGAAGTCTGGTGGACTTGTGGACGCCCGTCATCCTGCGGATGTATCTCCGCTACTCGCGCCACCGCGACCTGATGGAAAGCCATGCCGAACATGCCGGCATCGTGCGCGCGATGCGGGCCGGTCGGGAGTGGGAGGCCTTGGAAAAACTGAAGCTGCACATCGTATAGGCGCCGCCGCCGGCCGTGCCCGCGGTTAATCAGCGTCGCCAGCCGACCCGCTATTGGGCCGGTACCAGCGCGGGCGGAGCGGTCCGGGTCGGGACGGCTCCGCTGGCTTCCATGTCTGCGATCGCGCGCTGGGAGTAGCCCAGTTCCCGCAGGATCTCATGGGTGTGCTCGCCGAGTTCGGCCGCAAATTTCCGCTCCACGGGAGGAGTGCCGTGCAGGCGCACGGGCGTGCCCAGCAATTGGAACGGCCCGGCGCTCCGGTGCTCCATTGCCACCAGCATGCCGTTGGCGGCGAGCTGGGGATCCTGGGCAGCCTCGGCAATCGTGTTGATCCGCGCGCACAGAATGCCCTTGGGTTCCAATTCAGCCAGCCACTCCGCGGTGTTCTTCTGCCGGAACTGGCCGGCGAGGGCGTCGTTCAGTTCGCGGCGATTTTCCATTTGCAGGGCATGCGTGCGAAATCGGGCGTGCAGCGAAAGATCGTCCAGGCCCAGTGCGAGAGAGAGGTCGCGCAGCGCATTTTCGCTGAAGACCGGCGAGATCTCGATATGCCCGTCGCGGGTGGCGAAGGATTTGTCGATGATGGTCTCGTTGGCGCTGACGCCCGAGACCTCGGTAATCCGGGAGGCGTTCATCTCGGCTGGCCCTTCCCAGGAGTGGGCATGGAAGGCCACGCTCAACAGGTCCGTGGTCACGCGCTGGCCTTCTCCCGTCCGCTGGCGGGCGACCAATGCCATCAGGATGCCCTGCATCAACATCAGGCCCGCCGCGTAGTCCGCGGAAATGCCCGCCGGGATGGGTGGCTTCACCGGATCGGGTTGGACGAACCAGCCGGCTTCCGCACGCGCCATCAAGTCGTGGCCGCCGCGCCCGCGATCGGCCGAAGGCCCCTGGTCGCCCCAGCCGCCCGACCAGGCGTAAACCAGCCGGCGGTTGATCCGCGCGAAGTCGTCATAGCCGAAGCCGAGTTTCTCCATGATGCCGCCGCGGAAATTGTGCACCACGACGTCGGCCGACTTGACGAGATCGTAGATGGCCTGCCGGCCGAGCGGGTTCTTCACGTCGATCGCCGCGCTGCGTTTGTTGCGGTTGAGCCCGGCAAACGGCAGGCTCACGCCGTGGACGAACGGGCCCCAGCGCCGGCTCCAATCGCCCACGCCCGGCCGTTCGATCTTGATCACGTCCGCGCCGTAGTCGGCGAGGATCTGCGTCCCGACAGGGCCCTGGTAAACGTGGGTGAAATCGATGACGCGGATGCCGGTGAGGGCGGAGGCGCTGGGGTTCATCGGGCGCAAGACAGCGTGGCCGCATTGTCTATTGTCAACAATACGTTTGACAGCCGCGGTGGCCGTTGACCGCTTCGAGCGCGTCGACCGACCCCCCGGCGGGTGTACCCCAATGCATACCGAAATCTCCCTCGAATTTGCCGCCGCCGTGGGAGTCCTGACCCTGCGGCCGCCCGAGGGAAAACCGCCCACGCTCGATCATGAATTGATGGACGCGTTCGAGGCCGTCCTGGGTGAAGTCGAGTCGCGCGCCGTCGGGCTCACCGCCGTCGTTGTGCGCAGCGCCTCGCCGAAGTTCTTCTGCGCGGGGGCAAATCTGAAGGTGATGGAATCGATCGACGCCGACTCGGTGGTGCCGTGGGTCCACCGGGGCCATCGATTGATGAACCGGCTGGAGAATCTTCCGCTCCCCGTGATCGCGCGCGTGGAGGGCTACGCGCTGGGCGGGGGACTCGAATTGGCGATGGCGTGCGACCTGATCTTCGCCTCGACCAACGCGCGATTTGGTCAATCGGAAGCGAAGCTCGGACTGGTGACGGGATGGGGCGGATGTTATCGGCTCGCCCGCCGCGTCGGTGTCGCCCGCGCCAAGGAGCTGTGTTACACCGGCCGAATGTTCGACGGAGCGGAGGCCATGCGATTGGGCGTGGCGGCGTGGCACGGGTCGGCGGAAAGCCTCGAGCAGCACCTGAGCGAATTCATCGCGGCGGTGGGGGAAAACAGCCGGACCGCCGTTCGAGAAATGAAGCGCATCTTGAACACGTGTGCGACGACCAGCCTCGGGGAAAACGCGGCGATCGAGGCGGCGGCCTCGCAGCGCTGCCTGACCGAGGGCGACGCGCCGCAACGGCTGCGAGAATTCTTCGAGGCGCGCAAGTCGCCGGCGGCCGCCTCACGAGCAGGATCAACGCCGTAGCCCGCGAATGGACGCGAATAAGCGCGAATGAGATCGTCGAGAGAACTCGCTCCACTGAGAAGTGAAAGCACACCGGGCAAGTCATGTCCTGTCATTCCCCTCTGAAATCCGCGTCAATTCGCGCGATTCGCGGGCGCTCTTCTGGATTTGTTCGGATGAGACAAACCTGCTGCCGCGCGACTGGCCGCACTCCTGACCGGTAACACCCCGATGGTCCCGAAGCCTTTTCCTCGACTGGTTTTTGCGGCGCTTTGGCTGGCCGGCTTCGTTTCCTTGGCCGCAGCCCAGGCCCCCGCGACGGCGTCGCCGCCGAACGTGATCATCATCTTGACGGACGATCACGGCTACGCGGACGTCGGAACCTATGGCGCGAAGGGATTCAGCACGCCGCGGCTTGACCGCATGGCGGCGGAAGGGATGCGGTTCACTGATTTCTATGTGAGCACTCCGGCCTGTTCGGGATCGCGTGCCTCGCTCCTGACCGGCTGCTACTCGCAGCGGGTGAGCATTCCCGCTGTGTTGGGCCCGGGCCTGGCGATCGGATTGAATCCCAGGGAGACGACGATCGCACGGATGTTGAAGGAACGCGGTTATGCCACGGCGTTGTTCGGCAAATGGCACCTGGGACAACAGGCCGGGTACCTGCCGCTGCGCTATGGTTTCGACGAGTTTTTCGGCACGCCTTATTCGAACGACACCGGGCCCGACATGAGCGCGGCGGCGCGGGAAGCGGGCAGGCCGGGACTGCCGATGATCGAAGGCGAAACAGTGGTCGAGACCAATCCGGATCAGCGGTACCTGACGAAGCGCTACACGGAACGCGCCGTGGATTTCATCACGCGCCACAAGGCGAAGCCGTTCTTCCTGTACCTGGCGCACAACATGCCCCACACGCCGCTGTTCGTCAGCGAGCGATTCAAGGGCACCACCGCGCGCGGGCTCTATGGCGACGTGCTCGCGGAAATCGACTGGTCGGTCGGCGAGGTGCTCGACGCGCTGCAGCGGAACGGCATCGATGAGCGCACGCTGATCATCTTCACGTCGGACAACGGGCCCTGGCTGATCTTCGGGGATCACGGCGGTTCCGCGGATCCGCTGCGCGGAGGCAAGAAGCAGACTTTCGACGGCGGCCTGCGGGTGCCGTGCATCATGCGCTGGCCGGGGCATATTCCCGCCGGCCGCGTCTGCCGGGAACTGGCGACGACCATGGATCTCCTGCCCACCGTGGCGAAGCTGGCCGGGGCGCGCCGGCCCGAACTTCGTATCGATGGTTTGGATATTGGACCCTTGCTCGCCGGGCGCGCCGGGGCGAAGTCGCCGCATCCCTGTTTCTACTACTACTGGCAGCAGCAGCTCCGGGCCGTCCGGCAGGGGAAATGGAAACTGCAGTTCGCCCACGCCGACGACCAGGCGCCGAACCCGGATCGGCCGGGCCGCGGTGGCCGGCGCGGAGGCATCATGACCGTCCAGCACAAACTCGCGCTGTACAACCTCGAGGAGAACCCGGAGGAAACCGTGGACGTATCGGCTGATTTTCCGCAGATTGTGCAGGCCCTTTCGGCTCTCGCCGAAATCGCGCGCCAGGACCTCGGCGACAGCTTGCAGCAACGGGTCGGCACCGGCGTTCGCCCGTGTGCCGGCGCCCCAGCCGCCGGCCGGTAGCCGCCCCACCTGCCGCCGCGCACTTACTTTACCGTGAAACTCACCGCCATCCCCGCTTGCTCCTCCCTGCGACCGCTGACCCTGGCGGCCGGATTTTTCCTCGCTGCCTCGGCCGCGCCCGCCGCCGAGACGGCAACGGAGTCCCTCTTCGACGGGCGCACGCTGACCGGCTGGGAGGGGAATTCGGAGCGGTGGCATGTGGAGGATGGCGCCATCACCGGCGAAATCGCCGCCGGCCAGACACTCGGCCGAAACGATTTCATTTACTGGAAGGGCGAGGTGCACGATTTCGAGCTGACGGCGGAATTCCGGCTCAGCGGCGGACCGAGCGCGAATTCCGGCATCCAGTTCCGCAGCCGCCGGCTGCCCGACGGCCGCGCCGCCGGTTATCAGGCCGACCTGGACCAGGGCGAGATGTGGCTGGGCCGAATCTTCGAGGAGCAGGGCCGCAAGCTCCTGGCCGAGCGCGGGGCGCGCGTGTCGATCGCGCCGGATGGGCGTCGCTGGGTCGAGGAATTCGGCCAGCCCGCCGACTACGCCGGACTCGTCCGTCCAGCCGGCGAATGGAATACCTATCGGGTCCTCGCAACCGCGTCGCACATCGAATGCTGGGTCAACGGCACGCGCGTGGCGGTGCTCGACGACCACGAGGCGGGGAAGGCCGCCCGCTCCGGCCT
>Ga0080064_1005467_pt1 | contig 14845 bp, 12 predicted proteins | sample Subgrocontami54m_FD_69260 | JGI IMG/M metagenome (GOLD analysis project Ga0080064, IMG submission 69260) | Subsurface groundwater microbial communities from S. Glens Falls, New York, USA - GMW46 contaminated, 5.4 m (SPADES assembly) (version 2) ...
CACCGGACTCATAGCCGGCGAAGCCATCATGGGAATCCTACTCGCCGTCGCCCTGGTAGCCGGGCTCCCCTCTCTCACCCACCTCCTGTTCGGCCTCGAAGTGGTCCCCTTCTACCCAGCCTGGGGAGGTTGGCTATCCCTGGCCGGATTCGCAAGTCTCGCCTGGACACTCCTGTACTTGCCGTCCAAAAACTAGGCGGGAGCCAAAACCTGCCTGGCTCTCAGCGCAACGCTTCCACTGGCGCATCGCTGCGTTTCGGGATTCGCCGAATGGCCTTGCCGATCTGTTGCCGGGCCAGGTCAAGCTCATAAGCGCTCTGCAGGTTCATCCAGAAATCGGCTGACATGCCGAAGTACTGTCCCAGTCGCAGCGCCGTGTCCGCCGTCAGATTCCGTTTGCCCGCCAGAATCTGGTAGAGACGGTTCGGCGGAACTTCGATAACGTCGGCCAACTTTTTGGCCGTGAGCCCGATCTCCTCCAACTCGTCTCCTAGAATTTCACCGGGATGAATGGGTGTGCGCGGCATCTTGTCCCCTTTCTCCTTTTCAGTGATAGCCAACAATCTCAACATGCGATGGTCCGAGGTCATCTTTCGCCCAACGAAAGCAAAGCCGCCACTGGTCATTGCTCCGAATGGAATACTGACCTTTGCGGTCGCCTCGCAAGGCCCCCAGACGGTTGGAGTTGAGCGCGGCCAGGTCGCCTAATGACTTGGCCGCATCGAGAATTCGCAAACGCTTCTCAGCCTGCTGCCGGAACGGATCCCACTGGCGAATCCTCTCCCCTCCCGCAAAACGCTTCGTCTCCTCGTCCTGGTAACTCCGGATCATCCAGTATGGCTACTAATATAGACGAGTGACGTCAAACGTACAACACTACGCCCCCAACTCCCGCCGCAATTCCTCCACCATCGCCTTCAGCCCCTCCACCTCCCCCTCCAACCGCGATACCCGATCCGCCAGTGAATCACTGCGCACCGCCGGCTCCGCCATAGGAGCATTCACATCCACCGGCCCCGCCAGCAGATGCATCCAACGCGGCTCCCGCATCCCCGCCTGCTTCGGAATCTGAATCACCATCCCCCGCCCGACCAGCTTCGACAGACACCCTTCCACAGTTTCCAGATCTTCAAACGCATACAGCCGCTCCGTGCGCGTCTTCAACTCATTCACCGTCTGCGCCCCGCGCAGCATCATCACACACAGCACCGCCAACTCACGATTATTGACGTCCAACGTCTCCCAAGCCCGATGCCCATGCTTGGGAACCCGGTGCTCCCCACCGCTCAACACAGTAGCCAGATGCCGCGCCCGCAGGCGCTCCAGAGTTTGACTGATCACCGCCTCGTCATAGCTGGTAAGCGGTTCCCGATTATTCTTCTGATTGCACGCGTTCATCAACGCGTTCAGCGACATCGGGTAGTAATCCGGCGTCGTCATGTCCTTCTCAATCAACGCTCCTAACACACGAAGCTCTTCCGCTGTAAGAGGGGGATTCACCTGCGTTTGCCCTTCTTCACCGCCACCACCGAAAACTGTAGTTTCTTCTCCACCGAATCGATCCGGTCCAGCCGCACGCGAACCTGGTCCCCGATCTTGAACTGCCTTCTGCTGCGCTCTCCGATAATCCGGCGCGTATTCTCATGATACCGGTACCGGTCCCCTTCAATCGAATCGAGCGGCACCAGTCCCTCCACAAACAAATCCTCCAGCTCCACAAAGAATCCGAACTTCATCGTGTTGATGATCAGCGCCCCGAACTCATCGCCCACATGCGCCGCCATGAACTTCAGCTTCTTCCAGTTCACCAGCTCCCGTTCAGCCTCCGCCGCCACACGCTCGCTCGTCGAGTTCTGCTCTGCTATCGCGCCCAACCGTGCCGCCTCATACGGCGGACTCACATGATCCAGCAAGGCCCCCAGCAGCCGGTGCACCAGCAGATCCGGATACCGCCGGATCGGTGAGGTGAAATGCGTGTAGCAATCCGACGCCAGCGCAAAGTGACCGAGATTCTCAGCCTTATACCGCGCCTGCTTCAAGGACCGCAGCATCAGATAACTGAGAATCCGCTCCTCCGCCCGCCCCTCAATCTGCGACACCAGTTTCTGGTAATGGCGCGAAGTAATCTTGATATCCCCGGTAATCGTAATATCCTTGCTCGACTTACGCCCGTCCCGGTGCCGCGTCGTAATCGCGTGCCGCTTGGCCGGGATCGCCCCGATCCCCAGCGATACCCCGAACTGCACCGCGATCTCCTCAAATTCGGCCACTCGTTTGGAATCCGGAACCTCATGCACCCGGTAAATCATCGGTGACCCCGCCGCCTCTATATGCGACGCCACGCATTCATTGGCCGCCAGCATGAACTCCTCAATCAACCGGTGCGCATCGTTGCGCGGACTCCGCGTCACCCCCACCATCTCCCCAAACTCGTCAAACTCGATCAACGCTTCCGGCAAATCAAAATCGATCGACCCGCGCCTCGTCCGTTTCCGGTTCAATATTTGCGACAGCTTTCGCATCAGTTCGAACCGCTCCACCAGCCCCGCATACCGCTCCCGCAAAGCCGCATCCCCGGCCAGCAGCGCATGGACATCGGTATACGTCATCCGCTCCACGCTCCGGATCACCCCGCGCGTAAACCGCTGCGACACCACCTCCCCGCGCCGGTCCAATTCCAGGATCGCGCTCATCACCAACCGGTCCACCTTCGGCTTCAAGGAGCACAACTCCGTCGACAACTCCAGCGGAAGCATCGGCACCGCCCGATCCGGGAAATACACACTGTTCCCCCGCATCTGCGCCTCTTGGTCGATGTCGGACCCAGGCTTGATGTAGTAACTCACATCCGCGATGTGCACCTGCAGCGCGAAATTCCCGTTCGGCAGTGTCTCCACCCATACCGCATCATCAAAGTCGCGCGCCGTCTCCCCGTCAATCGTCACAATATCGAGCCCGCGAAAATCCTCGCGCCGCGCAATCTCCTCCTCCGGCACCTCCGTCCCGATCCCCTGCGCCTGCGCAATCACCTGCGGCGGAAACCGGTGCGGGATATGATGCTTCCGGATCATGATCTCCACGTCCACCCCGAAATCATCGGGTTTGCCCAGCACCTCGATCACACGCCCGACGCCGGACCCATCCTTATCCGGAAACTCCACTATCTCCACGTTGACAATCATCCCGTCCAAATCGGCCGGACTCTGTATGTTCAAAATCGGCGCCCCCACCCGGTCCACAGGCGGTGACGACTTCGGGATCGCCATCCCTTTCGGAATCTCAATCCACTGTTGAATCCGCCCGTCATGCGGCCGCACGAACATCCCGGCGCGCTTCACACGGAACTCGCCCACCACCGTCGTGTGCGCCCGTTCCAGCACCTTGACGATGTCCCCCTCGGCCCGCCCCGCCCCGCCGCGCCGCAGAATCCGCCCGGCCACCCGGTCCCCATGCATTCCCTTCGCCGCCGCCGCGGGAGGCAGAAAAATATCCCCATCCACGCCCGGCACCGGCGTATCCGGAATCAAGAATCCGAACCCGTCGCGATGCACGCTCAGCCGCCCGTGGATCAACTTTGGTGTTGGTTTCGGTTTAGGCACCAGTCTCCTTCCGCAGCCGGACCAGCCGCTGCTGCATCGACGTCAGCGCGCCGCGCTCCTGCCCAATCACATTCCTCATCTCGTAGGGATCCTTGCGAAGATTGTATAACTCATCCATCCCCTCAAGTTCCCGGTATTCTAGGTATTTCCACTCCCCGGTCCGCACCGCCTGATATCCCATCTTCTGGATCCGTGGAAACACCGTGTCCGAGTAATACTCGATCAAAAAATCCTCCCGGCGCGCCGGAAGCTTTTGCTCCACGCACAGATTCGCGATATCGATCGACAGCAGGAAATCCCGCGGCCGCGACCCCGCCCGGAACATCGCCGGATACCGCACCAGCATCGGTATCCGAATCGCTTCTTCATAAGCCAGCCTCCGCTCCGCATCCAACCCATGCTCGCCATAAAAATACCCGTGGTCGGACGTGAAAATCACCATCGTCTCGTCCAGCTTCGGCACAGCCGCCAGCAGCCGCCCCAGGCTCTCATCCACCGCCTTCATCATCCGCATACGGTTGAATATGGTTTCATCCGCAGTCACCGTTTGTGGGCCGAGTGGAGGCATGTCTCCGATTTTCCGCTCCAGTGCCGGTTTGCCCGCCGGCGGCTTGCCATAATTCGGGCGGCGGGGCAGCGTTTTTCCCGTATACAAGCTCCGGTGACGCTCCGCCGGAATGAAGCTGGAGGAATCCTCCTGACCCGGCGTCACGCTGCCATCGTCGCGCTGCACGATGTTCGGATGCACCGCTTTGTGCGCCAGGTACAAGCAAAACGGGCTGCTCCGCTTCCGCTGCAGGAAATCCACCGCATGATCGGTCAACAGATCCGTGATGTACCCCCGCGCTTGCACCGTCTTTCCATTCACATTCAACGGCGGATCGATGCACTGCCCCTGCCCTGGAAAACTCACCCAATGGTCGAACCCAGGCCGCGGAGAATCGTCGTTCCCCATATGCCACTTGCCCACAAACGAAGTCTCATATCCCGCATCATGCAGCCGCCTCGGCCAGGTCACTAACTGGTGGCTCTGCCGCACACGCGCCGTATTATCCGTGATCCCGTTCGTATGCGGATACTGCCCCGTCAGAAACGAGCCACGGCTCGGCGAACACAACGGCGTCACCGCAAACGCATTGAGAAACCGCGCCCCCTCCCGCGCCAGCCGGTCCGCGTTCGGCGTCGACGCAAACGGATGCCCGCAGCACCCCAACTCGTCAAAGCGCAGATCATCCACCAGCACAAAAATAATGTTTGGGCGGCGCGGCGTGGCGGCAGCGAGCGGCAGCGAGAGCAGATTCCGTCTAGTCATTCCTGGTTGAATTCCCGAGGCACGCCGGTCGATGGCAGACATGCACGATACCTTTGTGTCGTCCACAGCTCCGGATGCCAAAACTCGTGCACGGCCAGTGTTTCGGAGTCGCTGTTGTAGATCGCCCAATGATAGTTCTGTGGGGGCGATACATCGGTGTCGCGTCCAATCCGGACACAGCGCCCGCGGATCTCGTTGCAGGCGCATGCGTGCCAGTAACTCTCCGCCTCTTTCGCGTCCGGGCCGGGCAGATGCTCGCCGCATAACTCATTAAAAGTGTCGATGAACTTCCTGGCCTGCCCGGCGAGATCTTGATCGACCTTCCACACATAAACATATTTCTCCTCAATCCGCGGCATCATGGCTGAGCCCAACTCGACCAGTTGGTAAAGCACGACGGATTCTCTCAGCGCGGCGAGAACAACCGCATCCCCGGCCCGGGCGGCCAAGCCGGCCAGTGAAAAATCGTCAGTCGCCCTCGCGTAGGATCCTGCGGCGGCCACCAGGCCTTCGACGGTCCACACTGGCGCTGTCTCTTTCAGCGCTCTCGCTAGGGCGTCATATCCAGCAGGCAACAGTTTGCCCTGTTGTGAAGGGATGCCGTAGAGAGGAGAAGACGCGATGGCCAGCAGCCGCGTGAATTCTGGCAGAGCGGCCACGGACGGCGCGCGCTCCGCCGGGACTGTCTGAAGGGCCCGCATCAGCAGGAAGTATTCGGTGAGGCGTTTATTTTCAGTGTAGTAACCTTCCACAGGCACGGCGGCAGGCGATACAGCAAGCACCGTGGCCACCCGGCGCGCACATGTGAGCAGTTCATCCTCCTCGTGCCGCATCATGGCACCGCGGTACATCTTATCCAGGCCCAATAGGAAGACCCGGTTATCTACGATACGTTCAATCGCGATAAGTTTTCGGAAGAGTTTCAGCATTGGTCCATCCAGTGATATTCTGTGTGTCTAATGGAGCTAAAAGCAATCCGGTTGGAAATCCCCGACGGCGGCAACATCATCGTCGGTCAGTCCCACTTTATCAAGACTGTCGAGGATATTCACGAAGCCATCGTAAATACCGTCCCTCAAATGAAGTTCGGAGTCGCCTTCAATGAAGCCTCCGGCCCCTGTCTCACCAGGGTCGGCGGCAATGACCCCGCCATGCGGGACAACGCCCAGCGCAACGCCGCCGCCATCGCCGCCGGACACACATTCGTCGTCTCCATGACCGGCGGATTTCCCATCAACGTCCTCGGCCGCATCAAAGACGTCCCGGAAGTTTGCGCCATCTTTTGCGCCACCGCCAACCCGCTCGAGGTCATCGTGGCCGAGACCGAACAAGGCCGCGGGATTCTCGGCGTCATCGACGGATCCTCGCCCACCGGCGTCGAATCCGAACAGGACGCCGAATGGCGTCACGGCTTCCTCCGCAAGATCGGCTACAAGCTGTGATCACCGGCGTCGAACAACTGGAGGAACTGCTCTCACGCCCAACAGCGGCCGACGTCGAAGCCATGCGCTCGCTCGGTGGAGATCTGCTTCTCCTCGGTGTCGGCGGCAAGATGGGTCCCAGCCTCGCTCTTCGCGCCCGCCGCGCCTCCAATGAGGCCGGCCTCAAGATCAAGGTCATTGGCGTTGCCCGCTTCACCACTCCCACCTCCCGCCAGCTTCTCGAATCCGGCGGCGTCGAAACCATCGCCGCTGACTTGCTCGACGACTCGGCACTCGACAATCTCCCGAATGCGTCCAACGTCATCCACCTGGCCGCGCGCAAATTCGGCTCCACGGGCGATGAAGCCTACACCTGGGCCATGAACACATACCTGCCCGCCCGCGTTGCCCAGCGCTTTCGCGCCTCCCGTATCGTCGCCTTCTCCAGCGGCAACGTCTATCCGTTTCTCCCCATCGCCGGTGGTGGCGCGGTCGAGGAAACCCCGCTCGAACCCGTCGGCGAGTACGCCACCACCGCCGTCGGCCGCGAGCGCATGTTCACTCACTTCTCCAGGCAATACGGGACGCCCGTCACCATCCTCCGCCTCAACTACGCCGTCGAGATGCGCTACGGCGTCCTGCTCGACATCGGAAGAAAAGTGTTTCAACGCGAACCCATCGACCTTACCATGGGCAGCGCCAACGTCATCTGGCAGGGCGATGCCAACTCCGTTTGCCTCCGCAGCTTCTCCCTCTGCCAGTCGCCGCCTTTCATTCTGAACCTCACCGGACCGGAAACCCTCTCGGTCCGCCGCGTCGCCATTCGCTTCGGCGAAATCTTCGGCGTCAAACCCGACCTTCAAGGCGAGGAGTCCCCCACCGCGCTTTTGAACAACGCCTCTCGCTGCCACAAACTCTACGGTTATCCCAGCGTCAGCCTCGAACAGTTGATCGATTGGACCGCCGCCTGGATCGGAGCCGGCAACGAGACGCTCGACAAACCCACACATTTCGAAGCCAGGGACGGAAAGTTCTAGCCAATGTCCCTGCGTGACCGCTTGCAGCAAGGCCTCGTCATCCCCGCCCATCCCCTCGCGCTTACCGCCGCGCGCAAACTCGACGAGCACCGCCAGCGCGCCCTCACACGCTATTACCTCGCTGCCGGAGCCGGTGGCATCGCCGTCGGTGTCCACACCACCCAGTTCGCCATACGCGACCCCAAAATCGGCCTCTTTGAACCAGTCCTCCGCCTCGCCGCGGAACAGATGCAAGGCCGCGACGTGGTAAAGGTGGCGGGCATCTGCGGCCCCACAGCGCAAGCCGTCCAGGAAGCAGAACTCGCGCGAACCATCGGCTACGACGCCGGACTTTTGAGCCTCGCCGCCCTTCGCGACGCAGCCCCCGAGCAACTGGTGGAACACGCCCGCCAGGTCGCCGCCGTGATCCCCGTCTTCGGCTTTTACTTGCAGCCCGCCGTCGGTGGCCTCCTCCTCCCCTACGAGTTCTGGCGAGAGTTCGCCGCCATCGAAAACGTCGTCGCCATCAAGATCGCTCCGTTCAATCGCTATCAAACCATCGACGTAATTCGAGCCGTAGCCGACTCCGGGCGAGCCGCTGAAATCTCCCTCTACACCGGCAACGACGACAACATCGTCGTGGATCTCCTCACCGAGTTCCAATTCAGCGGCCACCGCCTGAGGATCACCGGAGGCCTTCTGGGCCACTGGGCCGTTTGGACCAAGCGCGCTGTGGAGTTGCTCGAAGAAATCAAGCGCGAACCGGGCCGCCCCGATTGGCTCACCAAGGCCATCGAAGTGACAGACTCCAACGCCGCCCTGTTCGACGCCGCCAACGGTTTCCATGGCTGCATCGCCGGCATCCATGAGGTCCTCCGCAGGCAAGGACTCCTCGCCGGACGTTGGTGCCTGGACGAAAAAGAAGACTTATCATCCGGTCAAATGCAGGAGATCGACCGCGTCTACGCCGCCTACCCGCACTTGACCGACGACAGCTTTGTAAGAGAACATCTGGACGATTGGATGAAATAGAGTAGGACAGGCCTCCGGCCTGTCAAACCAACAATAGGAGAAAACATGTCAGATAAACCAGAACGCCAATACGGATTCAACACACGCGCCCTCCACGCCGGTTACGCACCGGACTCGGCCACACACGCCCGCGCCGTACCCATCTATCAAACGACCTCATTTACTTTTGATAACTCAGACCACGCCGCGGCCCTGTTTGCCCTGCAGCAGTTCGGCAATATCTATACCCGCATCATGAACCCCACCACCGCGGTCCTGGAGGAACGCGTGGCCTCGCTCGAAAACGGCGTCGCAGCCCTGGCCACTGCCAGCGGCCAAGCCGCCCAGTTGCTAGCCATAAACAGCCTGATGGAAGGTGGCGATGAGATGGTGTCCGCCAGCACTCTCTACGGCGGCACTTACACCCAGTTCGATGTTACTTTCCGCAAACTCGGCTACAACGTCAAGTTTGTCGACCCCGACGATCCGGAAAACTTCCGCAAGGCCATTACTAAGAAGACCAAGTGCCTGTACGGTGAAACCATCAGCAACCCGCGCGGCAACGTGCTCGACCTCGAAGCGGTCGCCAAAATCGCCCACGACCATAACATCCCCCTCGTCATCGACAACACCTTCGCCTCCCCCTACCTCTGCCGCCCCATTGACTACGGTGCCGATATCATCGTCCATTCCCTCACCAAGTTCATGGGAGGCCACGGCAACAGCATCGGAGGCATCATCGTCGACGGCGGAAAATTCGACTGGAGCAAAGGTGACTTCCCCCAGCTCACTAAACCCTCCCTCGCCTATCACGGCATGGTCTTTTGGGACGTCTTCCAATCCATCGCCATGATCATCCGCGCCCGCGTCGAAGGCCTCCGCGACCTCGGCCCTTGCATCAGCCCCTTCAACTCATTCCTCATCATTCAGGGAATCGAAACCCTGGGCATGCGCATGGAACGCCACGTCGCAAACGCCCTGGCCGTGGCCAAATTCCTTGATGACCACAAGAATGTGATGTGGGTAAAATACCCCTCCCTCCCCTCCAGTCCCTACTACGCGCTCGCGAAAAAGTATCTGCCAAAAGGCGCAGGCTCCGTCTTCTCCTTCGGAATCAAGGGAGGCTACGACGCCGGAAAGAAATTCGTCGACAGCCTCCAAATGTTCTCCCACCTGGCCAACGTCGGCGACGCCCGAAGCCTCGTCATCTACCCCGCCGCCACCACCCACCAGCAACTAAGTCCCGAACAACAGCAAGCCGCCGGAGTAGAGCCCGACATGATCCGCCTATCCGTAGGACTGGAAGACACCGACGACATCCTCTGGGATCTCGATCAGGCCTTGACGGCTTCACAGAAAAAGTAGCGCGCCGGCCCCATCCTTGTGGATCAGCACGTTTGATAAATGTTCCCCCGGCGGGTTGTTACGGCCTAAAAATTAAGTTTTAGGGACAGCTGCATCAGCCGCTCAGTCTGCCGGAATCCGAAGTCGCTGGCCGAGGTCACCTTACCGGCGTTCGGGTTCAGGATGACGCCGGCGGCGCTCCGAACCACCGGCTGCATCACTGGATCGTCAAACTGTGGATGGTTGAATGCGTTGAACATCTCGGCCCGGAACTGCAGGCGCACTCGTTCGTTCAGCTGGAAATTCTTGGCCAGGTTCACGTCCCAGCTATTGGCGCCGCTGCCCTGTATGATGCCTTTGCCCGCATTGCCGAACCGGCCTGGCGTGGCGTTCTGGATCGCCTCGGTGTCGAACCACCGGTCGATGGTGCGCTCGCCCCGGCTCAGGTTCGCGTTGCGTAGCGCATCCGGACGCGCCCCCGTGTTCAGCACGTTGAAGTTGCCCGGGGTGAGGTAGGCTCCCTGGTACAGGGTCCAGATGGGCGCCACCTGCCAGCCCCCAAGCACGTGGCGCGCTACCGCATGGCCGGTCTTGAAAAACGGCAGTTCGTAGACGGCGCTCAGGTTGAACTGGTGCGGACGGTCAAATACCGCCGGCCCCTTGTTGTCCTTGAGGTTGCGGATGGTATTGGGTCCAAACGAACCCGCCCCGATCGCAATACCGACCGTGCTGGCGTCGACGTCGGTCAAGGTTTTGGAGAATGTGTAGTTGGCCAGCAGCGTGAATCCGCTGGAATAGCGCCGCTCAAAACGAGTGGTCAGCGCATGATAATTCCCGGCTGCCCGCGATTCCAGGATGCTGGCGGCCGCCAGGTTCGGGTAGGGGAAGATCTGGACAAAGTTCGGCGGCTGCGGTGGATTCGGGTTGATCTCGTTGTAGTTGAGGTTCGTGATGAGCCGCGTGCTCTTGGATCCGCGGTAGGCCACCTCCCACAGCGCGTTCTTCATAACCAGCTTCTGGATACTGAGATTCCACTGCTGCACGTAGGCGTCGCGGAGGTTGCGGTCCACGCCGGCGCGGGTCAGGTTGGCCAGACGGTCAGCGCCGGCCACCGGGGCGTCCGCCGTGAAGTCCGGCAGTGGACTCGTTTGTGACGCCGGCCGGTAGGTGCGGTTTACCTGAAACGCGAACGGGTCCTGAAAGCCGCGGGAACGGAAATCGTTCCCGATGGGAGGACTGTAGTAGACGCCATAGGCACCCCGCACCACCAGGTTCTCGTTGCCGCGCGCCCGCCACGCGAAGCCGAACCGGGGGCCGAAGTTGTTGCGATCCGGGTTCATCAGGCTGCGCGGGGTGCCGCCCTGGCCGGGAAGCAACTGCTGCCCGGTGGAGAGATCGAAGGTGGCAATGCGGTCAAACCGGTCGATCGGCTTGCCGAAATACTCCCACCGCAGCCCTATATTGAGGGTCAAGTTGGGACTCACACGCCAATCGTCCTGCACATATAGGGCGGCGTTACTGTAGCGCAGGCGCTGTTCAAACGGAGTCGTCTGAACGCCATAGGTGGCCGGAAATCCGAACAGGACATCGGCGATGGCGTTGATACGCGCCGGTGTACCTACCGGCGGCTGCGAGGTGTAGACTCCAGTAAACGCATAATTGCCGTTCGGTGCGCCCCACTGAGTCGAGTTCAACTGTTTCTTCTGATAGGTGCCGCCGATCTTGAAGGTGTGCTTTCGGCGCATGATGGAGAGGTTGTCCACCAATTGCGTCGCCTGTGTGATCCATTGGAAGAAGGCGTTATTGGTGGAGAAACCGGCCTGCGGGTGTCCGGAAATCGTCACCGCCGGAGCGCCGAAGGTAAGAGGCTGTGTCGGCACTCCCTGGATACCCAACTCCGCCACCCAGTCGCGCCGGAAGGAATCGGCGGAGTTGCGGAGCCGGTTCATGCGCACAAATCCGGCATTGAATTCGTTGACTACTGAGGGACCGAATATATGCGTCGTCCCCAGCGTGTGTTGGATGTGCCGCTCCGATTGCACCGCGTCGTAGGGAAACGCCTGCGTCAGCGACTGGCCGGGGCCGACGTCGCTGGGCTCATTGATGGTGCTGCGCCAGAACAGGTTGGTGGCACGGGTCAGCTGGTGGTCGATGCGAAACGCGGGAACCGACATGTCGAACCGCCGCAGGGGAGCGTTGACGAAGTTGCGGGCGGGGTCGGTGCTGTTGGGCACAGGGTACAAATTGAGCAAACCCCTGCCGGTGCGGTTGATGCGGCTCTCGGGGATGCGGTTTCCCGGCAGCGGCGTTTTGGTGAGCGGATCGACAATGGTCGACCCCAAACCGCTGAAGTCTCCGGTCCGCTCCTGGGCCGTGGGCACCAGCGCCGTGCTGGTGGTGCCGTTGCGCTGGCGCTGCCATTCCCAACTCATCATGAAAAAGGTCCGGTCCTTGCCGTTGTACAGACGCGGCAAGTACACGGGTCCGGAGGCGAGGAACCCGAACTGATTCCGCTTATTCGGCGCGGACTTGCCGGTGCGGTCGAAGAAATTGCGGGAGTCCAGTCTATCGTTGCGCAGAAACTCGAACAGCGCGCCATGCAGTTGGTTGGCGCCGCGCCGCGAGACGACGTTGACGAAAGCGCCGGAGTTGCCGCCGAACTCGGCGGAGGCGCCGGAGGTGACCACCCGGAACTCGGCCACTGAATCCAGCGAGGGAATCGCGTAGGGATAGTTGTTCAGCTCCATCCCGCTGATCTCGACCCCGTCCACCAGCACCGTAGTGGTGTTGTCGCGTTGTCCCCCGGCAGAGAACGCCGGGCCATAGTTGGCCTGCCGCTGGGTCGCGCTGGCGCGGCCGGCTGTCACAATGCCGGAGGAGAGAAACGCCAGTTGCATGAAGTTCCGGCCGTTCAGGGGGAGCTCCCGCACTCTCTTCTCGTCGATCACCTGGGAGAGGTTCGCGTCGGTGGTTTGCACGAGGCCGGCGGTGGCCTGCACCTCCACTGATTCGCTCACCTGGCCCACCTGGAGTTTGATATTGATCTGCCGCGCCTGCGCCACCGTCAACTCGGCGCCGACGATCTGTTCGGTGCGGAAGCCGGTCGCGACCGCCTCCAGGCGATAGCTGCCGCGGGGCAGGGCGCGAAACTCGTAGAGGCCGGCCGCGTTGGATACCTGCTCACGGCTCTGGTTGGTTTGCTGGTCTGTCAGCTTTACCTTGACACCGATCATGGCCGCCCCACTGGGGTCCGTGACCGTGCCTGTGATAGCCCCGGTGGCCGTCTGTGCATGGATCGCCGGGATCGAGACGGAAAGAAAGATTGCGGCCAACCTCAGCCGGCCGTAAGGAAAGGAATAAGGCATGATCGTGTCTCCTCTGCTCGCGTCGAGTAAGCAACTGTCTAAGTGAACGCTTTGCCCAGCCCCTCGACCGTCAGGGAAAGTATACTCTCCCACATAGTGCGCAAACAAGACAGCACATTGGGTCACAGTAAATCTACATGGCGCATCCCGTCCAAGACGCGAATGATCTGAACGGACTTTTTTCAGTCATCTATGAGAGCGCTGCCTGTCTGTCATCACAGCCCAACCAAATTTATTTCCCCTTTCCCCTCAACGCCGCTCCCCTCATCCGGCCCAATCCCCTCAGATCCACCAGTTATGGTGAAAGTAGGACAGACCTCCGGGTCTGTCTTTTTCCATTTCAGGAGATAAATATGCGAACAAAGAAATCACCCAAGTCCGGTCCCCGGACGACCGAAGGCAAGGCACGCTCTTCCATGAATGCCCTGCAGCACGGTTTCACCTCGAAGAACATCATTGTCATGCCGGGCCAGGAACCTGACTTCCAGCGCCTCGAATCCGAGCTCCTCGCCCAGGTCCGCCCCGAAGGCGCGCTCGAGGAGACTCTCTTCCGGCATCTTCTCCGCGACGCCTGGACTCTCCACCGCGTCGAACTCCGCGAAGTCGAAATGGCGAATTCAGGAACCGACCCGCTATTCAATGCAACCTGTGAAAAAGAGTTCGACCGGCTGGAGCGCTACCACTCCCGCTACCAGTCTTCCTTCCACCGCTCCCTGCGCGAGCTCCGCGCCCTGCAAACCACCCGCGTCGTGCAGGCCCTTTTACCCGAGCCCCTCGGCCAGGGCGGTCTCCCAGCCACAGTCAAAGCGACTGAAATCATTGCCCTTGCGAAACGAACCCACAAGAGCTTCAACTCGCTCGCCATCAACACCCTGATCTCGGCCTCCGAGCGCTCTCGCGACGCCTTTGAATCCCAATCCAAACGCAACAACGGCCCGCAGCCCGTCTCACACAAGGATTTCATGAATTCCAAGCTCGCCAAACCGGAGGCCCGCAAATCCTAACGGCCCTGCAAATACTCCTCCGGCTTCAACCCGAGCATCCGCAATGCTGCCGGAGCCACATCCTTCTGCGCCTCGATCGCCCGAGCCTTGTCCCGATCCGGTCCGGCCACCGTTACCCAGATTCGGTCCGCGCCTTCCACCTTCGTTCCGTGCCCGCTCCAGTCTTCCAGCTTGCTCCCGCGGCCGTGGTCGGAGGTGATCACCAGCGCCGTGGAATCGCGATACTCCGGCATCGTCTGCAGCGCCGTCCACAATCGCTCCAGGCTCCGGTCGAAATATTGAATCGACTCCAGCACCCGGTCATAACGCTTGTCGTGTGCCCAGTCATCGGTCTCGCCAAACGCAATGTAGAGCACGCGCGGCTTGGCCGACTTCAAATAATCGAGCGCCATCTCGAAAGTAAAGTAGTCATGCCGCACGCTGTCCCACCCCGACCGTATGTCGTGCTGCATGCGGCTCAACTCCGCGATTCGCGGCGTCAGGTCCGAATCCATGTATCCCGCGTTCAGCGTGATCGAGCCCGGCGTCTTTTCCGATATCCACCGGAACGTGTCCCACGATCCGAACATCGCCACCTGCTCCTTGCGCAGCCGCAGGCTCCGTTTCAGAAACTCCAGCACCGTCTCCACCGGATTCTGAATCGGCGAGTTGCCCTTGATCACATCGTCCTGCGCGCGCCCGGTCAAGATCTCCGAGTAGCCCGGATAGGACACGCGAAACCCATTGGTCACTCGAACGTTATCCAGCACCACCGCGCCCGGCGCCGGAACGCC
>Ga0080064_1005468_pt1 | contig 14843 bp, 15 predicted proteins | sample Subgrocontami54m_FD_69260 | JGI IMG/M metagenome (GOLD analysis project Ga0080064, IMG submission 69260) | Subsurface groundwater microbial communities from S. Glens Falls, New York, USA - GMW46 contaminated, 5.4 m (SPADES assembly) (version 2) ...
ACGCGTTGCCTGTATTGTGTACGGGATGCTGAAAAACGGAGAACCATATCGGAGGAACTAACGCGGAAGGATATGTCTATCCAGGACCCGTAGTAAATTGGGTCTTGACATAGAGTGTCTCGAAACAAAAGGATGGCGGCGACCCCGCCTTTGTGCGAGAGAGCCGCCTAGGGGCGGCTTCGCCAATATGCTGGTGACTTAGTATCTTTTACAGTCTCTACCGTAGTATTTTTTTCTTTAGCACGTCCTGCAGTCGGCGGGGTGATCCGCTCTTGCCCCCGCCGCTAATATCGTATCCCTGTCCAGCGTCCGTACGGCTTGCGCGCCTGCTAGTGGAAAGCGCTTCGCCACATCAGACGTGGCTTCGCGCTAAGATTTTTTTGTAGCGCCCTGCGCAACTACCTCGGTTGTCCTTGAGCCCCGCCTCGGCGGCGGGGCTTCTTCAGCAGGTACTACCCGAAGGAGGCGGGGGCGGCGGAGCCGCCATCTTTCTGATTTTGCTCGGACGAATCGGCATTCCCCCGTAACCTCCTCCTTCCGCCACGTCCTCGCGGGGACGGACGAAATTTTTGGCGGCGACATTATTATACGGTTTCCTCCGCAAAAACGGTTACCTCGGTATTTTGTGGTGTCATTAGCACCGGCCACCAAAATTCTGTATCTCTCCACCCATCATCTTTTGTTCCATTTTGACGAAGCAACATGAGTGAAGGAGTGTCGATTGAAACTCTTTTAGCTATAACACCTTCCCGTTGTGGAGTATCGGGAGCATTTTCAGGCCGAAGCCGACCGCCTTCTCTGATTCTTTTTGCATTTCTCTCTTTTCTAAACAGAACCCACACCTTTCCCGTCTCTGCCGTATTTCGAGAATGTAGAGATAAGTGTTCCAGGCTTGCTTTGAAAGTTTTCCAGTTAAATGAATAGGATTCGTCCAGTTCGAGGGTTTTAGAAATTAAGTCAATGACTTGCATGCAGTCGTTTAATGCCACTAATGTCGGTTCATTTTCGTTTTTCCCCGCAAACCAACCAGAAACAACCTGGTCGATTTGCTCGATAGTGTTTCCGATATTTGTTTTATAGCCCGTTTGGAATCCAGCTGGTAGCAATCGTTTATGCGGCCATAGTGTTGTAAGTGATGAAAGTAAAAGTTTATTTGGAGAACATGGTACCAGCCTGCCAGTAACATCTTTTCGTATAAAATAAACGCCATTGGAGTGATCGCCCTTTTCAAATGCTTCTCTTAATGCAGAATCAAATTCATGAATGCGTTTCATAACCTCATAAATATCCCTCGTTGTATAGAAACGAGTTACAGCAAGATCATTAACTGGTCGTGCTCCATACATTCTAGAGTGTTGTAGAACTGTATCTTGCTGGAACCTCTTTGGCTTCCTTCCGTAATAAAATCCAATTAAATTATTTACTGTTACGCCTCTGTCCAAAATCTGTCCTCCAATAAAGATGTTCATCGGATTACGCAATTTGAGTTGCCCCTCACTATCCAATAATTCCTCCACTTCTTTGTCAGAATTCACTGTAGTAATCATTATATGTTCCTCTACAAGAGATTTTATTACTCCACTCACTACATCATTGACTGGCGGCATAGTTAAAGTATCAATTTTCTCAACTGATTGTTTTATGTCGTCATATGATTCTTGAATAAGAGTATTCAACAATTGTGGGCTATCTTTTGCTACCTTCGCTAGTTCAGTTATCAACGCGCGTATGATGTCGAGTTGCCAACCATGTGAATTTCTGTGTATTTCACTATGAGCGACAAAGGCATATTTTTTCTGTGGTTCACCAACACTAGCCTGCTGTATTCGTCGAATAATCGCTCCAACTAAAAAGTTCACCGCCGCCCTTCTTAAAACAATAATTTTGTTTGATGAAAAAACATCCTCCAGTTTCAGCCGGCGGGCATCAGGCTCTTTTAGTACCTCTCTTTCTTCAACAGACACTTCCTCAAAGATAAAATGCGCGATGGAATCTTCATTTTCACTTTCATTAAAATAGAATTCGCCGCCGATGTACTCATCGTGTTTGGGTAATAAAACAGTAAATGCTGGACGCTTGGGCAAAAACTCCACCCTATCTTCGACTATGCTCGGTTGAAGATACAAGGAATATGGTGTTGCAGTTACCTGAAGATAATCTACTTTTTGGACAATACTTCTTAGTTCATCAATCTGGGACGAGATGCGTCCAACTTCAACCGCTTCTGCGTGTTTACGAAAACTTATGCTAGCGTAATCCGCCTCATCATCAACTATTAAAATCTTTTTTTCACGAAGATCAGGATAAACACTGGCCAACTTCTCTAGGATCCGGCGCATATTATTTACCTCTTTTTTTACAATAATTATGAGTTTTTTGCTCCTTTCGTATGCAGTTAAGTTGTCCGGCATTACCATAATGTCGAAAACATCGGCCTTGTCTTCCTGTATGAATTCGGCAAAATCTTTTTCCATTCGTTGCACCGTTTGTTTCAATAATGCCTTAGTTCCTTTTGTTAGAATGATGGCGGCATCGTAACCATTGTCAAAAGACAGAGCCATAATACCGATGAACGCTCTAGTTTTTCCACTTTGAATTTTTCCAAGTAGTATACCCGGCTTCTGTGACGAAGTTTCTTTTTCGAGAAGTTCGTCAACTGCACTTTCCATGCATAAAACCAGATCGTCAGCGTCCTTTCGCTTTTGGACCAATCTATTAAACATTTCTCCGCGGGTTGACATATTTTTAAATAATTATTGTTTGCTTCTCATACAACATAGGCAAGGCATCCTGCCTCATGCGGAATTTTGTGCCGTGATTGTGTCCGGTGCGAGCGTCAAAATCCACAAGAATTTTAGCTTCCTCCAACGCTCGTAAAAATCCCTCAAAACTGAATTTTTGTAGCATCATTACTTTTGTATACTTGTAGAATTCTTTTTTACGTTCAATCTTTACTTCCGCCTGCACATAAAATGTATTAAGCAGCTTTGTGCCCGCTTTATGCTCCAGATCATCAAATCCCCAATATGGTTGCGGATCAAGTTCACTAGGTCCGACACGCTTTTTTACAAATTCGAGCCAATTCTTGTGCCGTGGATCGACGCTTTTTGAATCAAATGAAATCAAAATCTTTTTTTCCTCACGATCAATAACAACTTTAAAACCACGATCGCTCCTCGACTGTCCGTGAATTGTTTGCCGGAAGCTCATTTCTCCTTTTGGATATTTCTTTCCGTCCTCTTGGTGTGCCCATCCGTATTTTGGCAACAGGATTTGAGGTACAAAACCAACGGCGCGTGGTGAAGGTTCGCTGTGGAACAAAGTTGTTAAGGATGAAGAATTGAGACGTTGCGTTTTTAATTCCCATTCAGAAGCATTTGGAATAGGTAAGTTATTTTCTTTAATACCAAGTAAATCCTCTAGAGTATTGCCGATTCCGCCCTGGTTTCCCTTCCGCGCATTAGGAATCCAACCCATCTCGGTAATTTGTTTCAGTTTCTCTATCAATGCTTGTTTGGTATAAATTATTGGCTTTTTCATATCTGTAGTAGCCTCTCTTGAGGCGCATGATTTCTTATTCTTTCTTCCGCCATTTTGCAATACTCCGGGGAAATATCAATACCTATGTAACTTCTATTAAAGTTTACCGCAGAAATCGCAGTAGTTCCAGAACCCATAAATGGATCAAGTATTATTTTTGCATCGGTTGAGGATACGATCCTATCGATCAGACTAACCGGAAAAGCAGCAGGGTGCTCGTTTTTCATTTCTTGTGTAATCTCCCACACATCACCATAGGCATTTGCCTTTGGTGCAAGCTTAAATTTTGGCTTGGCAATAAGATATATAACTTCATACGTTGGTAGAAAATAGCCAGCGTTAAAATTCAGACCACCCTTGCGCCTCCAGATAATAATCTGACGTACAGGGAAACCATTTACAATATCCTGTCTATCTTGTAATAATCCATCTTGAACACGCCATTTGTGATTGTAAAAAATTGCACCAGTTTCCGAAATAAGTCTCATCATCTCTGTTAAACATTCTCTCTGCCATTTTACGTACTTATCATGAGGCATGCAGTCATCGTGATGCGTATATCCATTTTGTAATGCGGCATTTGCCCATTTTCCCCCACGACCATCTTTCATCCCGTTTCCAGTAGAATTTTTGAGATTATAGGGTGGCGAAGTAATGACCAGATCAATTTGACCATCGGGTATCTGCTTCATTATCTCTACAGCATCACCGCAAACAATTTTATTTATGAAATCCTGGGGAAAAACTAAATTGTTCATATGTATTTTAATAGTACCTGTTTACTATGAAAATTGTTACCCCGTTCTCAATAGCCCGACAAATTTACCTCTTATTTCAATTTCACCAGGGTTATACATTTGGGGTTTTAGTTCTGGATTCTTTGGCCGTAGTTCTATTTTACTACCATGATTGTAAAACCTCTTAATTATTGCTATTTGACTACCCCCTTCGCCAATAAGTGCTATCACAACATCACCATTGTCAGCATAATTTTGATATTTAACTATAACAACATCGTCCGGTAAGATACCGTCCTCGATCATGCTAGTTCCCCTAACAAGTAGGGCATAATGTTGGCCTGTTGGGGAAAGCATGGATCTCTGTACTTTTATAGGTTCAGGAGTTTCTAAATTCTCTAAGCCGCCACCGGCGGATACGACCCCAAGAAGTGGAATCTCAACTACTTCCTCATGAGGATCGAAAACGCCTATGCCTCGGGCGTTAGAGCTTGGTAATCTTACGTATCCTTTTGCCCTAAGGGCCTGGACATGTTGATGGACTGTTGGAACGGCTCGATCAATCTTTTTGGCAATCTCATCTAGTGTAGGTCCATGTCCATGGGCCTGTTGATATTGATTTACGAAATCCAGTACTTGCTTTTGTTTTGGTGGTAACATTTTGCCTCTTGTACTACCTTATATCCTATGGTATCTTTTCCTTAATGTCAATGACTTCATTTTTAATTAGAAAGCGAGGTGATAAATATGGGTAATGGTCCAAAGTATTTTATTGATATTGAGGGTAAAGAGTACGAATGGGACAAAGTCACAGTCACAGCAACGGAACTAAGGCTACTCGGAAACCTTCCTGCAGATCAACCAGTAATTGAGGTTGATCCTGATAACAATGAACGAACACTTATCGAGGATGAGATTGTCACACTTAAACCCGGTCACAGATACGGCAAGAAGGTTTTATACAAGAGAGGATAACCCATGGAAGGTAGGATAGATCAGGAGCTAGCGCTGTTAAAGAAGGAGTTTCCAAACCTCGTTTACAGGGAGGAGGGAATGTGGGTTTTTGTCAAGGTGTTTAGAATACCACAAAACATTTGGAATAGGAACGAAGCATCTATATGCTTTCAAATCCCCGCCGGATATCCCGGAAATCCACCGTACGGATTTTATATTGAGGGGGGATTAGGGTTAAAGGATACGGACGAGAAACCTAAAAACTATGAGGAGCCGGTTCAGACACCATTTGAAGGCACATGGGGAAAATTCTCCTGGCAACACGATAACTCATGGCGCGCCACTTCCGATTTAACATCAGGTGGCAATTTGCTAAATTTCCTTCACACTTTCAGGGACAGACTAATACAAGGAATATGAGTAACATTTATTTAAAAACAACCAAACCAATTTTTAAAGAAATAAAGAATTTTTTGCTTCTGGATTCTGAAGAACGAGTAGTTTTTTTGTTAATAAACAAGACGAATGCAATCACCAAAATAATTTTCGAGGTAAAAAATTTTTATCTGGTTCCACAAAATGAAATTGATCAATCATCATATTCAGTGAGATTAGAACAGGTATCCCAAGCAAAAATTATTAAGTGGGCATGGGACAGTGGTTTTTCCCTTGCAGAAATTCATTCACATCCTTTTAGCAACAAAAATACCACTTTTTCATACAGTGATATTACTGGATTAAAAGAATTTGTCCCCCATGTATGGTGGAGATTAAAAAATAGGCCTTATGTCGCAATGGTTTTTGGCAAAAGAGACTATGATGCGTTTGTTTGGATAGATTCTCCAGATAGCCCGAAGCAATTAGAAGGAATTTTAGTGTCTGATAAACTTTTTAAACCAACCAATCGCACTCGTTTTGATCAAAATTATGGCAGAAACGAGATATAATCGTCAGGTGCTCTGGTTTGGCGCTGACGGTCAATCAATGATAGAAAGTGTCAAAGTGGCCATCGTAGGAATGGGCGGAACCGGTTTACACGTTGTCCAACAATTGGCTTATCTCGGGATTCAAAATTTTGCTTTAATTGACTCCGATAAAGTTAGTGAAACAAATTTAAACAGATTGCTTAGCGCAAACGATGAAGACGTAGGGAAGTTAAAGGTAGATATTGGGAAAAGACTAATATACTTTATCAATAAAAAAGCAAAGGTAACCGCAATTCCTGATACGTTTATAGGCGAATTAGGGATTGCAGTCCTCAAGGAAATCGATTTTATTTTCGGTTGCGTTGATAAAGATGGTGCAAGGCTACTTCTCACCGAATTTTGTAAAGCATACAGTAAACCATATTTAGATATTGCAACTGAGATTGAGGAAGATGGGTGGGGTGGACGTATTGTGTTTACTGATATCCAAAAGGGTTGCCTGGTTTGCAGAAGACAGCTATCACAGGAAGAAATTCATCGTGATTTATCTTCGCCGGAAGACCGATCTGTAGACGATAAAATTTATGGAGTACCAAAAGAGAAAATAAAGTCTACCGGGCCAGCCGTCATTTCTCTCAATGGCATACTTTCCTCTCTTGCAGTTACAGAATTTTTAGTACATGTAATTAATCTTAGGCCAATAAAAAAACAGTTAGAGTACAGAGGAAAAATGGGAATAGTCGTAATTCCAAAGGAAGATTTACAAGAAGATTGTTATTATTGTAAAAGCGTTTTGGGTATTAAAGATGGTGTTGATATGCATAAGTATTTGAGGCAAGGAATAAATAAGATTTTGAGATAGTTCATTCAAAATTTTTGCGTATTTTCTTTCGTTTTGAAAAAAAACGATTCGAGCCGACGGTTTCGGAGGCGCGGCGCCCCACCCGCCGCGCCGGAGTAGCGAGCCCCGAAGGGGCGAGCTAACAAAGCGAGGTTCGAATTTTTTGAAAAACGGTCACCAAAAGTGAAATCGAGGCCGCCGAAGGCGGCTGACTCGCGGCGCCAGCCACCGCCGCGAGCGCTGCAAAGCCATTTTTCAGGGTTACCGACAGGCGGCGCGAAGAAAGGTAAAGAACAGAGAAAAAACGCAAAAATTTTTAAAAGACCAACTGCCCATGAAATACATAGCATATTGCCGGAAATCAACAGACGAGAAAGACAAACAGGTTCTCTCCATTGAGGCGCAAATTGCTGAACTCAAAGAATTTGCCAAGCGATCCAACCTGGAAGTCCTGGAGTTCGTGACCGAAGCCAAGACGGCCAAGGTTCCGGGACGTGAACAGTTTGCCGATGTGTTGAAGAAAATCGAGCGTGGTCATGCACAAGGAATTCTCTCGTGGCATCCGGACCGTTTGGCTAGAAATTCCATTGACGGTGGTAAAATAATCTATCTTCTCGATACCGGCAAGCTTCTCGATCTCAAATTTCCCTCAACCTGGTTTGAGAATACACCACAAGGTAAATTCATGCTCTCCATCGCATTTGGACAGTCAAAATATTACGTTGACAATTTGTCGGAAAATGTAAAGCGAGGAAATCGCCAGAAACTCCGTCGTGGTGAGTGGCCAAGCAAAGCGCCATACGGTTATGTCAACAATCGCCAAATCAGAACGATAGACGTATATCCAGAGGTCTCAAAAATTGTAAAGAAAGCCTTTGTGCTTTTTGCAGAAGGTAGCCGCTCGTTTACGGAGATTGCCAAATTTATGGGCAAGTATGGAATTAAACGAGGCAATGGGAAACTTATCCATGTCAATCAAGTCCGAAATATGCTTACCAACAAATTTTATATTGGCATTCTCAAATACGCCGGTGAATACTACGAAGCTTCTCATAAATGCTTCATCTCTAAGCAATTATTCGACCAAGTTCAAAGACAAGTAGAACGCATCGAGCGGCCACGGCACAACGGTCATGATTTTTCTTTTCGAGGATTGGCAACCTGCGGCGAATGCGGAGCCGCAATCACCGCGGAACAACATATCAAAAAATATAAAAACGGTACTAATCAAACTTTTATCTATTACCGTTGTACAAAAAAGTTGGGCCCATGCGCTCAAAAGTACATTCCAGAATCCGATTTATCAGACCAAGTTAGAAGCGTTGTTCGCTCTTGCAGCTTGCATTCTGATTGGGAACCAGTATTTGAGAAATGGTCAGAGGAAGAATTAGCCAGAGACAGAGTAAATGGAGAAACGATTACACAGAAGCTTGAAAGTGATCTTTCTGAAATCGATCAGAAGTTAAACCGACTTCTAGACGCATATTTGGATCAAGTTATAGAGCCTGATGTCTATCGCCAAAAGAAAAATGAATTGTTTGAAGAAAAGCTAAAAATTCAAGAGCAAATTGCCAGAATTTCAAAAAGTGGTTCGAGTTGGCTCGAACCTACGCGAGAAATCATAAACGGCGCACTATCGTGCGCAAAAATCGCGCGCGAAAAAAATAATTGCCATGAATTGGTATTTATGGCAAAAACCGTCGGCTCGAACTTTTCTTTACATGATCGACGCCTGTCGGTAACCCTGAAAAATGGCTTTGCAGCGCTCGCGGCGGTGGCTGGCGCCGCGAGTCAGCCGCCTTCGGCGGCCTCGATTTCACTTTTGGTGAGCGCGGGAGGATTCGAACCTCCAACCACCTCCTTAAGAGGGAGATGCTCTACCGTTGAGCTACGCGCCCAGAAAAATTATTCTGCGCGCCCAGCAGGAATCGAACCCGCATAAATAGTTCCGAAGACTATTGCTCTATCCATTGAGCTATGGGCGCTGCAAAGGAATTATAGCAGAGCAATTAGATAATTTCTTCTTTTTTGATCCTAATGAAGCGGATCCATTCTTCGGCAACTTCGAAGATGACTTTAAGGGGCGCTTCCAGAACGAAGTCAAAGAGGAATATGAATATGTTGATTTTGGCGATTTCCCTGGAAAGGATATGTCCGGCCCGAAGGATGGGGAGAAAGAAAAAATCAAAAATCGGCTCGAGTATCCCCTGCCGGTCAACCATTTCGTATTCCTTCGCCGAGAGCCGGATACGGTAGGCAAAAAAGCTCACAAGTGCGATGAAAAAGAGAAATATCAGCTCGCTTGCTACACTAAAATGAAGCCCTCGGAGACCCCAGTGGATGAGGCCAAATGTGACCGCGTACGTAATCAAATAAAACACGGAAAATATGGCAGTCAGAAGAGGTCTTCGTACGGGTAGTTTACCGACAAACGGGTTCAGCTGATCTTTAAGGCTTTCAAACCGAAAAAGGATAGTTTTGACACTGTCCGTCAGACGCTTTGTATTGTCCGCCCCGGGAACAGAAAAGAGGCCGGCAACAAGGAAGAGAAGGACCGGCGGAAGAAGCGTATTGATCCCCAGGGGAATGTAGGCAATCTTTTTGGTGATATAGAGGTCATAGGGTGCTTCCAGGGCAAAAGCAAAAACCATTTTGGTGAGAAAGATATAGATAAAGCTTCGCACCACCGCGCGCCGTACTTTATTTCCGATTTCGTGGTATCGCCTTGAAGCGATTTCAGCGAGTTTCTGTTCAAACTGCTCTTGGTTCTCAAGGATGCTTCGTGCTTTCTCACCCGTTTCCATGAAAAAGTCGCGGATGAGAAGATATGGCGGTGTGTTCGTGCGAACGTATCGGAAGAGCCGGTCGAGTGCCGGATCACGGAAACTTTTGGCAACCATTTCCATCGTAGAGAGCAAGCGTTCACGATGACTGGCGACAGTTTGGGCTGTAGCGGCAAACCAATCTGGATAAATGACCCGGAGAAGATGGTACGTGACGAGCGCATCATCGCTTTGAGCGTATGCGCGCTCAACGGCTATATAAACGAGCATATTGGCATACTCGGCGTCGGTATGCTCAAGGGCAACTTTGGGTCGGATAGCCTGATAAAAAAAATTGGTAAGCGCGATACGTTTTCCTGCAGAAACGATCGTTTCTTCAATTTCCGAAGATGCAAGCCCCACGAGGGTATCCCAGGGGATAGAACGTTGCCCTGTCCCAGCGTGTTTGAGCGTCAGGTACCGGTCAATGATGCTTTGGATACCGGCACTTTTTTCATTATCGACAAGAGATGAATCAATATACCGAGCCCAGAGAAGTTCGACAATGAGTTGCTCGGCGATGTTCCTGCCCCCGCCATTGAGCATGATACGGCGCTTGAGGATGCGTTCAATTGCGGCTCTTCGGATCAGGTGATCAGCGCGAAACTCGACGGCGTTTCTGGCTTTCTCGTAAAGGACGGCCAGGAGGGAAACCGCACGACTCACATCAAGCCGGTCAGTTTCTTTAGGAATTGCCGCCGGTCGCTCAAATTCACTAAGAAGCGCTTCGACTACCGGAGAGTAAACCATATGAGGATAAGTATAGCATTATTATTGGCATCTCACGTATAATTGAAATCTAAACCTATGTCGTGGTACATCTTAGCGATTATCAATGTAATCTCTATCTCCGTAGGGACGCTCTTTCAGAAACTCTCGATGAAAGAGGATACAAGCGATCCGGTAGCATCCTCAATTATATTTCAGTTTTTGCTCGGATTTATTACCTTGTTATACGCACTTATGCAGGGTTTTCATCTGCCACCTCTTTTTCTTCTCCCGTTTTTTATTCTAAGCGGTTCGCTCTACGCTATCGGTACAATTGCGTTTTTCAAGGCGTTTAAATTCATCGGGGCCTCAGAAGTGACCGTAATAGGCGGAGCGGGAGTCATCACGACAATCATTGCCTCATTTGTCTTTCTTCATGATAAACTTACACTCCTACAAATTTTGGGAGTTCTTCTTATATTATCCGCGGTCGTCGCAGTGAATATCACGAAACAGAAGTTTAAATTTAACTCCGGTTCGCTTCTCGCGCTTCTTGGTACGAGCTCATACGGACTTGCGGTCGTTATCGATTCATACATCATCAGACACTACGATGCCGTATCCTACCTTCCGCTTATAAGTTTTGTACCCGGAATGCTCCTCCTTCTTCGTTATATACACCGTACTCGTTCAATCATTTCAACAGTGCGGTCTATAGATATAAATCTTTTAATTTTTACTGTCCTTTATTCTATACAAGCTATTAGCTTTTATAGTGCGCTTCAAGGTGGAGCTCTTGTCTCACAGATAAGCGCTATCTCAAGAGCATCTATCATCCTCACGGTCATACTAGCCATGCTCTTTCTTAAAGAACGGAAGCACATACTACTCAAAATTATAGCGTCAGTACTTACCACAACCGGTGTATTATTGGTGACAAAATGAAGAGTTCGTTGATACGCTCCAGATATTTTTTTGGGGTGACTGACGGGAATTGAACCCGCGACATCCGCCTCCACAGGGCGGCGCTCTACCACTGAGCTACAGCCACCAATATGGATAGTATAGCGTATTTTGAATTAGAGGTTAAGCGGATGAGCGAGAAGTGCGAGGTAATCTTCTGAAGGATAGGTTTCCGGTTCTCCTCTCACTTTGGCAATTTGCTGATAAGAACGGTAAAACGAGTACGGTTCACGGGTAACGAGATGAAGCCAGGAAAACATGGAAAAAAGTGAATCCTGATAGTTAAACAGAAATGGGGTAACTGCGGCGATTTGAGGCTGATTCCAGACTGTATTAGCAGCGATTGTCAGATACTCACTCACCTGGTCAGGAGAGAGCCGTGAATGTGCCCACCCGGTTTCCGTGATGAAGACAGGGAGATTCTTTTGAATACCAAGGTTGGCAAGAAGTCCAAGTTCCCACTCAAATGTTCTTAGCGTTCCTCTACCCTTTGCGTACGGTGAGCCGGAAAATCCCGGATTGGGGTAGGAATGGGATGTCCAGCCGTCGATCGCGTCGATGAGGCCAGGCTGCTGGGCGAGCATCCACCGGAGAAACAATTCTTCGTCCATCGTATCTTTGCCGTTCGGCGCGGAAGCATCCAAGCCCGCCGGAAGAATAAAGAAGTCTTCTGAGGCCTGTTTTAATGCTTGAGAGTACGTGATAAGGACATCGGCGTACTCATTTGGACTTATTTCCCCACCCCACTCCTTTGCGTGGTTAGGCTCGTTAAATAGGATGACGTAGCGGTTCTTGATTGGCCAAGGGAGCGCATTGAGAAAACTCGTCCATACGTTGACATCGGAAAGAGAGGGTTTAGCCCATACGCTTCCTTCTACGTGAGTAGCTAGTCGTACGATCGGGATAAGATGATCCCGTTTCATACGGCTAAATACAGGTTGCCACACGTCTATCTTTCGTTCATTATCCGGTATGACGAGCGTGACATATCCCCAATCTCCTTGACTCGAGTTAACCAGTTCCTTAACTTTGGATATGTCATTAGGATCAGCGACATGGATACCGTACTTATTATTCGGAACAGAGAGCGGATCGTAGATTGCGTGAACAGACCCCGCAAGCAAATGAGATAAAAGAAGTAATAACGAGGCTAGTATGATCATCATGGACCACTAGTATAGCAGGTCTTTGCGCTCCCAGAGGGAATCGAACCTTCATCGCCTCTTTAGAAGAGAGGTGCTCTATCCGTTGAGCTATGGGAGCCGAAAGAGCGGGTGAAGAGAATCGGACTCTCGTCACCAGTTTGGAAAACTGGCGCTCTACCATTGAGCTACACCCGCGGTGACTATTGCATTATATCAGAAGGTTAAAGAGTTTAGGATTTGATGGTGATTTTATCTCCAATGATGATACCGACGCGGTCGGTGGTGCCCGCAGGGAGTTCCAGTACTTTATCGATTGGGACATTGGGGTGGTAGATAGGGAGTTCGCCGACGGGTTTATCTGAAACCGGAACGTTTGTAGTGATATCGACAATAGTCCGGTCATCGATCCAAATGATGTCTATCGGGAAGCGCATATTTTTCATCCAAAATGGAAATACTTCCTTGTGATCGTACACGAAGAGCATACCGTGATTAGCAGCAAGTGATTTCCGGTTTCCCAATCCTACCTCTTTTTCTTTAGGGGTGACGGCAATGTCAACAATGAAAGTCATATTTCGGATGGTTACCGTTGTTTGAAGCGGATGCCGAAAGTAAAACCAGAGAGAAAACATCCCGACGAGGACAACAGCTATGGAAATAAGTTTTTTCATTAGTCGGGGACGGGAGGCTCGAACTCCCGACCTCACGGTCCCAAACCGTGCGCTCTACCAACTGAGCTAGTCCCCGTACCTCTTGATTGTATCAAATATTCGGTATTTGTTCAGTAAGGGTGCCAGAGGTGGAGGGAGAGCTTCACTTTTTCGCTATCAAATGTAACACCTTCCAGTTCCAGGCGTCGTTGTTGTTCATCTGGGCCGCCGAAGGCGTACCCCGGAGCGAGACGGCCGTCAGAGAAAACGACGCGATGGCAGGGAGTTCGGGAGCCATCAGGATTAGCATGGAGGGCGTGGCCCACTCGTCGCGCGTCGCGGGTATCCAGAATATCCGCAATGAGTTTATATGTAGCCACTTTTCCGATCGGGATGCGCTCAACAATATCGTAGACTCGCGTAAAGAAATTTTTATTCATGTGCCGCGGGAGAGGATCGAACTCTCACGACCGATTTTACGGTCACCAGATTTTAAGTCTGGCCTGTATACCCGTTTCAGCACCGCGGCTTTTCCTCATTGTATCAAATTTGATCCCAAAAGTTGACAAGAGAGATGATATCTGTATTACTAAATTGTATGCGTAAAAAAACTGTCGCACTTCTCTATCATTACGTCCCAATGGATATACAGAATAAATATTTTAGCAAAGAACACGTTCTTGTCGATAACCAGACGGATGATATCGTCAAGTATATGCTCCGGCTATTTCGCCGTCGGGGATTTGCGGTACAAGTTATTAAAGTGAAGCCGGATGATCTCTCAAACCTCAAGAAACTTAAAGCAGATTTCGTTTTCAATCTCGTGGATAGTAAAAAAATGGAGCTTGAAATTGCTAGGATTTTAGGCCGACTCAAAATTCCTTATTCCGGTTCATCGTTTGTCGCCATACAAACAACAAATAATAAATTAAAAACGAAAAAAGTATTTCAAAAAAACAGTCTTCCTACTCCACTGTATTCCATCATCCGATTGCAGGATCGATTACGCAGAAGCTTCGTGCCGGGTAAATTTCCGGTTATACTCAAGCCTGCGTTTGAACATTGCAGCATCGGTATCACGGATAATTCTATAGCAACAAATTATGAAAAGTTCAAGGAGATTGTTCAACGACTTCGACGTAAACATCGGCAAGCGATTCTTGCTGAAGAATTCATCTCCGGTAAAGAACTCCAAGTGACAGTTCTGGAAACTCCATCAAAAACATTTGCGCTACCGATTGCTGAAATAGCGTTTCGCAATAAAACGAAAAATAAATGGAATATTTATGGATTTGATGAAAAATGGAGTAAAAATTTGGCAGTTTACAAAGATTGCCGTTTTGTTGCTCCACCAAAGGCACTTCGAAACGATATCGACGGAAGTATCAAAAAAGACGCAATCCGCGCTTTTTACGCGCTCGGTCTTCGTGATTACGCGCGTTTTGATTTGCGGTACAATCCGAAGATAAAGCAGTGGTATTTTTTAGAGGCAAACGCCAATGCAGGTTTTGACCCTAGTCCGCGGGACGCGATGACCGCATCGATTAAGGCCCACGG
>Ga0080064_1005469_pt1 | contig 14841 bp, 17 predicted proteins | sample Subgrocontami54m_FD_69260 | JGI IMG/M metagenome (GOLD analysis project Ga0080064, IMG submission 69260) | Subsurface groundwater microbial communities from S. Glens Falls, New York, USA - GMW46 contaminated, 5.4 m (SPADES assembly) (version 2) ...
GTGTCCCGTCAACCGCTATTCCGGCAGGTGGAGTCGCGCGCGTAAGCGCGCGGTGGATCACGCCCGTAAGGGCGTGCGGCCGCGGGATCACGCCCTTATGGGCGTGATCCACCGCGCCCTTGCGGGCGCGACTCCAGCCCACAGAATATGGCCTGACAAGACACTAGGACGCCAGCGCAGGGTACCGGCCCCAGTCCGCTAATTCGCGCGGGTTCGCCGTCCTGGGAGACGAGGCGATTGGACGCTGAACGTGCTGCCCTGGCCGAGGTTGACGACGGTCGACGTGCTCGGTAGCCTCTGGGGAGCCCATCAATGGAGATTCGAGTGGAGACGCCGCAGAGAAGCGGTGAAGGCGCGCCGCGCGGAGGCCTCCGCCTGCGGGTCCCGCCGCCGGCCTACGCGGTCCTCCTCGCGCTCCTGGCGTGGGGCGCGCAGGCGGCGTTCGACTGCCCGACGCTGGTGGGGTACCCCTGGAGGCTCGTGGCGGCGCTCCCAGGCGCGGCCGGAGCGGCGCTTGTGTTCTGGTCGTTCTCGCGCTTCCGCGGGCGCAGGACGACCGTGCACCCCTTCGGCCGTCCGAGCGCGCTGGTGGTAGACGGTCCGTACAGGGTCACGCGCAACCCGATGTACGTCTCGCTGACGGCGGCATTGCTGGGACTGGCGCTGTTCATCGGGACGCTGCCCTTCTTCCTGGTGCCTCTGGCGTTCTTCCTGATCATGAACACGGTGCAGATCCCGCACGAGGAGCGGCTGCTCGCGGGGCTCTTCGGCGACGAGTGGGAGGCCTACCGTCGCCGCGTCCGCCGCTGGCTGTAGGGTCCTCGGGACTCCCCACAGTCCGACACTTGCGGCCATTCATGGTGATGAATAGGATCAATCACGGTAGGGCCTGTCCCCCGTGGTGGAGCGGGCGGCACGACGGTTCTCCCGGCAGGAGGGTGCTCGCCATCTCCCTTCCTCGGACCTGGGCTCGAAGCCAGGCTGGCCCTCCTGAGGTTTCCTTCCGATGCAAGACGTGCTGACCATCGACGAGATCCGCTCTCGCTACCCATCGGAGTGGGTCCTGCTTGCGAACCCCAGGACAGGCAAGTCCCTCGAGGTGAGGCGGGGCAAGGTGCTCTGGCACAGCAAGGACCGGGACGAACTCTACCGGAAGGCGATCGAGCTGCGACCGAGGCACTCGGCCATTCTGTTCACGGGACGGATCGCCGAGGACTCGGCGGTCATCCTATGACCCATCGGTTCGACCCGAAGGCGAAGCTCATCCTGTGTCGACGCGGCTCGGGGGCAAAGAGCGGGACGTGGTGGCCCGCCTGGCGCTGGACACGGGCGCGACACACTCTCTGCTCAACTCGCACATCCTCGAGCTCCTGTGATACGACCCGTCGACGGCGAAGGAGCGCTTGCAGATCACGACTGGGAGCGGGGTGGAGTTCGTCCCGCGGATCCGTCTCGGCAGGATTGCGGCTCTTGGGCTCGACCGGAGGAACTTCCCCGTCGTGTGCCACACGCTGCCGCCCAGCGCGAGCGTAGATGGACTCCTTGGCGTGGACTTCTTCCATCGCTGTCGACTGACCATCGACTTCGCCACCGGCACCATCGACGTCCGTCGGCCATCCCGCAGACGGTGACCTCGACGAAGGCGACCTCGGTTCCCCGGTGAGAGTCGTCCTGCATCGGCTCGATCACAGCGGTCCAGCGAGCGGATCCACGGAGCGGCAGGGCGTGCACAGAGACCGGATGGGCGGGCCCCGAGGCGGGCGAGGTGGATCAGCGACTCCTCGGGCGACGCAGGCGCATCCGTTCCAGCTCGGCGCGCAGGGGGCGCCAGTACGCCCGGTCGCGTTCGCGCTCAGAGGCCTCCTCGACCTGTAGGGCGATCTCGACGGCTCGTTCGTCGCCGGAAAAGGCCGCCTCGACGGCCGGCCTCTTTCTCGCCTCCCGCCGGGCAAGCGCGGCGTGGCCCTTCGCCAGGGAGCGCAGCAGCCCCGCGGTACGGCACTCGCGTAGCCAGAAACGCACCTTGGCTGACGAGGGCCTCCGCCACGCATGGATGTCGGTCTCGATCAGGCGGCGGACCATGGGCCAGTCCTTGTCGCGCTGGGTCTTCTTGACGCGCACGAGGTCTTCGACGGACATGAGCGCGACCTTGACTCCGACGCGGAGGTCGATCAGGACCCGTCTTCGCCATAGGGCCGAGAAGGGCGCCGCGTTCCGCATGACGGACATGACGTCGAGGCGCACGTTGAGGAGCCCCCGTGCGCGGCATCGGAAGTGGCAGGCATGTCCCCGACGGAGGGCCGTGGCGGAAAGTCGCGGAAAGAAGACGGGCTCGGCCTCGAGCTCCGCCAGGGCGGCCCTGAGGCGGGCGAGGTTTCGCTCGTCAACAGCGACGGCGACGTCGATGTCCCTGCTGAACTCGGCGGCGCCGTAGAGGATGCAGGCCTGGCCGCCCATCAGGAGCGTGCGGACCCGATGTCGGGCCAAAGTAGAAAGGACTCTGGGTATCGGGCTCGGGGTCACAGGTGCCTCCGAGGAGGAGGAAGGTCTCCCAGAGGCGCATCGACTCCTCGAACCTCCGCGCCGGGGAGAGTCGTCGCCACCTTCGGTATTCGCCATCGTCCATGGCCGCCATTCTCTCCGCGCTTCGAGGCTCGGTCAAGGGGGCGCGCGAGGAGACGGCCTCCCTGGCGGCGCGCCTGGCGCCCCTCGCGAAGGCCCTCCGCGGCACGGGCGTGAAGGACCTCCTCGGCGTCGGCGTGGCGGTGGACCAGGGCGGGCGGCCGGCGAAGTGGCTCTCGGAGTTCCTCCCGCGGCTCCATGCGGCGAGGGAGTCTCGCCTGCAGCGGGTCTTGGGGGCTGCGAAGCTCGAGGTGCTGCGTCGCTATCTCTCGCTCCCTGGAGGCGACATCCTGGGCGTCCTCGGGCGCGAGCGCTCGGAGAACGCGCACTCGGACCTCCTGCGTTGGCTGATGGACCCCGTCTCGGCGCCGAACGTGGCGCCGTGTCTCCTGAGGAAGCTGGTCGACCGGCTGGAGCCGAGGGACGGCTGGCGGGAGCGGCTGGAGAGGGGGTTGGCGGCGAGGTCGATCACGGTGCGTCGGGAGGTCTACCTCGGCGTGGAGATGGGGTCGATCGAGGCGAAGGACCGGGTGGACCTGCTGGTGGCGTCGCCGGACTTCCTGCTGGCGATCGAGAACAAGGTGGGCACGCAGGAGCACGACGACCAGACGGAGACGTACGCCGACTGGCTGGAGTCGGCGCCGACGGACGTGCTGAATGCGGGCCTGTTCCTGACGGTGGGAGGGGAGCGGGCGGCGTCGGCGAGGTTCAAGGGCATCGTGTACATGGACGTGCTGGACGGTCTCCTGGAGGCGCCCCTCAGGGGGGCGCTGGGGCCGATCGAGGAGTGGGTGCTCGCGGGGTACGTGAAGACGCTGGGGGACCACGTCCTTCGCGCCTCTACCCTACACGACGGAGACCCGGCGCTTCGTGGAGGGGGTGCTGGAGGCGCTCACGCGGGGCGGTGCGGAGAAGTGGATGACGCCGCGGCTGCGGATCGACCTGCCTTCGGACATCGAGACGGAGGCGAAGTCGACGGTCGGGCTGACGTCGCAGCACTCGACGGCGGTGGCGAAGCTGCGGGTGAAGAAGGGCACGAAGTTCATGCACGTGGGGGACGTGTCGTTCGGGATCCTGTACACGGACGCGGACCCTCGGATGGCGTTCTTCAACTGGCAGGTGAAGCTGGAGCCCGCGGCGAAGTACAACCGCCTGGACAACGCGGTCTGGGCGCACTGGCAGGCGAAGTGGAAGGGGGACCTCCCTCAGGGCGCGGGGCACCATGCGCGGGACAACACGGTGTGGTTCGTCTCACGGCCGCTGAACAAGGACCTGCGCAGCGAAACGGCCTTCGAGGACGTGAAGTGCGTCCTCGAGGAGCTGCTCGCCACCGAGGCGGAGATCGGCCACTCCGTCGGCGTCGGGGAGGAGGAGAGCGAGTAGCCTGTCCAACTCCTCCATCGCTCGGAAGACACGCGTCACTTATGCGGATCCCGCATCTCGCGGTTGCACATGATGCTCAGTTCCTGACAGGCGTTCGCATATGTTCACAGCCGCGGGACTCTCTCAAGCTGCTTCCTGGATCGCCGAGTCATTCGGTGTTCGGTCCGTCAACTCGGCGCGAGCGACTCTTGCAGTCCTGGATATGGCACAACACCACTTCAACGACTGCGACATGGGCGCCGTCGTGAACGAGCTATGCTCGGCTCTTTCAAAGCCAAGCTACCTTGAGTCCACGACCCTGCCGACCCAGTGTCAGGGACGCGTTCACACCCAGTCGCGCGGAGCCGAATTCGAACGGCTTACACGCGATTGGACCGAGTACTATTTCGGGCGGCCTCCAATAATGCTCTCCTACACGACTCTGAGCCGACGTGGTCGCGTCCAATGTCCTACGATACACGAGCAAGCAGAAATGGCCGGTCAGTGCATTGTGCGATTGGAATCCGATCATCGGCTTGGCGCTCAGAAGGAAGCCCTCGCGCTCGCGTTCGCGTTCACGAAGGGACGGGACTTGTGTCACTGGTACGTCCGAACGAGGACACGCGATGCGTTCATCTACGACCCGACCTGGGTGGCGAAGTCAATCCAGCGCTCATTCCCACAGACCGAGAGTCGTGGGAATGCTTGGGACTTCGCCATGGATGTTCTGGAAGAGTCGTTCCCGATGCACTGGGATTCTTGGCGGAATGCGTGGGGAGAGTGCCTGAACTGCTGGAGCCTCCTTTCTGACGACGTGTTCACGCCCTAGCCTGACCCACTGGGGCGAACTCCTGATACCATCCACAAGGTGCCGCGTCCCCGAGCGCGCCTCAGGCCCGTCGGCGAGGGGGGATGGGCACCTTTGGGATGATAATGGACGTTCTGTCGAGAGAAGGTTCGCGCGTGACGCGGATGAGGATAGACGCGCCTCGCAAGGCCGTCACGGCTGCGGCGAGCGCCCTCGCACGCGCGGCTCGACGGCCTTGAGGTCGGCGGCGACGGCCGCCCGGCGGGAATCAGCTCCCCACCCGTCCAACTCTCGCAGGATGATCCCGGCGAGATCGACGTAGAACCGGGCCGTGGTCGGCAGTTCGACGTCTCGCTTCGACAGCTTGTAGTCCGCGTCGAGCCTCCTGCTGTACAAGTCGCCCAGGCTCCGGCCGGTCTTCTGGATCGCCGAGTCACTAGCCGCGGTCAGGAGGTTGATGAGGAACTGATGTCCGACGCCGCTGCCGGGAACGCGAATCCCCACGCACTCGACGACCAAGCGAATAGCGTGATGCGCGGCGTAGTAGGAGCGGCTGATCGCGGATCGAAGCGCGGCTGGGTGTTTGCGACCGGCCAGGGTCCCCGCAAGCTACTGGAACTCGCGTGGCTCCAAGGTCAGACGACCTCGATGGACAATCGAACCATCGACCGCGCCCCCTCGGACATGCGAGACGTCGAACTCGTCAGGTAGGCTTCGTACGCGGCCAGGGCCTCGCGCGATGGCCCCCTCAGCTTGGCAGCCACGACGAGCCAACAGGCCTCCGACTCGTCGTCCTGCTGGATGCGGACCTTCGGGCGGCCGACGACAGGCAGGAACTCTCGGACCAGCCGCAGGAACTCCCTGAGGGCAATTCGCAAGTCGTACCGCCGGCAGAAGGTCTCCACATCGGCCGAGAGTGAGTCCCGCAGAGGCGATCTCCTGTCAGAGAGCCAGGCCCTGATCTCCACGTCGTGTCCCGCATCCCGGAGCAGAAGGACCCCGCGATCGCCGATGTTCTCGTCGAGCTTGATCTTCACGCGGACCGCTCGGTCGGGACGGGGATGATCCGCTCGCGCGCCATTCCCGCACCTCAGGCGATCGCGGCGAGGATGTCGTCGCGGGTCAGTTGCGCGTACTCCTGCAGGAGCTCCTGCTCCGTCATTCCGCTGGCCAGGAAGTCGAGGAGCAGCGAGACCCAGATGCGAGTGCCGCGAATGCACGGCCTCCCGAAGCAGACGTTCGGGTTGATGCTGATGCGCTCCAGCAGCTTGTTCAAGGGTGCCCCTCTGAATACGCCGCAGATTCTATCGTGCGGCGGGACTCATGGGAATACGCGTCGCCGCGTCGAAGCCGAACGTCCGTCACGAGTCCATGCCACGGTCTTCACGACAGTTAAGGTGGACCTCTTCGTACGTGGCGGCTCTCCGCCGGACACAGAGAGCCTCTCGCACGTATGGGGGTCATTCCCCGGCGACCCAATCCACTTGATGCGCCTCGGTGAGGTCCGGGACCTCCCAGCGATCCAGGAGCCGCTCCACCACCTGCTCGGGGACGGGGCGCTCGCGGCTCCGGTTGCGCCGCCGAAGCACCTCGGGCGAGGACTCCACGTACACGATCCGGACGCGCGCGCCGTAGTCCGCGAAGAGAGCCACGCACCGGTCGCGGATCATGCGGCTCAGGTTCGTCGCGTTCCACACGAACGACGCACCCGCGCGGAGCAGCCGCCTGGCCTCCTCCCGGGCCGCCTGCACGACTCCTCCCTGCTCGTCTCCCGGTTCCACGTCCATCTCCTCTCGCAGGACGTCGAGCGAGACGACGGGAAGACCGGGCAGGTGCCTCCGCAGCCAGGTGTCCTTCCCGGCGCCCGGCAGCCCCGAGAGGAGGACGACCTGCGACCTGAATCCCTCGTGCGGGGCGACATCGGGGAGCTTCCACCTCCCGCGGAAGTAGAGGAACCGCGCATGCTCGGAGGCGAACGGCCGAGGGGCGGACAGGCAGCCGTTCTCGCGAGCGACTTCCTCGAACAGGGCGACGCTGTCGTTCAGGCGCGCAGGGTCGTTGGTGGTCCTCCCTGCCGCGTCGGCCCTCGCAAGGAGCGCGAGGTCGCCGCATCCGGCGACGAAGCTGATCCGAGCCACCTCGCGGGCTGGGTCGTCCTGCTTCAGGATCCAGAACGGACGCTGGTGGAACCGGACCAGCGCCGCTACGCGCTCGCGCACGTCGATCGGCGTTCCCGACTCCCAGAGCAGCCGGCGGGCGAGGACCGCGCCCCGTCGCGAATGCCCGACCGACGTGAGCCTCCCGTCGGAGCCCGTCCGCGTGCAGTCGGGCTTCCCGAGGTCGTGGAGCAGCGCCGCCAGGAAGAGCGCCTCGCGGCGCGGGTCGGGCAGCGCGCGCCAGGCGGCTGCGCCTACGAGCGCCTCGCAGACGAGGCGCGTGTGCGTCCAGACGTCCCCCTCGGCGTGGAGGACGGGGTCCTGCGGGCAGGCGCGCATGCGCTCCACGCACGCGAGACCCGCTTCGATGGAACGCCAGTCGACCCCCCAGTCCGGCGGCTTCGGGCACGGTAGGTCCACGTCGCTCACCTCGCGAAGATGTCCACGCCCTCGGCCAGGGCGTTCGGCAGGATGGGCCGCTCCATCCAGTGGTCGCCCGAGTCCAGCACGGCCGTCAGGAAGCTCGCGCGGATCCACTTGAGGCGCTCCTGGACCACGCCCCCCTCTTCCACCTTGATGTAGAGCCCCTCGGCCTCGTCGGAGAGATCGGTCTCGCGAAGCGTCTGCTCCACGTCGATCCCGCGCGAGGCCGCCTCGTTTGAAAGCCTCTCCCGCCACGCCGCACCCTTGTACAGCGAGCGGGTGATCATCTCCGAGGGAGGCGGCAGCTCGCGGCCGAGGCCCCTGCGCAGCACGGGGACGGAGCGGATGGGCGTCCCCTGTAGAAGCTGCACACGCCGATCGGTCTCCAGGAAGCTCCCCGTCTCGGTGTCGAGGATGTCGAACTCGAGGAAGAAGTGAGGAAGCTGGTCGTAGTAGATGGTGTGTTTCGCGTAGAGCCACTCGCCATACATCACGTAGCGGCTCCCGAGGGCGGCCCAGAGCGCGTCGCGGTGCGTCGGCGCCCACGTCTTGAACAACGCGAAGTGGCGCTCGCGGGCGCCTCCACGCAGGACGTGGCCGCGGCTCTGGAGGCTCATGCGCCCCTCCGCGTCGAACCGGATGCCGCAATTGGCGCCGTCGAGCTTCTCCTCGACGACCACGTGGCGGTCCCGGTACCAGTCGAGCGGGACCTGGTCGAGGTCCTCGTCGCCGGGCTGCAGGCGGGACCCCTCCAGGTGTTTCGTGCGCGGGTACTTGAGGATGCCGCTCACGGGAGCCTCGCGACCGCGATGCGGTGGTTGGGGACGTGGAGGAGGTCGACCCTGTCGGCCCCTGCCTCCAGGAGCAGGTCACGGAACGCCGCCGACTCGGGGCGGACCCCGAGCCTTCCACGCACGTAGGCGGCGGCGAGCTCCGTGTAGAACCTCGGGTCGTGAATGTCCATGGGAACCGTGAAACCGCGATCACGCGCCTCCGTTCGGGGCGCCCTGGCACTGCGGAAGTAGCATGCCGCGGTACTTCTCGACAAGGGTCCACGGGCGCTCCTGCTTGCCGTCGCCGTCCATCCCCGAGTACGATCCCGCCAGCCTGAAAGGAGGCCACCCATGCACCTGAGGCTCGCATCGACGATCCTCGCCCTCGTCGTCATGCCTCCCTACGCGCACGCGGAGCAGAAGGAACCGCCCTATGTCGTCGTCGGCACGGGGCAGACGAAGTGTTACGACGACCGCGGCTCCATCTCCCCGCCGGCGACGGGGGAGCCGTTCTGCGGCCAGGACGCCCAGCATCCGGGGCCGAAGCCGAGCTACAAGGACAACAGCGACGGGACCGTGACCGATCTCAACACGGGGCTCGCCTGGGTCCAGGCGCGCGGGTCGAAGGTGACGTGGGACGACGCAGTGGCCGGCGCCGCGGAATGCCGGGTCGGCGGTCACGACGACTGGCGCATGCCCACCATCAAGGAGCTCTACTCGCTGATCGACTTCCGGGGGTACCACGACCCCCACAAGGGCGGGGCGGGCTCGGTGCCCTATCTCGACGCGGAGGTCTTCGGCTTCGAGTACGGCGACGAGCGGCAGGGCGAGCGCGAGATCGACTGCCAGGACTGGTCGGCCACGGAGTACGTCGAGACCACCATGGGCGGAGACCCGACGGTGTTCGGGGTCAACTTCGCGGATGGGCGGATCAAGGGGTATCCGAAGGCACGCCGTCGGCCCGGCGGAGGGCAGCCGACGGCCAACGTGCTCTACGCCCGGTACGTCCGCGGCAACCCGGCGTACGGTCGGAACGACTTCCACGACAACGGCGACGGCACGGTCACGGACGGCGCCACGAGCCTGATGTGGACGAGGGCGGACAGCGTGAAGGGGCTCGACTGGGAGCACGCGCTGGCGTACGCGGAGGCGCTGGACACGGCGGGGCACGACGACTGGCGGCTGCCGAACGCGAAGGAGCTGCAGAGCATCGTGGACTACAGTCGGGTGCCAGCGATCGACCCGGTGTTCGAGATCTCGAAGCTGGACGACGGGGAGGCGCCGTTCTTCTGGTCCTCGACGACCCACCTGGACGGTCCGCCCGACCGGCGGGGACCGGCGGCCGTCTACGTGGCCTTCGGTCGGGCGCTGGGCTGGATGCGGATCCCGCCGGGGGCGGCCCAGCCGCGCCTGCTCGACGTCCACGGCGCGGGCGCGCAGCGGAGCGACCCCAAGAGCGGCGATCCGGCGGAGTCCCCCTTCGGCCGCGGCCCGCAGGGGGACGTCATCCGCATCTACAACCACGTCCGCTGCGTGCGGGACGCGAAGGGCCCGTAGCACGTCACGGGAAGGTCTCCGGCCGACGCCATACTCGCCGTCCTGACAGGTACTCGGCGGGAAGTACTCGGCGCGGACTTCCGTTTGGTGCGCTCTTGAATTGGATGCGCCTCCACGAAGAGGCGGGGACCCGCTGACGCAAGCGCGAGCGAGGGGACTACCCCCGGACGGGGGCCCCAAGATCGGATGGGGATCGGATCGAATCGACTGGGAACCGGATCAGATCGACTGGAGACCGGATCGAAACGGTTGTGGACCGGATCGAATCGACTGGGGACCGGATCGAAACGGTTGTGAACCGGATCGAATCGACTGGGGACCGGATCGAAACGGTTGTGGACCGGATCGAATCGACTGGGGACCGGATCGAAACGGTTGTGGACCGGATCGGATCGACTGGGGACCGGATCGAAACGGTTGTGGACCGGATCGAATCGACTGGGGACCGGATCGAAACGGTTGTGGACCGGATCGAATCGACTGGGGACCGGATCGAAACGATTGTGGACCGGATCGGATCGACTGTAGACCGGAATGACCTCGCGGAGAAGGGGGCCCGTCCCCTGGCATCGGGTCTGGACCTACAGATGACGGAGGGACAGATGGGGCCGTCCACACAACAGATCCTCCGTCCCCCCATCTACTTGCTCAAGGCCGAACTGCACGCGCCGGGGTGGGCGGCGGCGCGCCAGGCACGCCCGCTGACAAGCCAGAGGTCGCCGATGGACCGTCGGCGAGCGAAGGGGCGGCCCGCCGCATCTGGGCGTCGGCTCCTGCCCTCGCCGAATTCCTCATGACTGGCGCTCGCCGTGAGCCCGTCGTCAGCAAGTGCATGTCCAGCAATGGTATCGGCGCCCGAAGGGCGTTCGCCGGACGGCTACCCTTCCCGGCCGACACACGACTTGGCGTCCCGCGTCCCCTCGTCTTCTGCCCTGCTGCGCGCGCGAAGGGCCAGGGCGAGGACGAGCGGCGTGATCCCCTGGAGCAGGACAGCATATCCCAGGAGGGCTGCCGCCGAGACCCAGAGGCCGATCGAGTCGACTCCCGCCTGCTCGATCCGCAGGACTTCGCTGGCCCACCAGGCCAACGACGCAGTTGACGCCAGGAGGAGGACCAGCCAGAAGCTGAACACCCGGGCAGGTCTCCAGACCGCGGGGTCGAGTCGGCGGCTCCGCGCGAACTCCACCGCACATAGCCCGCCCAGGATGGGGAGGCCGTAAATCGTGTGGAGCAGGTTGAGGCAATCCCCGCACCTGCACGGGCCCGCGGACACGGACGGATGGGAGAGGAGGACGGCAGTCCCGAGGACGCCGAAGAGGAGGAGCCACACACGGTAGCGCACCAAGCGACCGAGCGCGGCCCGCACGGGGTCGGGGCGCGGATTCGGCAAGACCTCTGTTGCCTCTTCGAGGGGCCGGCTACCGAGGGACGGGAACATGACGTCGCCGATTCTCATGACGGTCCGAGCCTCCAATCGAGGCCGCCCTCTCGCGACTCACCGTTGCTGAGGACGGCCGCGGACCAGGTCGTGAACATCCTGGGCCCTCGCCCCCGGTAAGGGATCCATTGCGCTTGCGGCAGGACCGTCTCACGGAATCCGGCGAAAGCCCGAGGCGCGTTCTCAATCTTCTCCAGGTGGACCTCGTCGTGCGCTGGGGAGCCGCTGACGGGGCGCGTGGTCGGCCTCCGCAGGAGGACAGTCGGCTCAGATGAGGCCCATGCTGACCCGAAGGGCGCGGTCCAGGGCATCCATCTCATGCGCCCGGCGCGGGGGCCGGACTGGCCGGCGCGGCGCCGTGGTCCTGGCAGGCCCGATTCACCGCCGCGGGGCGAGGATCTCCATCCACCTCGCGTCGCCGTGGAGCGGGACGAGGTCGAGGTCGGCCTCGACCGCGATGCGATCCGAGTGCCCCAGATCGAGCGCGGCGCGGAGGTGGCGGAAGGCCTCGTCGCGGAGACGGGACGCCTCGTCCGGCGGGACGTCGACCGCCGCGGCGGACGGCGAGGACTTCCCGACCGAGCCGAGCGAGAAGACGCACGTGAGGTTGTAGTGCGCCTCCAGGAGGAGGTCGCGCAGGAACGCCTCCGACGGCGTCCCCTCCCCGGCGCCGGCGAGCCCCTCCTCGTACGCCTCCCGCGCAGTGGCGTAGTCGCCCGCCCGAACCGCCTCCGTGCCGCGCATCAGGGCGGCGACCCAGCGCATCGAACGGCCCGCGGCCTCCGCGTCCGTGCAGGACGCCGCTCGCGCGCGCCACCGACCGAGGTCCGGATGCGATCCCTTCGCCCCGTCGATGGCGCCGTCGTACTCCGCCACCGCCTCCGCGAACCTCCCCAGAAGCTCCAGGAGCTGCGCGCGGTTCGCGCGCGCCGGCCAGAACCTCGGCTCCGCGCGCGCCGATGCGTCGAAGTCCGCGAGGGCCCTCCCGATCTCCTCGCCGTCGTCCCTCCCGCGCGAGACGAGCCACGTCGCGAGGGAGCGATGGACGATCGCCCGCGAGTTCAGAATCGAGGCGGCGCGCTCGGGCCACAGCTCGATCGCCCTCCCGAGGTCCGCGAGGGCGGTCTCGAAGTCCCCCTCCGGTGAGAGCGCCCGCATCATCTTCCACTGGCCCAGCAGCATCGAGGCGCCCCCGCGCTCGTCGAGCGCATGCGCGCTCTTCGGATCGATCCGCAGCGCATCGGTACAGTCCCCGATCGCCGACAGGTACCTCGCGGTCGGGTCGATCCCCCGCATCGCCTCCCACTCGCCGAGCTGAGCCGAGACGTTCGCGCGGTTGACGAGCGTACCAGGGGCGCCCGGCGAGAGGCGATCGGCCTCGGTGAAATCCGCGATCGAGGCCTCCCACGCCGCCCGGGGGTCCGCGTGGTTCGTCGAGGCCCACTTCCCCAGGAATACGCGCGCCTTCGCGCGGTGCTCGTACGCCTCGGGAAAGGACCGTCGCAACGCGACGGCGCGATCGAGTGCCTCGACCGCCTCGCGCAGCCCCGCCGTCGGGTCCGTCCCCCTCGACGAGGCCTCCTGCGCGGCGCTCGTGACGAACATCCCGACGTAGAACCATGGGACCGCGTGCCTGGGGCGGACCTCGAGGACGCGGCGCAGGTCCTCCACGCCGCGCTCGAAGTCCTTCCGCAGGTAGCGTACCTTGGCGCGGGCGAGGAGCAGGTCGGCGCGGAATGCCGAGAGCTCCGCCCCCTCGATCGCGCGCGAGAGCGAGCGCTCCGCCGCCTCCCACTCGCCGCGCTGCGTCTCTCGCATCCCGTCCATCGCGGCGAGGAAGTCGTCGCGCCCCTCCTTCCCCCACACCCGCGCGGCCCCCGCCTCGTCGAGAAGCGCCTCGATCTCGACGCGGATCGAGGCCATCTCGGGGTCCTCCTCGGGGAGGCCGAGGAACCGCAGGCCCAGGAGGTCGGTGCTCGTCTCCGGGAGGGAGGCCAGCCCGACGTACCTGCGGAAGCCCACCATGCCCTCGAGGAGGGCCCCGTAGGGAAGGTCAGGATCGAGGCGTCTGGCCTGGCGCATCCACTCGACCCCCTCGGCCGTCCGGCCGGCCGCGACGCGCGCCCAGCCGAGGAAGGCGAGCATCGTTGCGCGGGCGGACGGCGCGTCGGGGGTCTCGTCGCGGAATCTCTCGAATTCGGGCCAGATCCCGTCTGCCGTGCGGAGGACCTCCTCGGCCAGGAGGCCGTCGTCGAACCGCGTCTCCTCCAGGCGTGCCAGAGGGCCGCGGAGCTTCGCCCATCGGCCGAGGACCTCCGACGCCTCCCGCGACTTGCGCAGGGCCTCCTCCGCGACGTCGGCCTCCCGCACGGCACGATCGCGCTCGGCGTCGCGCGCCGCGTCGCGCGCGCGCACCTTCGCCTCGACACGGTCGAGGGCCTCGCGGGCCTCCGGGTCCCCCGCGTGGGTCGCGAGTGCTCCGACGAGGAGGTCGCGCGCGCGGTCGAGGTCCCCCTCCGCCTCGCAACGGGCGGCCGCGGCGACGCCCTCGGCCGCGCCCCGGCCCCGGTGCCACGCGACGGCGACCAGGACGGCGACGAGGAGGGACACGACCGCGAGGGCGATCGCCCATCGCGAGCGCGCGACGGCCCGGAACCGGCGCGCGGCGTCGGATGGGCGCGAGGCCAGGACGGGCTCCCCCGCCAGGCAGCGACCGAGGTCCTCGGCGAACTCCGCCGCGCTGCCGTACCGCCGCTCCGGGTCCTTCTCCATCGCGTGCAGGCAGACCGCCTCCGCGTCCGCGGGAATCTCGGCGCGCACGCCCCTGGGCGGGACGGGCTCGCGCGAGATCACGTCGAAGAGGATGGCGATCGCGTTCTCCCCCGAGAACGGACGCCGCCCCGTGAGCATCTCGTACAGCGTCGCGCCCAGGGAGTAGACGTCACTCCGCGGGCCGACCCGGTCGACCTCTCCCCCGGCCTGCTCCGGCGAGGCGTAGGCGGGTGTCCCGAGCACCATGCCCGGGGCCGTGAGTCCCTCGAGGGCCGCGTCCCTGGCGAGCCCGAAGTCGGCGAGCTTCGGCTCGCCCGCGCGATCGAGGAGGACGTTCGACGGCTTGATGTCGCGGTGGACGACCCGTCGGTCGTGCGCGTACTGGAGGGCCATGGCGAGCTTCCGCGCGATCTCGAGGGATTCGCGGACGGAGAGGTCGCCGCGCCCGACTCGCTCGGAGAGGGGGACCCCCTCCACGTACTCCATCGACAACCAGTACAGGGGGGCCTGGAGACCGACCTCGAACACGTGGACGATGTGGGCGTGGTCGAGCTTCGCGGCGAGCCGGGCCTCGCGGTGGAAGCGCGCGAGGGCCTCGGCGGTGGCGTGCTCCCCGGCGATCATCACCTTGAGGGCAACGACGCGGTCGAGGGAGAGCTGCCGCGCGAGGTAGACGATCCCCATCCCCCCGCAGGCGATCTCGCGGATGACCTCGAACCCCTCTGGGGCGCGGCGCATGACGGTAGTCCCCTGTGCCCCCGGGGCCATCAGATCTGGGGCTGCTCGTGCCGCCTCCGCTCGCGTCTCCTTCGGGCACGGGCGCCCGCTCATGCTAAGTACCTCGCACTAAGTTCTTCGGGATACGCATTCGACGCGATCTGGAGTCGCGCCCGTCAGGGCGCGGTGGATGACGCCCGTAAGGGCGTCAGG
>Ga0080064_1005471_pt1 | contig 14838 bp, 5 predicted proteins | sample Subgrocontami54m_FD_69260 | JGI IMG/M metagenome (GOLD analysis project Ga0080064, IMG submission 69260) | Subsurface groundwater microbial communities from S. Glens Falls, New York, USA - GMW46 contaminated, 5.4 m (SPADES assembly) (version 2) ...
GCCCGAGCGAAGTGATTCTCGCCATTCCGGCCGATGCCCCGTTAGCCATTGCGACAGAAAAAAGTGCCCTCGCGGCGTACTGGACCGCAGTGTGGCGGGCTGGGAAAAATGCCACTGCGCTCGCCGCAGCCTTCCAGGCATTGAGTCTTGCTGTCACCGCGCCACGCGCCGATACACTGAGCAAATCCTACGTTCCCTTCAACGCTCAAGATCAGCCAGGAGCCGGCGCCGACCGCGCCGTGGTTCCAGTTTCCACCGTGTTCGTTTCTCTCACGCCCATCGCCACCGCTGCGACCAAACGTCAGGCGTGGACTCGCCCTCCGCAGGCAGCGCTGCTGCCGGAACGCTTTGTCCTGATCGCCGACAGTGGCACCGAGCACCTCGAACTGCTCGGCGGCCTGGTCACTCAGCCGCTTGCCGTGGGTCCCGATCCTCTTGCCGAAAAGACCGAGCAATTCCAGGAAGCCGGCGGTGATCTGATCGTCCCGGATCTTCTCCGATGGATGACGGATTTCGAAACAGCGCTCAAGGCGGGCATGGCGTTTCGGATCGATCTCAGCGCCCGCCAAGCCACCGAGGGTTTTGATCGGCTGTATGTGCTAGGCGTCCGGCTCGACCCCGATCCTCAGCAGTCACGGACGGACTTCGAGCAACTCCTGGGGCATCACGCGTCGGGGCAATCTGGATTCGCGATTGTTCCTCAAGGCACTGCGACCAACAACAGCGAAGAGGGATCTACCGGGTGGACGCGCGTACAAGAAGCCGACGAGTTGTTCCGCCTGTCGCGAATGTCGTCCGCGGGCGACAAGCAGTTCGACGAAAATGCGACCGCGCCCTACACGAAAACAGACGGGCTGCTACTGGCGGAGGCGCTAGGCATCGACGCGTCCGTTTTACAGGCGATTCCCAATGCGGATGGCCTTGACCAGGTTCAAGCGCGAGCCATGAACACGGCGCTGTTTCCAGCGACGCTTGGGTACTGGCTCGATACGCAACTGCTCCCCGCTTTCGAGCCGAGCACCATCGCTCGAATCCGAAGGCATTTCCTGGAGCGGGTGACCGGAAGCGGCGCGGTTCCGATCGTTCGCATCGGCAGGCAACCGTACGGCATCCTGGCCACCACTGCGTTCAGCCGCATGACGTGGATGGACGCGCTCGAAGACGGCAATTTCATTCGAGCAGTTGTTCGTCCAACAGACCGTCAATTCCTGATGACTCTTCGCGATGTGTTGCGCTCCATCGCGCAGCGATATTGGGATAAGCTCGCGCTCAACGTACCCCGCGTCGGACGTCCCAGTGCTAAACCTCAACAGCAATTGCTCGACATCATGGGTCTGCACCCGTCGTCAGTCGAGTTCCACCTTCAGATACTGGATAGCGCCGACCGCATTTGGAACGAGTACAAGCTAGGCTCCAAACGCCGTACCTCGCTTGAGGCCTCGATGCGGAGCAGCATGCAGGCCACCTATCAGGTGCTGAAGGATTTGGGTTACGGCGGGCCGGAGCCTGAGATCACGGCAAAGTTTTTCTCGGAAGTGGAAGGACCGATGAATCGCCCCGTCATCGACGTTCCGCCGCTTTCGGAGACTGCCGAACTCACGCTCTGCACCATCGACGGTAAGAACTATCTCACGTGGTGCCTGGAAAAAGCGAAAACTGCATTCGAGGATTTACGGCTTCAGCGCGGATTCAGCGAAGGCAAAACACCCAACGCTCTTTTGTATCACGTCCTTCGGCATGCGCTGCAACTCGGCTATCACAGTACTGCGTTCGACCTGCACGAAGCCAAGAAGCTGCTCGCCAGCGACAGGATCACTGCGTATAAGGAGCCTGCCTTCGTGCATGTGGCGGAGAGTAAGGTGAGCGAAAGCCGTTACAGCATGCTGTACGCAAAGCAGCCCCTGATTACCGGCTCGCGGACAACCACTGTGGCCGAGTTCATCCCCAACTGGCTCGCCTTTGCGGGACAAAATGGCATACTGGCCGCGCAGATCGAAGCTCTGCAAGTGTTGGAACACGCCCCCACCGCGTCACTCGAGCGCGCCTTTGCGGAGCACATTGATCTCTGTAGTTACCGCTGGGATGCATGGATGCTCAGCCTGGTAAACGAGCGCCTTCACCGCATGCGCCGGCCCTCCGGAGATGTTGGCCCGCGGCGGCAGGGTCTGTATCTCGGCGCGTTCGCCTGGGTGGAGAACCTGAAGCCCGAGCAGAGCCGGCGTACGGCAGTGCAGTTGAACGATGCGGAGAACGCGGTGTTCAATAAGCCCGGAGACCCTCCTCTGTTCCGCGATTCTGCTAACGCCGGGCATGTGCTGGCGCCTTCGTTGAATCACGCGGGTACAGCGGCTGTCCTGCTCAATGGATATGTTTCGAACGCGACTCCGGCGCAGCCCGACCTGCTCGCGGTCGACCTGTCGTCCGCGCGCGTACGCACCGCCATCCAATTCATGGAAGGCATTCGCAACGGCCAACCGTTGGGGGCCCTGCTGGGATACCAGTTCGAGCGCCGTCTACACGACCGTCATAACGAAGCCGAGATGGACCGCTTTATTTACCAGGTCCGCAAGGCGTTTCCACTCGCCGCGAAGCGCTTGGTGGAATCCACCAACCCAGAGGCAGATAGTGCTCCCATTCAAGCCGTCGAAGCGCGCAATGTATGCGATGGCCTGCTGCTCATCGAGCACGTCCGCACCAGCGCCGTCAAAACGTATCCCTGGGGCAAGCCGTTGGAGCCGGCAAACCCCACGCAGCGCGGCATCATTGATGAGGAAGTGAAGCATCTGTTCGAAATCCACGACGCCATTTCGGACGTCGCTATCTCTGAAGCCGTCCATCAGGTTATGGTGGGCAACGCCGATCGCGCGGCTGCGGCGATGGACGCAACCAGCAAAGCTAAGTTCCCGCCCGAGCCGGACGTCGTGCAGACGCCTCGCAGCGGTATCACTTTGACGCATCGTGTGGCGTTGCATTTGCCGGTGAACGCAGCCGCTGCCGCGGGAGCTACCGTCCGAGGACTAGTGGAGCCGGCCATCGATAGGTGGCTCGAGAATATCTTTCCGCCGCTCTCGGATATCGTCGTTCACGTTGATTTCCGAAACACCGCGCCAGGCAGTCCTCTGGTTCCGGCTGACGTTACGATGCAGGACGTCGGGTTGCGCCCCATCGACGTTCTCTACATTCTGGACTTTGCCAGCGATCAGGCAATGGGCGAATTGGACGATCGCATCGTCAACCACATCATCACGTCTCGAGGCCTCTCTCCCGATGCTTCTGTTCTGATCCGTTACACTGCGCCAGGCGGCCTGAAGAAGTCAGCCTTCGAAGTTGCTCCTCTGGCCGCGAGCCTTCGGTCTCTACTTCTGCATGCGAGGCCCTTGCGGCCAACCGATGCGGCGATGCCCAATGAGGCCGATCGCAGCGTCGACTCCGTTGCCGCAGTCCCGCCAGCGCCCGTTACGGCTGCACGCACTGCGGTAGTGCAGATTAGAACCGATGCAATTGCTCTACGCGCGACCATCGATCCCCTGGCGCTCCCCGCGGCCGCCTTCGCGACAGTAGTCGCCGCCGTTGACGGGCTGAGTACGTCGTTCGTGGATCTGCACCATCGCGCGGCGTTGGCGGGAGTAGCGCTCGCTAGCCCTGGAGCCATACTGCGGGCGCGCCGCGAATGGTTCCAACAGGTACGTACCGCCGCCATCAAAGTTGCCGATCGGTGGTCGGCTAAACTTGCGAACTGCGATGCGCTGCTCGCCGATGCAGTGAACCCGGCCAACAGCGATCAGATGAAGTTGAACGCGTTGGAGCGTGCCGAACGCGAGGTCTCCACCGTTTATACGGACCCGATTCCCCCCACGCCCGTGCTTTATCTCCCGATCGTATTGGGCAAGCGAGGCACATTCGCTGCGGCGTTGACTGCGGTTCAGGCAGTGAGCAGATCCGCGGCAACCGGCATTCAAACGCTGTGGAATGCATGGAGCGCAACGTTGGCGGGTCGCGCAGCTATCGACCTCGCCGTCGAGACCGCCGCCGCTGAAGAGGCATCGGTGCGAGCCCTGATGAGTTTGATGCAGCTGCTTACAGCCAGCCTCATCACTGAGCTCGACCTGCGCGTTACCAAGGCCGATAAATTGATTGCTGACGCGTCCACGGCGCTCGGTGAAGCCAAGGTTCAACTACTAGCCGACGCTGTGAAAGCGCTGCTCGGAGACAGCGCGCGCATCATTCCGCGATTTACGCTATCCGCCGATCAGGGCGATGAATGGCAGAACGCGTACGACGGGCGGGCCGCTCTCCTGACACACCTGCTTCCTTCGCATGACTTTCCAGTGGACGACTGGATGTACGGTATCGCGCGCGTCCGCACCAAGTTGCACGATTGGGAAAACGTGGTCCTGCTGACCGGCGCCTTTGGCGTCACGGAACCGTCACTGGCGCCTGTGCAGTTCCCCTTCAACGCTGTCGAGCCGTGGCTTGCGATGGAACTGCCTGCCGCGTTCGATCTGAAAAAGTCAGGCGACCATCTACTCTACACCGCGGCATATGAAGGCGGCGCGTTCAACAAGAATGCTCCGCAGTTCGGCGGCTTAATGATAGACGAGTGGACCGAGGTGATTCCGGCGACGAAGGAAACCGCCGGACTTGCCTTCCACTTCGATCGTCCGAACAATGAGCCGCCTCAGAGCATGTTGCTGGTCACCCCCGCGAGCGCCGGCCGCCAGTGGACTTGGGAAGACCTGAAGCTCGCCATTCCCGAAACCTTCGAAATGGCGAAGAAGCGCGCCGTCGAACCGCGCGATATCAGCGCCTCACCGCTCTCGCGCCTCCTGCCCGCCACCTTGATGGCGTTTACCACGCACGCGATGTCGATCAGCAGTGGACTCCGTGTGGCCGACGTTCTTGTTGCTACGAAAAAGGTGACCCTGAATGGCTGATGTACTCAAACCACCAGTGAATATGGCCGTGGCGCTCGAGCTGCGAGCCCTTCCATCCATCACTCGTTGGGAACGCGTTGAAGGCATTCCTCGCGCTCATGATCTGGCCCGCGCTCTGCGTGCGGAAGTCCGGGACCCCCTGTGGATGCTCTCGCGGCAGTGGCAAATGGGCGAGTTCATCGGCGACGATGCGGGTTCGCCAGTCTTCGCAAAGCTGCATCTCAAGACGACGCAACTCACCACATACACTCCGCGAGAAGCTCCGGAGCAAGCCTTTGACGACAGCGTGCCCTTGGAGAGTCGCGTCGAGCAGCGCCCCGTCGCTTTCACGGCAGGCACGCAGCTCCTTTCTCTCGACCTACGGCTGCTCATGGGCCGTCAATGGCTGAAGCTTCTCGCGCAGGCGGGTCTCCCGTTTGAGCCCGGGTTCAGAGCTGTGTTCCAAGTGAAGTCGCCCGATCCCGCATCCCCGACCTCCGCGGCCGTGTGCGCTCACCCGGAGGCGTGGCAGCACCAGGCCGCTTTCGCGGGACGCGCAATGGACGGCTACCTCTGGTATCAATGGCTCATCGCTAACCCCTCGCCTCGCAACTTTTCCACTTTACCCGCGCCGCTGTTGATCACCGCCGCAGATGCCGGTAGTGTCGATGCGCTGGGCGATCGCTTCATCGCGTGGTTCGACCAACTCATCGATCAGCCGTTGAAGCCGGAAGAGAATGCGTGGGATCCATCGCGGCTCGAGTACCGCTTTCAGTGTTCCGCTCCCCTTGGCGACGGACGGAAAGAGTTCACGGCCGAAGAGTATTACCTCGGCGATATTGATTGGTACACGCTGGACGTGGCACCCGCGACGAGAGTCCCGGCCCAGCGGCCCGAGGTCCAATCCGAAATCATTCAGTCGTTTATTCCTACCTCTGTCGAGTTTGCCGGGATGGCCAACCCGCGCTGGTGGACGTTCGAAGACCGCCGCGTCAACTTCGGCGCGATCAAACCTGATACCACGGATATCGCGAAGCTCCTGATGCTCGAGTTTGGACTTGTCTATAGCAACGACTGGTGCATCGTTCCCGTTCCGCTGCCTGCGGGCGCGGTGGCGGATGTGGCTGGTCTGGCCGTGACGAACGTGTTCGGCGAGCGCCTCTGGATCGAACCCGCGGGCCAAATGCCTGAGCAAGTCTGGCAACGGTGGAGCATGTTTACACAGCATCAAATCGCGCCGGCGGAGTCGCGGAAACCCAGCACCAGCCTGCTCATGCTGCCGACAGTGCCCAAGGTGCAGGAGGGCGAACCGCTCGAGAGAGTGATCATCGTGCGCGACGAAATGGCGAACATGGTGTGGGGCATCGAGGATACAATCCCGATGCCGCATGGTGTCGGACGCTCCGGTCATGGCGCCGCCGCTGAGACCATTCGCTTTTTCGAACGGCTGTTGGGCGGTCCCCCGGCGGCTCCTCTTCTGGTGAATGAAGCCAAGGTTCGCTACGAGGTGATGAACACTGTCCCTGAGAATTGGATTCCGTTTATTCCGGTGCATGTGCCCGGAGACAACCGGCAGATCCAACTCCAACGGGCCAGCCTTCCCCGCCGCATCGAGAACCAGGCCGGGCCTGGCGATAAGATCAAGCCCCGCACGTCTCTGTTTCGCGAAGGCCTTGATCGCCTGCCCCAAGAAGCGTACTTCGTCCACGAAGAAGAAGTTCCGCGTTCGGGGGTGCAAATTACGCAATCCTTCCAGCGGACCCGTTGGACCGATGGCCGAGTGGTCGTCTGGTTCGGCGCGCGTAAGCGTGTCGGCCGCGGCGAGGGCTCCAGCGGCTTGCAGTTCGACCGCCTTGTACCGGTGCCCAAAAAATCGTAAGTGGGGATGGAATATTGACTGGAATGCCGGTGGCTGTGTTACAAGGTTGAGATTGCGCCTATCGCAAATCTCGAACTGCATGAGAACATGGAGCTTGGCTGCCATCCTCCGGTTCCTCCGATTGGCCTTCGACGCGAGGAACCTCGCGCTTCGGCACCAACTCGGTGTCCTTCGTCGTGAAGCCGAAGCTGGTCGCGTTGGATCGGCTCTTTTGGGTGTGGCTCTGCGGAGTCCGGCGCGATTGGCGTTCCGCTCTGATGATCGTCAAGCAAGGCGCTCCTCGCATCCATGGCGAGCTGTTTGCTCGGCATCGACATCGGCGAGACCGGCGTGGGCAACTACATGGTCCAACCTCCCCGCATCAGCCGTTTGACCCGCTTGTGATTGACCACCCAGCCACGCTTGTGCAGTTCCCTTTGCATGCGCCGCCATCCGTAGGCCGGAAATGCCAGCGCGATCTTCTGCATGGCATCCCGCAAAGCTGGACCGGCTCACGCCGGCCAACCCCGTCATCCGCTCCACCGTCATGGCTGGTCCCGCCGCCACTTCTTCCCTGATTTTCGGGGTGAATTGCGGCTTTCCAGTCAATGCCTGCACCATCCGCTGTTCTTCGATGCGCTGCAAGCATGCCTTCAAAAAATCGATCTCCAGCACCTGCTGGCCGATCTTGCGCTCCAGTTCAGCCGCGCGGCCTTCCTCCCATCGCCGTTTTCCCAATCCGGGGAAGGCGTTGCCAGTCCCCTGCTGGAACTCCCGCCGCCAGCGGTGCAGTGTGTTCGGGTTTACTTCAAAGGCACGGGCAACCTCGGCAACCGATGACCCGCTTTCCAGCCGCTGGATCGCGGCCTGCTTGAACTCTTCGGTGAATTTCCTTCGTGACAATCCCATGACTCAATTCTCCCTTTAATGGATATCGAGTCTTAACTGGTTGTGTCATTTCAGGGGCCCACTCCAACCTGCTGTCTGGTTCTCCAGTCTGTAATTCCGTTACCCTCCTCTTGGCGGCTTCATGCACGGCGACGAGTGGACTCTCGGTAACATTCGGTGCCCTGAATGCCGCCGCGATGAGTGCTAGGTGGTCGGGCACCTCAAGACCGTGTCCACATGATCGCCTGAAGAAATCGAGCAATGTCTGACTGCTTGAATGTCGCGGTTCGCAAGAAGTTGCCCCCGGCCAACCCATGCGCGGGTGTGGAGTTTCCCGTGAAGGTGAAGGGGCTATTCCGTCCTCACTACATGGCGTGGTCGGAGCAGCAACGGATCGAGTTCCAGACGCCCGAGTACCTGCGCAATATCATCCGGATCATCACGGAAACCGGACTGCGAGTGTACAAGGAATTGATGCCCATGAAGAGGAGCAAGTGGACTTGCAAAATGCTGTGGTGTGGATTCCCGATTCGAAGACGCCGAACGGGATCGCAGAAGTGCCTCTCACGGATCTGGCTCGAGACGCGTTTCGAGAGCAGATTCGAATCTCGGGACCGGGGACATGGTTGTTTCCGAGTGACCAGAATCCAACGGGGCATCAGAAGACACTAAAGACGTTTTGGCATGCGGTTCTGTGAAGGGCCAAGGTGCCATACTTCCGGATCTACGATCTGCGAGCTATCTATGCGACTCGCCTAAGCGCGGGTGGCGTAGCTGACGAGTGGGTCACACAGCTACTACGGCAAGGGGACGCGAAGGTGTTCAAGAAGTACTCGCAAATGAAACTGCAGATGAAACGGGAGGCTCTGCAGAAGTTGAACCGGAAGGCGCATGAGGACCGTCCGGGTTTTGACGCGGAGAGGCCCAACTGATGGGGTTTTGTCACGGTTTTGCACGGTCGAAGGCGTTTTGGGTCGATTTGGGCAGGCCGGATGGTATCGGAAATTGAGAAAGTGGTTTAAAATCAAGAGAGCAGCAAATGTCGGGGCGTAGCGCAGCCTGGTAGCGCACCTGCCTTGGGCGCAGGGGGTCGGGCGTTCAAATCGCCCCGCCCCGACCAAAATACCCAGTAAAAAGCGTAGATTTATTGGGCCGGTGATCCGGCCCTATTGCTTTTCCGGGTTTCTCGTAAGGCATCCGTAAGGCTGATCGGCGAATCCCGCAGCGCTTGGGTTCTCGTTTCAAGTGGGTAGCGCCGGGTTCGCTTTGAAATGATAGGGACTATGGACGCTGCCTGAGGACCACATGACTACTGAAAACTGGATAACTGTAGCTGGCCTAGCCGCCAGTGCAATCATCAGTGCTGCGGGCTTATACTTAGCTCCAAAGCTCGCCATCAGAGCAGCGTTGAGATCACGCATGACTATTAAAGGTCCCAACAACAATGCTTTCTTTCGCTTCGCCGAACGCCAACCCGAAGTATTGAAAGCCATCGATCAAATAGCGGTCGGATTCACAAACCTCTTCACTGCCGTTACAAAACCAGAATCCTCAGTGGAAACGGAGACTCTGTTCCTGCTGTCCAGCGCAATCTACACTGAGTATGAGGAGATCGTCACGTTGGCTACCAGCGACTATGGTTTTGGTGCAACGAAGCTCCTACGCGCGCTGTACGAGCGAATCGCAACAACACTGTACTTGATGAAGAACCCCGGGAAGGTAATGCAATTCAAAGAGTACAGCGACGTGCATTGGTACAAGCTCCTGGCCGAAGCAGATCGGAACGGAACTGGGAAGCAGCTCTCGGATGACCGGCGCAAGGAAATCATGAGCAACCTTGAAGCCGTTCGAGCTAGATTTTCGAGTTACGCTTGCGACAAATGCAAGGACAAGGAAGAACTCCGTGGCTCATGGACCCGGCTACCACCACCAGATCAAGCGTCGCAGCTTCATGAGCAGCTTCGGCTTCTCTCATTCCATGGCTACCTGATGCCCACGTTCTTTCTTCACACTACAGACTGGGGGATCAGCAGGCAACTTGTACACTACGTCGATGGAACGAAGATGTTTCGGCATCCTGCATTGGAGCGTGATTATGCAGAGAAGGCCATCGTGGTGGCTTCCAATCTTATGCGATTCTTCGCGGCAGGCTTTAGTGAATTCTTTAAGCTGAATCTTGACAAAGAATGTGCCAATATCCAACAGGCCATCGATTCTATAGGGAATGAACTCCGCCCTGCTCCGTAACTATCGCCAGGGGTGCTGTCTCATCGATATTGGCACGGAGGGAGGCTCAGGAAACCATTAGGCAGCTTTGCAACGTTTCGGAGCAGGAGATGGAGAAATCAGATCGACTGGCGATCCTCAAGGGCGGCAGACCTCGTTGAGATGCAACACATCCTGAAGAAGCTGATATCATAAGGGCAAGTTTGGCAAGCAGGTCTTTCCATGTCCCGTTGCGCGGATTCGATACTTCGTTTCGTTGGCGGCTTGGCCGCGGTTGGCGGATTGGTCTGCGTTGCCGCCCCTGCCTCCACGCCCTCCGACAGCGCCGTGATACGCCAGTATTGCGTGGGCTGCCACAGCAGTAAAGCTAAAGTAGGGGGACTCGATCTGGACAGCATCAGATCCGGCGACGTGGATCAGCACCCGGAAATATGGGAGAAGGTCGTGCGGAAAATGCGCGCGCGTTACATGCCGCCAGCCGGCATGCCGAGACCGGACGAGCGCGTCTACAACTCCGTGGTGGCCGCGCTGGCGGCGTCGCTCGACGGGGCGGCCGCAGCCAAGCCGAACCCCGGCCGGACAGATACTTTCCGTCGCCTCACTCGAACCGAATACCAGAATGCGATCCGCGACCTGCTGGCAATCGATGTCGACGTCACTTCGCTCCTGCCGAGCGATGAATCGAGCCACGGATTCGACAATGTGACCGTCGGAGAACTTTCCCCGACCCTGCTGGAGCGATACCTTTCGGCGGTGCGCAAGGTCAGCCGTCTCGCCATAGGAAGTCCAACCCGGTCGCCCGGCGGCGATACGATCGTGCTTCCGCCCGACCTGACCCAGGAGCAGCATTTCGAAAACCTCCCGTTTGGAACGCGGGGCGGAAAAGTGGTCCAATACACCTTTCCGCTGGACGCCGACTACGAGATCCGGATTCGACTTGCCCGGGACCGCAACGAGCACGTAGAGGGATTGAGCGCCCGGCACGAGATCGATCTGATGTTGGACGGCCAGCGTCTCAAACTGTTCGCGGTAACACCGCCGCCGCGAGGCGTCGATCACTCTCAGGTGGAGAAGGATCTGAACATCCGCGTTGCGGTGAAGGCTGGTCCACACGCGATCAGCGCCGCCTTTCTCAAAAACCACTCGTCGCTGCTTGAAAGCGAACGTCAGCCCTATCAGGCGCACTTCAATATGGACCGGCATCCCCGCCCTCAACCCGCCATTTATTCCATCACGATCAATGGCCCGTTCGAGGCGAAAGGCCCCGGCGACACCCCAAGCCGGCGCAGGATTTTCGTATGCACGCCCGCGAAACCTGGCGAGGAAGATGGCTGCGCCAAAAAGATTCTCGCAACGCTGATGCGCCGCGCGTACCGGCGTCCCGTAACGGAAGCGGATTTTCGGGTTCCTCTCAAATTCTATAGAGACGCTCGTGCGGACGGGGGATTTGAGGCGGGTATCGAAATGGCTCTGCGCGCCGTTCTGATGAGTCCGGAATTTCTTTTCCGCGTGGAGCAGGACCCAGCCGGGGTGGCCCCCAAAACCGCCTACCGGGTGAGCGGCATCGAGTTGGCTTCACGTCTGTCATTCTTCCTTTGGAGCAGTATTCCCGATGATGAGCTGTTGGATGCGGCGACTGGTGGAGAACTGAGAAATCCCCAGGTGATGGAAAAACAAGTAAGGCGAATGCTCGCCGATCCCCGTTCGCGGGTGCTCGTGACCAACTTTGCCGAGCAGTGGCTGCATTTGCGTAATCTGGCATCGGCCACTCCCGACATGCGTTTGTTCCCGGACTTCGACGATAATCTGCGGGAGTCCTTCCGGCAGGAAACGGAGCTTTTTTTTGAGAGCATCATTCGAGAGGATCGTAATGTGGGTGACTTGCTCACGGCTAATTACACGTTCCTCAATGAAAGGCTCGCCAAGCACTACGGCATCCCGAACGTCTACGGCAGCCGGTTCCGGCGGATCAGCTTCGGCCAGGACGGCCGGCGAGGCGGGCTCCTCCGGCAGGGAAGTGTTCTCACCGTAACTTCTTACGCCACCCGTACCTCGCCGGTGATACGCGGGAAGTGGATCCTCGACAATATTCTCGGCTCGCCGCCTCCGCCCCCGCCGGCGTTCGTGCCGGCCCTGAAGGAGAACCTCGGCGTTGGGAAGGTTCTGCCGATGCGGGAACGATTGGCGGAACATCGCGCCAATCCTGCCTGCTCGGGCTGCCATAACCTGATGGATCCGATCGGCTTCTCGCTCGAAAATTACGATGCCCTCGGCCGCTGGCGAACCACTGACGCAGCCACGCCGATCGATGCTGCCGGAGGGCTTCCTGACGGTAGCAAATTTGACGGTGTGTCTGGACTTGAGAAGGCTCTGGCGAACCGGCCGGAGGTTTTTGTAACCACCTTCAGCGAGAAGCTTCTTACCTATGCGTTAGGCCGGGGAGTTGAGTACTATGACGCTCCGGCCGTGCGCAAGATCGTTCAGGAGGCGCAGGCCAAGGACTTCCTGTTTTCGTCGGTTATCCTGGGGATAGTGAACAGCACGCCATTTCAGATGAGGAGATCACAATGATCGTCACAAAAAATGCATTGCCGCGACGAACATTTCTGCGGGGCATGGGGGCTTCTTTAGCATTGCCGTTGCTCGACGCGATGGTTCCAGCCATGACTGCCTTGGCGGCGACACCGGCGAGCCCGGTGCGGCGCCTTGGATTTGTGTACGTGCCGATGGGGGCTAACATCGCGCAGTGGACGCCCGCGGGCGCCGGCAGCCTTGCCGGACTTTCGCCAACGCTCAGCCCGCTTGCCTCCTTTGTGGATCAACTCACCGTGCTGACCAATATGGAGCTGCGGAACTCCTACCCCGGTACGCATGCGACGTCGAACGCCGGTTTCCTGAGCGCGGCCAAGGCAAAGTGGACCGAAAGCAGCGATTATTATTTGGGCACCACCGTAGACCAGATCGCCGCGAAACAGCTAGGCAAAGAGACGCGGCTGCCGTCGCTCGAGCTTGCGATGGATTTGCTTACCACCGTGGGTCAGTGCGACAACGGGTACGCGTGCGTCTATCAGAACAACCTTTCCTGGTCTTCGCCTACCACTCCGCTTCCGGCGGAAGCTCATCCGCGTATCGTTTTCGAGCGCCTCTTCGGCGATGGCGGCACCACCGCGGACCGGTTGGCCGAACTGCGCAAGAGCGCCAGCCTTCTCGATTGGGTCAATGAAGATATTTCCCGCTTGCAGAAGAAGCTGGGCGCGGGCGATCGGAACAGGGTCAACCAGTATCTCGATACCGTGCGCGAAGTGGAGCGCCGCATACAAAAGGCCGAGGCCGAAACGGCCGACTCCCGGCTGCCGGATCTGGATCGTCCGATTGGCGTGCCGGCGGCTTACGCTGACCACGCGCGGTTGATGTTTGATCTGCAAGTCCTGGCTCTGCAAGGTGACGTCACGCGGGTCATTTCATTCCAACTGGCTCGCGAAACGAGCACGCGCACGTATCCGGAAATCGGCGTGTCCGAGCCGCATCACCCGCTGACGCACAACGGCGGCAATCCGGAGATGCTGGCAAAGGTCGCCAAGATCAATCAATTCCACGTGTCGCTGTTTGCCTATTACCTCGAAAAGCTGAAGTCCACGCGGGAAGGAGACGGTTCCCTGCTGGATCATTCGGCCATCCTCTATGGCAGCGGCATGGGCAATCCCGACGTGCATGATCACGTGAATCTACCGATTCTTGTCGCCGGCGGCGCCGGTAAGCTGAAGGGAGGGCGTCACATCAAGTACGCGGAGCCTACTCCGCTTGCCAATCTCCACCTGACGCTGCTGGACAAAGTGGGGGTCCATCTGGACTCCTTCGCCGACAGCCAGGGCAAGATCAAGGAATTGGCCGAGCCTCTTTCTCTGTGAGGCAAGCTACGGCATAGGAGGCAATCACGATGTGTCTGAGACGTTCTGTCGAATGGGCGCTGGCTTCCATGCTATCGGTTGTTGGTCTCATGGGGGCCGGCTCCGGTGCGCCGTTGGCGGATGCGGCCCAGGAGTTGGATCGCGCCGCTATTCGCACGCTGTTGCAGCAGCGCGTCGACGTGAACACCCCGCAGGTCGATGGGGCGACCGCGCTGCACTGGGCGGCTCGCAATGACGATCTGGAAACGGCGGGACTGTTGGTCCGGGCCGGCGCCAAAGTGAAAGCGGTGAACCGGTATGGCGTGACACCACTCGCGCTGGCCTGCACGAATGGAAGCGGGGCGATGGTCCAGCTGCTGCTGAACGCGGGAGCTGATCCGAACGCCTCCCTGCCCGGTGGGGAAACCGCTTTGATGACGGCCGCCCGCACCGGCAAGATGGAAGCAGTGTCGGCGCTACTCTCCCGTGGAGCAGACGTCAACGCGAAGGAAAGCCGGAGCCAGACTGCCCTGCTATGGGCGGCGGCCGAAGGCAACGTCGAGGTTGTCGAAGCGCTGATCAAGGCGGGCGCCGATTTTCGCATTCGGTTGAACTCCGGGTTTACGCCTTTATTGATTGCTGCGCGAGAAGGACGATCCGGCGTGGTCCAGGCGCTGCTGAAAGCTGGAGCGGACGTGAACGACACCATCAAGCCTGGACCTTCCGTGCCGAGGACGGCCTTCGTTTACGCGAGTAAACCGCCGCCCAGGGCCGGCACCAGCGCTTTGGCCCTGGCAGTGGTGAATGGCCACTTCGAGCTCGCGGCCGCCCTGCTGGACGCAGGGGCCGATCCCAACGCCGCCGTTCCCGGCTGGACAGCTCTCCACGCAATCTCTTGGGTCCGAAAGCCCGGCGTCGGTGACAACGATCCGGCCCCGGAGGGGTCGGGAAGCATGACCAGCCTTGAGCTTGTCAAGAAGCTGTTGGCCAAGGGAGCGAACCTGAACGCGCGGATGACGAAGCGGGTCAATGTTGGACTAACTCGTTTGAACACACTCGGCGCGAC
>Ga0080064_1005473_pt1 | contig 14835 bp, 13 predicted proteins | sample Subgrocontami54m_FD_69260 | JGI IMG/M metagenome (GOLD analysis project Ga0080064, IMG submission 69260) | Subsurface groundwater microbial communities from S. Glens Falls, New York, USA - GMW46 contaminated, 5.4 m (SPADES assembly) (version 2) ...
AGCTCGCGCTCCACGGGGGTCATATGGGCATAGCCCAGGCGCTCGTGAAAGCCGTCGGGATGGACAAACTCATTCTGCAGGTCGATGAGGAGGAGCGCCGTCTTGGACGGCTTCGCCGGAGCTTCTGCCAGTGGTGAGTCAGGTCGAACCACCGACGGACGGAGTTCGGCCAACAGGTTGCTCGTGGTCGTAAGCAGCGCCCGGTTTTTCAGGTTCTTCAGGTGGACGGACTCCGGAGGATAGCCGGTCGCGTCCGCTGGGATCAGCATTTCGTAGCCCAGGGCTCCTCCTTGCCGGATGGAATCGGCGATACCATCAAGCCCGGCCCCGCCGGCGGCGATGAAAGTGTCCACGCCGAGATTCGCAAGAAGCCGATCCAGGTGGGTGAACTGGAAGATGCTATGGCCTTTCTTAACGACCACGAGGTCGTCCGAGGCCGGCTGGACCTCCTCCATAATTTCCGACCCCCACGATCCCTCAACCAGAAAACCCTTCTCCGCTGTCAATCCCATTGAGTCTCGGACGGCGGGAGCGAGGGCGCTGTCGAGATGGTCGCGCCGGAGAACGGTTTTGACCCAGATGACCGGCCTACCGGATTTTTTCATTTCTTCCACTAGAGAGCGGGCGTTGATCAAGAAAGAGCGCCGGGCGGGCTCGGACAAGCCGGAAATCCTTGCGCGGGAGAGAAGCCCCTGGGAGTGGAAAAAATCGTTTTGGAAGTCGATGAGAATCAGGGCTGAACGTTTGAGGTCCATCCTGATTTTTAGACCCCGGCCATCAAGCGGGCCCATTCGCGGTAGAGGCTTCGCTGTGGCGCCTCATCGGAGGAAGGACCCACTTTTTCTCCTGTGGGCGAGGTCGTTTCGCGGTGAAGACCGCGAGAAAGGTTGAGCCATGCCATGCCGGTCCCCTCCATGCCGCTCTGGCAGCCGGCGAACATATCGAGGTCGTCGGTGGCGAAGAAGCCCGTTTGTCCGAGGCGCCATTGGAGATTCTTGAGGCGCCCGGTGTTCATGATGTCCGACACTCCCCCGATAGCGGCGAAGTAGGAGTAGACGAGAGTCTGATTGACCGAAACCGGGCAAATCACGCGGACATTGTCGTCCATCAGGTAAAGGTTGGGGAAGATGAAAACGTGGCGCACCATGGCAATCTGTTCGGCCCGCTCGGCACCGTAGGCTTCGACGAGCTTGTTCATGTAATCCCTGAGCATCTCCGCCGGAAGCTCCCCCCGGCCTCCCGGCCGCTCGAGGAAACCGTGGCCGCGGGGAAATCCCCGAACCGAGCCCTGTCCGTGCCGGGCGGTTCTTCTTTCGTCCAGCGAGGAGCGCCCCATCGAGTGCTCCAGGGTCTTCATCGCGGACTCGTGGACGTATCTTCCATGGTAGGCGTCGTGGCCGTTGTCGGCCTGGAGCTTCCAATTACCGGGATAAATGAATTTGTGAGGACGATGGAGGTGAACGACGCCGGTGGGGGAGCGCTCCACCCACATGTCGACGTATTTTTTCGCCTCGCCCAGGTATGCTTCGAGACTCTCTCCCTCAGGGCTCAAGCTGCCGAAGATCAAGCCCCGGTAGCTGGCGACCCGTGGCGCCTGAACCAGCCCCAGATCCTTGGTGGAAAGGCCGGCGTAGCCTTCCCCCTCCGCCAAGACCGTTAAGGCTCCGCTCGAGTCGTAGGTCCAACCGTGGTAGGGGCAGCGAAAGGAGTCGGCGTGGCCGTGCTCGTCCCGGCAAACCGTGTTCCCGCGGTGCCGGCAGGTATTGAACATGAGATAGATCCGGTGGTCCTGGCCCCGGCTCAGGATAAGAGGCGCGCTGCCGATGTAGGCGGTTCTATAGTCCCCGGGCTTTTCGATCTCACTCTCGTGGCCTACATAGACCCAGGAGCGGCCAAAGATCTTTTTCAACTCGTCCTCGAAAATCCGCTCATCGGTGTAGATCCGGGGGCTCACCTTGAAGTCGCCCGGCCCTTCGATCACCATCTCCTTGTGGAGCGAGCCGTTGAAACTCTTGTTTCTGAGTGCCATGTTATGCCGTTTTACCGGGGAATTAGCGGCCGCTTAACACGCCGACTAGCCGGCCAGCTTTTTGCCTTTGAAGTCTGGCGAATCCTCCACCTGCTCGAAGAGATTGCCCAGCGCGCAGGAAAACGGGTTATAACGGAAGGCCATCCACTTGGCGGGCTTCCCGGGGACCTTGTTGTAATGCTGGTGCGCGCAGCCGTTGGGCTTCACCGGAAGAATGATCAGATCCCATTTCTCCCAGTCCACCTTGACGTCGTCGACCGTCGTGTATCCTTCGCCCTCTAAAACGAAGAGCTGGATCCCTCCCTGGTGGCGGTGTTTGCCCGAGTGGACCTTGACGTCATGGATGAAGCAGGTCCAGTCCTCGGCTGCCGTGTCGAGAACGTCATGCCAGGAAAGATAGGTTTTGGAGAGACCCTGCCTGCCCTGGCGCCAGGGGAGGTCTTTGCCCTTGACGACGATCTTTCCGTTGCGGGCGCGATCTCTCGCCTCCGCGTTGAGCCGTAGCGTATCCTCGTAGTGGGATCCGTCGTCCCTCTGGCTCGGCTCTCGTTCTTTGACTTTTTCCCTCTCCATCTTGTTTCCTCCTTATCATCTAAACAGTTCTCCCGGGCCGAAGCCCCGGATTCACAGCAGTTTTTTTGTAACACGCCGCCGCAAAGAGAGTCAAGGTGGATCGAGCCGTTTCTTCCTGCGAGTTTCTTGACCGTCACGGGCAACTATGTAACTATGCGGAAGCGTCATTTCGACGTAGATTTTCAAGGTCTTAGGCGCCCGTAGCTCAATTGGACAGAGCACCAGACTACGGATCTGGGGGTTGGGGGTTCAAATCCCTCCGGGCGCGCCATTGATCTGAAAAGATCGGAGGATTCATGGGAGAAAGTGAAACCATCCGAACGGCGGCCGCTCCTGAAATACAGGCCGCGTCGCAGGAAGAGATGACCGCGGCGCGAAAGCGATTCATTCTCAGCCTGGTATGCTCTTCCCATACCTTGAATCATATTCAATCCGGCGTCACGTCCGTCCTCTTCCCGGTCATGATGAAAGAGCTGGGCTTCGGCTACCTGCAGTTGGGCATCCTTTCCGCGGCCCATCACTTTGCCGCCCAGGGCCTTCAGGTCATCTACGGCTTCCTGGCCGCTTTCATGAAGAGGGCGTCGATCCTGGGCTTCGGAAACATTCTGCTCGGAATTTCCGTTCTCTTCCATTCCCTTCTCGGGAGCTACAACCAGTTGCTCGCGGCCAGAGTCGTTTCCAGCTTCGGCGCCAGCGCGCAGAACCCCATGGGATCGAGCATCCTCTCCGGATACTTTCCCAAAGTCCGCGGCCAAACGCTCATGCTGCATCATACGGCCGGCAACGTGGGGTCGTTCCTGGCCCCCGCCATTGCCGCGGGATTGCTTCTCTACATGGGATGGAGACAGGTTTTTCTGGTTCTGGGAATTCCCAGCATCCTCATGGGGATCGGTTACTTTCTCCTGCGCGATAAGGTCGGGGCCAAAACCGAAGGCGGAAAGAAAAAAGTCCAGGCCAGCTGGAACGCCTATGTCGCCTGTCTCAAAAACCGCAACATCCTCTTTACCTCTTTTATTTTGATGGCGGGCGCGGCGGGCCGGGGGACGGGCTTCAGCGAGGCCTACCTCGTTGCGTACTTCATGGACAAGTTCGGGGTCACGGCGACTCAGGCGGGATTTCTCCTGATGGTGCTCGAGGCCGCCGGCGTAGTCGGCCCCCTCTGTATCGGATGGATATCCGACAAGGTCCGAAATCGGGCCCTGGTGATGCAGACGACGCTGGTCATGTCGGCGGTGACCACCGTCTGGCTTGCCTATCATCAGTCGATCGGGGTGTTCCTCTTTGTGAATCTGATCCTCTACGGAACGTTCGTCCAGGCGCGTGGAACCTTGACCCAAGCGATGATCGGAGACTTCGCCACGGAGGAGATGGCCGACGCCGCCTTCTCCCTTTATTATTTCATCGGCTTTATCTCCGGACCCATCTGGACGCTATTGGGCGGATTCATCGTGGACCGCTATGGCTTCACCCAGGCCTTCTACGTGACGGCGACGAGCTATCTGGCGGGCATGATCCTGCTGACCTTTGTCAAAGAGAAAGAGGGCTCCCGAGCAGGCGCGTGAGCACGGCTACATCCGGCGCCTGCTCGAGCGAGTCGACCCGCTCGACCACCTCTTGAAGTTTCTGTGGGGATAAAGGGCGCGCCGCGTGCGTCGCGCAGTCCAGGAATTTTTCAACCACCTGCCCATAGCTCAATGGCCTCGAGAGATGGCCCAGCGGTTTATCCACCCGGCTCACATAGCGCTTTCCATCGGTCGTGGTCACCTCGACAATCCCGGAGTTCGCCAGATCCCTCTCGATCGAATAATCCATCCGTTCCGCGATTCGAAGAACCTCCGGCTGCCGTAGTCCGCTTGGAGTGAAATCGTCCAGGGCGAGCCTCCGGTTCACCAGGGCTTTGGCGGCCGGCGAAAATGCAGCGGGCCGCAGTTGACGGGTTCGATGAGAATGGATAAAAGTTACCTAGCCTCGGAGGCGACTCCAAGAGGCTGGATAAAAATTCCGGCGAAGGGGGAAACACCATGGCCATCAGACTGTTTCAATTTAAGACCTCTATGTTTTGCGAGAAGGTGAGAATCGCTCTCTCGTTAAAAAGCCTGCCTTATGAGGTGGTAGACGCCAGACAGGACGAGCGTAAAGCGCTGATCGAGTTTTCCGGACAGAAGAAAGTTCCGGTGTTGGATTATCACGGTCAATGCGTGATCGATTCCACCACCATCTCGGCCTTCCTGGACGAGAAAAACCCGCAGAACAGCATCTATCCCTCCGGAGCGTCGGAAAAGGGGCTCTGTTTGATACTGGAGGATTGGGCAGACGAGGTCCTCTTCGAGGCCGTTCACGACATGCGTCCGGTGGAGAGCGCCGAGACGCGAAAGGATGGGGAGAGGAGGTTGCAGATCCATCTTCAAAGTCTCGATCAGTTCCTCGCGGGCAAGAAGTTCATTTTTGACCGGCTCACGATGGCTGACATCGCCATCTTTGTCGAGCTCCATTATCTCTACACGACGGTTCAATATGAGATTCCGGGCCATTACAAGAACGTCGGGGCGTGGATGAACCTGATGCGCGAGAGTCTGAAGCTCTCTTCCCTTCGGGACATCGCGGTCTAGCGGCTGCGGGATTTCCGTGGGGGTGAACCCCCGCGCCTTCCGCAAGTCGTCCCTTGAAAGGAATCTCCGTCGTTGAATGTCCTGAGCCTACAAGGACTGCCGCTCTTCTCCACCTTCTTTTTCTGGAGCGTGGGGATGGGGGCGATGCACTTGGCGCGGCCGCTCTTTGCGGCCTCGTTCGGCGTCTCCATTTTTCTCGTAGCGCTGATTACTTCCTCCAATGGCGTTGCCCGGCTCGTCTCCGGCCCCATTATCGGCTTTTTAATGGACCGCTGGGGGCGGAAGCCGCTCCTCATCGTCGGAGTCTTCCTGCGCGGCCTCACCGGACTGGCGGAGTACTTCGCGTCCAGCTACCTCGAGTTTCTGGTCCTCGAATTTATCGGGGGCATCGGGGTTTCCATCTGGGGAACCGGCTCTTCCATCGTAATCGCGGATGTCACTGGAGAAGAAAACCGCGGCCGGGCGGTCGCTACTCGGAGCTTCTCCATGAGGCTCGGAAACGTCAGCGGGCCTTTGATCGGCGGTCTCCTCGCCACTTTTTTCGATTTGCGCTCCATCTTTCTTTTCAACGCGGTCACGAAGCTCGTTGTTCTTCTGGTCCTGATTTTTCTTGTAGCGGAGACCCGGCCGGAAGCGGCCGCAAAAAGGTCCGGGCCCACCGGCGCGGGCGAGCAGGTGGGATTCAATATTTTTCTCACCCGGGCGTTTCTCGTGATTTCTTTCGTGACCTTTACGCTCAGCCTGCTCGGCGGTGGAGTCTTCGAGGCGCTCTTTCCGATCTATGCCAAGAAGACGATGGGACTGACCCCGGGAGAGATCGGTTATCTGCTGACCGCGGTCAGCGTTACCGTGCTGCTCGTGTCGGTTCCGAATGGTATCCTGGTGGACCGCTATGGCCGCAAGAAAACCTTGATTCCGGGAATGTTGATCCTGGCGGTTTCGGCCTATCTCTTGGCCCGGATCGGCAAGCTACCCAGCGCCTATCTGGCCGTGGTCGTGTACGGGATCGGCGAAGCGATGACCTCCGGGGCGGCCCAAGTTTATGTGATGGATTTGGCCCCGGAGGATCGGCGGGGCGCCTTCCTGGGAGTCTGGTCGCTCTTTACCAACACGAGCGCGGTCATCGCGCCTCTCCTGGCAGGATTTTTGGCCCAGACCACGGATTTTTCGTTTACCTTCACCGGCATCTCTCTCCTGGTCGGTTTTAGCGCCCTCGTCATGTGGATTTTTGGGCCCGAGACCGCGGCCAAAAGAAAACGAGCGAGCGCGGCTTAATTTCCTTGCGCGGACGTTTATGCTATTGTCGAAAATATGAATCGCGGTATCTCAATGAAGATCCAGGCAGATCCATCGTCTGGGGAAGAGAATCCGGAGACGGATCGCTTTTATATGAAGACGGCTTTGGCGGAGGCCGGAAAGGCGGCGGAGAGGGACGAGGTCCCGGTGGGGGCTCTTGTGGTGTATCAAGGGGAAGTGATCGGCCAGGCCCACAACCGGCGCGAGGAGCTGCACGACCCATTGGCCCATGCAGAGCTTTTGGCGCTTCAAGCCGCTTCCCGTAGGCTGGGAGACTGGCGGCTTTCCGGCTCGGCGCTCTATGTGACCCTGGAGCCCTGCATTATGTGCGTCGGGGCGATCCTTCAGGCCCGTGTTTCTCGGGTGGCCTTCGGTTGCTTGGATCCTCGGGCGGGGGCGGTCGAGTCGCTCTATCGCCTCTGTGAAGATTCCCGGCTCAATCCTCGCCCTTCGGTGACGAGCGGTATCATGACCGAAGAGTGCAGCCGGATTTTGAATAAGTTTTTTGTCCGCTTGAGAGAAAAGAAGGTATCAGCATTCAGCGATCAGCTTTCAGCTAAAGAAGATTGCTGGAATCCGAAGACTGAGCGCTGAGAGCTGACAGCTATCGAGTGGAGAGGTGGCCGAGCGGTTGAAGGCGCTTGACTCGAAATCAAGTGTACGGGGAACCGTACCGGGGGTTCAAATCCCTCCCTCTCCGCCAAATCCCCTTCAATTTTGAGCCCTTCCCAATTTTTTCACTCATTCTGTAACACCCTTCAGTCTAAATCGTCCGTGGTCTTCTCATCTATCTTCCCTTAAGGGAGCCACCTTAGAAAAAAGCATGGTGGGGTTGACAGGTAAGGTTGGATAACGTACAGTAATGATTCCTTCCTACTTCAGTATAGGGTCTTCTGAAACAGGAAAAGTTAAGTGTTGAAGGCCCAGTCAGTCTGTCTCTCTCCTTGCGACAACGATACCTAAAGGAAAAGCCGACCAGAGCGTGGTTTCCATCATTCAAGTTCTCCATGTTCTACTCCGACTTGGGGTCCGGTTCTCAGGGTCAAAGACATTAACATTCTCTCAAAGGAGGAGAACATGGGTAACAAATTGTATGTAGGTGGTCTGCCTTATTCGGTAACGGAAGGGCGACTACAGGAGATATTCGCGGCGCACGGGACCGTAGAATCGGCCCGGGTGATCACGGATAAATTTACCGGTCAGGCACGGGGCTTCGGTTTCGTAGAAATGAGCTCCGGGGGAGAAGCCCAAAAAGCCATCTCGGCCCTGAACGGCACGCAACTCGAAGGGCGCACTCTGGTCGTCAATGAGGCCCGCCCGCAGGAGAGGCGTGACGGTGGTGGCGGAGGAGGGGAGCGAGGAAACGGTGGGGGTGCGCGTAACCGCTGGTAGTTTTAGTTGAATAGACAAAGAGAAGGGGGCAACCGGTCGGTTAGCCCCCTTTTTTTTCGACTTCAGTTGGATGTCGAGAGAACCGGCGGGACACCCGTGTCGAAGGGAACTCGATCCTCAGGTGTCCCGCGGCTGTGAGTGCGAGGACTCTTAGTTGGGAATACTCAGAGCGATGCCAAGAGGTAACGCGTTTTTTCCGGTGCTCAAGGCCGTTCCCAGGCGTGATAACTCCCAGGATGTGATCGGTTCTTTCGAGAGGCCGTCTTTCGGAGCGCTAGCCAAGGTCTCGGCCTTTGCCGATTTGATGAGATATTTTGTAATATTCCCGTCACTGAGAGTTAGCGATAGAATCACTTCTTTCCCTTCAGTGGTGGACACTGTTTGGATCGAGGCAATTTGTTTCGAAGCCGTGGTTTTGACCACCGTATCGAAATACAACCACCCGAAGGATACGACAAAGGCGACCAGCACCAACCAGGCATACTGAAGGACCCTTTTCTGCCTTTTCAAAAAGCGCTCTCTCTGTAGATCGGAGAGCTTACGGTAAGCCTCCTTTTCCGCAACCAGTCTCTTGGTAGGATCGTGCTCTACCGAACTTTCAGGATGATCGGACGAAGAACCAAAACTGTTCAATATCATGCCGACGATCAGCAACACGAGCGGCACGGCGACCAGCCAAAAAGGATTCATGATTCTCTCCTTAATTCAGGCTTGAATAGCCTCGGGTTTTTGGAAGAGGAGGGGGTCAGGGATTGGAGATCGAAACGCTCGTTAAAAACCGGAGCTGAAGTCCTTGCCACCGTTGAGCTTGTGGCCTGGCCTTCATCCTCTTGCGCGCCAAAAGACGAAAAAGTAGTCAGGTGCGGAAGTCTACATGACCTAGGCTATCCCCGCAAGGGGCAAAAACAAGGGTTGTGAATGGCTTAGAAACCGTGTAGGGCCATGGCCTTCGTGGAGAGAGAGGAGAAGAAAGCGCTCAGAATGCAGCCGGGGAGAGCCGCCTCGCTTTGCCGTCCGGCCCGGGGGGTCTCTTTCAGGTCCGCTGATCGGCCCAGATGTCCCCGAGCCGGCTTTGGCATGGCCCTGATCCGTCGATAAGGGGCGTCTGCGGCGTTGGAACTTCAGGCCCGCATCCTCACGTACTGCGCTCGTACGCTCCGGTGCGATCCCTCGCTCCGCCTTGCACCCGCCGCCTTCTCGACGGCCAGGGTTTCCAAGGTGTTACGAGCTTACCAACGGATTATTGGCATGGAAGGTTATCTTGACGCTTTGAAGCCTGGAAAGACCTGCTCCGCGTTTTTCTGATAGATCTTGGCCTTGTCCTCCGCGCTGAGGAAGGCGATGGCGTCGATCTTTGGCTTGACGTCGTCGTACCACTTGCCCGTCCGGGGGTCCGGCTTCGAACCGGCGCCCGGCAGCTCGGTGCCGAAAAGGCAGCGGTCCGGGCCGACGATCTTGAAGAGCAGTTCCAGGGACTCGCTGTTATAAAGCGCGGTGTCGAAGTAGAGTTTCTTCAGCCGCTCGTCGAAATTTTCCGTGTTGTTGGGGCCGCGGAGCTGCGAGCGCCAGCGCCCGACCTGATAGGGAACGGAGCCGCCGCCATGGCAGATGATCAGCTTAAGCTTGGGAAAGTCGTCGAAGACCTTCGAATGGATGAGAGAAAGGATAGCGATGCTCTCTTCCGTGATGAAGTGGCCATGGAAAGACTCGCGCGTATTTCTGCAGCTCGCCGGATGCACGAGCCCGGGTAGATCCAATTGAACCATTTTTTCATAGAGGGGATACCAGTATTCATCGCCCATTCCTGGGGTCAACCCGTCGCCCTCGCCGGGGTCCGGGTTGATCATGACGCCGACAAACCCCATTTTGAGACAGCGATCGATTTCTTCAAAGGTGTTTTTCGGGCTCACCCCGGCGTTCTGGGGAAGCCCGCAAATGCCGCGAAAGCAGTGGGGCTCCACTTTCACCGCCAGTTGAATGGCGTCGTTGACCGCCTCGCAGTACCAGTGGACGATCTTTTCCGGTTTCTCCGAGTGCATCATCGTATAGGGCCTCGGCGAGATGAAGGCAAAGTCCGTGCCCGCTTTTTGCAGGAGTTCGGAATGCTTGTGGCCGTTCCACCGCGCCTCCTTGATGGACTCTTCGGTCACGCCGGCGCGGCCCTTGCCGTGAAACCCCCGGCTATTGATGAGGCCGGCCTGGTACGAGGACAACTCCTCGCCGGCGACCACGTGATTGTGTATGTCGATGATCATAACGATCTCCTTTCAACGTTGAAACAATTTGAATGAGCGCTCTCTTTCTAATCCGGAACCCAATTCCTGTCAACGCACTCCGTCTTGAGCTAGGTTTGGGTGCTTGCGGAAAGGAGGCGACCGGCAGGGGCGCTTTGTGGAAAACCGCATAGCGCTGTGTTACGTTGAATCGAGTTTTTGTGAGGAGAGGTGACCGAGCGGTTGAAGGTGCACGACTGGAAATCGTGTGTACCCCTAATAAGGGTACCGGGGGTTCGAATCCCCCCCTCTCCGCCAGCATTCGCAATCGTCAACCTCCGTTTCTAGCCGCCAAGCCTTAACCTTCCTGTTTTCTTTTTTAATGATTTTTTAATTCTCCGGCCGCACCTTTTAATTAGGGCGTCAATCCTGCGACTGCTAACATGAAATCATAACTCTATGATTTCTATTCGCCGGATTGTTCATCCAACCGATTTCTCCCCCGCTTCTCAAGGCGCTCTGATTTTGGCTCTGAAGCTTGCGAAACAAACCCGCGCCGAACTGATGGTGATCCACGTCCTGCCTCCTGCCACTCCGATCTTCGAGGTCGAATCGGCCGAGCGCCCTCATGCGGAAGCGCAGCTATCGGCGCTGATGAAGAAGATCCGCTGGGTAAGAGTCAAGACGAAGCGACTTCTGCTGAAGGGAAAGACATCCGTCGCAACACATATCGTCGAGTCTGCAAGGATTCTAAAGGCGGATCTCATCGTGATGGGAACCCATGGCCGCACCGGGGTCTCGAGGTTCCTCGTAGGGAGCGCTGCTTCGAGGGTTATCGCTCGCGCTCATTGCCCTGTTTTGGTCGTCCGGGGTCGATCATCAAAACAGAGTCTCCGCGACAAACTAGTCTCAACATAGTGAATGCAAGAAATGGGGAGAGGCTTGTCTCTTAAACGCCTTTTGTTCGGAAAGCCCAAAGATCCTTTGGATCCGCGGGTTTTTCATCAGGTCTCCCTGGTTGCGTTTCTCGCCTGGGTTGGACTTGGGGCGGACGGGTTGAGCTCATCCGCCTATGGACCCGAGGAGGCCTATCTGGCCTTGGGGGAGCATTTTTATCTTGCCCTCCCTCTTGCCATCCTCATGGCCGTAACGGTCTTTGTCATATCCGCGAGCTACAGTCACATCATCGAGCTGTTCCCCACGGGCGGTGGGGGCTACCTGGTCGCCACGAAACTCTTAGGTCCAAAAGTCGGGCTGACTTCCGGTTGTGCCCTGATTGTGGACTATATGCTGACGATTACTATCTCTGCGGCGAGCGCCGGGGATCAGATTTTCAGCTTCCTGCCCATGTCGATGCATGAATTCAAGCTGGCGACCGAGTTTGTTCTGATTTTTTTTCTGATCTATCTCAATCTTCGCGGAACCAAAGAATCGGTCCTCTTCCTGCTCCCTATCTTTCTTCTCTTTGTCCTCATTCACCTCTTTGCCATCAGTTTGGGGATCGTCCCGAATGCCGCGGATGTTCCTATTCTCGCCGCCCAAACCTATCAAACGACCATCGGGGATATTCAGGGCCTAGGGTTATGGGCGACTCTTTTTATCGTTCTGCATGCCTATAGTCTTGGTGGCGGCACCTACACGGGTATTGAGGCGGTCAGCAATGGCCTTCAGGCCCTGCGCGAGCCCAGAGTTCAAACCGGAAAGAAAACGATGCTTTACATGGCCGTATCGCTCGCGTTTACCGCGAGCGGTCTACTTCTTTGCTATTTGCTCAACCAGGTTGCGCCTGAGGCCGGGAAAACTTTGAACGCCAGTCTGTTTGCGAAAGTCTACGGGGCCTTTTTCTCGTCTGATTGGGCATATATCTTGGTGATCGTCACTCTGATCACCGAGGCCGCTATCCTTTTGGTCGCGGCACAGGCCGGATTTATCGATGGCCCGAGAGTTCTCTCCAATATGGCGGTAGACTCGTGGGTCCCTCATCGCTTCTCCCATTTAAGCGACCACTTAGTCACCCAATACGGCGTCTGGTTCATGGGGGCCGCCGCGCTACTTTTTCTCCTTTATACCGGTGGTGATGTCAGGCTACTGGTGGTCATGTACAGCATCAACGTCTTTTTGACTTTCAGTCTCTCTCAGATAGCGATGTGCCGCCATTGGTGGGAGGTAAGAAAGAGCGAAAAGCTCTGGTTCCGTAAGCTCCTGGTGAATGGCCTCGGTTTGTCGTTCACGGGAACCATTCTCATAGTCACGGTAATCATAAAGTTCGCCGAGGGAGGGTGGGTGACGCTGCTGGTGACATCAGGGTTCATTCTTGTCTGCTCTATAGTCCGATCGCATTACGATCAAGTGCGAGGAGCGCTGAAGAGCCTTGACGAGACCCTGTTCAATATTCCCTTTCAGCCGGACCTGAAGAATCCGGTACCGGCTAAGAATCCGGATGCCCCTACCGCGGTCCTCGTCGTGCGAGACTTTGACGGGCTCTCGATTCATTCCCTTCTCAACATCCAGCGACTTTTTCCGAATTACTTCAAAAACATGGTCTTTGTCTCGATCGGGTTGATCGACTCCGGCCGATTTAAGGGACTGAGCGAGATCGAGAATTTGCGCCATTTGAAGGAAGAGGATCTCCAGAGCTTCGTGGAATATGCCAACTGCTTAGGCTGGTACGCAGAGTATCGCTATTCCCTGGGGATCGACCTCATCGATGAGTTGGAAAAGCTCTGCAAGTCCGTAGCCAAAGATTTTTCCAGGCCGGTCTTTTTTGCCGGAAAATTAGTTTTTGAGCGGGAGAATTTTCTCACTCGCTTGCTTCACAACCACACTCCCTTTACCCTGGAGCAGCGGCTCCAGTTTGAGGGCCTGGAGATGATGATCCTGCCGATCCGTGTTTTCGTTTCGCCGGCAGCCGATAAAGTTACCGGTTGATATTTGCTCTCGAATTCCTCCACTAGATCGCTGCAGTTTGGCCGGAAAGATCCATAAAAAGTGTCTCAAATACCAGCGATGCCAATCTTGAAAAAAGAGTTGGAATGCCCGATGGTAGAGAAGAGACGGTCGGATCGAGATGCACTGCCCGCGGGTTTGCGGGGAGACGAACTCCCGGGACATGGCCGTTTGAGGGTTTTTCCGGATGTGTCTCCCGGCTTGGCCAAATCTTATACTATGTTGCAGGATACGACGCCGGTTCGGGAATTTCTCTTAGCGGCAGTTTCCATTGCTCTGGTGACGGGGGTCGCTTTGCTGCTTGCGCCATTCACGGGCTACCAGGCTATCGCTCTCCTCTATCTCCTGCTCGTCGTAGCGGTCGGACTGAAGTTGAGCCGCGGACCGGTTCTCACGGTGGCGGCGAGCAGCGCTCTTTTGTGGAATTTTGTCTTTGTTCCGCCTCATTTTACCCTTTACATCGACAAGCTCCATGACGCCATGATGTTTGCCACGTTCTTTGTGGTGGCAATGGCCATGGGACACCTGACCAGCCGGTTGCGCCTGAGTGAAATCGCGGAACGGGGCCGGGAACGACGTACCGCGGCCCTCTATGAGCTGGCGCATCAGGCCGCGTTTACCACCGATCTGGATGCGGGCCTGCGAGCGGCGATGGGTTTGATCGAGTCTATTTTTGGAGGACAAGTGGCGCTTCTCCTCCGCCGGAAAGACCACTCCCTTTCCACCGTCGCGCACCCGGCCAGTTCCTATTCTCTTTCCGAGAAGGAGAGAAGCGTGGCCGCACACGCTTTTAGTCGTCGGATGCCGGCGGGAAAGTTCACCGACGCGCTGCCGGGTTCAGAGGCGCTGCATCTGCCCTTGCAGGGACGCACGGCGGTCATGGGGGTGCTGTCCGTTCGCCCCTCCTCGAGAAAGTCATTGGACCCGAGCGAAAGAGAGATGCTCGAGGCCTTTGGGGTGCTGATCGGCCTCATTCTTGAAAAGGAGCACATTATAGGAGCCATCAAACGATCGGAGATTCTTGAAGCTTCCGAGCGTTTGCGCCGCGCGCTCCTGGACAGCGTATCGCATGAATTGAAAACTCCTTTGTCCGCGGTCCAAGCCGGTATGGATGCTTTAAGCAAGCAACTGGGCCCGAATGAAGAAGGACGAGCCACTGTGAGAGAAGTTCGATCAGCCGTGCAACGTTTGCATCGCGTCATTAACAATCTACTCAGCATGACCCGTATCAAGGCAGGTATCGTTAAACCCAAGCTGGATTGGTGCGATATCGGCGACCTCATACAATCGGCAATCGGTTTGGCGGGGGACGCAGCCAGTGATCATCGCATCATCGTCGATGCGGATGAAAATCTTCCTATGGTCCGGATCGATCAAGCCCTGATCGAGCAATGTCTTTGCAACTTTCTTCTGAATGCCGCTGCCTGGAGCCGGTCAGGCACGAACATTATTGTTCGTGCCGCCCTAGAAGGGGATAGTCTCGTTCTTTCAGTTCTTGATGAGGGGCCGGGTCTTAGTCATTCGGATTTGGCCCACGTCTTTGAGAAGTTCTATCGCGCCTCCAATGCCCGTCCTGGCGGCACAGGTCTTGGACTTTCCATTGTTGATGGCTTTGCGCGGGCCCACGGAGGTCAAGTCCTTGCGGCAAACCGCGCAGGCGGAGGGGCCGAATTCACGGTGAAGATTCCAGTGGAGACAGCGCGAGCGGACGGGTTGGGGGATTTGGCTTGAGCGAGAACTCCAGCGCCTTGATCATCGATGACGAAGTCCAGATTCG
>Ga0080064_1005474_pt1 | contig 14834 bp, 9 predicted proteins | sample Subgrocontami54m_FD_69260 | JGI IMG/M metagenome (GOLD analysis project Ga0080064, IMG submission 69260) | Subsurface groundwater microbial communities from S. Glens Falls, New York, USA - GMW46 contaminated, 5.4 m (SPADES assembly) (version 2) ...
GCTCATCTATGGCCGCGCGCCGCCGGGACGCTCGGGCGAGGCGCTCGGGCTGCGATACTGCTTGGCCCCTTGCGTGATCGCGACAGGCACGCCGGTCACCGTTTCCCGCACAGGATCGAATCCGATTTTCTGCAGGTTCGAGGTCACGTTGGACTGCACGAACACCATTTCCCGTCCCGACTTCGAGATGGAGAATGCCGTGGTCCTGGCCGAGGGCAACGTGATGGACCGGGGCGGTGAGAGCACCTGCCCGGAATCCCCGTCGATGCGCACGCGCCAGAGATTTCGCGTGCCGTCGCGGTCGCTCAGGTAGTAGAGGTATTTCCCGTCCGGGGACCAAACCGGGTTCCAGTCCAGCGCGGCATCCTGCGTCACCGCCACCGGTTTGCTTCCCGGCGCAAGGGCGACGGTGAAAATGTCGGCCTGGTCACGCCGTCCCGGCCGTCCCCAATAGGCGACCCTCTTGTCGTGCGGCGACCAGTTCGGTTGCACGCTATCGCTCTCCACCAGGACCCGCTTGGCACGGCTGGCTACATCCACGATCCAGATCTTACTCACCGTGATGCGAATTTCCGGGGCGGAAGTAACATAGTCGAGCGCGAAGGCGATCTGCCTGCCGTCGGGGGACCAGGCGGGATTGAATCCGAAATCGGTAAGCCGCCGCACCGCCTCGCCCGTCGCCCCCATGATGAAAATTCCGCCCCCTTCGCGGACCGATCGAAAGGCGATCCGTTCTCCATCCGGAGAGAAGGCGGGAGAATCGTCCGCGACGCTGGAGTCCTGCGTCAGGTTTTGGGGATTGCTTCCGCCCACCCGCTGCAGGTAGATGTCGCGGTTACCGGACCTTGCGCTGACGTAGACGAACGATTTGCCGTCCGGCGCAAGGCTGGGGGATGTTTCAAACCCTGGTTGATCCGTCAACTGGGTGAAGGAGAAGCGTGGGACCGGCTCCTCAAAAACAGCCCGGTTCCAGAACCACAGACCCGCAGCCGCGCCGGCAATCCCCAGCGCCGCGGCCGGGATCCACCACCGGCGCGGCCGTGCCGCGGAAACGCGCTGGCTGCGCAAATCCACCAGCAGGTCCTCTGAGTGCTGGTAGCGGTCAGCGGGTTCGGCGGCCAGGCACTTACGGACAATGCGGTCCAGCCCCGGCGGCATCGGGTCAATCGCCCCGGCGGCCGGTGTGCGCCCGGTGAGCATCTCATGCAATACGGCGCCAAAGGCCCAAATGTCGGCGCGCCGGTCCACCGCTTCCCCGCGCATCTGCTCCGGCGCCATGTAGGCAGGCGTTCCGGCGATCCTTCCCTCCACCGTCAACCGGCTGCGATCCACAAACCGGGCGAGCCCGAAATCGGCGATCTTGACGCGGTGGTTGGAACCAATCAGGATGTTTCCGGGCTTGATGTCGTGATGGACCACCCCGCGCTGGTGCGCCTCGGTGAGCCCTTCGGTGATTTGCAATGCAATTTCCACCGAGTCGGCGGCCGCGAGCGGACGTCCGCCCAGCCGGTCCTTCAGCGTCGGGCCATCCACAAACTCCATGGCGAGAAAGGATTGCGCCTCGTCCACTTCGTAAACCGTGCAGATGTTGGGATGATTCAGCGCCGCTGCCGCACGGGCCTCGGTTAGGAATCGCGCCCGATCCCCATCATTGGGAAGAAACTTGAGAGCCACCAGACGGTGCAGCGTCAGGTCCTCGGCCTTGTACACCGCTCCCATTCCGCCCTCGCCAACCTTCTCCAGCACCCGGTAATGGGAAATCGTGCGGCCGGTCATCGTTACATCCTAACTGGAAGTAAGTATAGCTGATACTACTTTTTGTTTCGGAAGAACGTAACGTTGGATGAAGCCTTGAGCCGGCGCTCAGAACAGAGGAAGAGGCATGTCGCCCGGCGCAAAGTTGATGCCCACGGTAGCCATAAAGCGGTCGTGCCGGAAAGCCGCTCTGCTGTCGTTGACCGAGTGGAGCATGTTCACTTGCGCCACAAAGTGGATGACGGAGGTGAGCCGTCTGGTAGCGCCTCCGCCCACTCCTACATAAGTGAAGGTCCCGCCCGAATTGATCGCATTCATTCGCGAGTAGGTGGAGTTTGCGCCGATGTTCCAATAGCGAATGCCGGTGTAGGAGTACGACAAAGTCCCTACGTCCTGCACCGAAGTCAAATAGGCCCCGTTGCCGGGTGAGACGCCGCGATGGTAGCTGAGCGAGACGCCGGAGCGGGCAAAGCGGCCGGAGATTTCCAGGTTCGCGGACACACCGTGATTCGTACCATGAAAAGCCTCGATGACAGCAGTCTGTCCGGTAATGGCGGCAATGACAGGATCGACTTTCACCTGTACCAGCCTTTCCGATTCCACTTGAAAGAGCCCCCCGGCAAGATCGACTCTCCATCGAGGCGAAACCGTGCGGGCAAAAGTGAACATGGCATTGTTGATATAAGACTCTCCAAAACTGTTCTTGTGGGTGTAGGAGGAATAGTTATAAGAAGCTCCCACACTTTGGTGTCTGCTCAAGTAATAGGATACCGACCCTTGGGCTCCGTATCCGTCCGTGTCAACCAGTCTTGGATCCTTAAAGCGGCTGGTGAAACCGAAGCCGCTGCCGCTGAAAACGAGACGAGCCGATTTCTGATAGGTGAAGCCGGCGGCCGTGGAGAGGTTGAACATCTTGGAATCAAACAGATTCGTCGAAGGGCTGGCCAACTGCGCGGTTGGATTGTCCGAAAACCGGTTGAAAGCGCCACCGGAAATATAACTGATGTAAGAGGCTGACGTGGAAAGAAACATCGTGAAGTGCGGGCTTAACTGGCGGCCATAGTTCGCGTTGAGGAAGTGATTGTTCCCTCCGAACGTGGAGGCGTCCTTCAAACCCGTATAGTTGCCGCGATAGTCCAGCGAGCCGAAATCCCTCTTGCCCGTGGTATTCAACACAGCTCCAAAATTGGCGAGCCAGCCAAACTCGCTGGTCTCCTCCAGTTTGTCCCGCGAGGTAAGGCCGGTAAAATATCCGCTGCTGACCCCGGCGAACGGGCGAAAACTCAACGGCCGCCCTCCACTGCGTCCCGGTGCGCCGCCGCCCCGGCTGAGAATGGACGGTCCGCCGAAGCCGCCGAACTGCGCCGGGGCGGGAATCGTCCAACAGGCTGCCAGCAGCCAGCCAACCAGAGCTCTACGATTCAAAATGGAATCCTCCTGATTCGGGACGGTCTCCGAGCATCATCACCCTCGCCATCCCCAACAAACCACGAGTTTGACGCCTCAGTGCAGCGCTGTCAAGTTCACCGGTCTCAGCACGGCGAAGATTCACGCTATGATTGTCCAGTTGCCCTCTATGACCGTCCCGCGGCTTTACCCAATCCTCGACGTGGAAACCATGCGGATGCGGGATTTTCCGGTTCTTCAGGCGGCGGAGGCGATGCTGGATGGCGGGGCGCGGATGCTTCAATGGCGCTGCAAAGCGCCGGTTACGCGCGCCCTGATGGGGGAAGCGGAGAAGATCTCCGAACTGTGCCGGCGGTTTCAGGCGCAACTCATCATCAATGACCGGGCCGATATCGCGGCGATTCTGGAGGCCGGGGTGCACGTGGGCCAAACCGACCTTCCGGCGCCGCACGCGCGAGCGCTCCTCGGGCCGGCCGCCATTGTGGGCCTATCCACGCACAACGAAGCGCAGTTGCGGGAGGCGGACGCTGAACCGGTGGACTACATCGCGCTGGGTCCTATCTTCTCCACGCCCACCAAGCGCAACCCTGATCCGGAAGTCGGCCTGCAACGATTGCATGATTGGCGCAAGCTAACCGGCAAACCGCTGGTGGCCATTGGTGGAATCACGCGCAAGAACTACCTGGCGGTGTTTGATTCCGGCGCGGACTCGGTGGCGGTGATCGGCGATCTGCTCACCGAGGAACTGACGGCGGATCGATTGAGGAGGAGAATGCAAGAATGGCAAAGCCTGGCGGGGTAAATAATCAAGAGCTGGAAAAGAGCCTGGGCCTGCTGGACTCCACCACCATCGTGATGGGCTCCATGATCGGATCCGGAGTCTTCATTGTGGCCGCGGATATCTCGCGGCAGGTGCGCTCTCCCGGACTGATGCTGATGACGTGGGTGGTGACGGCGCTGCTCACATTGATTGCCGCGCTGAGCTATGGTGAACTGGCCGCGGCGATGCCGCAGGCAGGCGGGCAATACGTGTACCTGCGGGAGGCCTACGGACCGTTGTACGGCTTCCTCTACGGATGGACCCTGTTCCTGGTGATTCAGACCGGGACCATAGCGGCGGTGGCGGTGGCGTTCGCCAAGTTCGCCGGAGTCTTCTTTCCCTGGGTCGCGGCCTCGAACGTAGTGGCGGACCTGGGCCCGGTTCGGATCAACACGCAGCAAGTGGTGGGCATCGGCATGCTGGTGCTGTTGAGCTGGGTGAACGCACAAGGCGTCCGCCTGGGGGCGATGGTGCAGAACGTGTTCACCATTGCCAAGACCGGCGCGCTGCTGGCGCTGGTGGGATTGGGGCTCACGTTGGGACGGAGCAGAGAAGCGGTCTCAATCAACTTCGGAGACGGGTTCTGGGGCGATGCCGATTGGAGCTGGACCACAATTCGGATTGTCGGGGTGGCGATGGTGGGGGCCTTGTTCAGCTCCGACGCCTGGAACAATGTGACGTTCACGGCCGGGGAGACCAAGAATGCCAAGCGGAACTTGCCGCTCTCGCTGGCGCTGGGAGTGGGGATCGTGTCGGCGCTCTACCTTGCCTGCAACTATGTCTATCTGCAGGTGCTGCCCATCCATGCCATACAATCGGCGCCGGAAGATCGCGTGGCCACGGCGGTGGCGATGGGAATCCTGGGACCCGGCGCGGTGCGGATGATGGCGGCGGCGATCATGGTATCCACGTTCGGCTGCATGAACGGGATGATCATGGCGGGCGCGCGGGTCTACTACGCGATGGCGCTGGACGGGTTGTTCTTCCGGCAGGTGGCCCGGGTGCATCCGGAGCGGCGGACGCCGCAGGTCTCGCTCGGGGTGCAATGTGTCTGGGCCTGCCTGTTGACTCTGAGCGGAAGCTATAGCGATCTGCTGGACTATGTTATATTCGCTGTTTTGCTTTTTTACATACTGACCATCGCGGGGATCTTCCGTTTGCGTGCCATCCGCCCTACGATGGAGCGGCCGTACCGGGCACTTGGGTATCCGGTGCTGCCTGCCATCTACATCGCGCTGGCGGGGTTAATTGAAGTATTGTTGTTGCTGTACAAGCCCAGCTACACTTGGCCGGGCCTGATCATCGTGCTGTTGGGTATCCCAGTCTACTTTATGTGGCGGAGAAAAGAGGTTCGGGCATGAGTTTGATGGCAATCAAACCGTTGGATGTGATCCTGGCGCAGGCCAAAGGCGGGGAGCATTCGCTGAAGCGAACGCTGGGGCCGATGAGTTTGATCGCGCTGGGCATCGGGGCGATCATCGGGGCGGGCCTGTTTTCGCTGACCGGCATCGCCGCGGCGGACAACGCCGGTCCGGCGATTGCGCTCAGCTTCCTGGTGGCGGCGTTCGGGTGCGTCTTTGCGGGGCTGTGCTATTCGGAGTTCTCGACGATGATCCCGATCGCCGGCAGCGCCTACACCTACGCCTACGCTACGTTGGGCGAACTGATCGCCTGGATCATCGGCTGGGATCTGGTGCTGGAATACGCGGTGGGCGCGGCGACGGTCTCCATCAGCTGGTCCGCCTACGTAGTGAGCCTGTTGCACGACTTCGGCATCAACCTTCCGACGGAGCTGATCGCATCGCCGTGGCAGCCGGTGGCGCTGCCCGATGGCACGATGGTGCACGGGCTCATCAACCTTCCGGCGGTGTTCATCATCTGCATTGTCTCGGTGCTGTTGATGCGGGGGATAGAGGAGTCGGCGAAGGTGAACTCGGTCGTGGTGATCATCAAGGTGAGCGTGGTTCTGGTTTTCATCGGCGTGGGCGTTTGGTATGTGAAGGGGTCCAACTATGTGCCCTTCATTCCGCCCAACACGGGCACCTTCGGCGAATACGGGCTGAGCGGAATCGTGCGGGCGGCGGGAGTGATCTTCTTCGCCTATATCGGTTTTGACGCGGTATCGACGGCGGCGCAGGAGGCGCGGAATCCGCAGAAGGACATGCCGATCGGGATCATCGGATCGCTGGCGATTTGCACCGTGCTCTACGTCGCCTTCGCGCTGGTGATGACGGGACTGGCGCACTACACCGAGTTCAAGGATCAGGCGGCGCCGGTGGCGGTGGCCATCGCGCACACGCCATTTACGTGGCTCAAGCCGCTGATCAAGTTCGCCATCATCGCGGGGTACTCGTCGGTGATTCTGGTGATGCTGCTGGGACAATCGCGGGTGTTCTTCTCGATGGCCAACGATGGACTGCTGCCGAAGCTGTTCTCGGCGATTCACCCGCGGTACCGGACGCCGTGGCGGTCCAACATGCTGTTCATGGTGTTTGTGAGCCTGTTCTCCGCCTTCGCGCCGATTGCGATGGTGGGGCACATGACTAGCATCGGGACGCTGTTCGCGTTCGTAATCGTGTGCGCGGGGATCATCGTCATGCGCAGGACGCAGCCGGATCTGGAGCGGCCGTTCCGGACACCATGGGTACCGCTGGTGCCGATTCTGGGCATCCTGGTGAACTTTATGCTCATGTACGGGCTGGGCTGGGAGAACTGGATGCGGCTGTTCGTATGGCTGGCGATCGGGTTGGGATTCTACTTTTTCTACGGACGGAACCACAGCCATTTGCGGAAGGGTTAGGTTTGCACCCGCCCAGGTGTCGAGAACGTCCGCTTCGGGATACCAGCCTGCATATGCCGCTGTCCAACGCTTCAAGTGCGATGTTGCCACCGTTATTGTCATGCCAATGCTGGGGGTACGCGGCGGAGTTTGGCTCGCTCTAGTTGCATGAGGCGCAACTGAGCCAGGCCTACCATGGCGGCAGTGATGAGGATGGTGACGATCGCGGAGTGTTCGATGGTGAGTGCCCTGCGCCAGGGTTGGGAGACCCAACCGTAGACGATCATGATGTGTACAAAGTAGACCAGGAGTGAGGTTTTGCCGAGCACCTGCATCCAGCTCCAGCCTCCCCGGGCGGCGTATTCAGTCCAGAGGTAGGAGGCGGCTAGGATGAGCAGGACGATGCCGGTGCGGATGGTCATGAGGGCCGGGCTGTTGAACCAGTAGTCGATCTTGGAGTAGAGCGTGTAGGGGAGGCCAGAGGCGTACTTGCCGATCATGACCAGTGCCGTGCCGAGGGCGGCGGAGCCGAGCATCAGATGATCGAGGTTCAGTTTTTCGGCACGGGTGAGAAGAAGTCCGGCGGCCAGACCAAGCGCGAGGTGGGCGGCGTATGGAAAGAGGGCGAAGACGCCCCGCTGCTGGACAATGTATTCATAGATGACGGTGGGGACCGGGCTCCAGTCCGGCAGCGCCACCAGCGGGGAGAGGGCAATGATGGCGCATCCGGCGGCGGCGGCGGCCCAGGCGCGCCGGGCGGGACCGATCATCACGATGGCGGAGAGCAGCAGCATGGCCATGCCCATACAGTTGAGGATGTCGACTTTGAGGATGGCGCGGGCCGGAACGCCGGGATAGTCAAAAGCCCAGGTGGTGATGCGGAAGAGATAGGCGAGGGCAAGCACGTAGACACCACGGCCGGCGGCCGAACGCCAGCGGAGGAGGAGGCTGGGCTGGCGGCGGTCCGCACTGGCCATCTGGAAGCCGAGAGTCATGCCGGCCATGAATAGAAAAAGAACGCTGGCCATGCCGCCGATGGACTGAGACAGGATGTAGCCGCCGGTGGAGCGGAGCGGAACCTGTGTGAACGAATTGAAACTGTGACACAGAATCATGATGAGGACGGCGAAGCCGCGCGACCAGTCTAGGAACGGCAGACGTCTCATGTTGGATTGCCCGGCTTTCGCGAGAGCATGAAATCATTCTATGATGCTTGGCATGGATTGTACACGAAGATATTTTCTTGGGGCCATACCCGGGTGCGCACTGACGGCCAAACCCGGCGAGCCTGTCATTGACATACACCAGCACACACACTACTCGGGCCGCACGGATGAGGAGCTGGTGGCGCATCAGCGGACGATGGGGGTAAGCAAGACGATTCTGCTGCCGGCCGGATCCGAGTATGGGTTGGAGGCGGATGCTTATGGAAACGATTCGGTGCTGGCGCTGGCGCGCAAGTATCCGGATGAGTTCGTATTTTTCGCCAACGAGGTTCCGTATCTGCCGGAGGCGCGGGCGGTGCTGGAGAAATATCTGAAGCTGGGAGCGATCGGCATCGGGGAGCAAAAATTCTTCGTGGATTCGAATTCGCGCGTGATGGACCCGATTGCGGAGCTGGCGCAGGAATACGGGGTGCCAATCCTCTTGCATTTTCAGCACGAAAGATATAATGTGAATTTCGATGGATTTCATCGGATATTGGAGCGATTTCCAAAAGTGAACTTTATCGGACACGCGCAAACCTGGTGGGCCAACATCGACCGCGGGCAGGCGGTGCAGCAGGAGATTCTATATCCGCCGGGCAAGGTGAGCCCGGGTGGGATCACGGACCGCTACCTGAGCGGCTATCCCAACATGTACGGCGATTTGTCGGCCGGGTCGGGATTGAACGCGCTGCTGCGGGATGAGGAACATGCGCGGGAGTTTCTGAAGCGGCATCAGGACAAGCTGCTGTATGGGAGCGACTGCAACGATAAGGCGGGCGCTGGCCCGAAGTGCAGCGGGTCACGGCAGATTGCGGCGATCCAGCGGCTGGCGGCGGGGCCGGTGTCGCGAAAGATTCTGTATGGGAACTCGGCAAAGTTATTCAAGCTGAAGTAAAGGGAGGTAAACGAACATGCTTGTAACGCAAGATGTGCTGAAAAAGGCGGCGGGGCGAGCCGGAGATGTGGCGGAGCTAGGCAGGCTGAAGAACAGCATGCGGACCATGACGCCGAAGGAAGTGGAAACCAAGGATCGTCTTAGGAAGCGGTTCCAGCACCACTTGGCGGAGGTTGGATCGGGGTCGACGGCGGAGATTGAATTCGAACGAATCATCAACGGCAATGAGCTGGTGAGCATCAATTATCTGGCCAAAGGGGTGCAAGCGGCGGCGTCCGTGGGGCGGGTGAACATCAAGGACAGCGGCGGCGATCTGGTGGGATTTGGGACCGGGTTCATGATCGCGCCAGGACTGATGATGACAAACCATCATGTGCTGGAGGACGCGGACCAGGCGCGTCATTCGCAAATAGAGTTCAACTATGAACTGGACGCAGCGGGCAAGGAACGTGCCAGCTCGTTTTTCGGGCTCCGTCCGGATGTGTTCTTTCTGACGAGCGAGGAACTGGACTTTTCCGTCGTGGCGGTATCGGAGCGATCCGATGATCAGCGAAGTCGCGCCAAGGACTTTTCATTTCTCAGTTTGAATGGCACGACGGGGAAGGTATTAAAGGCCGAATACCTGACCATCATTCAGCATCCGGGCGGACAGCGCAAGCAGGTGTGTGTCCGTGAGAACCAGCTGCTGAAGATCCAAGACGACGTGCTCTGGTACGCCACCGATACGCTGGGGGGGTCGTCCGGATCGCCGGTGTTCAACAATTCCTGGCAGGTTGTGGCGCTGCACCATTCCGGCGTACCGGACAAGGACAAAAAAGGGAACATACTTACGGTGGATGGGACGATCTATGACTCCTCGATGGACGAGAGCCGGATCAAGTGGGTGGCCAACGAGGGAGTCCGCGTCAGCCGGATCGTGCAGACGCTCAAGGCGGCGCAGCCGGCCAATCCGCTCTTGAAGCCGATTTTTGATGGGATGGCCGCGCCGCCGCCGGAGTCCACTCCGGTGCCCGGCCCGGCGGGTGGTAGAAGCGGTTCGGCGGCCTCGTTTAGTTTTCCGTTCACGATAACGGTGTCGGTGGATGGGCCGGGGGGCGCGGAGCAGATCCGGCCGCAGGCTGGGGGACCGGGAACAGGGGCTGATCCAGTGATCGGGGGAACGGCATCGGCTGAGGAAGCGATCAGCATCGACCCGAACTATAAGACCCGGAAGGGCTATGACGCCAATTTCCTCGGCAGGAAGAATCTGGCGGTTCCGTTGCCGAAGTTGTCCAAGAAGATGCTGGAGGATGCGGCGGTGGTGACGGGAGCCAAGGGCAAGGACAAAAACCTGCTCAACTATCACCATTACAGCGTGGTGCTGAACGCGAAGAGGAAAGTTGCGCTCTTCACGGTGGTGAACATCGACGGCAAGACGGCTCAGAAGCCGAAGCGGGAATCGGACCGCTGGTTTTTTGATCCGAGGATTCCGAAGGAGGATCAGGCCGGCGAGGAGCTATACGACCATAATTCGCTGGATCGCGGACACCTGGTGCGGCGGCTGGACCCGGCCTGGGGAACCAGCGCGGCGCAGGTCAAGGTGGCCAACGACGATACGTTCCACTTCACCAACTGCAGTCCGCAGCACAAGGATTTCAACCAGAATAAGACGACCTGGGCCGGCATTGAAGACTACATCCTGGAGAATGCATCGAAGGAGAAGTTTCGCGCGACGGTGTTCAGCGGGCCAATTTTCGATGAAACCGATGAACTGTTCCGGGGCATTCAATTGCCGAAGCAGTTCTGGAAAGTGGCTGTGATGGTGGGCGAGGATGGGAATCTATCGGCCACCGGGTACCTGTTGAGCCAGGCCAAGCTGTTGCAGGGGATCCATGAGGAGGAGTTTGAATACGGCGCCTACAAGACGTTTCAGGTTCCTGTTTCGCGGATTGAGAAGATGACGGGATTGAACTTTAGCGAGTTGAGCAAAGCGGATCCGATGGGGGATGCGACGGAGTCGACCGGGGTGCGGGAGATCGAGTCTTTGGATGATATCCGTCTGGCGAAGGTGAAGCGGGCCGGCAATCGGCGGTAGGCATATTGGTTGAACTTCGGGAACACCGCACCAGGGCCGGCAATCGGAAGCAGCCGCAGTTCCCGCTCAGAAGCGCAAAGGGCGCCGTCCGCGCCACCAAACGGGCCAGAAACCCGCGGGTTACTCCTGCGGTCGGCAGCTCCGTTTTGCGCGTGTTCCTTAGAAGCGCAAAGGCCGCGGAGGCTCGGCGCCAAACGGAGAGGAACACGCGGTCTTCGAGGCGCCGGAGCGAGTCCGTTTTGCGCGTGTTACTTAGAAGACGACTTTCAGCGATAACTGAATGGTGCGGGGCGGGCGCGCCGAACTAAACGCTCCGAAGTTGGCGTCCACCTGGCGGCCTTGGGCGTCGAAGCGGGCGGTCGAGAACAGGCCGGAGAACTGGGTGTGATTCCAGGCATTGAATAATTCTGTGCGGAATTGAATATAGCGCGACTCGGCGAACAAGGGAATGCGCTTGTTGATATTCAGGTCCCAGTTGTTGGTTCCGGGGCCGCGCAGGATGCCGACGCCGGCGTTGCCAAAATCGCGCAAAGCCGGGCGCCGGAACGCATCCGTGTTGAAATTGCGGAAGAAGGTCCGCTCGCTTTGGGAAAGGTTCGGGTTGGCTACCACGTTGATGCGTGCGCCTTCACTGGACCCGGTAATGTCCTGGCCGTCGACAGTGGAAAAGCCGGGGGTAAAGGGGGATCCACTGATCAGCGAGGTGATGCCGGAAACCTGCCAGTTGTCAACAATCCAGCCGAGCGGGCGCGAGCCGAGCCGCTTGCCAAGCCGGGGCAGTTCGTAAATGTAGTGCAGGACCAGAACATGCGTCCTGTCAAAGCTGAGCGGGCCGTAGTTTCTTTGCCGGAAGTCGAAGTACGGAGTGATCGAGGTGGTGTCATTGTTGGACAAGCCCAGCGTCTTGCCACGGGTGTAGGATACGCCGTATTGGAGCCCACGCGACCAACGGCGATTCACACTGAGCTGGAACGAATGGTAGTTCGCGGTGGCGATGTGCTCGTAGGCGGAAACATCACCCAGGCCCGGGAATGGCCGGAAGAAGTTGTCCGGCAGCGGACGCCCCGCCGCCAGAGTCGGATCCTGGTTGGCCGGGTCGAAGCGGCCGAACATCGGGATAGGATTGATGGGGCGAATCACGTACAGATTCCGCGAGAGACTGCCGACGTAGGAAGCGTCGATCACCATGTCCCAGATTTGCTTCTGAATGCCAAAGCTGAAGTTCATCGTGTTGGGGGTCTGGTGCTTGCCATAGAGAGTGGTCACGCTCTGCGGGCCGGTGGCGCCACCGCTGGATGCGTAGGAGTCCAGGTTGCTGTAGTAGAGGATAGGCTGCCGGTAAACGGGCGGACTACCGATGGTGGCGGAAAATGGGTTGTTCTGTCCGGTATCGAAGAACCAGCCCCAGCCGCCGCGCATAGCGGTCTTGCCGTCCCCGAACAGATCGTAGGCGAAACCGAACCGGGGCGCGAGGTTGACCAGAGGCCGGTCATAGAGGCCGGGAGGAACGCCGTTGATTCCGCCGATGACGGATCCGTTGGCAGTGTCGCCGGTGCCGGGAACGTACAGTCCGATGAGAGGGGCCGGAGCGAAGGCGCCTGTTCGCGGGTCCTTGGCGAGGCGGCGCGACCCGTCGAGGGCGGGAACGTATAGCAATGGGGCCTTGGAGCGATCGTAAAGGGCGGGATTGAAGGCCGCGGCCTGATTGTCGAGCTCCCGCATGGGCGCCATTTGCGAGAAGCGCAAGCCGATGTCGAGCGTCAGCCGGTTGCTGACACGCCAGTTGTCCTGCACATACCACTCGATCTGGAAAAAGCGCTGCCGCGTGCTGAAGCGCTTCTCATGCTCTGTGTAAGAGGCGAAATTGCCCAGCATCGTGTTGGAGTAGCTGTGACCGGAATCGAACGGATTATTGACGTCGCGGCTGAAGTTGAAGGTGCCCCGGTAGCTGCCGTTGCCTGGAGTTTCCGCCAGCGTGCGTTCGAAATAGAATCCTGTCTTGAGACTGTGCCGGCCCAGGATCTTGCTGAGGTTATCGGTGATCGCATAGACGGGATTGCGGTACCGGTTGGGAAGGTAGCTGTTGAAGGGGGCGGCGATGGGATTGGCAGGCTGGCCGCCAAACTGCACGGTCGGGATGTAGTTGATGGCAGGATTTTTGTCGTCGAACCATTCCGGCGGATTCCCCATGAGGGAACGCATGAGCTTGGCCGGTTCCACGAAATCGTAATCACGGACGACGTAGCTGGCGCCGAATCGGAACTCGTTGACCAGGGTCGGGCTGAAGGTCTTGGTAAGGTTGACCAGGTGGCCTTTGCCGGACCGGTCGACAAAAACAGGACTGATCAGGAAGTTCGTGTTGCCGATCCGGTCTCCCCACGGGATGAAGGTGTCATCCACATCCAGGCCATAGCGGTAGTAGAGACGGAGCGACTGGCTGGCGTTGTAGTCCAGCCGGAGGATGTCATTACGGCGCGGAGTTGCGCCGCTGTAGGTGTCGCGATGATTCCGGTTATATAAGTTCCGCGGGTCCGGGTCAGTGTAGTTCGGGAGCGGAAAAAAATTGAGCATCGACTGGCCCAGCTTGCTGATCCGGTTCTGCGGCATGACGTTGCCCGGAAACGGCTGGCCGGTGGAGGGATCGGTGATGCGGATCAACGCCCCGTTGACGTCGAAACTGCGCGAGAAGTCCCCGTTGCGTTCCAGTTGCGTCGGCATGTTCGCGAACACAGCCCCGTAGTCGGCCTTGACCCCCGTGTACTCCTGCGACCAGAAGAAAAACAGCTTGTCTTTGTTGGTGTTGAATCTTCCCGGGAGGAAGACCGGACCTCCGATCGAGTAGCCGCTAATGCGGTAGCGGTAGGGGAGTTTGCGCGTTCCCGACCGGTTCAGGAAGAAATTCGTCGCGTTCAATGATTCGTGGCGGTAGAAGTTGTAGCCGGAACCGTGGAACTGGCTATTCCCGCTCTTGGTGATGGCGGTGATGGAGCCGCCGCCATTGCGTCCATACTCAGCCTGATAGTTGGACGTGAGGATCCGTACCTCCTCGATCGAGTCCATGTTGGGTTGGAAGGTGGCGCTGCCGTTGGAATGTGTGTCCATGGCCGTGACTCCATCCACCGAGACATTCTTCTGGTTCTCGCGCGTGCCGTTGATGTAAATTCCCCGTTGCGGCTGATTCGAGGTTGTCTCGCGCGTATCGGCGGCGGTATCGACCACGCCAGGAATGGTCTGCAACAGCGCAAAGAAATCCCGGCCCTTCAGAGCCAAATTGTTGATCTGCGCCCCCGTAACGGTCCCGGAACGCTCCGCGCTGGACAATTGTAGCGGCGTGACTTCCGCGGTGACGCTGACGGCTTCCCGTACCTCGCCGATTTGGAGCGTGAGGCGGCCGAGGCTGCGAATCTCGGAGGCACTGACGGCGATATCCTGCACGGCCAGCGCCTTAAAGCCGGACTGTTGCACGCTGAGGTCATAAACGCCGGTACCGACGTTGGGAAACGTGAACAAGCCTTCGGAATCGGATCGCGTGGTAAGAACCGATCCGGTCCCGTGCCGCGTGAGTTTCACTTCGGCGCCGCCGATGGCCGCTCGAGTGGGGTCGGCGAGCGAACCATTTACGGAACTGGAGACATTCTGGGCAGAGGCAACTGCCACCACCGAGATGAGCAAGGTTGCCAGAACTGGAGCTTTCATGGATACCTCCCGAACTTGAACCGATGACCGGTTCTCAACTTAGAATTTCAGCTTGGGTTGTTCCCCTTGCTCGGCATTATACTGCGGTTTCTCGCGAAACCAAGCTGGTCAAACGCACTTTTTTTAGAAATACTTTGAAGCTCGCACAGGGCCGGCGCGGCCCACCACCACGCCAGAAACTCGCGCACTTCCTGCCGCGC
>Ga0080064_1005476_pt1 | contig 14830 bp, 13 predicted proteins | sample Subgrocontami54m_FD_69260 | JGI IMG/M metagenome (GOLD analysis project Ga0080064, IMG submission 69260) | Subsurface groundwater microbial communities from S. Glens Falls, New York, USA - GMW46 contaminated, 5.4 m (SPADES assembly) (version 2) ...
GTGGCCGCTGTCCCGGCGGGGCTGGCCGCCGGGCATGACCTTGCCCTGATGGACTTCCGCCCCACGATTTTTGAGATGGATCCGCAGCCCGCCGGCATGCTCTACACCGGCGTTCCTGGATATCGTTTGCCACGGGAATTGATCCGGGCGGAAGTCGCGGTGATTCAGTCTCTGGGTGTCGAGATCCGTTGCAACGCGCAAATTGGAAAAGATGTCAGCTTCTCTGACCTGCGCCGCGAGTTCGCCGCCGTCATCATCGCTTGTGGCGCCAAGCGGTCGCGGGCATTGCCCATTTCTAACGCCGACGCGATCGGCGTAATGGGTGGCGTTGATTTCCTGCGTGATGTTTCCCTTGGCAAAGAAATTTCACTGGGACAGCGGGTGATCGTGATCGGGGGGGGCAACGTTGCCTACGACGTCGCCCGGACGGTACTGCGCCAGGAAGAGTACGACGTGTCACGGACGGCGGCCCGCATGGCGGGAGTCCGGCAGGTAAACCTGGTCTGCCTGGAGTCTCTCGAAGAGATGCCTGCGGATACGGTGGAAATCCTCGAAGGCCAGGAAGAGGGCGTCACCCGCCACAACAGCTGGGGACCGAAAGAGGTCTTGGTAGACGAAAGGAACGGCCAGAAGTTCGTGCGGGGAGTGAAGTTCGTACGTTGCACCCGGGTGTACGACGAGAACAAACGCTTCGCCCCGAAGTTCGATGAATCGGCCACAACTGAAGTCGAGGGCGACACGGTCCTCCTCTCCGTCGGGCAATCTGCCGATCTGAGCTTTATCGATTCCCAGCGCGACGGGATCGAGATGCGTTCGTCACAGCAGATCGTCAATGACCCCGCGACCTGCACGACTTCAGCGCCAGGAGTATTCATCGCCGGTGACATTGCCTACGGGCCGCGGCTCATGATCCATGCCATTGCCAGCGGCAAGCAGGCAGCTCGTTCGGTCTATCGTTACCTGCGCGGTAAGGAGATCGCACCCGAAGAGGTCCAGTTCCACTACCCCATCGAGCATTATCGCCGCGAAAAACACTACGAGCGGCGCTCGCGCTTGCACATCCCCACACTTTCCGCGGAAGAGCGCCTGAAGAGCCCAAGCGCACTGGTCGAGATCGGCTACAACGAAGAACAGGCCCGCGCGGAAGCCGGCCGCTGCCTCGATTGCGGTATCAACACTATCTTCGATGGCGAACGCTGCATTCTGTGCGGCGGCTGCGTGGATGTCTGTCCCACCGTGTGCTTGAAGCTGGTGACGTTTGATCGTTTGGCGCTTGCGCCTGAGCTGGAGGCCGCGGCCCACGAGTTGGACCTCGATCCTGCAGATCTCTCTGCCGTCATTAAGGACGAAGAACGCTGCATCCGCTGCGGGTTGTGCGCCGAGCGCTGCCCCACGACCGCCATCACCATGGAACGGTTCAATTTTGCCAAGGAGTGGAAGCCATGTCCCGTCTAGATCCGCCCCGAATCAACCGGCGCAGTTTTCTCAGTCTGGCGTCGCTGGGAAGTTTCTTTGCGGCTTTGGGCACGGCGGCTGCTGGAATCCTCCGACTCCCGACCCCGGCGGTGCTGCCCGGCCCGGTGCGCCGCTTCAAACTCGGTCCACCAGAGCAGTTTTCCGCCGGCAGTGAAACCGCCTTTGTCGACCAGAGCCTCGTGCTCTTCCGTGATGACGAAGGCTTCTACGCGATCTCGAGCACATGCACGCATCTGGGCTGCACCGTGGCGCGATCCAAAGACGGGTTTGCGTGCCCTTGCCACGGCTCACGGTTCGATGACCAAGGCAAGGTGATTGGCGGGCCGGCCCCGCGCCCGTTGCCCTGGCTGGAGGTCAGCCGTGCCGCCAACGGCGACCTGATCGTGAACGCCGACAACGAGGTCCCGGAGGGCACGCTTTACCGCGTGTAGGAGGCACATCGTGGCAGAGACCGCAACTCGAGAATTTGTCCGCAACCTGCGCCAGCTTCCGCGCACTTTGAAGGATGCCTGCTTCCGTCTGGGAAAAACGCCGGAATCGGAGCGCGAGGAATCGCAGGCTACGTTCCACAACCTGTTTCTGCACATCCACAGTGTTCGCGTGCACCTTCGCACGCTCCAACCCACACTCACTTTTGGACTGGGCTTGATGGCCACGGCCAGCTTCGTCATCACCATCATCACGGGCGTTCTTCTGATGGTTTACTACAAACCCTCGACCGACCTGGCCTATCAGTCCATCAAAGATATCCATTTCACGGTTTCCACGGGACGCTTCATCCGCAACATTCATCGCTGGGCGGCCCATGTGATGGTCATCGCCGTGCTGCTGCACATGGCGCGGGTTTTCTTCACGGCCAGCTACAAGAAGCCGCGCGAATTCAACTGGCTGGTCGGACTGGGGCTGCTGGTCATGACCCTGGCCTTGAGCTTCACCGGGTACCTGCTGCCCTGGGACCAGCTGGCCTATTGGGCGGTCACCATCGGCTCCAACATCGCCAACTCGCCGCGTGAACTCACGGACGCAATTGGGATCACGAAATTCTTCGATCCCGGCGGCTTCCAGAAGCGCCTGCTGCTGGGCGCGAACTACGTGGGCCAGGATGCGCTGATTCGTTTCTATGTCCTGCATGTGTTCGTTCTCCCGCTCGCGCTGGTAACGCTGCTGGGCGTGCACTTCTGGCGCATTCGCAAGGACGGCGGCCTGGCCAAGCCCGAAGACCCGATGGGCGGCCTGGCGGAATGGGGCGGAGAGCGTCGCCCGGTATTCCAGCCGCTGGCAACAAAAACGTACGGCCTGATGGCGCTGGTGAAGGGCAAGCGTCCGCCCGTGAACCGCGGGCCCGAGAACACGGTGATGAGTTGGCCGCACCTGTTCTGGGCGGAACTCTCGGTCTTCATGTTGACGGTGGCGGTTACCCTCATTCTTTCCTTCTATTGGGATGCGCCTCTGAAAGAGCTGGCCAATCCCGCGATTCCGGAAAATCCGGCAAAAGCACCCTGGTATTTCCTCGGCATTCAAGAGCTGGTTTCCTATTCGGCATTCACTGGCGGTCTGTTAATCCCAGTGATCGTGGTCGTGGGATTGGCGTTGATTCCGTTTCTCGACCGGCGTCCCGGAGGCGAGGGCACATGGTTCGGAAGCAAGAGTGAGCAGCCGGTATTCTGGCAATCCTTTCTCTTCGCGATCGCCGTGACGGTCGGCATGCTCGTCTTCACGGTCAACTACGGCTGGTTGCGCAGCTGGTTCCCGACCATTCACCAGTTGTGGATCATCGCGATTAATCCAGGTTCTCTGCTGGTACTGATCTTCGCCGCCTGGTCGCTCTTTGTTCTCAAGCGCAGGGACTCAGTGCGCCTCGCAGCGGTTTCGCTGTTCACTTGTTTTCTGGTTGGCTTCACCATCCTGACTTACTTCGCGACTGTCCATCGCGGGCCGAACTGGCATTTCTACTGGTGGCCCTCGCAGTGGCCGGTGCACTAGAGGAGAATGCGATGAAAGATCCATCCCGAATTTATCGCTGGCTCCTTCTGGTCGCGAGCCTCGCGACCCTCGTCTACCTGGTAGGTGCAGCCGTACGCGAGAACTACCTGGCACAGTGGAAGACAGTGCAACGCGATTATCGCGATATCCTCCGCCAGAAAGCCACGGACGACCGCGGCCGCGAGCTGCTGGCCAAATTCCGCATCGAGATGAAGCAGGTCAGCATTCCGGCGTTGGGCGCTGTGGACCGCTGCATCACCTGCCACAACGGGATCGACGATCCGCGCATGACCGACGTCGAGCAGCCGCACCGGACACACCCTGGACACATCCTCGACAAGCATCCCGTGGACCGCTTCGGTTGCACGGGATGTCACCACGGGCAGGGCGCGGCCATGACTTTCAACGAAGCCAAGGCCGAAGACGTATTCTGGGACTATCCCCTGCTGCCTCCGAATATGACCGAGGCCACTTGTGTCACCTGTCACGACGCAGAAAAGCTGCCGTCCGATCAGATCCCGTTGCTGACCGCGGGCATGAAGCTCTATCGGGAGAAGAGTTGTGGCTCCTGCCACAAGCTCGGTGGACGCGGCGGCGCGCTGGGACCGGCGCTCGACAACGAAGGCGCAAAAACCAAGCACCAGCTCATCATGACCAGTCTGAAGCCGCCCCACACCACGTGGAATTGGCAATTGGCGCACTTCCGCGATCCGGGCAGCGTGGTTCCCGACAGCCTGATGCGTAATCCAACCGTGACCAGGCAAGAGGCGCTCGCGCTGACCGTCTATATGCTTTCGCAGTGGAAGCGCGATGTGCCGGAGAGCTATCTTGCGCCCGACAAGATCGAGCAAAAGTACCGCGCATTGCATCCCACGCCGCTGACGGGCGAGCAGGTGTACCAGCAGTACTGCGCGGCCTGCCACGGCAACGGCGCCTACAGCCGGTGGGACAAGAAGTTCAACCGGTTCGTTCCGGCCATTCGCGGCGTCTCATTGATCGCGAGCGCAAGCCGCGAATACTTCCAGGCCAACATCGAGCAAGGGCGACCCGGTACGCAGATGCCCGCGTGGGGCCCGCATGCCGGCGGACTGCTTCCGGAAGAGATCTCGGCAGTCATCGAGTATCTGCGCCAGGGCGCAACTGCAATCCCGGCAGCGTCCGCGCTGACTTTGCACGGAGATGCCGGCAACGGCCACTCCCTTTTCCTGAGAAACTGCGCCGGCTGCCATGGCATGAATGGCCGCGGCGGGATCGCACCCGAAATTGGGAACCCGGTCTTCCAGCGGGCTGCCACCGACGAGTTCATCATCCGCACCATTCGCAACGGCCGCGTGGCGACGGCCATGCCGGCCTTCCAGCGTCCAGAAGCGCCCGCATTCGGCGATCGGGAGATTGCCGATGTGCTCGCCTATTTGCGGACGCTCGGAGAACAGAGAGGTCAGAAAGTGACGGCGCAGAACGTGACATCATCCGCTCCCTTGGGAGGGAGACCATGAGCGAGAAAGACCAACCTCAGAAGCCCTTCTCGCGGCGCAGCTTTATCCAAACCGCCGCCATGACCGCCGCGACGCTGGCTCTGCCGGGTTGCGCGCGCAAAGAGAAGCCGGTGTTGAGCACGCTGACGGGAGACTTCGATCCGCTGCGGAGCTATCCGTATCGCGGCTGGGAGGATTTCTATCGCAAGATCTGGACCTGGGACAAAGTGGTGCGTTCCACACACTCGGCGAACTGCACCGGTTCCTGCTCATGGAAAGTGTACGTGCGCAACGGCGTGATGGTCCGCGAAGAGCAGGCGGCTGACTATCCGCGCATCAATGAAGATTTGCCTGACTACAACCCGCGCGGCTGCCAGAAGGGCGGCTGCTTCGTCGAGTATGTGTACAGCCCGCAACGTTTGCGCTATCCGCTGATTCGCACCGGAGAACGCGGAGAAGGCAAGTGGCGGCGCGCCACCTGGGACGAAGCGCTCACACTGGTTGCTGAAAAGCTGCTCGATAACGTCTACAACCACGGCCCCGATACCAACACATTTTTCAGCGTTATTCCGGCCATGAGCCCGGTCAGCTTCTGCGCTGGTTCCCGCCTTGCGCACTACATCGGCGGCGTTTTCCTTTCCTTCTACGACTGGTACTGCGACCTGCCGCCGGGCGAGCCGCTGACCTGGGGCGTGCAGACCGAAGCCTGCGAGTGTGCCGACTGGTTCAATTCCAAGTACATCGTGCTGTGGGGATCGAACATCTCGCAGACCCGCATTCCGGACGCTCATTTTGCCTACGAAGCGCGTTACAACGGCGCCAAGATCGTTTGCATCTCCCCGGACTACAACTCCAGCGCCATCCACGCCGATCTGTACTTCCGCATCAACCCTGGCACCGACGGCATCCTCGCGCTGGGCGTAGCCAAGCTGCTCATCGATCAGAACCTGATTGACGCGCCCTATGTAAAAGAACAAACCGACCTGCCCCTGCTTGTGCTCTCGGGCACAAAACGGTTCCTGCGCGAATCCGACGTCAAGAAAGGTGGTAAAGAAGACATTTTCTATTTCTGGGACACGAAGCAGCAGCGCGCCGTTGCAACGCCCGGTTCCATGGGATCGGAGCAGAAGACCATTCAACTCAACGGCGCCGATCCTGCGCTGACGGGAACTTTTCACATGCAGCTTGCCGATGGTAAGACCGCCGAAGTCACCACGGTGTTCGAACTCCTTAAGAAAGAAATCGCCGGATACACGCTGGATAAAGTCGCCGCGCGCACCGGCCTGCCCGCCCACGAAATCGAACTCTTCGCCAAAGACCTCGGCACGCGCAAGCCGGCGATGATCATCCACGGTGCCGGCACCAACCACTGGTTCCACAACGATCTGATCAACCGCTCGTTCATCCTGCTGGTCGCCCTGACCGGCAACACGGGCAAAAACGGCGGCGGGTTCAATCACTACGTGGGACAGGAGCGCATCTGGCCGGAGCAGGGCTTCTTCAAGCTCGCCTTTCCGGAAACACGCAAGAAACAGCGTTTCCAAAACACCACGCTGTGGAGCTATGTCCACTCCACGAACAAAGATCCGCATCTCTACAACGGCAAGCCGATCGAGTGGTACATCCAGGAATCGGTGAAGAACGGGTGGATGCCACTCTGGCCCAAGAATGGTAAGAAACCACGCGCCTTCATCGTGTGGCGGGCCAACTACCTGAACCAAGCCAAGGGCAACGAGATTCTCGAATCGTCACTATGGAAGGACCTTGACCTCATCGTAGATATCAACTACCGCATGGACACCACGGCGCTTTACTCCGACGTCGTGCTGCCCGCGGCCAGCTACTACGAAAAGGTAGATATCAATACAACTGATTGCCACAGCTACATTCATCCCTTTGGCAAGGCCTGCGAGCCACTGTTTGAGAGCAAGACCGATTGGGACATCTTCCACGCGCTCGCCGAGAAGATGGCCGAGGTCGCCACCAAGAAGGGACTCAAGCCCTTCCACGACGATGCCTTTGACTGGAACCGCGACTTCACGCAACTGGCCCACGACTGGACCGGCAAGGGGAAGATCCAGACTGACGAACAGGCCGTGGACTTCATCCTCGGAAACGCGGAAGAAACCAAGGGCATGACGTACCAGCAACTGCTGGAGAAGCCGAAACGCTTCATCGCCACCGATCCCGAGTCCTGGAACAGCGACATTGAAGAGGGCGTTGCCTATACCCCATTCAAGCACCAGCTCGAAAAGAAGCGTCCGTGGCGCACTTTGACGGGCCGCCAGCAGTTCTATATCGATCATCCCTGGTACATCGAACTGGGCGAGACGCTGCCCACATTCAAGGAACCGGTCGAAGAAAAGTTCCCCCTCTACTGGAACACGCCGCACGGACGATGGTCCATCCACTCCACCTGGCGTGACCACCGCGCCATGCTGCGCTTGCAGCGCGGTGGACCGATTGTCTACATGCATCCCGACGACGCCCGCAAGCGCGGCCTGAAAGACAACGACTGGGTGCGCATCCACAACGAGATTGGCCAGTGTGTCTGCCGCCTGCAAATCATGCCCGGCGAAAAACCCGGCCGCGTCACCATGTACCACGGCTGGGAGAAATATCTTGGGTTCAAGCAGGGCGGATGGCAGTCGCTCACCTACATCAAGATCAAGCCGACGCAACTCATCGGCAAGTATGGCCACGTCAACTTCCGCCTGAACTACTGGGGGCCCACCGGCAACAACCGCGACATCAAGGTGGACGTTGAGAAGGCGAAGGTCTAAGGAGAGGCAGCGATGTCGAAACACCAATACGCGATGGTGATGGACCTGAACAAATGTCTGGGCTGCCAGACCTGCACCATCGCGTGCAAGAAACTCTGGACCGACCGCGACGGCACCGGTTACATGTACTGGAACAACGTCGAGACCCGTCCCGGGCTCGGCTATCCACGCCAGTGGGACCGTATCGGCGGCGGCTGGAAGGACGGCGCACTGCAACCCAGCCCCCTCCCCACCATGGACGATTACGGTCATGCCTGGGAGTACAACTACGAGCAGCGTCTGTACGAAGGCAAGAAGCAACCGGTCATGCCCTCCCCCGAGCCGCAGTCCGGTTGTAATTGGGACGAAGACGTGGGCGGCATGAATGAGGACGAGAATTACTTCTTCTATTTGCCGCGCATCTGCAACCACTGCACTTATCCCGCGTGTTTGGAGGCCTGTCCGCGCAAGGCCATCTACAAGCGCGAAGAAGATGGCATCGTGGTCATTGACCAGGACCGCTGCCAGGGCTACCGCTACTGCATCAAAGCTTGCCCATATAAGAAGATCTACTTCAACGAGGTCACGGGTAAATCCGAGAAGTGCATCTTCTGCTACCCGCGTCTGGAGAAAGGTGAAGTCAACGCCTGCGCCGCCCAGTGTCCCGGCCGTCTGCGCTTCGTCGGCCTGCTCGACGATCCAGAATCGCCCGTGCACAAGCTCGTTCTTGTCCACAAGATTGCACTGCCGCTCTTCCCGGAGAAAGGGACGCAACCCAACGTGTTCTACGTGCCGCCATTCAATCCGCCGAAGAGTGAAAACTACGGCAAGAGTATCCAGGAAGACCCTCGGGTGCCGCTCGACTACCTGATCTACCTGTTTGGATCCGACGTGAAGGACGTGATCACGCGCCTGGAAGCTGAACTCAAGAAAACGCAGGAGGGTGGACGCAGCGAGGTCCTGCAATTGCTCATCGGCCGCGATGCCGAAACCCGTTACCGCATCCGGCCACAACTGGTGCAGATCCAGTTGTAGGAGAAATTATGCGAATTCGTTTACTGGCCAAAGTCATCATAGTTTCTCTGTCGCTCGCCGTTACAAGCTGGGCGCAAGCCGGCGGCAAGCCGTCTGCCGGGCAGTCCTTGTCCGTCGCCGCATCCGCAGCGAGTGCCGACAGCCTGCTCAATGGTGGACCCGCTGCGTGGAAGCAGATTGCCGTGAAGCATATCGCCCTCAACCGCACGCCTCCGCTCTATGACACGGACGAGCCCGCCGCAGTCGAGATTCCGATCGTGGATGTCCGTCTCGCGCGCGCTGGCGGGAAGTTGCTTGTGCAGCTGAGCTGGCGCGATATGACGCAGGACGCGGTCACACTGGCGGAAGTCCCTGACACGCCGCCCGAAACTCGCTTCCGCAAAGTCCCGACGGAAGCCGACGACCGCTTCTTCGATGCCGCCGCCGTCATGTTTTCCGAAAAGTCAGGTGGAGGTGCGATCGCACCGTCCTTGCAGATGGGAGATGCCGAACACCCAGTCGAAATCTACTACTGGAATGCCACGCGCGGCCCGATGGTGATGCAAGCCCAGGGACGCAGCACCACGCGTCGTACCGGCCAGAGTTTTGCAGCCCATGCCAGTTACCAGGATGGCCACTGGAACGTCACTCTGGAATTGCCCGATCTGCCCGCCGGTACCACCGTGGCCTTCGCCGTCTGGAACGGGAGCCAGAAAGACCGCGACGGCCGGAAGTATTTCTCGGTATGGCAAGTGCTGGGGTAGAGATGAAGCTCCAAGAATAGGAGTCGTAATGCCCACGATCGCTGCGGACGAAGATGTCGTCACCCCGTTGGACTGGCAACAGACCGACCTCTACCGTTTTTTTGCCCTGCTCTTTGCGCGACCTACGCGCGAGTGTTTCAACTTCCTGTCGCAGCCTGCCGTGTCGTTGGCGCTTCATGAGCTATGGAAGCGTTTGGAGTGTGAGGCAGAGTTCCCAGGTTTCGAATGGTTTGCCAGTTATGAACTCTACGAGTCCGCGTATATCGCTCTGTTCGACGTCGGCGCCCCCGAGCCTCCCGTGCCCTTGTTCGAGTCAGCCCACGACAAATCTCATCCCGCGCAGGAGATGGCGCTGGAGAGCACCTACTTCTATGACGTTCTCGGTCTCAAGTCCGACCCCAGCTGCGCTGTGCCGGATTACCTCGTCACCCAGCTGGAGTTTCTCGCCGCTCTCCGCTACACCTGTCAAAACGCATCGGAAGAAGCCACTGCCGTCGCGCTCGCACAGGCTGAGACTGAGTTCCTGGAACGCCACCTATTGAACTGGGTCCCTACCGCCAAGACCAAGATGGACCGGACGAATGCGCCCGGGTTCCCCGTGCTGATGACGCTACTGACGCAGTTCCTCAGCCGCAGGCACATGGGCGCGGCCGGTTAGCGCCGCGCTCAATTTCGCCCACGATCTTCGTCGCTCCCCAGCTTCCACGCAATCTGACGCAGCATGCCCAGCCAAAGTTCGGCGTCGCGCTTCTCCAATTGCATGCGCCGGACCATGCGCCGCACTTTTTCCTCCGTCGCTTCTGCCGCGCGCGGCTTCACGTATCCACTCGTCTGCAAAGCCTCTAACAACATGCCGGTGATCCGTTCGATCTCGCCCGCCCCGGCCGGCGTCTCTTTTTCTTTTGCCCGCGGAGCTTTCCCCCGGCGCACCAGTTCGTACAAGCAAACCGCCACCGCCTGTCCCAGGTTCATCGAGGAATGCTCTGTCCGGGTGGGAATTCGCATCAGCCAGTGGCAGTGGCTGAGGTCGCGATTGGAAAGGCCAAACTTTTCGGAACCAAATAGCAGCGCCACCTTGCCCGCTGTCAGCCGCCTTCGAATCAGCCGCGCTCCGTCTTCCAGCCCACGCAGCGGATGCTGCAATTCCCGATGTCCCACCGCCGTCGTCCCCACCACCAGCGAGCAGTCCGCCACCGCCTCCGCCACGGTCTTATATTCTTCGGCGTGGGAGAGCAACTTCGCCGCTCCCATGGCCGAGCGCGCCTCGCGAAATGCCACGTCATAGGGATTGACGACCCGCAAACGGCGCACTCCGAAATTGCTCATGGCACGCGCCGCCGCGCCAATATTGAGCGGGTTCCGCGCATCCACCAGCACCACTCGAAGATGGTCCAAATCGCTGCTCACAGGCCCAGCCATTCTACGACGCGCCGGCGCGCATCTTCCGGCAGCGTAATGACAAAGCCCGGCTTGCGACTTCCGTTCTTGCGGAGCATCTAATCTTCAGTGCTACCATAGACATCCCGGTTTGCGGCGGGAGCATGGATCGTGAGGGTTTGCCGGTTTCCCTCTGAGAACTGGGAACCGAGAACTCTGGAGGAACAATGGCAAGTAACGCGATCGTGGAAGTGACCGACGCGAATTTTGATGCGGATGTATTGAAGTCGGACAAGCCGGTCCTGGTGGATTTTTGGGCGACCTGGTGCGGTCCCTGCCGCGCGATCGCGCCCATCGTCGAAGAACTCGCCACCGAGTACAAAGGCAAGGTCAAAGTTGGGAAGATGGATGTGGACCGGAACGGCGCCACTCCGATGCGCTACAAGGTCACCGGCATCCCGACCCTTCTCGTCTTCAAAAATGGACAGGTGGTAGAACAACTCGTCGGGTACCGCTCGAAAGACGACATCCAGAAGGCCCTCGACAAGCACGTCGGATAGACATTCTGCCTGCAGCCCGTCTGCGCTGAGAACCGAGAACTAGTACTTCCTGAGCACCCCAATCACTCTGCCCTGAACCTCCAGCGCCGCGGCCGAAACGATAATCGGCTTCATCGCCGCATTCGACGGCTGCAAGCGGACATTCTCTCCCTCGCGAAAGAACCGCTTCAGCGTGGCATCGGTGCCATCGATCAGCGCCACCACAATGTCTCCGTTGTGCGCGGTCTTTGTTTTCTCGACGAGCACATAGTCGCCGTCGAGAATGGCTTCGTCCTGCATTGAGTCTCCGCGCACTTCGAGCACGAAGACTTCTTTCGAGCGCACGAAATCGGCCAGCGAAATCGTCTCATTGTTCTGCACGGCTTCAATCGGACGTCCCGCCGCGATCCTGCCTACCAGCGGGAGCACCACCGCCGTGTTCACCGCCATCGATTGTTTGAGCTTTCCCTTGGGTGGCAGCAAGTCGATCGAGCGGCTGCGGTTGTAGTCGCGAGTGAGCAGCCCTTTCTTCTCGAGGTTCGTGACGTGCTTGTGTACCGTGGCCAGCGAACTCAGGCCCATGCCGACTTTGATCTCTTCATACGAAGGGGAGTAGCCCTTCTCCGCCATGAAACGCGACAGGAAGTCGTAGAGTTCTCGTTGACGCCGGGTAATCGCCATGCGGGGAGTATGGGCGAAAGGTAGGCGAAATGTCAAGAGCAGCATTTGGCATTTAGCATTTGGCACTTGGCTTTTAGCTGCCACGACGCATCTTGCGGCCATGAGTAGGACCCGTGCCGGCTTGAAATGCCGAGAGCCAAATGCCAAATGCCAACTGCTGCTTTACTCCGTCACTCCCTTCAAAAACCGATAGTAAAAATCCACCCCACGATAAAACCCCTCCACCGACTCCCGTTCGTCCTTCCCATGCGCCCGGATGTCATCCCGGTCGTAGGCCACGCCCGACACGGAGTAGGTGGGCATACCGGCGGCGTTGGTATAAACGCCGTCGGAAGCGCCGGTGCTCATGCTGGGTAGTACCGGGATTCCCGGCCACATGGCGGCGACAATCTTTTCGAGCGGTTCGAAAACCTCTTTCCGCGGCGCCGGTGGCACATAGCTGTGCCGGTCCGAGCCATGATCCATCAGTTGGTTGTTGTTTTCTCGGAATTGCACTTTGATCTTCGGATCGGCGATCACTTTTTCCAGCGTCTGCCGGGTCTCTTCCAGCGAATGCCCTGGCAGGATGCGGCAATTCACGTTGGCCTGCGCGGTTTGCGGCAGGGCGTTGTTGGCGTGACCTCCGTTCAGCCGCGTGGCCACGCAGGTCGTGTGCATGGTCGAGTTGTCGATCGGATCCTTCGACAGCCGCGCCACCGCTGCCAAATCCGAAGGATTCTTCAGCATCGCCTGTATGTCTGTAGCGCGCTGTCCCGTTGCGACCATGCGCTCGTAGTACGCGCGCGTGATGTTGTTCAACTCGAACGGAAACTGATACTGCGCAATCTTCGTGAGCGCTGCCGACAACTCGTAGATCGCATTCTCCGGTCTCGGCAGGGAACTATGTCCGCCGGGATTCGTCGCCGTCAGCACGAAATCCCCATACAGTTTTTCCGTCGCGTTCACGTCCATGAAAACCGGCTTGCCGTGATCCATCAGCACGCCGCCGCCATCGTGATTGAGCACGAACTCGGCATCAATCAGCTCGCGATGATTCTTGATCAGCCAATCCACGCCGTTCGAAGTTCCGCCCTCTTCGTCCGCGGTCATCGCCAGGATGATGTCGCGGCTCGGAACATAGCCTTCCTTCTTCATGCGGATCAGCGTGGCGGACATGATGGCGTCGCCGTCCTTCATGTCGGTCGTGCCGCGCCCGTAGAAGTACCCGTCCTGCTCGACAAACTGGAACGGATCGGTGGTCCAGTCCTCACGCCGCGCCTCGACGACATCAAGGTGCCCGATCAGCAGCACCGGCTTGTGCTTGCCCGACCCGTGCAGACGCAAGACCACATTCTTCTTGCGATCGTTCGGACCGAGCACGTGGATGTCGCTTTCCGGGAATCCAGCGTCGCGGAATCGTTGCGCCATGGCTTCGGCGGCCGCCGTCACACTGCCGACCGAGTCGGTGGTGACGATCGATCACGATGCGTACTACCGCGATCGCTCCGACCTGGCCCCGGAGGAGCGCCAGAACCTCAACTACGACCACCCGGAGGCGCTCGAGACGGAGCTCCTCGTGCGGCACCTCGCTGGGCTCCGCGCCGGGCAGCCCGTGGAGCTGCCCGTCTACGACTTCAAGACCCACTCGCGGAGCCCGAACACGCGGCGGGTCGCCCCCGCGCCGGTCGTGATCGTCGAGGGTATCCTGGTCTTCGTCGATCCCGCGCTGCGCGCGGCGCTCGACATCAAGATCTTCGTCGACACCGACGCCGACATCCGCGTCTTCCGGCGGATCCGGCGCGACCTCGAGCAGCGCGGGCGCACGTTCCAGTCGGTACGCGAGCAGTACTACCGGACGGTGCGCCCGATGCACCTGCAGTTCGTCGAGCCGTCCAAGCGCTGGGCGGACATCATCATCCCCGAGGGCGGCGACAACCGGGTGGCGATCGATCTCATCGTCGGCAAGCTCCTCAACGTGGTCGGGTCGCCGGCGTGACGGGCATCTACCTCCACGGCTTCGCCTCGAGCCCGGCGTCGACCAAGGCCCGCGCGTTCGCGGCGCGTTTCCCCGGCCTGCAGGTGCCCGACCTGAACGAGGGCGGCTTCGCGCACCTGACGATCTCGCGCGTGCTCGGGGAGGTCGACGCGCTGGCGCACGGTGTGGACGACCTCGTGCTGTTCGGCTCCAGCCTGGGCGGCTACTCGGCCGCGCTCTGGCAGGCGCGGCACGCGCGCGCCCGCGGGCTCGTGCTGCTCGCGCCCGCGTTCGACCTGGGCGCACGCTGGCAGGCGCGGGAGCGCCTGCCGCGCGGGGATGATGGCCTCGCGCGGGTGCTGCACTACGGCCTCGGCCGGGAAGTGCCGTTCGACGAGGCCGGCTTCCTCGCAGACGCCGTGCGGTTCGAGGCCTTTCCGCGGGTCGCAGTGCCCGTGCTCGTCCTGCACGGCCTGCGCGACGACGTGGTGCCCGTGTCGCTCGCGCGGGAGTTCTGCGCGCTCACGCCCTCGGCACGCCTCGTGGAGTACGACGCGGGCCACGAGCTCGGCGAGGTGGTGCCCGAACTGGTGGCGGAGGCCGCGCGCTTCGTGGAGGCCCTGCGATGACGTGGCAGCCGACTCGGTGGCTGCTTGCGGCGGCCATGGCGATGCTGGCCGCGTGCACCAGCAGCGGCGCGGGCCCGGCCGATGGCGCCGCGGGTGCACCGCCCGGCTGCGGAGGCGCAGGGGGGCTCGGCGGCGCTCGTGGGCTCGGCGGGACAGGTGCGGCCGACGGCGGCGCG
>Ga0080064_1005479_pt1 | contig 14826 bp, 20 predicted proteins | sample Subgrocontami54m_FD_69260 | JGI IMG/M metagenome (GOLD analysis project Ga0080064, IMG submission 69260) | Subsurface groundwater microbial communities from S. Glens Falls, New York, USA - GMW46 contaminated, 5.4 m (SPADES assembly) (version 2) ...
AGTAGCGCTGTCACAAAAATTGACACCGGGGGGAGCCGTAAGACCAAATTTGAGAGCGTGCCTGCCCGTCCGAAGCTTTAGCGTAGGCGGGGGACGACCTGCCTGCCGGCAGGCAGGTTTGCTTAACTTCTCAAAAATTAAGCAAAATATGACTCGGTACAAATTGCTTAACTTAGTTCAATGCCCAGATCGCATAGTTTAAGTACATTGCAAAACTTACCCAAAGGATATATGGCACCAGAAGCCACGCGGCTGGTTTGGAGATTTTTGCAAAGGTGATGATCGTGGCGAGAATGGCGAGCCAGAGGAACACGATCTCAATAAGCGCACCGCCCGGGCCGTGCAGACCGAAAAAGATAATTGACCAAAGCGTATTGAGCACCAGCTGGCCGAGGAATATGCCGAGAGCAATTTTTACATCCCTACGATCCAGACCCTTTTTCCAAACAAGGAATGCCGCGATACCCATAAGCGCAAACAGTGTCGTCCAGACCGGTCCGAATACCCACGCCGGAGGATTGAGAGCTGGTTTGACGATCCCGGCGTACCAACCGGCGATTGAGGGCGTGGTAAACACCGAACCGATGATGCCAGCAAGCTCGGAGACTACGATGGCGATAATGAGTTTGAGTGTGTTGTTGATTTTCATAATCATTTTTTAGTTTTATTATGCCTGCCCCGTAGTGAGCTTTGCTCTACTACTGGGGATGTTCCAACAACTTCTCGGCCGGAGAGATGCCACCGAGGACTTTGTGCGGAAAATAATTCCAAGCATCAGTTACCAGTTCAAGAACATTACTTAACCCCGTTAGAGACAGCGAACTCTCTAACGGGGTAAATTCCGAAGCATCTCCACCACGACTTGCCCCGTAGTGAACGCCCTGCGTTCTACTACTGGGGTCAAACATCGCCACCACTTTCATCATGTCGTCATTGTCCTCCTCATGAAAAATAGCGTCTTTAACGTGCTGTAAAGTAAATTGCTCCTTGCCCCGTCGTAGCCTTGGCGAAGTCGGGTCGGTTTCCTTAAACATATCCACGAGCTCCTGCTCGAGCTCTTTCCGTCGTTCAAGAATTTGTTGTTTTGATTCCGTTTCCATATTTTTCCTTTTTGCCCGCTTGCTTGGGCTTCGCCCCCAAAACTTTTGGACGGACGGATTTTTCGGCGGATTTATTGTAAAGTTGCTTCATTCAACGTTCTCTTTTCCTCAAGACCGTGGACAAATTTATCAATATTCGAAATTCTCACTTGCAAACCATCCTTTTTGATAAAATCAAAATATCGCTCAGTATCGATGAAGGATTTTGGCGAGATAAACACGGAATATGATTTAGTGCCTTTCTTTACATACTCCTCAAGATGTCGATGTACTGAAAAGGATTCTCTAATATGTTGCTGTGTGCCTGTTAGTAAAGTCACCTCTATCAATATGGTATCCCGATCTTCCAAACATTCAATATCGGGGTTTCCGCCAGACGCAAAACTTGTCGGTAAACCCTCATCATCTGAAACAAAATTTGGCTTTACTACAACATTTGGTAATTTTTTTAGAATGGCTAGAGATGTTAAAAACTCCAAGCGCAAAGGCTGTTCTATCACCCGCAAAATATCGTCTTCGGAAGATTTTTTCTGCGCCAAATTAAGCATCTCAGTTTTAATGGATTCCCACGCATAATGATTTACCCATTTTTCAAGCTCCGCTTTGGTCGTTCTGATAGGAGTTTCATAGACGGAGAGCGTTGCAATCAAATTGGCGTCCACTTTGCTAATATAATCAAAAAAGTCTTTTTCAGTCGTAAATACTGGATAAGAAATATAATTTTCTAAAATATAATTTACGGCTGTCACTTCTTTTGTGTTTATATCAATAAAACGCCCACCCCCGTGCAAAGAAAATAAACCCGTTAAACGCATTTTGCGAATAAAATCATCGGGATAATCACCCAAGATAGAATTATCGTCTCTTTTGGTCTCGTTTAATAAGTCATAGCAAAGATCTAAAATGATTTCATTGCTTGGCGAATAGCCATGTTTTTTGCGCAACTTTTTTATTTCACGATATAAACTTTCGGCATTATCATTTTGCCAACAGAGCAATAACGGAATTTCTAACCTTGAAATACCCGTGCCATTATAGGCAGGGTCATTATCTAGGAGTTTTATTGTTTGTATCAGCAAGATCAATGGTACATTTTTATTTAAAACTCTACGAAACGGATTTTGTCGCTGATATTTGGCGAAAGCATTAGCAAAAACCATCAATTCGTTTTCAGGTTTTTCTTTATCCAATAGCATTTTCCCGCTTTCGGAAAATTTTATTTCTTCATTTGGCCAATACCAAACAAAACCAAGTTCTTTAGCAATTTTAAACCAAGTATCAAATCTCGATGGCCAGCCTTTTTCAAAACCCGCCTCTTTATGGCTTTGTGGATTGTCATCAAATACTTTTTCGGTTTAGATACCGTATTTACAATTTTTAAAAGAACTCTCCGATTTAAGTAATTTGAATCCGTAATAATTCGTCATCTCGGATAAAGAGTTATTTTTAATTGAATTTTCGCCTTCTTCTGAAAAATTACCAAGCAATAAAAAATTGATCAGGCACTTTCTGATTAAATTTTTGGATGTTTCATTAAGACCCGTTGAAGTAATTTGGCCAATTTGGTTATCGAATAGTGCGTAATAATATTTTTTTGTCATAATTTTTTAATTAACGACCTTGATAATTTTTTCCATTATCAGTTAAAGAATAATACCCTTTCTCGTCCTTTGAGCGAACAAACAGGTGTATATTGCTTGGATGATTACTGCTATCTTCATGAGTATTAAGTTCACCGCGAATAGAATTTCTAAACGTATCCATTTTGTATACTAGATTTTTTTCAACTACTAATCTCTCAACTTCCTCATAGATTGTTTGAAGCGGTACAAACTCTATACCCTTAGTATGCTGTTCTTTAATAATCTGGATTATCATGCCTTTAATTGACGGAACGGGACCTGGCAAAAACTGCTCTCGTTGTTGTATATTTTTAATAACATCTTGAACACCTTTGTCTTGGTTTGCATTTTGCTCGTTTTGTAAAAATGCCTTATACACTTCAGAATAGCCAGCTAAGTATTCCTCATCGGGAGAGAACACAAAGTCAGTAAATTTTACTGAATTATAAATTGCTTCGATTTGTGAAAAATAAAGCGGTTTGTTTTCCTTAAAAATTACATTCGCTTCAAAATTCGTCATCAATCCTCCGCCCGTTAGGTTCGTACTGCCGACAATACCCGTTGTTTCTCTTTTACCTTCAAACAAATAAATTTTGGGATGAAATACTATGCTATTTTTATTAAAATCTTTATCGCCGTAACAATAAAATTTTAAATTAGGCTTTGTTTTCTGGAGTTGGATCAAATAATGCATTGACTGTGGGTCAGTTGTTTTGAAATCGAGCCCAGCGATAATCTCAACACTTCCATTATTATCTAAACATTGATTTAGCGACTTTTCTATTACTTTTATGCCCGAGTATTTTAGAAAGGCAATAGCAATTCTCGCGGATTGCGCGTTCTGTAATTCTTGATTGATGATATTACCAATCGGATAATTTAGATTTGATAAAATTTGAATTGACATATGTATTTTGATTGTATCATTACTACATGACCACTACATGACTTTTAAGCTCAAATGCTGGTTTTTTAGGGATTTTAAGGCAAAATTCCTAAAAATCACTACATCATTTCTATGCCCAAATTGGAACATATTCTTTGGGTTTCTCTGATTCTTTTATAAGCTTTTTTTCTATTGTGGCTTTGATAATCGCCGAAGCAGCAGGATAATTCCTTTCTCCAATTCCAAGTCGTTCTCTTAATGTTGCGTTTGTCATTCTGGAATTTTCTACATATTTCAAAACACAGTGTTGAAAACATGCTCTCACCTTATCGTCTAATGTCATATCCCTTAAACTTTTATGAGCATATAGAGTTACCTTTGTAAAATTTTCATATTTTTCAAAATTTGGGGCTGGCAATTGATAGAGAGCAATATTAATAAGAGCTCGATCAATACCAGTTCCCCCTTCTTCACAAACACCAATCTGTCGCATAAATGAGGCCAAGTCTTCGTTGCGAGAACGAGGCGGATGATCAATAAATCTATCGGTGTCAATAAGTGGCTCTCCAGTGTTTGTTATCTCAATTCTATTATTAAATATCTCTATCATTGGTCCTGCTCCAGATATTGACAAATCTTGATGAATAAGCGCATTAGCAACAAATTCTCGAACAGCAACCTCCGGATACATTTTTACTTCTTTCCTTAATGATTTAGAAATCTCTTCATTATGAGGAAGCTTATCATTTACATAATCAAGTAGATTTTCAAAGGATATTGCATATCCATGCGAACCCTCTTGCTCTTTTAATCTATTTACTCTCGTATTGTCTTTATAAAGCACAACTCGTACAGATTTTCTTTTTACGGTAGGAAAATCTTGTAGATTTTTTGCAAATAATATAGCGCCAAGATTGGTAATGTCGTAATTATTATCAAAAATCTTTTTCAGTAAACCATGTTGTGCCATTTTTTCTGTAAATTGATAAGTTTCGCTCGGTAACTCTTGTTTTGTAAGTGAAAAATATTTTGCGTAATCCAATAAGTTTAAAACTTCTGACACAGTAACACCTTCCATAGCTATACCTTTTTCAAAACTCTTTCTATTGATATTGCTCCATATTTTCCGCTCTTTTTCAGGGTAATCAATTAGCTTGGGGGTTGTAGAGCCAACGCGAATATACGCGATATTATTAAATTTTATTGGTTGGTTAATCGCAGGTGGAATTTCAAAAATAACAATTTTTTTGGTTTCATATTTTAATTCATGGATTCTAAAATCAACTCGCGGATTTATCATTTTAGATAACCAAAATTCTAATTGATCATTTCCGATTTTTTCATTGCTTGGTGAAAAGTTAGTTCCGACAATATTGTGTGTATTGTCTTGAATTCCAAAAACTAGGAAGGCGGTCTTTTTATCGTGCAAATTTGCCGAGTTCGAAAGAGCTGATATTCTTTTTCCAATATCATCTTCGTTAAATTTATTTTCTTTAAATTCAACGGTTTCAGTTTCGCTTGGAAGGGAAACTAAATTTTTTATTAATTTTTCGAACCATTCTTGATCCATAATCAATTTGAAGTTAAAAAGTTTTTACCAAATTTTTTGATAATACTCTCTGAAAGTTCCCTGACATTTTTACCCTTTATGCCACTACCTAAAAGAATTGCCAAAAGATCACTTTTTGAAAGCGCATCAGCTCCTTTTTGGAGGAATCGTTCGCGCGGTCTATCAATTTTTGGAATGTCTTTTAGCTTTCCCATATTTATTTTCTATAAACTTCCTCTAATGTCTTGCCACTTTCCGTTTTCCATTTTTTCCAACCGCTAGTTGAATTTCCCAAAACGATGTCTGATGCGGCGCTCGGACTATTAAAAACATAATCCTTAACAAAAACATATAAGTCATCGTCTCTTTGTTCGAGATAGTTGTTTTTCAATAACTTTTCTATAATTTTCTGATTACGATCAATAACCGCTTTCGAGATATCGGATGTTGCGGTTGAATCTTTATATACAACAAAACCATCGTTCGTCATGCGTCCAGTTGCTAAAGCATCTTTACCCTTACAGATAAAAAGTGGGTCGGAAATATTTTTTTCTTCTTTAGAGATAACTTCCTGTAAAATTGGGTAGCCAAGCGCAGAAAGCAAGAGTTTTAAGTTTTCCAAAAATTCTTCCATCTCGGCTATGTCTGCTTCAGATAAAGAGGGTAGAGATGATTCTGTACCATTTTCTAAATTGAACCTTTTTGCTTGGGTTGCCAAAGCTAAACATCTACTCTCAAGATATCTAACATGGGCTTTTGTTAAATTATTATCTTTACTCACAAATGCTACTGCGATTTGCCAAAAATCCTTCGAGCCGTCATGAGTTGATAATCTGTTCCATAAATTTTCTGCCTCCCCCACGTATGTTGTAGGCAATAGTGCTTCTTCGCTCTCTTTACCTATCAGAAAATAAACTGCTGGTTTGTTGCATTCAGGACGTTGTTTTATTTCTTTAAGTTTATTTCTAGGAATAACAATTGCTTGACCAACCCAATTACTTAATTCCGCGGTTTTTAGACCATTAGGTTCACCATCAATCAAAAATATTTTTATAGTTTTAGCCATACCTTCATTTTACCACTTTATTGATAATTTCATTGCTCATAAATTTATTTTTTGATCATCTCACGATCTTTCTCATCGCCGATGAGCCGCACATAAAACTCGCACCCATCAACTCCGAGGGCACCACATTTGCACATAATCATTTTCTTGTGCGTATTCCAATAAATTTCATCCCCGCACTTCTTGCACCGGTAATGAATTTCTTTTTTAGTTTTCGTGGCGATTTCCTTTGGCATAAATTTAAAGTTTCTTATATCTCACGCCCCTGCCTTGACCGACTCGTTCAACCAAACGCAAAGCCACCAATCTGGCGAGAGATTGTTTTATAGTAACCTGTGGGACGGAACCATTGAGACGTTTGTCGATTTCGGCCACACCCAAGGTCTCGCCGTCTTTTAGGATAGCGAAAACCTGCTCTTGTCTTTCGGACAAAAGTTTTTCCGGCTGTTCGGCATTCATCAGTTTTCGAGCAACATCGCCTTGAGTCAGCAATGCATCAAGCAAAAAATTCAGCCATGGCGTAATATCTTCATTATCAGTTTTATGTTTGTTTTGCGTTGCTCGGAGAGCGAGATAATAACTGTCTTTGCGTTCCTCGATAATTTCATCAAGCGAAGCATACGGCACATAGGCATAATCATTGCGAAGCAAGAGTAAGTTTGTCAGGGCACGGCTAAGACGGCCGTTGCCATCAAGAAACGGGTGAATCGCTAAAAATTCAAAAACAAAGTTGGCAATGATAAGTACCGGGTGAAGTTCTTTCTTTTCCAGCTCCTGATTTGTCCAATCAATAATCGCTTCCATTTCCGGCTTTACCAGATAGGGTTTTGTCGGATTGAACAAAACAATCTCTTCGCCTTTTTCATTTTTCATAACCACCGCATTATCGGAATCTTTATACTTGCCTTTATGCGATTGATCCTTGTCAGAGAATTGCAAAAGAATACTGTGGAATTGCAAAATATTATTCTCGGTCAATTTGAGCGTGCGATAGTGATCAAAGACTCTTCCGAGTAAATCAGCATAACCAGCGACTTCCTGCTCGTCACGGTTCTTGGGAGGATTGGATTTCAGACCACGCAAAAGACGAGCCACTTCCTCGTCGCTCATTTTTGATCCTTCAATACGGGTTGAGGCACCGGTAGATGTAATGATCACCGATGACTTAAGCCGACCCAAAATCTGCGGAGAGAGCCGCAAACTGCCATGCCAAAGACCCTTGAACTCGTCAATTCTGCCGATCTTGCCAAGTATCTCCTGACTTAGTTTTATTCGTTTGTTGAAGCTGTTTTCGCTCATATTTTTGTTGTATCTTGATGGTATATAGATAACTATATCCAATTATATACGAAAGCATCCCAATAAGTCAACTAGCTACTATGTCAGTGTAGTGATATAGAGAGCCAGGAGTGACATTTTAACCCTAAAATACAGGGCTTTTACCAGTATTTACTAAATAGATTTTGACCTCCCTTGGGCGTTTCCGAAATAGTACACTTTTGTATCATTACGGAAAAGCCGACTGGAAGCGGCTTTTAAGGTACCTTCCAGTCAACAAATGAACTTTTGCACAACACCCTATGGCAACTTAGGCATAATAAGTGGTAAAATAAATCTACAGTTAAATAATCGCCTCAAGGGGCATCCTGAAAGGTATTCCGAGTTCAAGGGCTCGCGATCCGCTATCACGTTTTGTGGTAACAGATCGCGAGCTTTTTGTTTAACTGATAATGATTATGAAAATGACAAAGGTCTCAATTGAGACGAATTACAAATTTAATATTGTTGCAACGAAAGACGCGGTCCGAAATGCTTTTGATAATGCCGGACTGATATTAGCTTTGAGAGAAACAACGGGGGTCATAAGAACGTTGTGTGATGAATTGCTACAAGCCCGGCAGGAATATAAAAACTATGTGGCCAAGACGGAAAACATTTTATCGAGTATCAAAGAGTATCGGAAGCAGGATGATGACGAAAGGAAAAAGATTGCCAAAGATGTAGTGGAGTATTGGTTCGACAAAGTAAGCAGACCAAAGCATCCTCTTAAAAATAAAACGGTGGTGTATTTTTCAGTCGATAGCGAACTCTATTGCGAACCGAAAACGCCCGAAAACTGCTATCGCTTGGAGGCGAACAGTGGCCGGTCCAAACTGATCCAAACATTAATCGAGCATAAAACCTATGTGCCGACACAAACACTTATCGAAATTACGGGCTTGGCCAATCAAAAGTCGATTGAGAATGCAGTATATGAAATGAAAAAGATAATACACAAGAAGCTCAACATCTCCGATTTTATCGATGGCTACCAAGACTCCGGATATCGGATCAGTCCCAGCATTATTTTGAAAAAAGACTAAAACTCGCAAGACCCTATTAAGACCCTTGTTTATAACTTTTAATCAGACGGCGCAAAATAGCCGTCTTTTTCTTTTCTAAATTTCGCCGAAAGAGGGTGTTAAGAGGGCCTGCCTGATTGCTATAAAGAATATGTGTGAGAGTAGAAAGTTAATGACGATGAAAATGCCAAAATATGGAAAACAATTACTACAAAACCGCCGACCTGGCATTGGTCGCGGTGCTTTTATTATTTATTCCTGATTCTCTTGAGGTCGTGGATCGGGGAAATCCGCACAAGGTGCTCTTCTGCTTCGGCAAGAGCCCGGACTTGGAAACTCTCGTGAAGCGATATTGGAGCCGCGAGCTTCAAGTCGAGCCTCAGGCGTTCTTCAACGAAGTCAAACAGGTCAAGGTACGGATTTATGCCGAGAACTAAGACCTGTGAAAATAAAACCGGAAACGCTGGAGAAGCTCCGAGTGATTCTCAAAAAAGACTTTGGGCAGGAAGTGAATGATCAAGACCTGCACGACATCGCATTCAATCTCTTAAGTTATTACGATGCTTTGTCGCGATTCTACATCGAGGACATCGCCAGTGGTCGAACGCTCATTGAGCCATATGACAATGTACCCAAGCGACAAGAAGTATAAGGTCCGAGATTACCTTAACGCTATTTATTCAAATGATAGCTTTGCTTGATGAGCGCAAAAATAGCTTCGAGCTCGCTTTCTTTTTCTAGCTTCACTTCATAATCTCCATTACCCCAGTGTCCGATTGGCTTCGGTTGTGTTAAGTCGCGCGCTAGTTTTTGCGGGTCGTTGAGTTGTCCGCTTTTAACATTGAGAAAAATTTTGAGGCCGTACTGCTTGATAACAACATCAGTGAAATTTGTTGATGTTTTGTAGGCAATATATTTTGCTTTTGCTTCCTCAATGATGTTTTCATCAAGCGAAAGGATTTTTTCGCGGAGAGTTTGGAACAGCACAACTGTCTGCTTATCAATTCCGGCAAGGTGGTCGTCCACCGAGTAGGTTTTTTGCAGTCGTTCCGTCTTTTCCTTCCCTTGTCTTGATTTTTTGACGATGCCGGATGTGGATATTCTCACCTTTTGATAATTTTCTGGTTCAAGATACAAAATGTCCTCGTCATAAATTCGGTAGCGCAAAAGCTCAACATTGATTGGCAGAATATCCGCCGTATCAAGATCAAACTTGTTGTAGCTTTCGGCAATACAAATGACGCGAGGCGAATCCCAGTCAATCTCTATGCTCACTTTTTTGTCTTGGCACAAAATCTCAAAATCGGCTTTGTGGTCTAAAAGCCAGCGCAAATATGAAAGTCCCTGATTGATGACATTATCGTTTTGATTTTTCTTGTACTCGATAATGCAGGGCGAGCCGTTTTTATCTATGCCGAGCGTGTCAATTCTACCGCCGAAACTTGTTGAGTATTCGTGAGCAAGAAAAATGATATTCAAAATCTCCTCCAAATTTGCTTCAAAAAGTTCTTGAAGATTACGCTCCAAATCAAGATCGCGTGCGAGCAACTTTTTGACTGCCGAATTGTGGATTTTGAATAGTGCCATAGCCATATAATACCCGGTTTTTAAGAATTTATCAATTTTTTGATTACCCATAGCACCTTCTAGCTCGGTGCCAAGATATCATGCATAGCAATGGCACACCGAAATATAACAAGCACAATCCATTATTTAAGAATATTTTCCACTGTGATGAATGCAAAGGCCGAATAACGTGGGAGATACAGAAAGGCCACTGGTATGGCCACTGCAACCACTACAAAAACTGCCAGCAAAGAGAATGGGTCAAACAGGAAAGTATCGATCTACAGGTAACGGAGAATATCGAACTCCTAAGCTCAAAGCATGACGAGGCCATAGAGAACATGCTTGGTTGGGTCCAAACGGCTCTCAAGGAAAGTCACGGCGAGGAGATAGAATTCAGAGAAGAGGCCACCGGTGAGCTCGAGCGACGCTACCAAGTAGCCACGCAGAGACTGGACAAGATATATGACGACAAGATCGACGGGAAAATAAGCGAAGACTTTTACCAGAAAAAGTACGAGCAGTACAAAATTGAACAGGAGGAAGTGATGGATAGCCTCAACAAGCACAAGAACGCCAACCTCAAGTACTACGATATGGGGTCAACCTTCCTGCAAATGGCCAAGGAAGCGAGAAAGATTTATGTAAACCGAAGCAGTATTGAAATGGTCGACGACAAAAAACTGCTTATGTCCCTTTTATTTTCGAACTCAACGATAAATGGCAAGAAAGTTGAGATTTCATACCACAAAGCCTTCAAAATGGTCTCTGAACGAGTAATGCAGATGTTGGGAGAAAAAGTAGACGAAAAAAAGACTTTCGAACCGCCAAAAGAGCCCGTCAATAAAGGAAAAACACCAGCTTTCGCTGATGCTCATCCCATCCTGCTCCCTCTGTACGACAAAATCCGAACTTTTTTCCAACAAAATCCCGATGTGGAATGAATCGTTCCGCCACTGCCTCGCTTCACTCGGCAACACCAAAGAAAAATGTTCCTTACTTCTCTGATATGGTGGTGGTGAAATTTTTCTTGAAAAAGGAAAGGACATTTTTCTTTGGTGTTCTGCCCTCAAGGTCTCGGGCAGGTGGCGGAACAATGCGGACGAAGTTTTGCAAAAACTATTTTTTGGGGAAAGGATTTTGCAAAACTTCGGCTCATTTGTTTTTGAATTCGGATGTCGCAAATGGAAAAGGAGGGGTTTGGGGAGGAATTTTCCATTTGCTCCTCTTTTTGTTTTGGGGGAATTGGGGGCGGACATATATGCATTATACTGCACTCTTGCAAAAGAATGCAAGTTTTACTATCATATCATTATGGCATCAGGTAAAAAACTCGGGGAAAACTTAAGAAAGCTACGTTTGAAAAAGAATATGTCGCAAGGAGACCTTGCGACTGCTTTGAGTGTTAATCGTGCTTATATCAGCAATATAGAAAATGGTCGTATGAATCCTACTCTTTCGACTTTGGAAAAAATCTCTAATGCTTTGGGAATTTCCAGTAGCGAACTTTTGAAATAAATTTATGTTATAATAGTTTCATATCTATGGAAATCGCCACTAAAAAATTCACTCGTTTGATTTTGGGCTTTGCGCTCGTTGCCTTTCTTTCGGTCGCATTTTTCGGTGCGTCCCAAACAATGGCAATGGAGAAACAAGGTGACGGAACGATGGGCGGTTGCTTGTTTACTGGCATGGAAGAAATCTGCAAGATGAGCTTCACCGAACACCTGACACAGTGGCAGAGCATGTTTACTACGACGGTTACTCAAAATGCATTCACTGTAATTCTATTACTCTTACTCGCTGTAGTTTTCGTTGCGGTTGGAATTTTCAAACGTAATCTGCTTTTACTATCTAGTCTTCACACCACTCGCTGGCGGCTTTATATAAAACAAAACCCGAATCTATCTCTTTTTAATCCTCTCAAGGAAGCATTTTCTCAAGGCATTCTCAATCCAAAAATCTATTAAATAGGTAGCAGTTTTATACTTGCGGTTTTTCCCATTGGTCGTATTGGGAAAAGCTTTCCGCAGGTATTTTTGTATTAAACATAATTACAAATTCTACCTATGTCTCAACCACTAAAAAAAGTAAAACTTAAAATTCACGGCATGCATTGCGCAAGCTGTGAGGTTCTCATTGAGCGAAAATTCAGGCATATTGCCGGAGTCGAGAAAGTGCATGTGAGTCATCACAACGGTAAGGCAGAACTCTTCTGCTCGACGGACCCGAATATTCACGAGTTGGATAGTCTGGTCAAGGGAGATGGGTATCGCGTGTCACTTTGGGAAAATCATCATCAGGTGGTACATCCGGAAACTCATAAAAATAATTGGAAGGACTATTTCCAGATGGGCGGAATTTTCCTTGTGATCGTCTCCACGTACTACATTCTTAGACAATTCGATCTCCTACCGACCATTGCCATTTCCGAGCATATGAGTTACGGGGTCGTGTTCCTCATTGGTCTGTTTGCAGCTGTTTCCTCGTGCATTGCAGTTGTGGGAGGACTTCTACTCGCAGTGGCCGAAAAGTTCAATGAATTGTATCCGGAGCTAAGCGGCATTCAAAAATTTAGGCCTCATATCTACTTCAACGCAGGGCGTGTCATCGGTTATACCGTCTTTGGCGCCCTTGTTGGCGGTCTTGGTTCTGTGCTCGTCCTTTCGCCTCAAGTGAATGGTTATCTTATCCTTTTGACGAGTCTTGTCATGCTTCTCTTGGGTTTCCAATTGCTCCATCTCTTTCCGTGGCTTAGGCGATTCAGTCCGAAGATGCCTAAGTTCATTGGACACAAAATTCATGACCTAAGTGACAAAGAAAGCAAAGGTACACCGTTCGTTCTTGGCGCATTCACATTCTTTCTGCCGTGTGGATTCACGATGGCCTTACAGCTGTACGTCTTGGCAACCGGCGATTGGAAAATCGGCGCGCTGACCATGCTCGTTTTCTCGCTTGGAACACTGCCAACGTTAATTTCTCTTAGCGCCATAACGAGCTTTGCGAAAGGCGCATTCCAGCGACACTTTATGAAATTTGCTGGGGTACTCGTGGTGTTACTTGCGATCTTTAACATCAATAACGGCTTGGCTCTTGCTGGTATTAATGTTGACCTCGCGTCAGCATTCAAGAGCAATGGAAATGTTGGATCAACCTCTGTTCCGACATCACCGATTGTTGATGGGAAACAAATCGTGGACATGACCGTGAGCGGATACAGCTACACTCCGAGTAAGTTTACTGTCGTACAAGGAGTGCCTGTTGAATGGCGAATTGATGGAAGAAATGCCGTCGGGTGCGGCCAAGTGCTCGTTATGCCAACGCTTGGCGTTAGTAAGTATCTGTCGCCACAAGGGATCACCACCATCACATTCACACCAACTGAAACCGGCACGATCCCTTTCAATTGTAGTATGGGCATGATGACGCGTGGATCGGCATTTACCGTTATACCAAACACTACCGGTATCGTAGGTGCCTCCGTACAGGCAGAGGCCAACAACGCTTCTGTTTCGTGTGACCCTACAATTGCTAGTTGTCCCGAAGCTCAAAAGGTTTCAATAGAGGTCTCGCGTGAGCGCGGTGTCTATCCATCGTCGCTTACCATCAAAAAAGGTATTCCGGTTGACTTGGAAATAGATTCAAAAGTTCCGCTCGGTGGGTGTATGTCTGTCTGGATTATTCCCGAGTACAACGTTACCATTCCGATGAAAGTCGGTATTAATAAAGTCAGCTTTACGCCCACAAAGACAGGCACGATTGCGGTGACCTGTAGCATGGGAAGTAGAATGGCGCAGTTTAACGTAATCAATTAACTCTATGAAAAACGTCTTAAAAATGTGTATGAATTGGAAAGTATTGTTGGGAATTGGAGTGGTTATACTCCTTGCCTACTTGTTCGTGCCGAACATTGCCAGCTACACATGGGTTTTACTTGTGCTTGCTTGCCCACTCTCGATGATGCTCATGATGGCTGGCATGAATCACGGCAACGATAAATCTGAAAAGGTTTTTGTGTGCCCAGAATGTAATCTTGAATATAAGGATGCCGAGTGGGCAAAAAAGTGCGCGGCGTGGTGCAAAGAAAATCATAGTTGCAACCTGGAAATTATTGAACACGCTGTCAAAAAATAACTAATAAAAATTAGAATCTATGGAACAAAACAAAAATAATCTCACTATACCGATCTCGATCGTAATTGCCGGAGTTCTTATTGCGGGTGCGGTATTTTACAGTGGCTCAAAATCTTCTGTTGGTACAACGCAGGGATCAAATCCAACTCAACAAGGAGCTGGTAGCGCTCCGCAGGCTGTTGCCACAGTAGCGGCTTCAGTTGATGACGATGCTGTGCTCGGCGATCCGAACGCTCCTGTCACGCTCATTGAGTTTAGCGATTTTCAGTGTCCGTTCTGCAGAAAATTCATGATAGAAACACTTCCGCAAATAAAAAAAGAATATATTGACACCGGAAAAGCAAAACTTGTCTATCGCGACTTTCCATTGGACTTCCATGCCGGGGCCAAGCCAGCAGCTGAAGGAGCCGAGTGTGCTCGTGAACAAGGTAAGTTCTGGGAAATGCACGATGTGATATTCGACGAGCAAGAGAAACAGGGGTCGGGCACTATTCAATTTACTGCTCTTGGCCTGACCCCCATATATTAGACACAAAGGTCGACGTGTCATAGCATGGGGAT
>Ga0080064_1005481_pt1 | contig 14823 bp, 18 predicted proteins | sample Subgrocontami54m_FD_69260 | JGI IMG/M metagenome (GOLD analysis project Ga0080064, IMG submission 69260) | Subsurface groundwater microbial communities from S. Glens Falls, New York, USA - GMW46 contaminated, 5.4 m (SPADES assembly) (version 2) ...
GTGAGCCCGCAATGCGGGTTCGCGTCCGGTGAGGCAGGCAACCCGCTCACCCCGGAGCAGCAGGAGGCGAAGCTCCGGCGCGTTGTGGAGGTCGCCCGGCGGGTTTGGCCGGGCTAGGCGTGGAGCCCTGGTGAGAACAGTCGTCGCCCGGCGGGTTTGGCCGGGCTAGGCGTGGAGCCCTGGTGAGAACAGCCGTCGCCCGGCGGGTCTGGCCGGGCCAGGCGTGGAGGTCGGGCTTCGCGCCGGTGCGCGCGGGCGGGTCAGCGGACGGCGGCGGGCTGGGCGATGCCCCCGCGCACCGCGCCGCCCTTGATGCTGCCCCAGAGCGCCTCGAAGCCCTCGGGGAGCGGGCGGCTGTTCGGCGGGGCCAGCCAGAGGCGCAGGAGCAGCCGGTCGCGGCCGGGCTCGGGAGCATCCTCGTAGGCGGTGCGGCCGTGGTAGATCACGTGGTTGTTCAGCAACTGGATGTCGCCCGGCTCGAGCTCCATCTCGTAGCCCCACTCGTCGCACACCGCGGCCAGCAGGTCGAGCGCCTCGTCCTGGGCGGCGGTGATCCGCGGGATCGTGGCGATCTTCTGCGCCGCCTCCACGAAGGTGCGCGAGTACTGGGTGGTGAACTTGCCCTCGCGCATCGCGAAGATGGGCATCGCGTAGATCGAGGCCTCCCCGCCCGCTTCCTCACCCTGGCGGCTGCGGTGGTAGTCGGAGCAGAGCAGCGCGTGGAGATCCGGCCGCCGCTCGAGGATGGCATTGCTCACCGCGGGGACGCTGACCACGCGGCTCGTGCCGCCCCGGCGGGCCGAGCGCACGCAGAGCAGCCCGACGACGTCGCAGCGGTCGGTGTGCCAGCGCAGCGGCCCGCTCGAGCGCGCCTTGGCGCGCGAGGTGACGCCCTCGCTCTTGGGCACCGCGGGCTGAACCACCTCGCCATAGAGCCGGACCTCGTCGCGCACCTCGCCGATGAGCTCGCCGTGGGCGTTCTGGTGCACCGCCGTCCCCAGGTGGCAGCCGAGCCCCCACCAGATCGCGCGGAGCTCGTCGTCCGAGTAGCGCTCCACCGGCAGCCCGCGCAGGAGCACGAGGCCGCGCCCCCACTCGAGATCGCGATTGAGCTGGGCCAGCTCGGCCGAGACGCCGGGAAGCGGGAAGTCCTGCTTCCTGATGTCCCGCCACCCGAGGCCGCGCGCCTGCACCGCCCGCAGGGCCGTGTCGATCTCGTCGATGGCGCCCGCCGAGAGCCGGCGGATCCAGTCGGTGGAGCCGGCCAGCTCCCGGCCGTGCCAGACCATCGGCCCCGCGATCGGCTTGTCCATCAGGGTGCGCGTCATGGGGGTCAAGGCTAGCCGAGGCGCCCTCGCATCCGCAAGCCCGGCTAGCTTAAAATCGCGGCACCATGGCGAGGCCTCGCTGGAGGAAGGGGCTGGTGATCGGACTGCTGGCCGGGCTGCTCGCCGGCTGTGCCGGTCCCGTCTCGGACCGCTCCATCATCACCACCGCGCCCAACGGAACCCGGGAGGAGATTCCAATCACGATCAGCAAGCCCGAGGGCTCGGGGCCGTTCCCCGCGGTGGTCATCATGCACGACTGCAGCGGCCTGGGCCCCCGGTCCAGCGGCGCCCCGGCGCGCTGGGCCCGGGAGCTGGGCGCCGTGTGACCGAGTTCTTCGGCGAACGCCTCAGATGAACCTGCCGCTTGACCCACGCCGGACGGACCGCTAGGCTCACCTGACCATGCTCTCGACCAGCCCGCGCGTGACGATTCCGGACGTGACCATCACCGACTACGTGCTGCGCCACGCGGCCCGGCTCGGCGACAAGCCGGCGCTCATCGACGGGCCCACCGGCCGCACCCTCAGCTATCGCCAGCTCGCCGACGGGGCGCGGCGCGCGGCGGCGGGCCTGGCCAAGCGGGGCTTCGGCAAGGGCGACGTGCTCGCGATCTACTGCCCGAACCTCCCCGAGTACGCGATCGTCTTCCTCGGGGTGGCGATGGCGGGCGGGATCAACACCACCGTGAACCCGCTCTACACCGCCGACGAGCTGGCCAACCAGCTCCGGGACTCGGGCGCCCGCTTCCTCGTCACGGTGCCCCCCTTCCTCGACAAGGCGAAGGAGGGGGCGGCCAAGAGCGGCGTCGAGGAGATCTTCGTCCTGGGAGCGGCCGACGGCGGCCGCCCCTTCACCGATCTCATGCAGGCGGGCGACCAGCCGCCCGCGGTCACGATGAAGCCGGCCGAGGACCTCGTCGCGCTGCCGTACTCGAGCGGCACCACCGGCCTGCCCAAGGGCGTGATGCTGACGCATCGCAACCTGGTCGCCAATCTCTGCCAGGCCGAGGGCATGCGGAACTTCGAGTGCTTCGGCGAGCGGGACATCACGATGGCGGTGCTGCCCTTCTTCCACATCTACGGCATGGTCGTGATCATGATGCTCGGTCTGGCCGGCGGCGGCACCATCCTGGTCATGCCGCGCTTCGACATGATCGAGTTCCTCACCTTCGTGCAGAAGTACCGCGTGACGATCCTGCCGCTGGTGCCGCCCATCGTGCTCGGGCTCGTGAAGCACCCGGCGGTGGCCCAGTTCGACCTCTCGAGCGTGCGCCTGATCTTCTCGGGCGCGGCGCCCCTCGGCGAGGAGATGGCCCGCGCGCTCAGCGCCAAGCTCGGCTGCCCGGTGGTGCAGGGCTACGGCATGACCGAGGCGAGCCCGGTCACCCACCTGAGCCCCACCCACGACGAGCCGTTCAAGCCGGGCTCGGCCGGCAAGATCGTGCCCAACACGGAAGTGAAGATCGTCGCGGTGGGCTCGGGCGGAGACGCCGAGCTGCCGGTCGGCAAGGAAGGCGAGCTGTGGATCCGCGGGCCCCAGATCATGAAGGGGTATCTCAACCGCCCCGAGGAGACCGCGGATTGCCTCGACCGCGACGGCTGGTACCACACCGGCGACGTGGGCTACGTGGACGACGAGGGCTACTTCTTCATCGTCGACCGCACCAAGGAACTGATCAAGTACAAGGGCATGCAGGTGGCCCCCGCCGAGCTGGAGGCGCTGCTGCTCACGCATCCCGCCATCCTGGACGCGGCGGTGGTGCGGAAGGCGGACGAGGAGGCCGGCGAGGTGCCGAAGGCCTACGTGGTGCTCAAGCCCGACGACGCCTCGAAGGCCACTCCCGCGGACGCCATCATGGGCTGGGTGGCCCAGCGGGTGGCCCCGCACAAGCGCATCCGCCACCTCGAGTTCATCGACCAGATCCCGAAGTCGGCCTCCGGCAAGATCCTGCGCCGGGTGCTGATCGACCGCGAGAGGGCGCGCTAGGCCCGCCGCGCCCATGAATAAGCCCATGAATAAGCCCATGAATAAGATCGAGCGAGTGCGGGCGGCCCTGGCGGGCCGGCCGGGCGACCGGGCCCCCTTCACCGTCTGGTATCACTTCGGCAACCAGCACGCCCCCGCCGAGCGCACCGCCCAGGTGCACCTCGAGTTCTTCGACCACTACGACCTCGACCTGCTCAAGCTGATGAACGACTACGACTACCCCATGCCGCCGGGCATGGAGGTGCTCGCGAGCGCGGCGGACCTCGGCAAGCTCGAGCCCTTCGATCCGGCCCAGACTCCGTTCGGCACCCAGCTCCGGACGGTGGAGCTGGTGGCGCGCGCGCTCCGCGACCGGGCGCTCTTCGTCGACACGGTGTTCAACGCCTGGAACACAGCGAAGCGCAACCTGGTGCGCGAGGCGATGCCCGCGCTGATGGCCGAGCAGCCGAAGGCGCTCGAGGCCGCGCTCGCGGTGGTCAACGACAACCTGATCCGCTACGCCCAGGCAAGCCTGGCCCGCGGCGCCGCCGGGATCTTCTTCTCGGTGCCCGCGACCGCCGAGAGCCTGACGCTCGAGCAGTACGAGCGCTTCATGCGGCCCTTCGATCTCGCGTTCTTGAAGGCCATCGAGGGCCGCGGCGAGTGTCACGTGCTGCACGCGCACGGCGAGCGCCTCTACTTCGACCGGCTGGTCGACTATCCCGTCCACGCGCTGTCGTGGGCCGATCTGAACGGCGGCCCCAGCATCGCCGAGGCGCGGCGGCGCACCCGGTTCACGCTGATCTCGGGCCTCGACCACGTGAAGTTTGCCGAGAGTTCGGCCCGGCTGGTGCGCGGGCAGGTCGCGCGGGCTCTGGACGCGGGCGGCGCCACCGGCTTCATCCTCGCGCCGGGCTGCTCGCTGCCGACCTACGCCTACCCGCCCCTGATCCGCGCCGCGCGGGACGAATCGTCGAGCCGGTCCGCTTCCGGCTTGGGTAAAATCCATGCCGACAAGGGGTAAATCCCTACCTCTTGTCTTCCTTGTACACCCGAAAACGCTCGGAAAATAGGGCGGTTTCTCCTGGAATGGCCCTTGCTGTCCTTCCGGGGCAGGAGGAGGGCTCGATGACCTCGAAACGCATGGCACTGGCAGCCGTCGTCGTCCTGACCGTGGTGTTCCTGAGCCCTGTCGCGTACATGGCGGGGCAGCGCGCCTCAGTGTGGCTCACCGCGCCTGCGGCGGAGCCGACCGGGCCCTGGCCGAGCGTGGACGAGGCGGAGCGCGAGCCCGGCCCGACCGAGCGCTCCAAGCCGTCCGTGCGGCCGGGCTTCGGCGACATCTAGGCCAACTCGACTACAGGGTGACCACCAGGCCGTCGTAGGCGCACTGCTCCGGCACGTCGGCCGCGCGCGCCAGCATCTCGCGGCTCATGTGGGTGAGGATCAGCCGCCGGGCGCCCACCCGGCCGGCGTGAGCCGTGATGTCCGGGTAGTTCAGGTGCCACTTCACCGGCTTGTCGTAGAAGTAGGATTCCGCGATCAGCAGATCGGTATTTCGCGCAGCGCGGGCGACCTCGTCGGTCCACTCGGTGTCGCCCGTATAGCACACGACCTTGTCCCCCACCTGGATGCGCAGCGCGGTGGGATTGGTCTCCTCGGTGTGGCGGGCGCGCTCCGGCGTCACGAGCAGATCGAGCACCGGGTGCGGCCGGCCCGGCTCCATCTCGATCCAGTCGATCGGGAAGCGGGGCGTCATCACGTGCGAGCCGGGGAAGAGCGCCTCGCGGATGGCGTCCATGCGCGCGCGCAGCTCCCGCGGGCCCGCGATGGTGAGAGGGCGGGTGCGCCGGGCCGCCAGCATCGCGTCCATGAGGAGGAACGGCACCCCGGCGGCGTGATCGCCGTGGAGATGCGTGAGCAGGACCGCGTCGATCGAATTGTGCTCGATCCCCTGCTGGGCCAGGGCGATGAGCGACGAGGCGCCGAAGTCGACCGCGAAGCGGCAGCGCGGCCCGTCCACCAGGATGCAGGTCTGGAAGCGCCCCCCGCTGCCGAAGGAATCGCCGGAGCCGACGAAGCGCACGGTGACGGGCACGCCCATGATCTTATGCGCCCATGATCTTATACGAAGGACCTTACGCGAAAAAGCTCCCGGGGCACGGCGCGGCCTGCGAGGATAGGCGCGTGCGGCTCTTCGACCGGAAGTTCGGCGCCCGGTTCCTGGACGAGGTGCCCGCCGCGCCCGGCGTCTACCGCTTCCACGACGCCGCCGGGGTGCTGTTCTACGTCGGCCGAGCCGGGAACCTGCGCCGGCGGCTCGGGCAGTACCGCCTGCCCGGGCGCCGCAAGAAGGAGCGCAAGCGCCGCGCGCTCGTGAAGGCGGCGGCGCGGATCACCTGGGAGGTCTGCGAGTCGCCGCTGGCCGCCGCGCTCGCCGAGATCCGCCTCATCCAGACGCTCCGGCCGCCGCAGAACGTGGCGAGCGCCTTCCCGTTCCTCTACCCCTACGTCGGCATCGCGACCGAGGGCGGTGAGACCTACTTCTGCCTCACCACCGCGCCCGAGGCCTTCCCGGCCTTCGCGTTCCACGGCGCCTTCCGCTCCCGCGAGGTGACCGGCGAGGCGTTCTTCTGCCTCATGGACCTGCTGCGTTACGTCGGCCACCCGGTGCCACGCCATCGCTGCCGCCGCCTCGGCTCGGCCCGGCACTCCTACGTGCGCGGGTTCCGGCGCCTGCCCGCCGACAGCGCGGAGGCGTGGAGCACCCTGCTCCGCGGGGCCTCGCGGGAGGCGCTGGAGGCGCTCGCCCTGCGCCTGGTGGATCACGCCGGCGCCCGGGCCCGGCGCGAGGAGACGCACCGGGCCCTCCGCGCGGTCGGGCGCTTCTTCAGGCACGAGGCCCGCACGCTGGCCCGGGTGCGGACCGCCACCGGCTACGCGCCCTATCCCGTGCCGCAGGAGGAGCGGGACCTGCTCTTCGCCCGCTACCGGGTCGAGGCCCTGACGTGACAGGGCTCGTCAGGAGACAGGCGCGTTTCGTAACTCGGTAAGAACGCTAGGCTTGTAAGGTCCTGTGCTTACAGGCTCTCCCGAGTGGCACCTCCGGTGCATTGTTCATGAGCATGCCCGCCGAACCCTCGTCCAGGCGCATCCTCGTCGTCGATGACGACGATCAGATCCGTGAGCTCCTGGCCACCGCGCTGGGCGGCGACGGGCACACGGTGGACGGGGCCCGGGACGGCGGGGAAGCCCTGGCGCTGCTCGAGCTGCGCCCCTACGACCTCGTGCTGAGCGACCTGCACATGCCCCGGGTGGACGGCCCCTCCCTCTACGAGACGCTCCGGACCCGCCATCACTTCCCGGTCCGTTTCGCCACGAAGCTGCCTCGCGTGATCTTCATGACCGGCAACCCCGCGAAGCACGCCGAGTTCCTCCGCGGCACCACGGATCCGATCCTGGAAAAGCCGTTCGAGCTGCGCATCGTCCGGAAGATGGTCCGCGTGCTCCTGACCGCCACGCCCTAGCCTCGTCCCATGCGCCTCGCCGCCAAGATCTTCCTCGTCTCGGCCCTCGTCATCCTCGTCCTCTGCGGCACGATGGTGTGGAGCCTGCTCACGGTCAAGCGTCTCGTCACCGCGAACCAGGAGATCGCCACCCGCGCGGTACCGGCGCTGCGCCTGCAAGGCGCGCTGCGCGAGTCCGTGCACGGGCTGGTGCGCCTGGAGGCCCGGGCCCTCGTGCTCCAGGATCAGGACTACGCCGCGATGTGGAGCGACCGCGCCGCCCGGGCGACCCGCGACTTCGAGGAGCTCGGCGGGTATCTGGAGCGCGCCGAGGAGCGGGTCGCCCACACGCGGGCCCGCGAGGCCTTCACCGCGTACCGTCGCCACGTCGAGGAGGAGCGCCGGCTCGTGGCGCTCGGCCAAGCCAGGGCGGCGCTGCGGATCGCGGAGGGCCCCGCGCGCGAAGCGGCCGAAAGCACCGAGGCCGCCCTCACCGACGCCACCACCGCGACCGAAGCGGGGCTGGCCGCCGGCCAGGCGCGCGCCCGCGCGATCGAGACTCGCACCTGGCGCGCGGTGACCACCGCGCTGGTGGCGAGCCTGGTCCTGGCGCTGGCGGCCAGCGCGCTGCTCGCCTACCGCATGGCGCGATCGCTCGGCCGCCTGTCCGCGGCCACCACGTCGCTCGCGGCCGGGACCTGGACCGGGCCCCTCACCGTCACGGGGCGGGACGAGATCAGCGTGCTCGGCCGGGCCTTCAATCAGATGGCCGAGCGGCTCCGCGAGGTGGAGCGCCTCAAGGAGGAGTTCTTCTCGCACATCTCGCACGACCTGCGGAACCCGCTGGCCGCCATCCGCCTCAGCGCCGAGCGCCTGCAGGAGCGGGCCCACGAGGTAGGCGACGCGAAGCAGGCGCGCTTCGCCTACCTCATCGACGCCAGCGCCACCCGCATGCTGGCCATGATCAACCAGATCCTCGACTTCACGCGGCTGCGGGCCCGCGCCGTCCCACTGGATCGTAAGCCCACCGATCTCTTCAACGTCGTCTCCCGCGCGCTGGACGAGCTCCGGCCGCTCTCCGAGGAGAAGCACATCCGGGTGGACCTGGCAACGGAGGGCCACGACTTCACCATGCTCGGAGACGAAGGCAGCCTGGTGCGCGTGGTGGTGAACCTGGTCGGCAACGCGCTGCACTTCACGCCGGCCCGGGGCGCGGTGCACGCGCGCCTGGCGGAGCTGCCGGACCGGCTCGAGCTCGCCATCGAGGACACCGGCGTCGGCATTCCCGCCGATGCGCTGCCCTGGATCTTCGAGCCCTACCGCCAGGCCCACGGGCCGCGGAAGGGCACCGGCCTCGGCCTGGCGGTGGTGAAAGGCCTGGTGGAGGCTCACGGCGGCACGGTCGGCGTGCGGTCCGAGCTCGGGAAGGGGAGCTGCTTCACGGTGACGATCCCGAAGGCCCCCGTGGCCCCCGTGGCCTCGGTCGGGGGAGTCGCGGGAGTCGCCGGATGAGACACCACGCGCCGCGCCTCCGGTGGGTCGCTCCGCTCCTGCTGCTCGCGGCCACCGCGTGCAGCACGGCCCGGCTGTCCCCGTGGGGCAGCATGGAGCCGCGCGATCCGGGTGGCACGCGCGCCGCCGTCCAGCTCATCGCCCACGCCGATGATCTCGCGCGGCGCGGCCAGACGCGGGCCGCGCTCGCCGCCTACGAGCGCGTGCTCCGCGAGCATCCCGGTGATCCGGCGGGCGCCGCCGCGCTCTACGGCCTCGGGCGCCTGCAGGCGGACCCGGCCGGCGGCCTTCGCAGCTACCGGGCCGCGCAGCGGGCCTTCTCACGGCTCCTGGCCGACTACCCGGAGAGCCGCTGGGAGGCCGAAGCGCGCACGTGGCAGGCGGTGATCGGCGACCTGCTCGCGCGGGAGGCCGAGGGGGCGCGGCTCAAGGAGGAGGCGGTGCGGCTCAGGACACAGATCGAGCAGCTGCGGCGCACCGACCTCGATCTCGAGCGGCGCCGCTAGACGACCCTCACCACAGGTTGCGGCCGTAGCGGTCCTGCTGAATCGGATCGACCGTGCGGCCGCCCTTGCCGAAGCCGTCGTCGAACGGTCGGAGATCGCGCTCCATCTTGCTGCGCTCCCACTCGTTGCGGTAGCCGATGCAGTTCGCCGTCCGCCAGCCGCGTCTACCGCGAGTGCACGATCTACACGACGCTCTCGCCGTGCGCGATGTGCAGCGGGACCATTCTCCTCTACGGCATCCCGCGGGTGATCGTCGGCGAGAACCGGACGTTCCTCGGGGAGGAGGATCTCCTGCGCGGCCGCGGCGTCACGGTGGAGGTGCTCGATGACGCGCGGTGCCGGGAGCTGATGGCCCGATTCATCCAGGCCAACCTCGGCCCGGTGGGCGGAGGCCATCGGCGAGCAGGCCTGAGCGCGGCCGGGCCGCCGGTCAGCGCCGCCAGGGCAGCGGCGTCGTCTCGCTCCACGCGTCGGGCCGGATCCCGAACGCCTCGATCAGGCGCTGCCACCCGGACGCGACCGTGAGCGCGGCGCCCAGCTCGAGGATCTGCCCCTCGTCGAAGTGCTGCCGCAGCCGGGCGAAGAGCGCGTCGTCCACCCGCGGCCGCTCGCCGCTCAGGCAGTCGGCGAGCCGCAGCGCCGCCACGGTGCGGGCGGGCAGATCAGCGTGCTCGAGATCCCCGAGCGCCTGCTGCACCTCCCGCTCGGTCAGGCCCTTGCGCACCAACGATGCGCTGCGCGCGAGGCTTCAGTGCACGCACTGGTTACGCTGGGCGAGGCGGATACGACAGAGCTCCACCAGCGCGGGATCGAGGCTCGAGCCGCCCGCGTAGATGAAGCCGACCCAGGCGAGGAACAGATCGAGCACCGCGGGCCGGCGCGCGAGCGTGAGGAAGAGGTTGTCGTCCTGATAGGCCTTGGCGCGCCAGACTTCCAGGCGGCGCCGCAGCTCCGGGTCGAGCCGCTCCGGATCGGCCTTGGGCAGGCGGCCGTGCTCGTTGGCCATGCGGGCCGTCAGGCCTTGCGGAAGCGGTGCACGCCTAGGCCGTCGACGAGGCGCGCGGCCTGGCCCCGCGCTTCCAGGAAATGCAGGTGCGCGACGGTCTCGCCGATGGCGAAGCCCATCTGGTGCGTGTCGAGCTGGCGGCGGAAGAGCACCGGGACCAGCTCGTGGGCGGTGCGCGGCTCGGCGAGGGCGTCGATCGTCGCGCTGAGGCGCTCGTCGTGGTGGTGCTGCAGGTAGTCGAGCCGCTTGTGCAGGCCGATGAAGGGCAGCCCGTGCGACGGCAGCACCAGCGTCTCCTCGGGCAGCGGCCGGAAGCGCCCGAGCGAGTCCAGATAGAGCTTGAGCGGGTTGCCGTTGGGCTGGTCCGGCCACACGCTCACGTTGGTCGTGATCTTGGGCAGCACCTGGTCGCCCGAGATCAGCACGTTCGCCTCCGGGGAGAACAGGCACGCGTGCTCGGGCGCGTGCCCCATCACCGTGAAGGCGTGCCACCGGCGCCCGCCGATGGTGACCACGTCGCCCTCACGCACCGCCCGGAAGCTGGGCGCGACCGACGGCACGAGCTTCCGGTAGTGGTTGCCGAGGCCGCGGAAGGCTTCGGCCTGGGCGGCGGGAACGCCGTGGCGGCGATAGTGGTTGAGCCGCTTCTCCGAGTCGTTGCCGCCCATCCCCTGCCAGGCCAGGTGGGCCATGAGCCACTCGGCCTGCGGGCACCAGAGCTCGACCCCGAAACGCTGGGCGAGCCAGTCGGCGTTGCCGATGTGATCCGGATGGAAATGGGTGACGACCACGCGCACGAGGGGCCGCCCGGCCAGCTCGCCCGCGAAGAGCTGCTCCCACAGCTCGCGCGTCGGGGGCAGCCCGATCCCGGTGTCCACCACCGTCACGCCGGCCTCGTCGTCGAGCAGCCACAGGTTGATGTGGTTGAGCTGGAAGGGCAGCGGCATCCGGATCCAGCGGATGCCGGGCGCGACCAGAATGCTCGTACCACCCTCGGGGGGCTCGGGCCAGGGATGGGTGAGGCCGGGGGCGGGCGCGGCCAGCGGGTGCTCGGGCTCGGGTTTCATGGCCTCTACTGTACCCCGTCCGGCCGGGGTCCGCGGCTCTTGTCCATCCGCGGCCCACGAGCGTACCGTTGGCGACCATGAAGCGACTCGTTCCGGCGACGATCCTGGTGATCCTGCTCGGCGGCTGCGCCACGACCGCGTCCAACCCCATGGAGTCGAAGGGCCGGGCGGAGTGCAAGGAGTACGCGCGCACGTTCGAGCACTCCGGCCGGGTGAAGGACGCGTGCCTGATCAGCCGCGGGCACGTCGTGACCTACAACACGAACGGCGGCGGGGTCGAGGTGCGCTCCAAGACCGAGCCGCGCCAGCCCGTGGATGTCATCGCCCGGGATCTGAAGGCGTGCAACGACGAATCCGGGCTGGGCTACGTCGGCCGCCTGCAGTTCCGGAGGTGCATGGACCCGCGAGGCTACGCGGTCACCAGCCGCGACTGACGCGACTCAGTCGACGGGAGCGGGCAGCGGGCGCACCTGTCCGTCGGACTCCTCCCCGCGGGGCGCGGCGGGCTCGGCGTGCACGCGCCGCATGAGCGGCAGGAAGAGCGGCACGATCGAGAACAGGATGGCGAGCAGCCAGAAGTCGTCCGCGTAGGCCAGCACCTGGGCCTGGCTCACCACGTCGTGGTAGAGCATGGCCAGCGCGCGGCGCTGCGCGGTGAACGAATCGGCTCCCTGGCCCATGAAGTGGCTCGTCCACTGGGCGAGGCGCGCCTGGGTCTCGGGGTCCCAGATCGTGACGTGGCTCACCAGGTTGTGCTGGTGGAACTGGCTGCGCTGGGCGAGATACGTGGTGGCGAGCGCGATGCCCACGCTACCGCCGAGGTTGCGCAGGACGTTGTAGGCCGACGTGGCGTTGACGAGCTTGTCTCTCCGGATGGTGGCCAGGGTCAGGGTCGACAGGGGCACGAAGATGAAGCCGAGCGCGAAGCCCTGGACGATCCGCGGCAGGGTCAAGCTCCAGTAGTCCATCCCGAGCGTGATGTTCGACATCATGTAGAGGCTGATCGCGTTGACGAGGCAGCCGAAGGTGAGGAGCAGGCGCTGGTCCACGCGGGTCACCAGGCGCCCGCACAGGATGAGCGAGAACATGTTGCCGAGGCCGCCGGGGGCGAGCACGAGGCCCGAGGTCAGGGCGTCGTAGCCGAGGAGCTTCTGGGAATAGAGCGCGAGTAGCACCATGCTCGAGAACATCCCGAGGCCGATCAGGGCGATGAAGCTGGCCCCGAAGGCGAAGTTGCGATCGGCGAACACGCGCAGGTCCAGGATGGGATCCTTGGCCATCAGCTCGCGGACGAGGAAGCCCGCGAGGGCGAGGCCGGCCACCACGGTCAGCATGACGATGAGCGAGGAGTCGAACCAGTCCTCGTGCTCCCCGCGATCCAGCATGAGCTGCAGGCAGCCGAAGCCCAGGACCATCAGGGCGAGGCCGGGCCAGTCCACCCGAACGGGCTTCCGGAGGTACGGGGGATCGAAGAGGAAGGCGCTGGCCATGAAAAAGCCGAGCAGCCCGACGGGAAGGTTGATGTAGAAGATCCAGCGCCACGACCAATTGTCCGCGATGTAGCCGCCCAGCGTGGGCCCGATGATCGGACCCATCATGAAGCCGACGCCCCACACCGCCATCGCGAGGCCGCGCTGACCGAGCGGGAAGATCTCCCACAGGATGGCCTGGGAGAGCGGGATGATCGGGCCGCCTCCGATCCCCTGGGCGATGCGCGCGAGGATCAGGAAGGTGAGGTTCGGCGCCATGCCCGACAGCACCGAGCTCACCGTGAACAGCACGGAGCAGACGAGGAAGAAGCGCTTGCGGCCCATGAGGCCCGCGAGCCAGCCGGTGGCGGGAATGATGATCGCGTTGGCGGCCAGATAAGAGGTGATGACCCACGACACCTCCTCGAGTCCGGCGGAGAGCGAGCCCTGCAGATGCGGCAGCACCACGTTGGTCACGCTGGTGTCGAGCACCTGCATGAAGGCCACCACCATCACCGACAGCGTGATGGCCCACTTGCGGGCCGGGGAGATCGGGCCTGCCTCTGTGGGCGACGCGCTCACGCGGGGCTCGCGGCGGCTACTTCACGCGGATGACGACGTACGCGGACATGCCGGCCCGGAGCGTGAGCGGATTACCGAACTCCTTGGGGTTCAGCCGGATCTTCACCGGAACCCGCTGCACGACCTTGACCCAGTTGCCGGTGGCGTTCTCGGGCGGCAGCAGCGAGAAGCGCGCCCCGGTGCCCGCGCTGAGCGAGTCCACGGTGCCGTGGAAGACCTGGCCCGGGAAGGTGTCGATCTCGACCTCGGCGGGCATGCCCGGCTTCACGCGCGCGAGCTGGGTCTCCTTGAAGTTGGCGAGCACCCAGACCTCGTGCAGGGGCACGATGGCGAGCAGGGGCTGGCCCATCTGCACCACCTGCCCCACCTCCACGCTCTTCTTCGCGATGACCCCGTCGGCGGGCGCGCGCACCTCCGTGTGCTGGAGCTGCAGCTCCGCGAAGGCCAGATCGGCCTGGGCCTGGCTCAGGCTGGCCACCGCGCGCTCGATCTCGGCTTCCTTGACCGTGACCTGGCGCCGCTGGCTCTCCACACGCCCGAGCGCGGCGCGCGCCTCGTTGATGCGTTGCCGGGCCTGGCTCACCGCGAGCACGCGGCTGGCGATGGCGGCCTCCGCCTGCTGCACCTCCTTCTCGGCCTGGTTGAGCCGCCGTCGCGTCGCCTCGAGCGTGGCCGACGCGGTCGCCGCGCTCATCTCCGCCTGATCGAAGTCGCGCTGGGACACGAAGCCACCCTGGAGCAGCGTCCGCATCCGCTCCTTCTCCCGCGCGTTCTGGCGCAGCGTGCTCTCCGCGCCGGTCACCTCCGCGGCCAGCGCGGCCATCGCGGCGCGCTTGGCCTCCACGGTGGCCCGCGCCTCCGTCACCGCCGACTCGGCGGCCTGCTCGGCGACCCGGGCCGACTCCAGCGCGGCGCGCGACTCCTCGGCCTGGGCGCTCGTGGTCTCGCGGGTGAGCTGGGTCTCGGAGCGGGTGGCCTGGTGGCTCGCCACCGCGACGCCCACCGCGGCCCTGGCCTGATCACGCCGGGCCACGTAGTCGCGCGGATCGATGCGGAGGAGGAGATCGCCCGCTTTGACCGCGCGGTTGTCGTCCATGTGGATCTCGGCGACGTGGCCCGAGACCTTGGCGCTGATGATGACGATGCTGCCTTCGACGTACGCGTCGTCGGTGGCGACGCGCTTGAGGCTCTGCCACCAGGCGTGGCCGCCCCAGCCGAGGGCGGCGAGGGCCACCACGACGGCCAAGCCGATCAGACGCCGCTGTCTCATCCCGGGTATGCTATCACCCCGGTGTCAGGCTTGGAAATAGCTGATTTATTTGAGGTGGTCTGACGGGAGGACGCGGTAGCGCCCGGGGAACTTCTCGAACAGGGTATTGATCTCCTGCTGCGAGAGCTCCATGCGCTGGCCGGTCGGGGTGTCCTCGATCACCCAGCGCCCCTGCCGCGTCATCCGGGTCAGACGCCGGTGCCATTGGCCGGTCAGACGCTGGTGCCATTGGGTAGTTCGCCGGCCCTCCGCCGTGCTCTGCATGATCCGGTTGGTCTCCTGCATGGTGAGCATGGCCTGGGCCGTGCGGCGATTCATCTCGCCCTGGCTGATGCTCCACGACTGCCAGACCTCGGTCATCAGCGGGAGCGCCTGGGGGAAGATCTCGACGGGAGCGGTCAGCAGGGTCATGTAGTACTGCCAGTAGCCGTTGCCGAGCATGCGGTGTTGACCAGCGCAAAGGATCGATAGCGACGGCCCCGCGTGATCTGGTCCGCCAGCAGATACGCGGCGCGCGCGTTCTGGGAGAGCGGCGGCGGCGGGACCATCTCCCCGATCCTCGCCTGCGCGGAGCCGCCACCCCGGTGCCCCCCCCCCTCGGCGACCCACGCG
>Ga0080064_1005483_pt1 | contig 14819 bp, 13 predicted proteins | sample Subgrocontami54m_FD_69260 | JGI IMG/M metagenome (GOLD analysis project Ga0080064, IMG submission 69260) | Subsurface groundwater microbial communities from S. Glens Falls, New York, USA - GMW46 contaminated, 5.4 m (SPADES assembly) (version 2) ...
GCCTGCGCCGCTGGCGGCGCCCCCGCCGGTACCGCAAAGTCTCCGGCACCGCGGCAGGAGCGCGCCAAGGCATGATCACGAAAACCGACACCGATGCGCTGGCTGGCATCACCGTGCTCGAGATCGCGAGCTATGTCAGCGGCCCCTATGCGACGATGCTGCTGGGCGACCTGGGGGCGACCGTCATCAAGATCGAGTCTCCCGACGGCGGCGACCCATTTCGCGGCTGGGGCAAGGTCGACTACAGCCCGACATTCGGGTCGCTGAACCGCAACAAGAAGAGCGTCGTGCTCGATTTGAAGGACCCGATAGGGCGGGAAGACCTGCGGCGGCTGGCACAGCGAGCCGACGTGCTGGTCGAGAACCTTCGGCCCGGCGCGATGGACCGGATGGAGTTGGGGTACGAGCATTTGAGTCCGCTGAACGAGCGACTGATCTACTGCTCGATCAGCGGATTCGGAAGCGCCGGGCCCTATGTCGACTATCCGGGCTACGACACCATCGGCCAGGCGATGGGCGGCCTTCTCAGTCTTCTGACGGAAAAGCAGGCCCCCAAGCCGATGGGCATATCGCTATCGGACCACTTGGCGGGAATTTTTGCCAGCTACGGCATCCTGGGCGCCATCGTCGCGCGCCAAGGAAGCGGCCGCGGCCAGCGCGTCGAGACGTCGCTGCTGGAGTCGACCATCGCTTTTCTCGCCGAAAATGCCGCGGGTTACTTCGAAACCGGACGTGCCCCCGATCGCGCGACCCGAACCCGGCAGGCGCAGGTGTTCGCCTTCGTCGCCCGGGACGAACGTCCCTTCGTCATTCATATGTCGTCGCCGCAGAAATTCTGGGAAGGCCTGACGCGCGCGATCGGCCGCCCCGAAATGCAGAACGATGCCCGGTTCGGAAAGCGGGAGGCGCGGATCGCCAATTACGACGAGCTTCACGGCCTGCTGGCTGCGGTCTTCCGGATGCGCGACCGTGACGATTGGCTGGCGCGACTGCGGGCGGAAGACGTCCCCTGCGGACCGCTCAACGATCTTGCGGAAGTCTTCAACGATCCCCAGGTCGAGTTCCTGGGACTGCGCAAGGATTTGCCCTATCCCGGGCGGGATCACGTCTCGGTGGTCGGCAGCGCCGTTCGCCTCAGCCACACACCCGTGAGGATTTCGAGCGCGGCGCCGCAACTCGGCGCCGATACCGAGGCCGTGCTTCGGTCGTTGCGCAACTAGCGATCGTTCGTAACGGCGGCGGCCGACCCCGACGCTCAGCCGGGCGGCGCGGTGATCTCGTCCCTCGGGAAGTGATCGAGAACTTCCGCGCCTTTCTCGGTCACGACGATCATGTTCTCCATCCGCACCCCGCCCTCTCCCTCCCGCCCCTCCCGACTTTCGATGGCGAACGTCATCCCGGCCTCGAGGATCTGGGGATGTTTCAGCGACCACTGCCGGTTGATCACGGGATACTCGTACTGATACAAACCGATGCCGTGCGCGACTTCCATGGTCAGCACTTCGAGCTCATCCTTGTAGCCCCAATGACTGGCCGGGGGAAAGAAGTTGGCCAGGTCCGCGGTGCTGACCCCGGGCTTCACGCCGTCGATGATCGCATCGATGCGGTCCACGACCTCCTTGTACCAACCGATCTCCTTCGCATTGGGCTTTCGTCCCGCTATGAACGTGCGGTAGTTGCAGCTCCGGTAGCCCAGGTATTGCACGCCGCACATGGCCGCGTAAGCGAGGTCTCCGGTCTGGATCATCCGGCCCGGACGGTCGAACCCGCGGTCGAAAGTCAGCGGCCCGGAGCGGAATCCGACCGGCCCCGTATCATCGGCCCCCGCTTCGAGCAGCGTGTTTATCGCCATTCGGCTCAGCTCGTTGTCGTGGATACCGGGCTTTATCTCTTGCCCTATCTTGTACCACGCGGCCTCGCACATGGCCGCCACCGTCTTGAGGCAGTTGACCTCATCAACGGTCTTCGTCGCCCGCACCTCGAGCATCGCGGGCCAGAAATCCACGGTCTTGATTCCCAGCTCGTTCAGGGATTCCCGCGCCACGCCGTCCATGGCCAGCAAGCCCAGTTTCTCTCCGGTCAAGCCCCTTTCCTTCAGCTCCCGATGGATGTCGGCGGCGAAAAGCTTGCCTTCCTCCTTGGTCACCTCGGGCCCGCCGATACCGCCCAGCCAGGACCGGGCGACCCTCCAGTGTTTGATCCACGGCGCGTCGAGGGGCATCTGCTTGTCCCATCCGGCGTGAGCGAAAACCACGGGATCATGCTCGGCAAAGAACAGGACGTACCAGAGTTGCGGCATGAATTCCGGTCCGCGCAGACCGGTAAGGTAGCGGGTGTTGTCGGGGCGCGTCGCCAGAAGGGCGGGAATGCCGTACTTGCGCATGACCTTGCGAGCGCGCTCGGGCCTCTCTTCCCGCATGCGGGCTACGTTGATCCGTTCCTGCCAGTCCGACGTCGCGGTCCCAAAGGTAAGCTTGGATGCCATCGTGACCATCTGTTGTCTCCTCCGCGAAGAGTAGTGGTTGGGTAACTTCTCTTCTTGCCGATCGCCATTATTTTCCCGGCCTCGCACGGCGACTGTGATCCAGGTCTGGTTCTGTCGAACCAAGGCACTTCACGTTGAAAATCATAGTAGCATATTGGTCCACAATCCCAATTGGATTCTCCCTGTCGTTGCGCCAATAAGCGAGGACTACAGCGGGGGTGAGCCATGACCCAGGAATTCGAAAATCACTGCTGGAAGGATGTTGTTTCGGCTGACGTGCTGGAGCTGTACTCGCATTACAGCCGCGAGGTGTTCGTCGGTCCGCGGCCTGCGCTGCTCGCCATCGACCTCTACGAACTGGCTTACCAGGGCGGCGCAAGACCCGTCGGCGAGGTCGCAAAGACCTATCCGAGCTCCTGCGGAGAGTATGCCTGGGCAGCGATCGAACCCACGCAACGCTTGTTCGCGGCAGCGCGCTCAGCCGGCACCCCGGTGGTGTATTCGACCCAGGAAACCCGGCCTGACAGTCGGTCCAGCAAAGTGTGGGCGACCAAGCGGCGCTCGGTTCCGATCGATCCCGATCTCTATGCGATCCGGCCGGAGTTCAAGCCACAGCCCGGGGACGTGGTCATCCGGAAGATGCGGGCCAGCGCCTTCTTCGGCACCCCGCTCATCGCCCATCTGACGCAGCTCGGTGTGCAAACCGTAATCGTTTGCGGGGAGAGCACTTCCGGATGCGTGCGCGCAACCGCGGTCGAGGCCTATTCCTACGGCTTGCATGTCGTTCTGGTCGAAGAGTGCTGCTTCGATCGCAGCCTGATCTCCCACAAGATCAACTTGTTCGATATGCATCACAAGTACGCAGACGTGCTCGGCGTCGATACCGTCGTCGCGCATCTTGATAGTCTGAGTGTGAAGAAGGCGAGCTGAAATGAAACCAGGCCCGTACGGTCCTTTCCCCTATTCACCGATCATCCACCGGCCGCGCCTGGCGTGGCCCAACGGCGAACGCGTTGCGCTCTGGGTGATTCCGAACATCGAATTCTTTTCGCTCGAGGATCGCGTGCCCGCCGCGGCCGGCGGCACCAGCGCCCCGATACCGGACGTTCCCACCTGGGCGTCGCGCGACTACGGCAACCGCGTCGGCGTGTTCCGCCTCATGAAAGTGCTCGACCGCTACGGCATCCGGGGGACCGTGGCACTGAACAGCAATCTGTGTGCGCAGCATCCCGAGATCATCGAGGAGGGCCAGCGGCGCAACTGGGAGTGGATGGGGCATAACGAGACCAACACCAAGCGCCTCAACGAGGTACCGCCGGAAGACGAGCGTCGCATCATTCACGATTCGCTCGCCGCGATAGAGCGGGCGACGGGAAAGCGGCCGGCAGGCTGGCTCGGCTCCGGCCTGCAGGAGACCTGGAGTACCCTCGACCTGCTGGCGGCCGAGGGCGCCAAGTACGTGTGCGACTGGACCAACGACGATCAGCCCTACCTCATGAGCCTCGAGGGCGGACGGCAGCTGGTATCGGTCCCCTACAGCATCGAGCTCAACGACAAGGTGGCGTTCGAGACGCGCTCCCGGACCGCGGCAGAGTTCGAAGACATGATCCGCCGGCAGTTCGACGTGCTCTACGAGGAAGGCGCGGAGTCGGGGCGCGTGATGGCCATCGCGCTGCACCCCTACCTGACCGGCATGCCTCACCGGATCGGCGCCCTGGACGCCGCGCTGGAATACGTCTGCCGCCACGACGGCGTGTGGCGCGCCACGGGCGCGGAGATCACCAGTCACTTTCTGGCGCAGGCCCGCGCGCGTTAGCTCACCCCAAGCGCAAAAACCCGCGCGGCGCGCGATGCAGGCTCTCGAAGCCGCTCTTTGTCACGCGGATCAATTCGCCCACCTGCACTCCCGCGGTCATCTGGAGGTTGATGACGTTGGGCTGTACCACCACGGTCATGTTCTCGGCCAGAACGATTTCGGGCAGCGGACCGGCGGGACGGCTCTTGCTGCCCAGGATGGGTTGGAAGTAGCCGCCGCCAAAACCGTGCACCAGATCGTCGCAGACGGTGAAGCCCGCGTCCTCTATCACCCCGGCTGCGTCTACGATCTCCTGCATGGTGCAACCAGGGCGGACCACCCCTGTCACCGCATCGTAGGCGGCTTCGGCGACCTCGAACAGTTCGCGGTACAAGGGCGTCGGCTCGGCTTCCACCGAGAAGGTGCGCAGCACCTGGCCGCCGTAGCCCCAGAATTCACCGGTGATCTCGATGAACACGCAGTCGCCCTTGCGCACGACGCGGTTCATGGGATGCTGGCGCGGGATGTAGCAGTCCGGATTCGCCATCGAGGTCACGCCGCAATGGTGAATCATGGTGGTGCCGCCGAACGGAACGTAGGCGCGCTCGACGATGTCCGCGATCTCGCGCTCGTTGACGCCTGCCCGCACCTCGCGCTGCATCGCCCGGATGGAGGCGTCGCAGAATGCCGCGGCGATGCGCAGCCAGTCGATTTCCTCTTCCGACTTGGTGAGCCTGAGCAGGCTGTAGTCGCGGTTCAGATCGACGATGTCCGGAAACTCCGCCGCGAGCCGCCGGTACTTGGCGAAATTGAACGCGCCCATGATGCCGACCCGCTTCGCGCCGCGGCGCTTGAGTTCCGCCATCACCTTGTCCAGCGATCGGTGCTCGCCCCATTCCACGTCGCAGTCCCGGGCGATCTGCTTGGCCAGCGGCGTGTGGTTGATCCACTCGACGAACATCTTGATGCGCTCGCGCGGATTGAACACCAGCATCTGGTCCGAGGTGGTGACCCAGCCGGTCAGGTAGGGAATACCGGTGCCGACTTTCTGCTCGCCCGAGACTATGAGCTGGTCGACGCCGTGCCTGTCCATGATGGCGGCCAGCGCCTGCTTGCGGCGCTCGATCTCCGCAGGGGAAAAACGCGGAAACGGCTGATCGAGGATGGCGGCGATCCGCGGCTCCAGTCCCAGCGTGGCGGGATCGGCAAGACGCCTGTGCTCGACTGAATCGCTCACTGCGCCGCCCGCAGCTGCTTCATGAACCAATCGGCGATGTAGGTCTTGCGCTCGAATATCTTGTCGCCGTGGCCCACGCCGCCCAGCATCTGGCGCTGGCAATTGATGGCGTTCTCGTACAGCTTCAGCGCGCCCCGCGGATCCATGATGCGGTCGTCGTAGCAGTAACCGACCAGCATCGGACACTCGATCCTGTCCGCCCGGCCTTCAAGGGTGAACGCCTTGATCTTCTGCCGCGCTTCCTTCAGGTCCTTCGCGCCGATCAGCCAGCGCAGCCTGTCCTGTATGGGCGGGTAGAAATCGAAAATGTCATCCACCAGACTGTAGGCGCCGCTCCATACGGCGAGCGCCTTGATGCGTTTTTCCGCGGTGGCGCAGCGCGGGCCGGAATAGCCGCCCATGGACGAACCGTGCAGGCCGATCCGGTCGGGATCCACGTCGGGGCGCGTCACCAGATAGTCGATCACGGCCTTGGCGATCCGTTCCGAATCGGGCGGCGCGTAGAGCGCCTTCTCGCGCAGCGAGCCGCCGTGGCCCGGCGCGTCCACGTCGATGAACGACATGCCGCGGCGAACGTAGGGCGACCAGTCGGCATCGTCGCCCTTGTGCAGGATGCCGTCGGCCCCGGCGTAGTTGTACACCACCGGCAGGCGCTCGCCCGGCTTGCCGCGCGCCGGAAAGAACAGTGCGTCCAGCAGGTGGCCCTCGTAGGAAATCTGCACGCGCTCGAAAGGCGGGGGCACAAGGCTCCACGCGCGCTCGAACATTTCCCTGAGCTTGCGGTAGGTGGGGAGCATGCGCGGATCGGCATCGCCCATATGCACGAGGGCGCGGCGGTAGAAATCCAACGCCCGGCGGTAGAATTCGTGCGCAGTGGCCTTACGCCCCTCTTTTTCGAAGCCCGCCGCGAGTTCCTCGTTCTTTTTCGCCACTCGGGTCCACTCGGTGAACCAGCTTTCCAGGTTGAAAGACCGGACGCGCTGCGTTACCTCGCGAATATCGGGGTCGGGGTGCAGCGGGGAAATCTCCATGCGGATTTCCATCTGCCCCCCGCCCGGCAGTCCTGGTCCGGAGAACAGCGCCTTTTCGGCGGCCTCCGGCTTGAGGACGTCGCTCCCCATTGCCGCTTGACTCATCGTGATCGCTCTCCGTTGGCTCGAAATTATTCCACGCTTACGCCCGATTTCTCGATCAGGTCCTGCCAGCGCACGTATTCCGTTTTCAGGTAGGCGGCGAACTGTTCCGGCGTATTGCCGTCGACCTCCAGCCACTGCTTGGCGTAGAACTCCTGCAGGGCGGGATTGTTGAGGACCTTGATGACGTCGCCGTATATCTTGGCGACGATGTCATGCGGCATACCGGCCGGCCCGACCAGCGCGAACCAGGTCCCGGCCTCATACCCTGGCACGCCGGACTCGGCGATGGTCGGCAGGTTCGGCAGGGCGGGGATTCGCCTGGCCGTGGCCGCCGCGATGAGCTTCGCCTTTCCGGCCTGGGCAAGCGGCTCCACCAGCACCGGCCCTATCATCATCATCGAGATCTGCCCGCCCTGCAACGCCGCCACCGCCGGCCCGGCGCCCTTGAATGGCACGTGCAGGATGTCGATCCCGAGCAGCTTCTTCAGATAGTCGACGCTGATGTGATGCGCCGAGCCCAGTCCCGCCGAACCGTAGGACAGAGTGCCCGGTTTCGATTTGGCGAGCGCCACCAGTTCCTGGAAGGTGTTCGCCGGTACCGAGGCATGCAGGGCGATCACCCAGGGATTGCGCACCAGCACCGTGATCGGGGTGAAGCCCTTGACCGCATCGTAGGGGAGCTTCTTGTACAGGTGCGGGTTCATGACGAAGGTGGAGGCGTCCGAGACCAGCAGGGTATAGCCGTTCGGCGCGGACTTGGCGACGAAATCCGCGCCGATGATCTGGTTTGCGCCGGGACGGTTCTCGACGATGATGGGCTGGCCCCAGAGTTGCGCTAGCCGCGTGGAGATCAGCCTGGCGAACAGGTCGGTCAGCCCGCCGGGTGGAACCGGTACAACCACCCTCACCGGCTGCGACGGAAACGCCTGCGCGCGCACTGACGCAGGCGCCGCAGCGAACAACGCCGCCATGGCGATCGCGAGCAAATATCTCGACTGACTCATCATCCCGGCCCCCCTGGAATCAACTTTCTTCGCTGCCGCGGCGTGCTACACATGCACGCAGCCACCGTCCACATTGACCGTCTGTCCCGTCATGAAGCCGCTCCCCTCGGAGGCGAGGAACAGCACCGCCGGCACCAGGTCTTCGGGTACCTCCCGCCGCGGAATGCACTGCATCGGTATGACCTTGTCGCCCACGGCGGCACGATTCGGCACTTCGGTGTGGGTGAGCCCGGGCATGATGGTGTTCACGGTGATGCCGTCGGCACCCAACTCGCGCGCCAGGGCGCGGGTCATGCCGATGATGGCCGCCTTGGAAGTCACATAATGCAGGTAGCCTTGCAGGCCCAGTTGCACCGTGGTGGACGAGGTGTTGATGATGCGCCCCCATTTTGCCTTGCGCATCGCCGCAACCACCGCCCGGGCGCAGAGAAAGGAGCCGGTGACGTTGACCCGCAGGTAGAGCTCCCACTCCTTCAGCGGAATCTGGTCGAACGGCCGCTTGATCCCCTCCGTTGCGGGCGGCACGTTCTTCGAATACAGGCCGGCGTTGTTGATCAGCACATCCAGCCTGCCGAATTGCTGCAGCGTCTTCCCCGCCATGGCGTCGACCGAGTCCGGCGAGGCGACGTCGCATTCGACGGCAAGCGCCCGGCCGCCGGCTTGTTCGATTTCGCGGGCGACGTTCGCGGCGGCGCGGCCATCGATGTCGGCGATGACAGGGATGGCATTCACCTCGGCGAAGGCGCGCGCATAGGCGCGGCCGATCCCCTGGCCGCCGCCGGTGATGACCACCACGCGACCCGCAAGACCCTCGTAGCCCGTGTTCATGCGCGACTCCTGTGCTTCAGCCCGTTATTCGTCATGCTCTGCTCCTCCCCCAGCCGGTCAGGTTTCACCCTGCGGACAATCGCGAGTGTGCCGCCGCGATCCCGCCCCCCTTCAGTTCATGATTTCACCGCCGTCGATGTTGAGCGTCTGGCCATTGATGTAGCTGCTTTGGGGGCTGAGCAGAAAGGCCATCGCCTCCGCCACCTCACTCGCCCGGCCGAGCCTGCCGAGCGGGATGACCTTCGAGCGGTTCTTCATCAGCACTTCGTTCTCGGCATCGGAACGGTTGCCGCGCCACAGCGGCGTGTCGATCGGGCCCGGGGCGACGGAATTGGCGCGGATGTTGAACGCGGCCTTCTCCCGGGCGATCGACTTGGTGAAGCCCGTGATCGCGCTCTTGGCGGCCGCATAATGCGCGCCGTTCGCCTCGCCGCGCACCGCATGGATGGAGGACATGTTGACGATGACGCCGAAGCGCCGCTCGGCCATGCGCGGCAGCACAGCGCGGCAGACGTAGAACTGGCCATACACGTTCACCCGCATCATGCGGTCCCACATCTGGTCCGAGATGTCCTCGATGGCCCGGAAATCGTGGATACCGGCCAACTGGGCGAGGTAGCTGATCGGTCCCACCTCGTTCTCGACTGCCGCCACCACGGCATTCACCTGGGCGGATTCGCTCACGTCGAGCGCATAGGCCCGCGCCCATCCGCCCTCGGCAGCGATCATCGCGACGGATTGCGCCGCCGCCTCCTGCCTGAGGTCCGCCGCCGCAACGCGCACGCCGCGCCGCGCCAGGACCAGCGCGAGTTCACGGCCGATTCCGCTGCCCGCGCCGGTGACCAGCGCCGTACCGCCCTTCATGTTTTCGGACATCGGTGCTTTCCTTGTTCGATATGCCATGGGCCCGAGAGGAATGCCGCAGGCGCCCATGCAGTTGATCGACGGCAGGGAGCACGGCCTGTCTTGGCCCAGTTGCTATACTATGCTGGACTTAGTCCACCGTTTTCGCCCAGTGGCGACGTGGCAAAGCGTATGATAGGTTAGTTGTTGATCGGACGATTGGACCGGCATGAGCGCCGCCCCGCGAACGTCACACGGCCCCCGTCGCCAGGGCGTGCATCATGAGCGACAATTCGGTTTGCGCCATCGACATAGAGCCGTTCCATGAAGCGGCCGTCAGGCGCATGAACACTAAGGGAGAGGAGAAATCTGATGAACCACACTGCACGCACGGCCGTGAAAGGGCTCGTCCTTGCCGCCGCAGCACTCATCGCAGGCATCGGCGCTGCCAGCGCCCAGGAGCCGATCAGGCTGGGGCTCGCGATGCCACTCAGCGGCCAGAACGGCGAGTACATCAAGCGTTACGTGTTGGCGGGGCACGAATTCGCCATCAAGGAGCAGAACGAGAAGGGCGGCATTCTGGGCCGGCCGATCAAGCTGTTTATCGAAGACTCGCGCAACGACGGCGCGAGCGCGGTCTCGGCGCTCAACAAGCTGATCAACGTCGACAAGGTGGTTGCGGTTTTCAGCATCTTCACGCCCGTCGTGTTGCCGATGCTCCCGATCGCCGAAGAGAAGAAGGTCATTGTGCTCGCACCGTCGGTCGAGCATCCCGACCTGACCAAGAGTCGCTGGGCGGTCCGCATGACGCCGACCGCGACCACCAATGGCCTGCTGATCGCCCAACAGGCGCACAAGATGGGGCTGAAGACCGCCGCCACGTTCGCCGAGGACAATGAGGCCATCCGTGTCAGCGTGAAGGCCTTCGTCGCCGAATTCGAGAAGCTGGGCGGCAAGATGGTCGGAGACGAGACGTTCAAGAATCAGGACACCGACATGCGCGGGCAGCTCACCAAGCTGCGCGCGGCACGGCCCGATGCGCTCTATTTCCTCGCACCGTCCGGTCGCCCGGTCGCGCTGGCGCTGAAGCAGATCAGCGAAGTCGGGTTCAAGCCCAAGCAGATCTTCACCACCCACCTGGTCGAGGATCGCGAGGTCATGGCGCTCGGCGCCAGCATGGCCGAAGGCGTGATCTATACCGCGGTTGCGACGACGCCGGAGTTCAACCAGAAGTTCAAGGCCGCATACGGCTACGATTCCGACGTCAACGCCGGCAAGCATTACGATTCGACGATGGTGCTGCTCCAGGCGATCCAGAAGGTGGGCTCGGAGAAGGACATGACCAAGGTCCGCGACGCGATCTACAACTTCGGCGAGTACAAAGGCACGATCGGTACCTTCAGGTTCGTTGGCAGCGGCGAGTCGCTGGTTTCGCCGATCCTGAAAACGGTCAAAGACGGAAAGTACGTCAGATACCAGCCCTGACCACGCGGCCGGGGACCGGCGGGGTCCCCGGCCGGAGCCCGGGGGCGAACGCGCCGCCGGGCGTCGTGACTGATGCTCCTCCTTCAACTCTTCATCAACGGGCTCGCGAGCGGCGCGATCTACGCGCTCACCGCGGTCGGCTTTGCGCTGATCTATAACGGCACGCGCATCTTCCACATCGCGCACGGCGCGGTGTTTACGTTCGGCGGCTACGCGCTCTATCTGTTCGCCCTCCCACTCGGCCTGCCGTGGATCGTGGCGCTGCCCGCCGCCGTGATCGCCACGGCCGCTTTCGGCGCGCTGATGGATACGCTGGTCTACCGCCCGCTGCGCAAGCGCGGCACCGGGCCTGCGGGCATGTTCATCGCCTCGATCGGCGCGCTGACCTTCGCCCAGGCGATGTATTCGCTCGTCTTCGGCACCGACACGCTCAATCTGCGCAAGGGCGGGCTCCCGACTTTCGACGTCGGCGAGGTCACAGTGACCGCGGTGCATGTGATCGCGGCGCTGGTCGCGCTGATCGTGTTTCCGGTGTTGCAGCTGTTCCTGACGCGTACGCGCTGGGGCCGTGCGATCCGCGCCCTGGCCGACAATCCGCGGCTCGCGGTAGTGCGCGGCATCGATGCCGAGCGGCTCTATATCGTGATATTCGCGCTGGGTTCCGCGCTCGCGGGGCTCGCGGTGGTGATCATCGCGTTCGATCTCGGCGTTCGCCCTGATATGGGCTTCTCGGTCATGTTCGTCGCGCTGGTCGCGGTGATCGTGGGCGGTGTCGGCTACCTGCCCGGCGCGGCGGCCGGCGGGTTCCTTCTCGGCATCACTCAAAGCCTGTCACTGTGGCAATTGTCCGGGCGGTGGCAGGACGTGGTGGTGTTCGGGGCGCTGCTGGCCTTCCTGGTGTTCCGGCCGCAGGGCATCTTCGGCCACATGCTCGTGACCCGGCGCGTATAGACACGCCCATGGATTACACGCTCCATCTCATCGTGCTCGTCCTGATCTACGCATCCCTGGTCGTGTCTCTGGACCTGTTGATCGGCCACACCGGCATTCTGTCCTTCGCCCACGCGGCGTTCTACGGCATCGGCGCCTATGCGACCGCAAGCCTGACGGTGTACGGCGGCTGGGACTGGTTTTCCGCCATGGTTGCCGCGGTCGTGATCACAGCCGCGATCGCCGCACTGGTCGGCATCCCGACGCTGCGGCTCGGGGGCGACTATTTCATCCTCGCGATGTTCGGATTCCAGCTCATCGTCATCACATTGATCCTCAACCTCGAACCGATCACCAACGGACCCTTCGGCATACGCAATGTTCCGCGTCCGTCGATCGGCTCGTTCCAGGTCCAAAGCGGTTTCGGCATGGCGCTGTTCGTCGCGGCGGTGACGGGGATCGTCTTTTGGGTGCATTGGCGGTTCGCCAGGTCGCCCATGAAAGCAATGCTTCATGCGATCCGCGATGACGAGACCGTGGCGATGGCGCTCGGCATCGACGTGGTGCGCACGAAGATCGTGGTGTTTGCCATCGGCGCCGGGTTCGCGGCGCTGTCGGGCTCGCTCATGGCGTTCTATTTCCGCTACGTGACGGCCAACAGCTTCGTCCTGTCGACGATCATCCTGCTGTGGGCGATGCTGTTCGTCGGGGGGAGCTGCTCGATCGCCGGCGCGATCGCCGGGCCCGCGATCCTGGTCCTGTTCCCCGAGCTGTTCCGCTTCGTCGGCGGCGAAGGGCTGGACATCCCGAACATCCAGGAAGCGCTGTACGGGCTCTTGCTCATTCTGGTGATGATCTTCCGTCCGCAGGGGCTCGCCGGACGGCGTGCCGGTTAGATCGACATGGAGGCTATCCTGCAGGTGGAGGAGATTTCGCAAAGCTTCGGCGGATTGCGCGCCGTCGACAAGGCGTCCTTCAGCGCGAACGATACCGAAATCACCAGCCTCATCGGACCGAACGGAGCGGGCAAGACCACGATCTTCAACATCATCTCCGGATTCCTGCCGTGTGAGTCCGGGAAGATCGTGTTTCGCGGGCAGTCGATCCGCGAGCTCAAGCCGTTCGAGGTTGCGCGCCGCGGCATTGCGCGCACCTTCCAGGACCCGCGCGTTTTCGCCGACATGACCGTGCTGGAGAACGTCGTCGTGGGCATCCGCCAGAAGGGCGAGCGCCCGCTGTGGGCTCTGGTTCGGGGCAGCCGGGTGAACGCTGAATGGCGCCGCGCGCGCGAGCGTTCGGAGGCCATTCTGTCGACGGTCGGCCTGATAGATCGGGCGAAGGACCTGGCTCGCGACCTGTCGTTCGGGGAGCAGCGGTTTCTCTCGATCGCACGCAGCCTGGTGGGGGATCCCGCGATCATCATGATGGACGAACCGACGGTCGGGCTCGATCGCGGTACCTCCGCCAAGCTTCTGGAACTGATGACCCGGCTGGTCGAGGTCGAGCGCAAGGCGCTCCTGGTGATCGAGCACAATATGGACGTGGTGATGTCGGTATCGGCCAAGGTCGTACTGCTGGTTCAGGGTGCGGTGGTGGCAAGCGGCACACCCGCTGAAATCAGGCAAAACCGCAGCATGGTCGATGCCTATCTGGGACGCAGGCATGCTGCTGCAAGTCACTGACCTCCAGGCCGGCTACGGCAAGAAGCAGGTCATCCATGGAATAAGCCTGGAGGTGGGCGAGGGCGAGATCGTCGCGGTGCTCGGCCATAACGGCGCCGGCAAGAGCGCGCTGATGAATGCCATCTTCGGCGTCATCCGGCCCACCGGTGGCCGCGTGTTGTTCCAGGGCAAGGACATCACCGGCCAGCGGCCTTCCGACAACGTGCGGGACGGGCTCGGCTATTCCCCGCAGGGAGCGGAGGTGTTTCGGACCATGACCGTGACCGATAACCTGATGCTCGGCGGATTTCCGGTGAAGGATCAGCGGCTGGTCATGGAACGGATCTCGCGCGTGCAGGAGCTGTTTCCCGCACTGTATGAGCGTCGCGGCACCCGCGCCGGCTCGCTCTCCGGCGGCGAGCGGCAGATGCTCGTGCTCGGCGCGGTGCTGGTGTCGTCGCCCAAATTGGTGATCCTCGACGAGCCCTCCGGCGGCTTGTCGCCCATCATGGTCGACACGATGTACGAGGCCATCCGGGACGTCGCCGCCACGCTGCACGCATCCGTGCTTCTGGTCGAACAGGAATCCAGTCACGCGCTGGAGATCGCCGACCGCGCCTACGTGCTGGCGAACGGACGGCTGATCTACGAGGGCGGCGCCAAGGACCTGGCGCGTTCGGAAGAAGACCTCGGGCGCCTGCTGCTCGGGTTGTAGGCGGAAGCATGGCGTGTAGGGGACAGACCACCTGAAGGTGGTCTGTCCCCTACCGCCCCTTGAACACCGGCTTGCGCTTCTCGATGAAGGCGAGCTGGGCCTCGCGCGCGTCCTCGGTCTTGGACAGCGCCACGGTGATGTTCTGCTCGTAGCGGTAGGCGTCGCGCACGCTCAGCTCCTCGACCACGTTCGCGTCCTCCTTGGCGTAGAGCATGGCGAGCGGGCTCTTGGCGGCGATCTCGCGCGCGATCTTCATCGCCTCTTCCATCAGATGATCGCGCGGCACGCAGGCCTCGATCACCCCGAGCCGGTACAGCTCCTGAGCGGAGACGCGATGGCCGGTGAAGAACATGCGCCGCGCCTTGGACCTCGGGAACAGCTCGCGCAGCATGCGCATGCCGCCCGAGAGGCCGACGTCGATCTCGGGCATGCTCACGAAGGCGTTGTCCGAGGCGATGAGGATGTCGGCGAACACCATCAGCGCGTAGCCCGCCCCCATCGCCGGGCCGTTCACCGCGGCGATCACGGGCTTCGCGCACTCCTTGATGCAGTAGAAGCTCTCGCGCGTGAGGCGGTTGTGGCGGTGGTAGTCGCCGGGCTCCTTCACCAGGTTGGGCCGCTCCTTGATATCGGCGCCGGCGGAGAACATGTTGCCGGTGCCGGTGAGGATCGCGACGCGCACGTCGGCGCGGGCGCTGGC
>Ga0080064_1005484_pt1 | contig 14818 bp, 16 predicted proteins | sample Subgrocontami54m_FD_69260 | JGI IMG/M metagenome (GOLD analysis project Ga0080064, IMG submission 69260) | Subsurface groundwater microbial communities from S. Glens Falls, New York, USA - GMW46 contaminated, 5.4 m (SPADES assembly) (version 2) ...
ACGGTCGCGTCGAAGATGTTCTCGAATCCCAGCAGTTGCGCAACGGTTTCCAGACGCGGCGCGCTCATGACTTCATGTGGACGTCCCTGCGCGACGATCCGCCCGGCGGCCAGCACAATGACCTGCTCTCCTAATGCAAAGACCTCTTCGCTGTTGTGCGTCACGTAGAGGATCGGAACACGGTGCGTCTCGTTCCATTGGCGAAGGTCGTCGAGGATATGCGCCTTGGTCGGACGGTCAAGCGCCGCCAGCGGCTCGTCGAGCAGGAGCGCGCGCGGTTCGGTGACGAGCGTACGAGCCAGCGCCACGCGCTGACGTTCGCCACCTGAAATCTGCGCGGGACGCCGGTCGCGCAGGTGTTCGATGCGAAAGGCCCGCAGCATCTCGCGGCTGCGCTTTTGGCGTTCTGCCGCGCCCAGCGCGTGCAGCCCGAACGCGACGTTTTCTTCGGCAGTCAGGTGAGGGAAAAGCGCGAGGTCCTGGATGACGTAGCCGATCCGGCGCTTCCATGCCGGGACGTTCCGCTGTTGTTCGGAATCAAACAGGTCTCGATCGCCGACCGCGATTCGTCCTTCCTCCGGATGGCTCAGCCCGGCAATGCAGTCGAGCACGGTTGTTTTCCCCGCGCCCGAGGCGCCGAATAGAATCGTGAACCCTGTGCCCACGCGAAAGTATACGTTGAGATCGAAAGGGCCCTCGCGATTCGGAAAGCGCTTGCGAATGCGGACTTCGAGATCAGAGTGGCCTTCTTGTGCTGGTGCGGGCGCGGCAGCGGGTCCGGTCTTCACTTCCATGGGCCTACCGCCCACGCCCGCCGATTCAGTCCATAGACGAGCGAAAGGACAACGAAAGAAACAATCAGCAGCACGAGCGCAGTGTGATTGGCGGCAGCGTAATTGCCGGCCTGCACCTGGTCGAAAATGTCGATCGAGATGGTGCGTGTCACGCCGGGAATGTTGCCGCCCACCATCAGCACGACCCCGAACTCACCGAGCGTGTGAGCGAAGCTGAGGGCAAATCCGGTGACCAGTCCGGCTTTTGAGAGGGGAAGCACGACGCGTCGAAAGGTTTGCATGGGCGATTGCCCGAGCGACGCCGAGGCGCGGAGCAGCTTTCGATCAACCGCCGAGAACGAAGCCGCGAACGGTTGCACCGCGAACGGCAGGCTGTACAGCACACTGCCGATCATCAGGCCTTCGAAGGTAAAAGCCAGCGTGTGCCCGGTGAGCGATTCCCACGAGCGGCCCAGCGGGCTGCGCGCGCCGAGGGCCATCAAGACATAGAAGCCCAGCACGGTCGGCGGCAACACGATCGGAAGAGCGATCACCGCCTCCACCAGAAACTTCCAGCGCCAGCGCGAATAGGTGAGCCAATAGGCGATGGGTATGCCAATTGCGATCAGTAATGCCGAGACGACGACCGCTAGGCGCACCGTCAGCAAGAAAGCTTCCCAGTTCATCTTAGTGCGTCTCCGTGGGAAGACTGAAGCCGTAGTTCTTGAGCAGGGAAGTGCCCTCGGGGCCGCGAACGAAATCCAGGAACCTGCGAGCGGCATCCTGCTGCTTCGATTTCGAGAGCACGACCGCGGCCTGGTTCAGCGTGGGATAGGCATCGAGGGGCACGATCCAGTAGTGGCCTTTATCTTTCATCGCCGGCGATAGCGCGTGCGATAACGCAATCAATCCGGCCTGGGCGTTGCCGGACTCGGCAAACTGCGCTGCCTGCGACACGTTTTCGCCGAGTACAAGTTTGGGCGCGACCTGATCGTAGATTTCGAAGTGCTTGATAGCGGCTTCGGCGGCGCGTCCGTAGGGAGCGTGCAACGGATTCGCGATCGAGATCTTTTTGATCGACGAATCGACCAGCGCCTGAATACCCAGCTTCTGCGGGTCGAGTGGGACCTCATTCGGCACCCAAAGCACCAGACGTCCGACCGCGTAGCGGTAGAGGGTGTCTTTCTCGGCGAGGCCTTTTTCGACGAGCTGTGTGGGGTAGTTTTCGTCCGCAGAGAAGAAAACGTCGAAGGGCGCGCCATTCTGGATCTGGTTTGCCAAGTTGCCGGACGAACCGAGACTTAACTTGACGGTCTGGCCAGTCTGCCTCGTGTAGGTCGCGACGATTTCGGGCAAGGCCGTGCTGAGGTCGGCAGCCGCGGCGACGGTGATCTCCTGGGCGGAGACGCAAAGCGAAAACAGCAGCAGGGCGAGCAGGGAGATTCTCAAGAACAACGGGTGCTCCTGGGCGCGGACTCGGCCGTCCCTCCGGGACTTGAATATCAATATTTGTCGCTACCCAGCGCTGAAGCGCTGGGCTAAGCTGGGCCGCCCCTCCGGGGCTGCATTGCTGCGGGCTCAGTCTCTTGGTGTTGTTGGGTACTTTACAACAAGAGCTTCGGTTGCAAGTCCGCCCGTGCAAATGCCGAAGCCAAATGCCAAGTGCTAAATGCTAAGTGCTAAATGCTAAATGCTAAGTGCTAAATGCTAAGTGCTAAATGCTAAGTGCTAAAATGCTAAATGCTAAGTGCTAAATGCTAAGTGCTAAGTGCTAAGTGCTAAATGCTAAGTGCCAAGTGCCAAGTGCTAAGTGCTAAGTGCTAAGTGCTAAGTGCTAAGTGCCAAGTGCTGCCTCACACCAGCTTGGTCTTCGACAACGGCAATTCCCGCACACGTTTTCCCGTCGCCGCGAAGACCGCATTGCACAATGCCGGCGCAAAGGGCGGTACGCCGGGCTCTCCCACGCCCGCCGGCGGAGCGTCGCTGTCCACAACGTGAACGCTGATCTGCCGCGGGGCGCGGTTCATGCGCGTGATCGGGTAATCGTTGAAATTGCTCTGGTCGATCACGCCGTTGGTCGCGGTGATCTCCCCGAACAGCGCCAGGCTTGTTCCGAACACCGCCGCGCCTTCGAACTGGTTGCGGACGTTGTCGGAGCTTACTACCGTTCCTGCGTCCACCGCAGTCCACACGCCAGGAATATGCACCTGGCCTTTGTTATCCACCTCGACTTCCACCACGGTAGCGACGTAGGTGAGGAAGCTGCGATGGGCGGCGATGCCCAGGCCACGTCGCTGGCCGATTGTTCTTTTGCCCCAGCCGGATTTGTCCGCGGCAATCTCGATCACGCGCCGCAGCCGGGCCGTGTCGAACGGGTAGCGTTGCTTTTCTTCGGCCTCGTCCTCTTTGTATTCAAGATTCACCATCCGAGGCGGTCCAATCAGCCCCAGCAAATACTCAACCGAGTCTTTGTTGGCCGCTTTTGCCAGTTCGTCAGCGAAGGATTGAATCGCAAACGCGTGATAGATGTTGGCCACGCTGCGCAGCCAGCCAATCCGAACGTGATAGTCGGCCGGCCCGTTTTCCGCGCGGTGGTTGGGAATGTCGAAAGGGAGATTATTCCACCCCAGACCCATTTCGTCATCGCCGTACGTCGCGGCGGCATCGAAGGTTGAATTGATGGGCGGAAACACGCTGCGTTGTAGCCATGCGGTCGGCTTGCCATTCGGTCCGACGGCGGCTTTCATGTACATCGCGGCGACGGAGTGGAAAAAGTCGAAGTGAATGTCGTCTTCGCGAGTCCATACGACTTTGACCGGCTTGCCGAGTTGCTTCGAGAGGAGGGCCGCTTCGGCAACCTGATCGGGCTTCGATTTGCGTCCGAAGCCGCCACCCAGCAGCGTGACGTGGCAAGTTACGTCTTCTTTCTTGATGCCCAGCGCGGTGGCGACCGTGTCCTGGACCGCCTGCGGATTTTGCGTGGGCGCCCACGCGAGCACTTTCCCGTCGCGATACTCGGCAACGGCTACGGGTGGTTCCATGGAAGCGTGCGCCAGGTGTGGCGCATAGTATTCGGCATCGACGATCTTGCCGCCCTTGGCGAATTCAGCGTCCACATCGCCGATGTTGCGAACAACCTTCCCCGGCTGGCGAGAGGTCGCTTCGAGCGTCTTGCGGTAGGCCGCCGAGTTGTAGACCGAATGTGGACTGCTGTCCCACTCGATCTTCAGACTCTTGCGTCCCTGGAACGCGGCCCAGGTGTTGTCGGCAATTACGGCGACGCCACCCAAAGGTTGAAACTCGTGGGGCGGCTTGAACGGGTCGATGGTGAGCGTCTGCTTGACGCCAGCCACCTTGAGCGCAGCCTTGTCGTCGTACGACTTAATCTTCTGGCCGAGGACCGGCGGATGCTCAATCGAGGCATACACCATGCCGGGCATGGTGGCATCCATGCCGAAGGTCGCTTTGCCGGTGACGATATCGGGAAGGTCGAACAGGGAATTGTCTTTCCCGATGTAGCGCCATTCCGAGCGCGACTTGAGCGGGAGGTCTTCTGTTTTCGGAACCGGCAACTTGGCAGCAGCCGCGGCCAGTTCGCCATAGCCGAGTTTGCGGCCGCTGGAGCGATGCACAACAAAGTGCGGCTCGGTCGTGCAGTCTTTGCGTGAAACCTTCCACTGCGCGGCGGCAGCGCTGATCAGCATGGCGCGTCCGGCAGCGCCTACCTGGCGCATCTGGTCGAAGTAGCTGCGGACGGAATGCGAGCCGTCGGTATCCTGGTCGCCGTACTTTGGATCGCCGATCGCCTGGTCGATCTTGACCCTGGACCAGTCGGCATCAAGTTCGTCGGCGACGACCAGCGGCAGGGCAGTGCGGCTGCCGCATCCCATCTCAGAGCGATGCGCGACGATCGTCACGGTACCGTCAGAAGAGATCGCCATCCATAGATAGGGTTCCAGCGCGGCGGGGGCCGCCGGGTCGTCGGCAGCGCGCAGCAATCTGGGCGCGTAACGCGCACTCAGGATCAACACTCCACCGGCGAGGGCGCCTTGAACAAACCTGCGACGGCTCACGTTCTCGATGAGTTTCATGCCGTCTCCTTCGCAGCCTGGTGAATGGCCGCCCGGATCCGCTGGTACGTGCCGCAGCGGCAGAGATTGCCGGACATGACGGTATCAATGTCCTGGTCGGTGGGATTCTTGTTGTCTTTGAGGAACGCGATGGCCTGCATGATCTGCCCGGTCTGGCAGTATCCGCATTGCGGGACTTTGATTTCCATCCACGCTTTTTGTACGGGATGCATGGGCGCGATACCTTCGATGGTCGTGATCTCGGCGCCGCTTACCTCTTTCATGGCCGTACTGCAGGAGCGGATGGCCTCGCCGTTCTGGTGCACGGTGCAGGCGCCGCACAGGGCCATGCCGCACCCGAACTTGGTTCCCGTGAGCCCGGCCATGTCGCGCAGGTACCACAGCAGTGGCATGTCGGGATCGCCGTCAAATGTTCTTTCTTTCCCGTTGACCTTCAGGCGGATCATTTGCCCTCCCGCAGCAGACGGATGATGTGCGAAATTGATTTCCATATCCTAGTCGCAGAGCGGGAAATGTGGAAGAGACAGAGCGAGTGTTAAGAGTTTCTCGCTCTTCCCCCGCGGTTCCTCTGTGGCCTCCGTGTCCTCTGTGGTTAAAGGGTTTTCTGTCCGCGCCAGCACGGCGTCATATAATCGTCTGTCATTCGGGGAGGGAATTTGGCCTACGACGATCTGCGGGACTGGATCAAGGCGCTCGACCGCGCCGGAGAACTGAAGCGCGTCCGTACGGAAGCGGATCCGATTCTGGAAATTACGGAAATTGCCGACCGCGTTTCCAAGAGCCGTGACCGGCAGGGAAATGTCGGCGGGAAGGCTCTGCTGTTCGAAAACGTCAAGGGCTATCCGGGCGGGAAGCTGCTAATCAACCAGTTTGGCTCAGCGCGGCGCATGCGGCTGGCGCTCGAAGTGGATGCGCTCGACGAAATCGCCGAGCGCATCCGCGGCTTCATGGACGTGAAGTCTCCGCAGGGCTTTCTCGATAAGGTGAAGATGCTGCCCATGCTGGCCGAGATGGGAAAGTTCTTCCCGAAGACGGTCCCCACCGGCCCTTGCAAAGAAGTCATCAAGCGCGACAATTTCTCGCTGCTCGATTTCCCGATCCTGCAATGCTGGCCGAAAGACGCGGGACGGTTTCTCACGCTGCCCTGCGTGATCACGCGCGATCCGAAAACCGGGAAGCGCAACGTCGGCATGTACCGCATGCAGATCTATGACGAGCGGTCCACCGGCATGCACTGGCAGCGGCAGAAAGTTGCGGCGGAGCACTATCGCGAACGCCTGCGGCAATCCATGCCGAACGAGGGTGGCGCGGGCGCCCTCGCCCGCGCAAGTGTGGATATCATGGCGCGGTCGTCGGGAGGCTCGATGCTCGCGGCCGGCGAGCGGCCGGCTGGCAAGATGGACGTTGCCGTGGCCATCGGCACCGAACCGGCGCTGACGTTTTCCGCGATCGTGCCCGCCCCGCCTGACGTCGAGGAGTACATCATCGCCGGATTCCTTCGCCAGAAGCCGGTTGAGCTGGTGAAGTGCGAAACCATCGACCTGGAAGTTCCCGCCGATGCCGAGATCGTGCTCGAAGGCTACGTGAATCTGGACGAACTTCGCACCGAGGGCCCTTTCGGCGATCACACCGGCTTCTATTCGCTGGAAGACGAGTATCCGGTGTTTCACGTCACCTGCGTGACGCACCGCAAAGACCCTATCTACGCGACGACGGTCGTCGGCAAGCCGCCGCAGGAAGATGCCTGGATGGGCAAGGCGATCGAACGCATTTTCCTGCCGCTGATGAAGCTGACCATCCCGGAACTGGTGGACGTGAACCTGCCCATCGAAGGCGTGTTTCACAACCTGATGATTGTTTCTATCCGCAAGTCCTATCCCGGACAGGCGCGCAAAGCGATGAACGCCATCTGGTCGCTGGGGCAGGCGATGTTTACGAAGTGCATCGTCGTCGTTGACGAAGATGTGAACGTGCACGACATCGCCGATGTGACGCTGAAAGTGCTGAACAATATCGATCCCGAGCGCGACATCCAGTTCACGCTCGGCCCGGTCGACTCACTCGACCACGCGTCGCGTCTTCCCGATTACGGCTCAAAGATGGGCATCGACGCCACGCGGAAGTGGTCAACCGAAGGCTTTGCGCGGCCCTGGCCGGACGAGATCGTCATGGACGCGAAGACGCGGGCGCTGGTGGATGGGAAGTGGAAGGCGCTGGCGAAAGAGTTGGGGATCGAGTGAAGTTGCCGGTACCGGAATAGCGGCAGGTCAATGCGGGATGATTGTAAGTGACGAGATAGGATGTCGTGCGAGAATTGTCTCGTTCGTGAGAGAAGACAATGGGTTGGCACCATTGGTTGATGAAGCATGGAATCGGCTCACCTGGTCACATCGCACGCCGAATGGCCAGGCACTACCGTCTCGCCAAGGAAGCTAGACCGTACTGGAGCGAGCGTGAAGTCCTAAACGCGGTGTACGCAATGAGAGTTGCCGCGCAATCCATTCTGGGCGGACCCGTCGAATACCGAATGACCAAAGAGGACTTTTCTCTAAAGACGGCGGTGTTGGACGAAAACCCTGATTTGTTCTCGATCATCCGCTACGCGGTCATGGTTGAACATCCAGAGCTACAAAATCCCTATGCTCCTCCTGACCGCTTTGAGAATTCTGGACAGCGTTATTTCCGAGATTCTAGATCAGGAGACACCTGGTTGGCGGGATGTTGCAAGGAAAAGTATCCCTTCGCCGGGGCGCATGTCTCGCTGTACGGACTTTCAGCCGAGGTTCAGTCTCAGCGAGGAGGAGTGGTTCCAAGTCGGCATTACCTACTTCGTCGCTGGCCGCTGGAACGACACGATCGCGTCACATTGGCATCCTGTACCGCGAGCCTCGCTGCATTCAGAGTGCGAAGCTGAGGACTGCGTGCTAGCAGTGGTCAAGCGAATGCACGAATCAAGTGTACCGAGGCGAGATCTTGTTAAGCACTTCTTCCTTCCGATACAGCTTCTTTTGATGGCCCAGAAATGTGGTGATTTCTTGACCATCCAGCAAGAGCCTGCGTTTAGCAGGGCTGGAAAGAGCAATTTCGCGGATTTGTACGATGCGTACGCCTTTGGCTCAGGAGGAGAAGCGGGGTTCCATCGAGAATGGACACGCATTCAAGCAGGCTTTGGAGAGTCTCCCGAAGAAAGCGAAGACGTGGTGACCTTCACTGGCGGTCCCGGATTGACGAAGGAGACCGCAGTGCGCATAGATCCAGTGCCGGATCGCATACTCGCTCACCGGAGGGAAGCAGAACCGATCCTTATGGGCGAATACTGGTACCTCACGTATAACTACGGGAGAATGGGGATTGATTGGGTCCGTGAAAGTCAGATGTTGCTTAAGCGGGACGAAACGGGAAAGATGTACGACTGTTTGGACGTTAGGTTCAAAGACGGCGGGCTACGTCAGATTTACTTCGACATCAGTCACCTGCCGTATTGATCGATTCTTTCCGTCAGGCAAGATTCAAGTTGAGACGCGTCAGCTCAGACAGAGGCTGATCCCAGGAGAATCATGTGAAGGACGACGCCTTTAAGAGCCTTTCGCATCGTCTCGGTGGCCATCACATCGTTTCGTGCGGGGAGGAAGTCGCAAGAGGCTATAAGCCGGACCTCACTGTCTCCAGCTCTGATAATCAACTCGCGTTCATCGTCGAGTGTGAGATTAAGACTGACCGAAAAGCGTTTCTAGGAAACCTCGTAAAAGCAGAGAAATATGCGGAGGACTGCGGAGCACATCCGGTTCTAGTCATCGTGATGAAAGAATTTCCGAACACGACCGTGCAGCAAATCGCTGATCACCTTGCCCCTTACGTGGTTTGGCTGAATCGCCTTAAAGGCGGAAAATTGAATTTGGCCGACATCCTTCTGATTTCTGACCAGGAATACCAACGCTCGCTAGAAGCGAACGAATCACTTGGGTCGCAAGGATTTCGGGCCCGCGCTAAACAGCTTGGATTCCGCCTAGCCCACCCGGCTGAACTTACCTGAGGGTCGGGGCCGGTTGCCCACTCAGGCCTACCGGGTGCCCCAGGTTTCGCGGTTTTCGAAACGTGGGTTAAACAAACCAACGATTCGCGACACTCGCTTTTGGGTGGCGCAGCGCTTCAGCGCTGCGATAAGAGCCCTATTCAATTCCCGCGGCTTCAGCCGCTGAGGTCGCGCCGCCGAACCCGACCGCTTCCGCAAGCTAGAGTAGAATACCCCCATGGAGATCCGCCTTCGGCCCGAACTCGAAGAACTGATCAAGCAGGACGTCCAGCGTGGCCCCTACGAAACTGTGGACGAATTCGTGGAGCAGGCAGTGTCTATGCTCCATGAACAGGAAGCTTGGTTAGCCGCGAATCGCGCAGATATTCAAACAAAGATTGCCGAAGGCTACGCCGCCGCCCAGCGGGGAGAATTGCTGAGCCCCGACGAAGCCCGTGCCAGGCTAGCCGAACTGAAGCGAGCACGATCCGGTCATCAGCAGAGCTGATGGAGAAGTATCAAATAACGCCGGAAGCTGTTAGCGATCTCTTCGAGATTTGGAACTTCATAAGCCAAGATAATCCTGAAGCGGCGGACAGGGTTGAACAGGCCGTTTTTCGGGCCTGTGACCTTCTAGCCGACTCTCCACTCGCCGGTCGCGTGAGGAAAGATCTGACTCCGTTGCCTCTCCGCTTTTGGGTTGTGCAGCCCTATTCGAAGTACCTGATCGTCTACGATCCCGAAAGTAAACCGCTGCAAATCATCCGAATCCTCCACGGTGCCCGCAATCTTCCGTCTATTCTGATGTAGCCTTGAGTCTGCCTCCGACTTGTGTTCTCATAAATGAATGACACGGCCCGTGGGGTGGGCCTGTCTGCGCCTTAACCTCAACCCTCAACCTTATTTTCGAGGAGAAAACTATGACCCCAGTCCACTACATTCCAAAGGGATACAACTCCATCACGCCCTACCTCGTCATCAAAGGCGCCGCCGAGGCCATCGAGTATTACAAAAAGGTGTTCGGCGCGACTGAGCTTTTCCGCATGCCCGATCCGAGCGGCCGGATCGGCCACGCTGAGCTGATGATCGGCGATTCGCACATTATGCTGGCCGACGAGTTTCCGGAAATGAACTATCGCGGCCCGACTACGGACGGCAGCTCACCGGTGAGCCTGCTGCTGTATGTCGAAGACGTGGATTCGATTGTGGAGCGTGCCGTCGCTGCTGGAGCGAAAATCCTGAAGCCGGTTCAGGACCAGTTCTATGGCGATCGCTCGGGCTTCATTCAAGATCCATTCGGCCATCTCTGGGGCGTTGCGACGCACAAGGAAGACGTGTCGCCGGAGGAGATGGAGGAGCGCATGAAAAAGGCGAAGCCGGCCGCGTAGCAGGCTACTGAAAAACTAACTCCTGAGGGGCGTCTTGACCTCGGCGGCTGAAGCCGACATGCAAAGCAAGCTATTATCGCAGCGCTGAAGGGTGTGCGTGAGAAGTCGTCTTTCGCCCCGCTGGGGCTCCCTCATTTCCCACTTTCACCCACGGCTCACGCCGTGGGCTGTATTCTGACGCCGCTTCGCGGCTAAGAATCGCTCTGCTCCACCGTAACTCAGAAATTCGAGTTCTCACGCACACACTGAAGCGCTGCGCCACCCAAAATCAATGGCGACGTTGCGGTGCGGTAGTTGCGGCATCGCTTCAGTATGAAGCGCTGCCCTGATACGAACCTGGATCTTACGGCACCCTGAGCGGGCGAGGGCGCCCGCTCCACACTTTCGCCCTGCTACAATCTGACTCGCAAAGATAGAAAGGGCACCTTCACGAATGCTTTCCGCCGGCAATCCCTTCCCTAATTTCGCGCTCCCCAACCAGGACGGCAAGATCACGAAGCTCGGTGACTTCGCCGGCCAGTGGCTGGTCGTTTACTTCTATCCGAAAGACGACACGCCGGGCTGCACCGTGCAGGGCAAATCGTTTACGGCTACCAAAGCGGATTTCGACGCCGCTGGAATCAGGATCGTCGGCGTGAGTGCCGATGACGTGGCTTCCCACAAGAAGTTCTGTACCAAGTTTGCCTTTACCATCGATCTGCTCGCCGACACCGATTCCAGCCTGATGAAAACCCTCGGCATCGGGCAGGCGGAATGGAAAGGGATGAAATTCTGGGAGCGGACGAGCTTCGTGGTCGATCCGAACGGCGTCATCCGCAAGGTGTATGAAAAGGTCAATCCCGACGGGCACGAGAAGGTGTTGCTGGACGACATCAACAGCATGAAGGCGAAGGCGGCGTGATTGGCCCGGCGTCCCTTGCAAGAATAGTGGTAGAGACGCGGCTTGCCTCGTCTCCCTTGTGCCGGGCAGGAGACGCGGCAAGCCGCGTCTCTACGAATGATTGTGCAGAGACTCTGCGAGCTTGCCTGGGAATCTCAGGCTGCCGGCCAGCGCTTCCACCATCAGGCCGGGAACGATGCGCAACAGCCGGGAGCGAAGATCGCGGTATCCCTGGATTCCGGCAAACAGATCGCTCATCAGGTTCCGGATACTCTCGCTCTGTTGTGTGAGTGCTACCATCCGTTCCAGAACACTTTCTCCGAAAACGTGCCCGGTATAGAAGCGTCGCGAGACGCGCGCCGCCAACTTGAGATCGGGCAAGATTTCCGCCTCCAGCCGCTCTCGATACTGCGTCGGCTCTTCCGCCAGCAGGGCTTCCGCGCACAGTTCGGCGGAGCGCAGCGCGTAGTACAAGCCTTCTCCAGTGATCGGATCGACTAAGCCGGCGCTGTCGCCGATCATCGCCCAACCCTCGCCGCACACTTCCATCTCATCGAGTGTTTGGGCACGAAAAGCAGGCAGGATGTGCGAATAAAAGCGCGCGCCGTCCAGACTGAAGTCGTTCTCACTGAGCCATCGTTCTAGTTGGCGGCGCAGTTCGGCGGTGGAGGTCTCAGCCATCTTCGCGGCAATGCCCGCCGAAAGGTGATCGGGGCGAGGGAACACCCAGATGTACCCGCTGATCCCTTTCAGAAACTGAATCTGCACCAGCGAACTGCGGCCGGGGATGAAGTAGCCCGCCGCGACCATCAGGTCATCGGCTGGGATCGGCGACAGGAATTGGGCACGGAAGGGATTGCGCGCGCCCGCCGCCAGCACCAGGGATGAAGCTTTGTATTCGCCCGCGGACGTGCTGAGACGCCAGTCTCCCTCCGCTCCCGAGATCCTGGTGACACGCTCCTTGCGCAGCTGCGCTCCGGAGTGGAGAGCACGTTCCAGAAGCAATCCATTCAGCGTGAAGCGCGAGAAAATCGCCAGCGGATGACGCAGCTCAAAGCGCGCCCGGCGCCCCGAGGGACTCACTAGCTCGCAATGCACAATGAATTTGGATTCGGCACGCGCCTCGCCGAGAAAGGGATACTGATTGAGCGCTTTGTGCGTCAGCCCGCCGCCGCAGGGCTTCTCCCAGGCGAGCCGCTCATCGAAGAGAAGAACTTTTCTTCCGCCCGCGGCCAGCAACTCCCCGGCAAAAGCTCCCGCGGGTCCTCCTCCAACAATAGCGATGGGAAGTTGCTCATTCATTCAGGCACGACGAGGAGACCGGCTGCCAGGCGGCAATATCCGAGCCTCCTCTGCGGAGCTATCACGGAGGTGACACTCACCAGAAATTCCCGCGACGCCCCATGGCTGGCTTCCTACTGCGGAGTCGAAGCCATCATCAGGCCGTTGTAGATGAACAATCCCGCTATGACCAGGATCATCACTCCAGACAGCGCGCCCAGCACTTTCAGAATGGGAGTGATCTTGTTCATCTTCCTGATGATTTCCACTTGCTCTTTCTCCATCTGCGATTCCGATTCGCTCAGGAAAATCGAATCGTCCTCGTGCATGGTGAGCGTGCTTTTGTAGATCAGGAGGATGATAAGGACCGCAGTCAAAATACCCCACGCGACCAGCAGCACGACCATAGGAGACATACGCCACCTCGGAGCTGAGATGGAGCCCATACCCGAATCTGCCTCTGCCGCCGCGCCAAGCTGATTTCCACCCCGGCGCGGGTTTCGGGGAAGGGCCCTTGCTGCCGAGCATTATAGACCCGTTTGGCAAGTATGGCAGCGACCGAACTGTGGTGACCGGCATCAAATCGGTAGGTGCCGGCCCGGTGACCCCCGTTCCAAAGACCTTGCCGGCAAAGGAAAGCAGTTTGTTATAATCAAGCTGTCAAAGGAGATATCCAGATGGCAACCACCACCGCACCCGAGGTAAAACCCAAGACCGCGCCCGTTACCCTGACGCCGAGCGCCATTTCCAAAGTGAAGGAAATCATGGCCTCGCAGAACCCGGTTCCGGCGGGATTGCGGCTGTCTGTGCAAGGCGGGGGCTGCTCCGGGTTTCAATATTCCATGGCCTTTGAGAATGGCGCCGGCATGATGGACAAGGTCTTCGAGTTGGATGGCCTGAAGGTATACGTGGACGCCACTTCCCTGATGTACCTGGCGGGCGTCAACGTGGATTACGTGGAAAGTCTGGAAGGCGCCGGCTTCAAGTTCGAGAACCCGAACGTCAAGAGCACCTGCGGCTGCGGAAGTTCCTTCCAGGCGTAAACCGCTTGGGGAGGCCTTGCGCCGAGAAGAAGAATCAAAAGCCCTGCTCATAAGCAGGGCTTTTTCGTGCGCGCAAATGCGTTTACCAGTCCGTTGTACTACTCCTCCGGAGGCTCCTGAGTCGGCGGCGGTCCGGGCTGCGGAGGCTGCCCACCCTGGCCCGGCCCGGCATTGGGCGCCCCTTGTCCCGCACCCGGCTGGGGAGCGATACCGACGCCCTTGTTAAGGTCCGGCTGGACTGGTCCCTTCAGCAAGCCGCCGCGATCAGCGCTTGGATCGTAGATAAAGAGCCAGTCGTTGTAGTGTTTTTTTCGATTATATTCGCGGATCGTCCTCGCCTTGCTGACACTAGCGACACCGAGAATCGGCCCGCCACCGAAAACCTGTTCGCCTGGAGCAGGGCCAGAGTCGGAAGATGACGAAGCCGACTTCGCGTCGACCTGCGCGCCGGAATTTTCCGCATCGCCGCCCGCCGGATTCGGCGTTCCCGGGCTTTGCTGCTGCGGGAGTCCCGTCACTTGCGGCATGTTGGCATCTCCCGGACTAGCCGGGCGGAGACCGCCTCCGGGCGCTCCCACAAAGCCCGGCTTGCCACCTTGCCCAAAAGCTTGTCCCAATCCTTGCCCGCCTCCCATCCCCAGCATGTTCAAGCTGGGGTCGCCCAGACGCACCAGTTTGAAGTCTCTGCCCGTGAGCGGATCCTGGTAGCGCTTGCGCAGAAAGCGTAACTGGTTGGTGTTCTCCAGTTCTTCGATGCGCGCCGGATAGCGCCCAAATTTCTTGTAGTACTTTTGGATCGCGCGCCGGTACGCCGTTCCGCGGTTGATCATCTCTTCTTCGCGATCGCGCTTGATCTGGAAAGCGATTTCCGGCAACACCGCAACCGCCGCGATCGCCAGCAGCGTGATGAACAACATCAGGGTGATGAGAATGTAGCCGCGGGAGCGATTTTGTAATTTTGTAATTTTGTAATTTTGTAATTTCAAGTGACACCGCATAACCACTCTGTACTAGCCTTCAAATTACCAAATTACCCGATTACAAAATTACCAAATCCCCAATCACCCTTGCGTCAGCGGAATGCTCTGTCGGTTGTTGTTCAGCACGTCCTCGATGTCCACGGACGCGGGCGAGATGTGCAGGACACGGTAGCGGCGGTTGACGATGTCGCCTTCAGAGGCGATGAAGATGTCCTCACCCTGCGACAGAAAGATTTTCTTGGGCTCACCGGGCTTGCTGGCGAAACCGAAAAACTTCAGGTTAATGGGAGGGGTCGGCGCGGGCGGCGGAACGACTGGACCCGCATGATCGAGGGCCGGATTCTTCCGCACCGCCTCGATTTGCGGCAGC